>Ga0179593_1580186_pt1 | contig 12017 bp, 11 predicted proteins | sample CZODoug2_1_08_16_FD_185931 | JGI IMG/M metagenome (GOLD analysis project Ga0179593, IMG submission 185931) | Vadose zone soil fungal communities from Angelo Coast Range Reserve, California, USA - CZODoug2_1_08_16fungal (PacBio error correction) | ecosystem: Environmental > Terrestrial > Soil >...
GCCGAAACGCAGAACAGGAAACCCTATTTGGCCTCTCTGGGGTGGAGAAGACAGGATGCTTCCGCAGAACCACCGAACCTGGGGCGTTCTAGTTAAGATTAAGTTTGGTGCGGGGGGAGATCACAGAAACTGAAACAGCGTGCGAGGAATTTGATCAGCGAACGGTGCCCTCAAGAATAACTGTCACCCGTTGAGAGAAGATTCGCCGGTTCGAGGCTGCACATACAATGCGGCTGTGGCAGTAAAATCCTTGAAACAACATCGGCATATTGTTGCCGAAAAATGAAAAAAGGGAACTCAAGTGGTCGCCGGGCATTCCAAACTATTGGGAACGGCGGACAAACCAGGACAAGGAGAGCATTCACCCGTGTCACTACTGACGGAATTGCAGGGGGGGGGAGGGAATTGGTTCGCTGGGGTACCGTGGGGTTCATGCAGAGGTGTGAAATGTTGACCCAATCAATTCAGACACTTGGGGGGCACACTTTTAAAAAAAAGGGGGACGCGGGAGTTCTTTAACTTGGGTCCTCTGAATACCATCGTCACATCAATCGTCCCAGTAGCAAGGGGTCATTCCTACATAACCAAAAAGAAGAAAGTTCAGGCAGCGCGAGCCCCCTACACGAATAAAGGATGAATGTCGGGTCCTGGGGTGAAAGTGAGAGGGGGGGGGGAGAGGGGGAAGAAAAGGAGGAAGTGGAGGGACGTCCTCCCCTTCTTCTTTTCTCCTCTTGAGGGAAACCGACGGGGACTCGAACGTCCTGGTTTGGTCGGGAAGAACGGATGTCCCATGGAAAAGTGACAGTCCGAGACGACAAGCATCGACAAAAAGAAAGGAGTCACTCCGTGCGACTCCACGGAGGGGAAGGAATCTTGTCGGCCACCGCATCAACGAGGGGGGAAAGAGAAAAGGATTTAAAATGAGGCATCTAAGTCATGGCCGGGAGTCAAAGGGATCAAGAGAATTTCCCTCGGTGGAAGCTGGGTCCGAGTAATACCAGTTCCTTAATTGGGAAAAGTGGTCAGTCCGCAAAAGGAAAATGAGAGACAGCGTTCTACAAACGGTTCTTAAATCCGAAGGGGTTCCAGTTAACACGGATGAGCGCTCTTTACTAACTTGGATAGCCGTAAAAAAGGGAGGAATAAAAAAGATTGCACATACATTAGGGGGGAATTTACACAAAGCGAAATACTTTCCTGCTCGTCATAATCAATCTGACTTCAAACCGGGTGAAGAGAGTAGAGGTCACTTTTGAATATGGAATTACCAAGCCCAGAACGCATCGTGACGGGGTCGTTGGAACGGTGCAAGCCATCGGAAAGTAAACAAGGTAAAAAGGAGGTTCCTAACCCAAAGAAAGGCCCTCCAAAAAAAGGGAGGTTGTGTTTCCCGATGGCAGCGACCTGAAACGTGCATGAAGTAACCTAATACACCAACTGTTCGGTGAGAAGCGAAAGAGGGAAAAGGGCGTCCTTCTTCCTTTATAACAATTGCGAGTTAGAGGAAAGGTGTGGAAAAAAAAGAAAAAAAAGGAAGTTATGGGAGATTTCCTAAGAGCATCGAAAAAAAGGGGAGAGGACAGAGGGCGTGCGGTGTGGGGGGCCGAGGTTATTGGAAGATTTACTTTGGTTGTGTCTTAATGCCCGCGTGACCTAAGATCCTTTTGAATTAAAAAAAAGGGCGGGTAGGGGCCCTTTCTCTCTAAAGAAATGCCGGCCGATGCATCGCAATAGCTGTTCTGTGGAGCGCAAACGCAGGGCGTCTAGGGTTAGCTCGCAAGGCCGTACTCGTTAGGGGATGAGGGTTCCCCGTGCGGCGGAGTGGTCTGCACCTCTGTTATGAATGGGGACCCATAGGCAAAAATCACAACGCGCTGAGGAGGCACGGGCGTCGCAAACTATCTTTCATCGAAAAGTGTGTACTAAGCGCGGCCGCGCAGGTGATCCGACACCCTAGAGAAAGGAGGGAGCGGTCGGCGGTGGAGCCACCTTTTCAAACGAAAAGTAAGTACATCAGGTAGGGAAGACACCTGTCGTCCCGGACATGTGGCCATTTTGAAGCTGTCTTGAAGCTTAAGGCATAGATGTGAGGGATCAGAAAAAAGCAACAATCGCACAGGTGGTGACACTTTCTGTTTTTAGTGAAAAAAGGGGAGAGAGAATGTCTAGAGACCAAAGAAAGGCCAAATCGATGAACTCGCATAATCAGACGTAAGGGTTGAAGAAGCGAGAGGGCTGCAGCCGCGAGAGCCTTCTCTGGGACACTCAGTTTCGATCAAGGAAAAAGGGAGGCCATGCGAAAAAGAAGCAAGGCAGAAGAAAAACAAAATTGGACAAATCATAATTGGGTAGAAGAAGAAAGAAGATTTCGCTTACATGAAAGGCATTTTGAACCGTAACATCAACGCAGAACAGTGACCAAAAGAAGAAAGACGCGAGAAGCTCGCTTTTCTTGGGCTGGGCACGTTAATGAGTAATCATGCTTCTAAAAAAGAAAAAGAGGGAGCTCATATGAAAAACGCTGGATGGAAAAGGGGTCCAAACGCTGTATGCGAAACTTCCTAATACGAAATGCAGGAAGGGCTTTTCATGGAAGACACCGCAACGGGCTAGTTACTGTCAAGTTGAAGATATTTATGGACCAATCGAAGGGGAGGGGTCCGAATTTCCTAAAGTCTCCGTTCCCAGCGCGTTCCTAAGAAACGAGTGAAAAAAAGTGACAATCGACGACCGGAATGCAACATGGATGGGTAAGAAAAAAACAAAACTGGGAACCAAGGGGGTGCTTGCCTCCGGCCGGAATCAAGTCACGGGCGGTGTGACTCCTAAAGTTAATCGAAAAAAAACCGTTTGGCCTGCCACGTTACGTAGGGGAGGAGACATTGTCGAGCACACAATACAATCAACACCGCTTTCATCTCGACTAAAAACAAAAGGGAAAGAGGCGATTCAGAAGGTGATTGGGTGGTGCGACACGTTCTTCGTGGAGGCAGCAAAAGAACCTATTTGTCCAGTTTGATTATCCAGGAAAAGGGCGTAATCTACGTAGGCATCAGGCGGTGTCACAGGGGAACAGCTTAAGGAAATCTCCGTTTGGAATTACTAAATTAAAAAAATTTTTTGGGAAAAGAAGTGAAAAAGCCGTGCAAGGAATTAGAAGCTTGGTCACACGACTTCAAGGTCCAGCTTGGGCCCTCACGACCAGGAAAGAATTTTGTAACAGGATTGTCCTCAGGGGGGGCGCGTTTTCAGAGGACTAAGAAGAGACGCTGGAATGTTCCGGATTTTGCTATTCGGAAAGAAGCAAGAAGAGTTGGCCAACAATTCCGAGCTCGACCGTACATCTTCATCAAAAGGGGGGCGGAATGTTTTCTGCAAAAAGGGAAAGCAGAACTATCCGGTACCACAGCCCAAGCAAAGCGCGTTTTGAGAATCTAGCATGTGGGAAAACGTTCTGCAGTGGGAGTGCGGGGGTTCACTTAAAAGGAAAAAAGACAAGGGAGTCGGACTATCTCCTTAGTTTGGAAGGTGCCGCCCGCTCGCAGTTTTGAGGCGGGGGCCTTCAGAGGGGACGGAGTGGCACCAGCGGCCGAAGCGGATTAAAAAGAATTCTGGATGCGAAAAGGAATACGTACTGATTATAGGTCAAGGAAGGGACGGCCCAAGTGCGATCTGGTATGGGTCTGTCAAGGAGGCCTATAGAGGGGACTATTTGAGAAAACCAATTCCCGGAGAAGGGAGCTGGTGACTGGGATCAACGTCAATTGTAAGGGAAGAAAAGATTGGCACGTCCTTAGGGAGTTACGGAATCCCGTGGAAGGGAAACACGCTATTGTATACGGTTGGGGGGAGGGGGGGGAAGACCGCGGAGAAAATAAAGTAATCCTATGGGGGGGAAATGACAGAGCTTAGAACCCCAATTGAGATAACTCTATCGGGATAATAGTAAGAGGGGGGTGAGTGGTGGGGGTAAGCATGGTGTTAACCACTTTCAGGGAAAGGGTGGTGAAACAAACAAAAAAAATGAAAACAGTCCCAGACACTCCTATACTGAAGAGAACAATAAGAACGCAGAGTAGTCTTCCGTAAAAATGAAAAAGAAAAAATAGATATTGCGATTTGCATCTGCGGATGCCGTACATCCGTCTCTAGTAGGAATGGGGGAAAGACCTGCTTTCTGGGAATTACAATGATGTTCACTCAACCGTCACACATAAACCGGCTAATCCATCAACAAAGGGAAGGGCTATTCCCATGAAAGGGAAAAAGAATAAGAAAGTAAAAAATGGATCTATAAATCATCCCAAACGTCCGAGGGGTGGGCGGTTGAGATCCCCCGGTCCCGAAAGAGCACCGCAAGAGGGGAAAAGTGAAGAAGGAGTCCGGGAAAACCTTGATCCCTTCAATATTGGAGCACAAAAAACATTTTTTTGGGAGGGGAGGAAAGGATAGAAGGACAGTGGCAGTGCAATGTACGGGACACCACCATCCCGGGTGGAAGGGAGGAGGGGACGTTTCTTTATTAAACATACATGGTGGGGGCCTAGTAGGAGAAAGGTCACGACCCCGGAAAGAATTGGCGTAGGGATTGCTTTGTCTTAAATTCCATCATGAGGTAAAAAAGGAAAGCGGTCAACGCGGGGGATCCAGTGGGGGATATTACTAAAAAGGGCGGGTCGAATTTTTGGGGACAGAAACCAGGTGATGTGAAGGAAGTAAGCAGAAGAAATCACCGCTGCCGCCGTTATCGCTCAAAAGGGGGGGAAGGGAAACACCTTCGTTATTGGGAATACCGAGGAGGAACGATGGATCATAATCGGGGAGGACGGAAACGACAATTCCGGAAGACTGGTATATAGGACAAGGAAAAGTGGAAGATGACATTCTTCTTTATCAGGACACTGGGAGAAGGTCAGGGGAAGAAAAAGGTAAAGGTGACGGCGGTCCACGCGGAGGGGAGGCCGCCGAAAAGGGGGAAGTCCTTCCTGGTCAGGGCTAAAGCACGGAGGAAAATGGGGGAGAGGGCTAGGTATGTTTTTTTGGTTGGGTGAGGGAAAAAGGTAATACCATGGGCCCGAAGTCCGACCTGTAAAAACAGGAGGACTTTAGAGTGAACTTACGATGTTGGCACAAAGGGAAAATCAGGGGGTCAAATTCCGGAACAAAAAGGAAGGGAGGGGGGTCAATTTACATTCCCTTCTCGTTAGGGAGTCGGGGAATGACAGGGTCGAGTGTATGTGACCAAGGGGGGAAGCGCTATTGATGCCTCCTTTGATTGAAATGGAGCCTCTCGTAAAAGGGAAATTCAAAAAGAGAATTCCTGTCGGAACTTTGAAAAAAAAAGAAAAAGTCCCCTGAGGAAGTGCCATCTGGTTTCAAGATGGAGTCAAGGGTTTTCCAGAGAAAAAGGAAACAAAAGACAATTACAAAAGCAGCATTCCCGTAGAGTGCCCGGGAAGGAGGGGACTAAATTGGTTTGATGACTCCATGTTGAAAAGAGGAAAAGGCGGGGCCAGGGGGCCTACTCAACTGGGGGTCGTATCGACAGGCTATGTTTTCAAAGGAGGTAGGAGACAAATCCCTCTCTGAATTGAGAATAGAATGCCAATTCTGACCCGGGCCACGCGGGAGGGGAAAGGAACAAAGGAACACTCGCCGCGTTGGTCTGAGGTATCTCTCTCAAAATGAATAGCATAAAAAGGCTGTGGAGTGTCTTAAAGCGCCAAGTGGGGGAAAAAACAAATATCAGTCTGTCGCCATATAAGTGGTGCGAGGTTCGAGTATCAGAGAGAACAAACAACAACTTAGGATAGAAAGAGACAGGAATGGCCTAACTCAGCAAAAAAAAGGTTAGTCGACCATGACCGCGATCTTTGTGTTTGTAAGGCTGGGAAAGAACCATCCAACCGTCAATCGGCGTGCTCCACATTCGGGGGAGAGAGAAAAAAGAAACTGAAAACTCGTCGAGTGTGCCGGTTCTTTGGTGGTAAGCTAACCGCGGGAGGGAATGGTGGGGACCAAACGTTTAATCTAAAGGGGAGATGAACTTCCATCTCGAGCGGGTGGCAAACGACTTATTAACAACATCGGAAGTCGCTGTCACAGTTGAGTCTTAGGAGAAGAACGTGACGGAAAAACTATTTGTCCAATGGCGGAATCAAACTAAAAGGAACGTGAGGCCTTAGAATTCTGCAAGTCACTCGACGAAGAAGGGAAGGGGGAGGCGGCAGGGGCTGCTGTGTGTACCGTTCAGTATGCAAAAAGAAATAAGGTGGCCAGCTGTACAAAATTCCCTTGGTTAAACTTGTTCCAAGGACTTAACGGGGTTGGGGGGGGAAAGCGCATCCATCTGAAAACCCATACGAAGAATTCATCATCTGAAAAGGGGGGAAGGGGACCGACATACAGCATAACAAGGGTGATCAAGCTGACTAAGGGAATGTAAATGTGGCCGAAAGACAGGTGAGGCTTGCTTTTTCGGGGTCCAAGGACAGGTCAAGCAGGAGGAAAAAGAAACTATCAATTGGGGGTCTGTTAACAGGTGAATCGACTTAGCATTGGAGGACCGGGGGACCATCCTATACCGACGCCATAAAGAAAACATCTACGGCTTGAAGTCCCTTTAGGTAAAAAAAACGCCCCGAGGAAACGTTGATCTTAGAAAGATCCAACTACCGCGCCAATAAAACGGAGGTGGAAAAAGGGGCGGCATCTATGCATGCCGTCAAAGGGGAATTGATCAAAAAATAGGAGGAATGGGAATATCTTACCGAAAGTCCAACGGAAGTCCCCGAACAGGGAGAAAAAAGCGACCGGGCTGACGTCAGCAGATGTCGAGAACAAGGTATTTGACGGAGATGACTAACTCTTTGGGCTGCGATCGTCGCTTGGGGAAAAAGACAAAAAGGCACAATGCGTGGTGGCTTGTACAAAACCAAAGGGAAAAAACCTCGACTGAATATTGCCAGGAGATCATATCACATAGGGTAAAACGTCGGTGAAGCAGTCTATGGAAGGATGAAGGAATGAGAACAAAAGAACTACTGCAATCCATCGCAATTCGTTGGGGGGTAACTATGGAAAATCCATCTCTACACAGGGTAGCCGGTAAGAGAGAAACGCAGTCCATGAAAAAAAACCAGGGTGGGTTTCCAGAACAACTGGGGAGAGGAAGGGAAGCTTCTAGAAAATCCACTGTTTTCGCTTTGAAAACAAAAAGAAAGATTGAATGACGGAGGGGGAAAGGACGCCCTGACGATTTGACATATACCTTCCTTTGCGTTAGATTTATCGAAAGTTGAAGAAAACCGACCAAGTATAAAAAAAGCGAATTATGATTTCATAGAAAGGAGAAATCGGGACGTATCATCATGGGAGAAATCTCTGGGGGGGGAGGGAGTCATTATTTTTGGGAAGAAAGGGGATCCGCGTTCAGCTCGATGCGCCATGAATTGCGGTAATCCTTCCTTATGGGGCATCCGCAAGCGTCAATGAAAAAAAGGCAGAAGACAAAAGAAAGAGCGGGCTGTTAAAGAATAAGTGCGTCATGTGGGTGATCGCGCATTCGTGAGGGAAAGGAAGCTATGTGAAAAGGCCTTAAAGAGGAAGGGATGAAGTGAAAGTCTTCAAATAAAACTCTGAGCGAGAAATCCTGAAAGGCAGAGAGCGTTATCTGCAATTGTGTTCTAGGCGTCAGGGGAAAAGAAACAAAGAGGGACGTCTTTCTGCGTAGTGGCTTGTATAACACGAGGCAAAAGTCTAAATCATCTTTCGTGAGAAAGAGCCAGAGGAATTTTGAAGATGGATTCACATAGGGGGTACCGAACAGAAGCACCAGTGCGGGCAACAAAGGGGCGTTTTTAATTGGGAAGAGAGGTAAGACTAGGGGATAAAGGACGACAAAGAGTAGAAAGCGTTACCTCGTCATAATCATACCCGGAGTATTTTCAAGCAGAATCGGAGAGGGAGAGTGCCGATCAAAAAAATGAAATGGTTCACTCTGTATTATCAACTTGATGGAGTGCCATGAAGAAAAAATGCAGGCGCTGATGCAGGGCAAAATGAAAAAAGCAGGTATCGCCTACGAATACTTCTGGATCGTACCTCAATGAGGGGGGAAATTGAAACCACTTACCCGCTTCATAACAGGTTCGCCAAATAAACTCCTCGCAGAACGCTCATTAAAAGGCTGGAAAGGGAAAGTGAGAATCAGCTGCTGTCGGATGCAGAAAAGAGGGTATAAATCGGATTAAGAAAGGGGAGTATGCTGTCATTTGTGTTCGGCCAACGCTATTCGCAAATCACGATAAAAAGAGGAAAGGACGGAGCAGCGCGAGTAGGGGGTTCAATACTGAAGAACACAAAGATAACTTTCAGGGCAACAAAGGGACCAAGGGTAATAGGGAGGGGAGCCAAGACTGGTTGAAGGAGTGTTGCGAGAAGTTCCTAAATGAGAAGAGGCAAAGTGCCCGAGAGACAGGTGCCAAAAGACAAGAACCGGGAATGCAACAGATTTGGGCGGGGCAAAATGCAAAAGCGCTACGTACGTTCGAGCCAGGAAGTCGCCTGGCTCCCTTCTCCGCCTAATGACACCTCCCGGGGGGGGAGAAAGACCGTGTTTCCGCGGACGACGTCGACACATAACATAAGGAAAGTTTAATCTCTCTCAACAAAAAAACGGGGGGGGGGTATGAAAGCTGGTTTAGGGGAGGGGGGGGGGTGCTAAATGTCGTCCGCGGACGTCACTTCGGGAATCCACACGGCTGAAAAAAGTTAGGAGGATCAAAGTTAATGAAGCTGCAAAAAAAGCAGGAGGTGTTCAAATTTGTGCAATCCTACTGGAATCCCTTGCCTATTCTTTTCAATTCGGGACACGAGTCAAACTCTGGCACAGGAACGGAGGGGGGTGAGGGAAAAAATGAAAAACACTCCCTTCAATTTCCATCAGGGCTCTCAAAGACAATAGTGGAAAGTAAAGTGAGAGCTGGGGGCGTTTTGAACAAAGGGTGTTCATGTTAAAAACTGCGCTTCGGGGGTTGTGTGTTGGGGGGGGGGGGGGGGGTGGGGTTGGGGGGGGTGGGTGGGGGGGGGGGGGGGGGGGGGGGGGGTGGGGGGGGGGGGGTGGGGGGGGTGTGTGTGGGTGTGGTTGGGGGGGGTGGGTTGGGTGGTGTGGGTGGGGTGGGGTGGTGTTTGGGTGGTGCGTTTCTGGAGGTTCTCCTCCGCTTTTTCCCCCCCCTCCGCACTTGGAAAGGGTAATAGTCAGCTCGCTCCAAGAGACAGAAAAAGGAAGGCACTGTCAATTGCACTTGAACTTACGCCAAATAATCTCTTTCTTGGGAAAAAAAAGGGGGGAGGAACGATTCTTGGTGGGGGGAAAAAATGGGGGTTAGGTCGGTGGGGCACAATCATGCCTGCGACAAGAAGGAAGGAGTCAGAGATATCCTTGCTGCTTGGTCCAGTGTTTAAGCAAGAACGGAGAGATTGGGAGCATGGCCCTCCTGCCGGGAAAATCTGCCGGGCAAACAGCGGCCGGCCGCGGCCATCGAAGAAGAGAGGAGGGGAAAATATAAGACGTATGATTATTTACATTTGCTTAAAAAAAAAGAAGAGGGGGGTCGAGAAACAAGTCTCGCGGACCTACTGGTTGCATGGCGGGAAAGGAACCTGTGCGCTTGGACCTTGTGCGGCTCCCGTCACGGCTGGGGGAATCTGTCAAGATTCAACCATGGCCTTCGGGAAGAAAAAAGAGGAAACATGAGAAAAAAAGGGGGGGTAAAAAATGGGTGTTCTCCACTACCGCATTGAAGAATAAGGGGGGAGTAACACTTGCGGCGAAAAAAAAAGGGAGAGAAAATCTAGCGCCGTAAAAATCGGAACAGAGATCTATTTTTGGGGGGGGGGGGGGAAAGATAACCAAAGCAGGAATTCAGTATTTTGGGAGAAGTTACCAAGAGAACGCATTGAAAAAAGCAGAAGAAGGCCTTGTCTAAGGAACCGGATTACTGATCAGGCGCCTCTCTGGTTCCACCAAACTGGGTCTATTTTCAAGAGGAAAAAAGGAAGGAAAAAGGGAGATAGAAAGGAAATTATTTACCGCCTTCTTTGGGAATTACCAATGGGAGGTTAAAAAAAGGCAAACGAAAATTTCAAACCAGACAAGACAACGCCTGCTATGCCAACAATCAGGATCCTCCCCCTGGAAAGGTGATAAGGGGTTCTGGGTTTTTAAAAGATAAGAGAGGGGAATGAAAAGAGAAACGGGGGCGGCACCGGCTCCCTAGGAGTGTCTCACAAGCGAAGTTTGATTGGCTTATAAGTAACTGTAAATATCCTGGGTCCATTGCCAAAACGAGGGAAAGATTGAAAAACACAAAAGAAGTTGAGTTAAGGGAGAGGAAAGGGCTACCGTAGCCGGGGTGGGGGGGAAAAAAATAGTCAACGCCCCGCACGAAAAAAAAGGCTGGGGGGGTTGGAAGTTTTCGGCTTTTTAAGGAAGAGCCTCCTTTAACCTGGGAATAGATTGAAGAAGGGTTGAAGGAGGAAAAGGCGACGGCACAAGTCCGAGGGAGAGGGGGTGGACAGACACCCCGAATGTACGTGGAGGGTCGGAATTCGCCAGGAGAGGCGACGGAACGATTTTCTTCAGCGAATCAGGTTGTTCCTTGAACTTCAGATGAAGACGGCCAACCGCTTGTAAGTCGCCATAACGTGTCACTTCGCAGGTTTGCGCCGGAAAAGTCCGTTATACTGGGGAAGGGGACCGGCAAGGACCGAAAATGACATGTCTGGAAAATCCATGGTGGGGTAAGTTTGAAAGGACGGAGGGAATAAGAGAAGCAAAAATGCCAAAAACAGGGGCGCGAAAGGCCCAAGTTGGAATCCTGTCAAGAGGGGAGTCAAAGGAGGAAGGAGGATGTGCAGTTTGTTCTATTGCGTTTAGGGAGGTATAGGGGGGGCACGAGTCACCTGTTAGACAAAAAGGGAGTCGGTGACAGGGGGTGGGAAACAGGGGAAAAACGTTTTCAATGAAGGAACGGCTGTCCCTTTGGTAGGAAACATTTACAATGTACCCAGGATAGAGTTTAGGCCTTACCCAGGGGGAGGCAGGGTATGTCGAAAAAGACTAGGTGGGAAGCTGGATAAGATAGGTGATGCGCACTGTGCAAAGGGGGGAGGAAGATAACCACGTACCGAACTCAAGCAAGCGGCCGGGGCAAAAAGAACACTGGGGAAAAATGGAATGGAGGGGTTCAGGGGCCACAAACGATATGATTGCCAATGTTGAAGAGACCGAAGCGACGCCATTACAACGAAGCGAAGTGCACGTGAGAATAAGGAAGACCCGGCGTTGAGTCCGCCATTGGCCATAGGGGGGGGATGGGGAATTCTTAAACGTAGGGTTCGAAAAGGGGGAGGAAGACGAAAAAGGGACCTATGTTGTCCTAAAAAGGACGGGAACCAACTAGAGAGGATGGAATTCTTCCCCGCGAGAAACTGCCAAAGATGCCAAGACGGGTGGGAGGAAGAAACGCGGGGGGGCAGCTGAGTCCACAAGCCCGAACTCACGCGTGGGCAGTTTCTAAAAAAAAAAAAGGAAGGGACAGTCTTATATGCTGCACGCAGATTAACCTGTGAGGTGAGGAAAAAGGAGACGTTCAACAAAGAGAGCGCCGTAGGGTACATAAGAAATAGGGTTGCCGTGAGGAAAGGGAAAAGGGAGAGCGAACAACGGAGGAGGAGGAAAGTATACCGGTTAAATCATCAACTGAACCAGGGGAGGAAGCTCGAGGGGTGGTGGCGACTACGAAAGGGTCGAGTCAAGGGAGAGTCTTCTGGGAGCCTATGGAAAGAGAAAACCACTAAGGTGTGGCGAGACTCACAGAATGAGAGGGAGAGTGTGCCGGGGCTGCCTGTCGCGAACCGCGTGCTGAGTGGCAAACGAAGGGCATCGCCCTATTCGCCAGTTTCGAATCGGGACAAAAAGGAGAGGGGGCATTTCCAAGAAATGACCCTTGTAT
>Ga0179593_1708232_pt1 | contig 12017 bp, 21 predicted proteins | sample CZODoug2_1_08_16_FD_185931 | JGI IMG/M metagenome (GOLD analysis project Ga0179593, IMG submission 185931) | Vadose zone soil fungal communities from Angelo Coast Range Reserve, California, USA - CZODoug2_1_08_16fungal (PacBio error correction) | ecosystem: Environmental > Terrestrial > Soil >...
ACACCTGCAAAGAATCAGAGACGCAAAAAAACCCTGTTGCGGGTAAAGCGGGGAAAGCGAAGCACCGCCAGCCTCCAATCAACGAAGACAGCAGGCAGAAGGGGGCGGCTTCGTGATTCGGGCTGGTCGTCCCTGCGAGGGGCCAATCGACACCGTGAAAAGGAAAAGGCGGCCCGATCAACAATAAAGAAGAATCGAAAAAAATACATTTGGGAAGGGGAGTCCTTAAAAAAGACCAGGGTTAATCACATCCTGCACCGAAATGTTCAAGGGAGACACGGCCACCCTTAGCGGCCTACCGCCACTGGCAAAAAGGGAAAGGGAAGTGGACATTTCCCGCTCGTTGCCGCGCTTAAAAGATAAAACACGCCGAAAAGCGGCTGTGGGGACCGAGCAAAAAAAAAAGAGGCCTAGCCAAGGCTCTCGCCCGAATCCTTTTGGAAAGAGGGACTTCATCGACGAGGGGGAGGAAAGAAAGAAACCGAAGGGAGAACGTCGCCACAAGCAAGAAAAATCATGACAAGGCAAATGGGGGGCGTCGTCCAAGGGAATTCCCAGCGGGCCTTGTTGAGCGCAACTCCAATAAAAACCAGAGGCCCACTCCTCTCAAGGCAAACTCGCAAAAAGGGGGCAGCTGGGAAAAAAAAAAAAGGGAAACGTTAAAAAATCCCAAAGAAATCTAGTCGGCGTACAGAAGGGTAAGTAGGTGCGGACGGCATAAACCGCAGGTTCAAGGCAGAGTATTCGTGTATGAGCGACGTTCAACCTTTGAACGGGGTGCAAGAAGAGTTGGCAGTGACGCGGGAAACGTATTGGTGCTGTACTGCAACAGAAAAAAAAGCTTGATAGAAAAAGAAAAAAAAGAATGGACCTAGGCCACTGAGTCGAAAAACCCAAGAAAGGTCAAAAACCAAGACCACTGTCCTCCACAATACCAAAAAAAAGCGGGTCCGATGAACCCCCTCAAATGTTGCCGGGGGGGGAAAGAGGGGCAGGTGAGGGGAAAAAGGGGGGGAACCAAACGGAATGCTGGTCAAAAAAAGTGGGGAAAGAAGCATGAAAGCTGGCCGGAACATCATCCGCCGCAGAGCCACCCTGGAGAGCCACCACTTCACTGAAGGTAACTGGGGGGTGTTACGGGGAAGCCTGGAAAAAAAAAAAAAAATGAAAAGACAACCGCCCTGCGCCCTCGCCGTCCATATAGGGTCGACGTCCACCATGCCCAAGGGGGAGAAAGAAGAAAGGGGGCAGATGAGAAAACAATACTGACGCCTGGGAAAGAACTCCGACTTGGAAAGAAGTCACTGACGACTGTTTGGACGAATTAGGGGGGGGGGGGCTGGGATGCAAAAGACGCAAGTTCACATAAATGTTCGGCGGTTTCCCGTTTGGGGAGACGAGAAATCAATAACATGGGAAACAGTCTGCGAAGGGAGGGTTGAAAAAAAAGTTGATTGAGATCGGACCCACTCTACGAAGTGGGAAGAAGCCCATGACGGAAAATTAGGTCATTCATTCCCACAATTGGATCCCGAAAGAAAAAAAAAACAGGGGCGCCGTCATGTCCTTAAAAAAGGGAGAAGCTGTCTCTCAAGGCCCCCGCCCGGGTAAATCGGTGCTGGGGTGGGAAAAAGGTGGGAAATCGAACGAAACGGGTCGCCCAGATAATGACCCCCTTTCGGGCAACGCGCATCCCTCAAAAGACCCCTCAAACACAACGGAGGAGGGGGGGAAAGATGCTGGGCAAACACAGAGCTACTCGGAATTATCTGGGCGACCAAAGAAGGGTCTTTTCGGGAGAAGCTGACACCAGCACCGATCGTCGTCGGTGAATCTGAGGCCAGCATCAACCGGGGAAATGGAACGCATGCTGCAGGGGAAAAGCAAGCCGTTGGGGGGCAATAAGAACACCCATCATGGGGGTAAAAGGGAGGGGACCGAGAGTCCCCGCGGGAAACAAACTCAGAACCTGTGGAGGCAGCTGGCTACGGAAAGACGTAAGACAACGGGGGGGGAAAAAACAAGGGAGGATGTATCGAATCAAGAAACGCCCCTAATTACTTTGGAAAGGGCGGTAAGAACGCGACACGAAAAAAAATAAACACAAAAGCCTCTCCAGTATTGCGGCCCGTAAGTTCTTCGAGGGCCGGAAGGCGTGAGGGAATTCAGCGGGGAAAAAAAAAAAAAAGGGGCAGGAAAAAGGGGGGGGCAGGGGAAGCGGGACTAGCTGACGGCATGAGCGCGGCTAAAGGAGTGAAGGACCAGAGCACGAAAAAAAACTGCGGAGTGGTGAAAAAAAAAACGGATACAGGGGGCTCTGGGGGAGGCTGGAGGAAGAAGAGCCGGCTTCAAGGCAGGGAGATCACTGGCGGTGGGCAATGGAAGTCATCCATTGGTAATTGAACAAAAAAAAAATTGAGGCGGAACGGCCCCGCTGTCTAAGGGTGGTACTTGGTGGAAGTGTCCCGAAGGGGGGAAATAAGCGACTAAATTGAATAAGTCCTAAGTGGCAGGGTGCCACAGGCAAAAAGCGGGGGGGGGGGACAGAAAAAAAACCAATACGGACCCACCGCTTCCCCTGGCGATTGACTTCAGGGGGGGGGGAAAAAAGAAGTCATGGGGTTGGGGGGGGGGGTTGGGGGAACCTGGAAAACTCTACAAAGGGGGGGAGCCGAAGCCGCATTCACGATCGCGCAAACGCTTACCGACCTTGAGAGAAAGAAACCCGGAGTGGGGACCTGGACAAAACGCGGCAGCTTGTGCGGGGGAGGAGGCGAGCGAAAAGAGGAGGATATTCAAAGGACCTCGAAACAGCGAAAGACGCTGGCGTAAAATGGGGGAACGACGCCCCACACACCGCTTTGCGGAAAGAAGGAAGGGGGGCAGGGAAGGGGCGAAGGCGACCGGCGGTTTCACAAAAGTAGCGGCGGGGAAGGGACCGCCAAAAGGCGCAGCGCTCTTTCGAGGCCAGACAATGGGGGGGGGGATCTAGAAGAAAAAGGGGGAAGGGGTACAAGCGAGAAGGCCGACCGGCTCGTTGGAAAGCGAGCAAACGAAAAAAGAGAAAAAACACCCAATGATCGTGGCATGGGCGACAGTCCGAACGCAGTAAAAAGGAAAACCAGAACAAAAAAAGAAAAGGTGGGGGATGAGCGGTACCCTGGTTCAAAAACAGAAATGTGATGGGGGGAGAGTGCAAAAGACAATCTGATGGGGGGGATCGCCGCAATCTAAATAACAGAAATTTGACAAGGGGAAAAAAAAATCAAGGAGGGGGACAACAAATGGGTAAGAGTATGACCCGATAAGGCGGGCAAAGCGATGCCGGCGAGGTCAAAAAAGTTCGGGCAGCAAAAGCCACGCCCGATAAAGGTTGGTCTCGCATTTGACGACTAATTAAGGGGGGGAAAGGAGTTCGGAAGGAGTCGAATGGATTCTACATATTGTCGGAATGGCCAGCGCTTGGTTAAGGGGACGTGGTCACGTAGGGAGAGACAACAACAAACTTATGAGGAGAAGAAGGGGAGAAGACGAGATACGAAACAACGAAGACAAGAAAAAGCACCCGGACAAGAAGGGGAAGAAGGACGATCCAAGTCCAAAGGAAAGGGCAAGAAAAAGCGAAGATCAGAAAAAGCTCTAACCCTGGTTCGGGGGCGGTGCTTGGACCCTGCCCGAAAAGGAATAAGGAAAAAGTCGCAGGGCAAAGGCATCGCGCCGAAAAAGAAGGGGCAAGACGCGTCACCCCTGGGTTCGCAGATCGGAGGACTTCGCTGCTGGCCCAATCCGAACGGGGGACGAGGAACAACGCATCGGGAAGTCCGCATCCGAACGGAGGAGAAAAATACATTGGGTTGGGGAGGGAGGACCAAAGGTGGGATAATCCTGCACCTCGGGGTGTCTGGGAAGGGGCGCGTCCGTAAGAAAAAGAACCAAGAACTCCCAACGATCATTGGGAAACAGGCAGGTGAAAGAAAACGGAGGTCTGGCAACGATCCAGCATTCTGGCAGACAACAAGAGTCTTGGTGGGGGACCGAATCGGATTTCCAGACTCGAGCACAAGGGACAATAAAACAGCCCCCGGGAACTTTGAGCACAGTAGTCCTAGAGACCCTGCCGAACTAAGAGGGAGAAAAAAAAGGTGTGCTCAAAAGAGTCGCGGAAGCCCAGCAGAATTCATCAATTAACTCGCAAACTTTGGGCGGTCAGGGCAAAAAGGGGCGAAGGAGGACTGTTGATCGCAGGGAAAAAATCGGAGAAAAGGGAAGCGCCAAAAAGAAGGGGAAAAACAAGCGCTTTCCGGCATCAAGGAAGTCCTCTCAGAGGAAGACGAGAAATCGCGGCGAACGTTGCGGGAGGGACGGTGAATAGGGACGGCATACCCGCTAGTTTTCCAGGGCAGAACTTTTTAAGAAAAGAAGTAGGAAAAACCGGAATGTTGCACAGAAACCGTGAATAAGGCCGTCCAGGACAGGGGGGTCTACGTAATTTGGGGGTTGTGGCTTCTGCAAAGGATCTGAGAGGACCAGAAAAGAAGGGTCCAAGGGAGACGTCAACCAAGGGTGGGAAAAAATACATCAACCCCTTCTCCGACGGAAACGAGGAGGGAGCCTCACAGCCCGGGGGGGGGGCCAGAGACAGGTACTTCCATGTTTGACCAAAAAAGGGCTGCCTTTGGGGAAGACGAATGGCCCCAGAGGACCTGAAGCCGCCGGGCGATCGAAGCGCCGACAAAAGGGAGTTCTAGTAGTGTCCACCAAATCAAAGGGCATGAAGGTGGTGAGGGAAAAAATCACGGTCCCACCCCGAGCCCAAAGGCCCGGAAAGATGAAACGAGTCGTTCAAAGGTCCACCGCTGAAGGAAAGAGGCCGGGAAGTGCCGTGAAGACACGCCTTGAGTCGTCTGACGAAACTCACGGGAAAAGGGAAGAAGGAGAGGGTTGCGCGATTGGCGTTGGGCGCGTCCTGGACCAACCAGTGTCTAAAACAGGAAGGAGTTGGGGGGAAGGGGGTGTGATCGGACAGCCCATTGTGTCTTTAAAATAACACAAACCGGTCTTCACTGCCATTTAGCCCCGTGTCCGAAGAACAGGTTAATTGAAAAGAAAGTGGACAGCAATGGGAAGATTTCGGAAAAAAAGAGAAAGTAAAAAGGGGGGGTCTGCAATGAAAACCCACCGTCTGGCTCGGGAATACACCGGGGAATGGCAGGCAAAAGGGCAAAAAGGAAAAAAAAAAATTCGGGGCGAGGGGGAGGAGCGCGCCCCCGCCGCGTAAGGTTGATGGTGAAAGAATTTAGCGAAAAATCAAAGGGAGCAAAGATCGGAAAAACGCCAACCCGGTCGGGAGCGACTTCGCAGTCAAAGCAAAGAAAAGAAAAAAAGAGTATTAAAAAAAAAGAAAACAAGGACGACAAACCGGGGCGCAATTATCTGGCGACCGGGGAATTGGGGGAAAGAAATTCGTCACCGCATACCGATAGGAAACCGGGCCAGGGGGCAGACCTCCAGCAGTCAAAAGAAAGGCCAACAAGAGGGCAAAGTGAAGAGGAATACAACGGGGCAAAAACAAAGCACAAGTTTTGCCGGCAGGACGCGCCGGAAAAATCGAGAAAACGATTCGACAATCACTTTTTCTCACGGTCCCTACATTCCTCCCGAAGAATGTTGGGGTAAGGGGGGGACCGAAAAAAAAAGGGGGGGAGGAGTGGAGAGAACACCGGGGAACGGAATACGTTCGGAAGGGGTGGACGCCAAAGCAAAAAAGGGAAAGGACAAAAGCCTCTCCAGGCGCCGAAGTTTTCGGGCGAGACGCAGAAGATTAGAAGAAGGGAAAGGCGGGAAGGAAGAAATCATTTGCTTCCAGCGGGGCAGAAAGACCGGACTATCAAGGTTGGGGCAAGACGCGGAAGGGGAAAAAAGAATATACCACCAAGTACGGTGACCAGGACGTGACTACAAAGCGGGGGGACAGGCGATTGAAGATCCGCCCCTCTGAAGCGAGGGAAAAGAAAGGGGCAAGCAGCGCGGGTGGGGCAAAAGGGGGAGTCATCAACCTTGACTATGCAAATGGAGGGAAAGGAACAGAGGGAGAAGGGGGAAGAAGAGGGGGTGATGGAAAAGGGAGCTGACAAGTCGAAGAGAGTGGGCAGGTTGCTAACGATCAAGTGGGGGGGGGCATAAAACAGCACATACGACGGGGAAGAAACAAGGGAGGGATGAACAGACTTTAAAAAGTGGAAACACTCCTGAACGGTGTACCGTCAACCTCTAGAGGGAGGGGGACTGAGGTAATGCTAAACATTCCACGTATGTCGCGCAAGACTCGGGTAAAAGAAGATCTCGTTGCTTGACTAAAGAAAGGGGGACCCAGGTGGGGACATGGGACAGACGCGGCTGGGGTCACGGGTGATGTGGGCCGATCAGGCGCGCGGGGTGAGGGGAAACGCGGAGCGCCTCGCCTGTCGGGGGGAAATTTTGCCCGCCCCACCCAACGCTTACGAGTTCGGGGAAAAAAAAGGGGATGGAAGCAGGACAGGGGTAACGAGAGAGATATGCGGCGGTCGGAAGGTCCGCGAAAATGGGGGAGATAAAAGCGAGCAGCTTGGGGCTCGATCGGATCCGATCTGGTCCCACAGAAGGAAACGGGGGAGGGACAGGGAAAGACGACAACACGCGCCGGAGTCACCCCAAAATTCCACCCGGTCGTGGGCCAGGGGAGGAAAGCCATAAACGCGCAGGCTCCCAAATGCCGAGGTTTGGTGTCAGGAAGGAAGAGGCCCTTGGGGGGAAAGAAAACAAGGGGGAGAGGCAACGTTCGAAGCCGGAAAAATCTGGATTGCGTGAGAAAAGACACGACGAAAAGGAAACAGCCGAAGGGGGGGCGCCGAGGCGCTGAACAACACAATGTGGTGTAGCGTTTCCTTCCGGGGAGAAGATGGGGGAAAAAAAGGGGGGGGGGGTAAGAAACGTCCAGGAAAGGGTACAAGTGCATGGAGTCAATCACAACGAAAAAAGGGGTCGAAGTTACTTGAACAGAGGTCTTTGTAATGTACGGGGCCGCGCGGAAAAGGGGATCTTTTGAAGGGGGGAAAAAAAAAAAAAAAAGACATCAGGGGAGGGAAATGCACCACGCGGACGACTTGGTAGTGAATACATCTATCAAAAACAAGGGAGAGGATTTCTATACGACCACAGAAGAAGTCCTGCATCCCGAACAAGAAACGAAAAGGAAAAAATCGATCCATCCGCGGGAAAGGGAAAAAAGGTCCCAGGGAGAAGATCAGTAAACAAGCAAAAAAGTGAGACTGACAACGTTTGAAGGGGAGCCCATGGAGAAAAAAGGGGCAAAGACCAACCCCGTCCGCGGCATCGCGCCCCATGACCAAGGGAAAGGAAAGCCGGGGAAATTTGGTGTGTCCAATCGGAGAAGACGCCCATAAAGAACCCGGCATTTCGAGCAGGAGATCACGCATCAAGGGGAGGGTGGAAAAAAAAAAAAAAAGGAAAGGAGACAGAAAAAAATACATTTTTGTGACTTGGGTCTACAAAGGGAAAAAAGAGCCTGAAAAATCGGGCCATGTCGGGAAAAAGCCTGGCGGCCTTTAGACGCGTCCAAAAAAAAAAAATAAAGAAATCAGGGACATGAAGGGGACGACGGCGCGGTGCAGGGAGGGACTTCGGGTTCCGGGGAAAAAAAAAAAACCACGGGGGACAAGACAAACGACCCGGAAAAGAAGCTGTGGAACAGCATCGAAACAGGCACAAACCTCCGCCCGACTCGGCCCCGAGCCCTTTGGGAAAAAATGAGGAAAAAAAACGAAGCCTTTCTATCGTGCACCCCGGCCAAGGCCCCCGAGCCTGGAAAAAGCAATTCATCGAAAGAGAAAGAGGGGGGGTTGGGGCGTCGCAAAGGGTACGCAGAAAGGGGGGGTCCTTTTCGCGAAACTCAGCGCAGCAACAGCACAGCAGGACACAGCAAACCACAACCAAAGCCCAACAAAGGCGCACTGCACAGGCCATCAGGACGGAACCTCCTCCTAGCAGAATCGGCACGTAAGAGTTTTGCGAAGAGAAATGGGGAAAGACAAAGGGTCAGTATTGGAAAAGGCAACAGTCCGGATGAGAGGACGGGGGAAGCAGTTGCAAGAAGCCGGTGAGGAAATTCGTCCAATGAAGCTTTCCGTAGGTGGGGGGGGGGAGTCTGGAGCTGATGTGAGAAAACGGGCTAAATTAACTAGGGAAAAGGTCTTCCATCAAGGTTCATAACCAACATTCTCCCTCCCACGCAAAAAGGGGCAAAGTGGGCCGATAAAAGTCCCAGTGAGGACGCAAAAGTTCACCAAAACGTTCTTTTTCCTTGAGGAATGTCCCATCGACTGAAGAGGGTCCTGAAAGAAGAAAAAAGAAGCCAAATTAGAGAGGAACCACGCGGGTAAGGGGGTGGGTGATTAGGAGTCCAAGTTGACCGCCCTACTCCATTGTCCTGAAAGGGAGGGGGGGGAAAGGGGAACCCAGGGAACACAGGAGGAAAAAGGGCCTCCGAAAACCTTAGTGAAAAATGATATCAGGAGAGGGGGGAGAACGCGAAACTCGGCGGGAACCATACTGGAAGAGTCCTCTGGGTCGAAAGGCGTCAAAAAAAAAAGAGGCCCAACTTCAGCGTTCTCAGGGGGGGAGGGAGGTAGAAATCCAGTTGTGTCGAAATACCACACCGGGAGAAAGGGGGAAGAAAACTGCAGAAAAGACGGGGACGAAAAAAACAGGGTTTTCATGGAGAAACGTTAAGAGATTTTTATTGAAAGGACCGTCGATAGGAAAAAAAAAGGGTGGGGAAGGAAAAACTACCAAGGGGGATCCGATACCAACATGGCTCTCGGACATGCCTTAAGCGGGGGGGGGGGAAAATGAAAAGAAAAAGAAAAAGCCATAAAAAAGTAATCGGTGGGGGGTATCATCGGGAAAAGAACGCATCCTAGGCAGGGGTAGGAAAAAGAAAGGACGAACGGGTTTCCTGTTGGGGAGGCGATCCAAAGAAAAAAAAACACCACAGTAGGAGGAAAAAGGAAAAAGGAATTAAAAAAAAAGGAACGAGAAAGGGAGCCAGGGGATCTTGGTTCGACCACGACTTTTTGAGGTTGGAAAGGAACGCTGCTTTGCTCAATCACCTATTAAGGGGCAGGCAAATTCTCAAGGAATGAAAGAAGAGGACGTAGGATGAAAGCTGGCATGAAGACCACGTAAAGAAAGGAAGGGACGGGCCGGAAAATAAGGGGACCGCGGGAACCATCGAAAAAAGCACTTGGGGGAGGAAAGGCTCCAAAAAAAAAAAAGAAAGGGGGTGGGAACGAAACAAATGTTATGATTCAATAAGGAACGCCGAATACGGAAGGGGAAACAACGCCACCGCCCATAGCCCCAACATCCGCAGCCCTCTAGTATGGGAAGGAACGAGGGTTTCCGGCGAGACGAACCAAGGAGGGGGAAGAACTCCGGCCGGAGAAGACAAGCATTGTTTCCTCCTGTTTCCACTGAAAGACATATGGGGAAGGCAGGGGGACGTCAGAACGCCAACGCTATCACCAAAAAAGGTAACTGCCGGACGTGTGGGGGGGACTACGAAAGGGGGAGAGTCGGCGGGATAAAAAAAAAACCTGGGGAGCGATGGGACCCATAGAAAGAAAGAAGGAGGGGGCACAAAAGTGAGTCATCAAAAAAAGGAAAAAAAAAAGGAAGGGGCGGCATCTGACCCGGGGGGAATTGAAGAATGAAAAGGGGGGGAGTGACCAAGGGAGGGGGAGATAAAAGTGGACTAACATAATGGGACGGTGCGAAAGGCATCACGCGGAGAAAGAAATTGGCGACCAAAGGTTCCCCTGGGACTTTGCACTGACCGGTTGGGGAAAAGCAGGGGGGGGGAAAGGGCCAAAGGAAACACGAATAGTGAAGTGAAAGCATAGGTGGATGGACGTCGCCATCGTAGTCGCAACAACGTCGTACCGCAAAATCTGATGACTTCCGGGGGAGGGGAAACTTTGAAAAAAAAAGGGAAGAGAAAGCGGGTGGGAGCGGGAGGAGGGCGTCGGCTGCTGGCGACGATGCGGTGCAAAAAGAGGGAAGAGCTGGGATGCCGAACGCCCACCAAGATGCTGCGGTTCATGGGAATGATTGCCTGGAGGGAGAAAATCGGAAGAGGACACAGAGAGAGTGAGGGGAAAGGAGGAGGACGCTCCAATTCTCGAAAAAAGAGGGGAACAGCTTTTGCTCGAGGATTCCTATTCTGGGTCCCAACAAAAGAGAACGGCCAACAAAAAAAAAAAAAAAAGCAAAAAAAGGGGAAGAGGCAAGCAAACGAAGGAGTCACAACTAAATGTGAACAAGGGAGTGAAAAAGAGCAGGACGCTCAGTCAAACAGACCTTCCTATTTGCATGGGCGGTACCAGGGGGGGTCCAACCAGGGAAAAAAGGGGGTTGTGGCCAGGGAAAGAAGAATGAGGGGCGGGAACAATCTTAATACAGGCGACGCACTCTAAGAAAAAAAGGGGGGGACAGGCCCGATCGACACACCAACATGGTACGCCGTTAGGAGGGAAGCGTGCAGAGGGGAAAACGGGGGATCTAATGAAGGAGTGGGGGACATTTGATAAGAAGCACCGAACGGGGGTTCGAAGCGGGACAGGGAGGGGGGGGGTAAGGGGCTTGCCCGCGCGACGGAATTGGTCTGAAGGCATCTTGTCGGGGCTCCTTGGGGGGAAAAATAGGGGGAAAAAAGGGAGAGATAATCAACAACACAACGATTATAAAAGGAGAATAAATCTAGAAACGAACCCGAAGGCGGTCTGCATCCCGAAGATTGTAAAACTCAGTAATCGATCCCGTCAGGGCGAGCAGGAAAAGGAAGAGGGAATAAACAAGGAGAGAAAAAGGACTACGGAGGTGTTGGTCCAATTTCCCAGGGACTGCCTAATTAAGAACCACCCGTGCATCGAGAACAATCACCAATAAACAACAGCGGTAAAACCCATGGGGGGGTTTTCGCGAATCACGGAAACACGCCTGGCCCCATCGCATTTCTAGTCCGGGGGGACGATCCACGCAAAAAAAAAAAGGGGGTGGAAAAAGCAGGAAGAGAAAAATACATTTTTTGATTCTTGACCAGGGGGGCAAAGCTCGGCATGGGAGGGGTAGCCCTGGCGGGGTACCTTGAGAGGGGGAAGAAAAAAAACGGGGAATGGCCCAACGGAAATTGTACAGAAGGGGTTGAAAAGGAAACGAGAAAGCGAACGGACACGATCCGGGAGAGTGACGAGGCGGCAAGCAAGAGAGAAAAGGGAAAATCGGACTTCGAGCACAAGATCGCCACCAAGGATCGCAGCAAAGGAAAAAAAGGGAAGAAAAAAAAAAAAAAAAAAAACTCCTTTCGAGTGGCCGAGAATGATATGAAAAAAAAGGGAGGGGCTCTGCCGGTAAAGAAAAGACAAATCCACATACTCGCAAGGGTTTTTTGTCTTCGCAAAGTTACAGGAAAAAGAAGGGACTTGGGGGGGGAAGCACGATAGCGCCCCAACATCTGAAACGGAGCCAAGAAGAAAAAAGCGTCCAACAAACTAGAAAACAGGCTGCCTGCCCCCGCTGTGTGCCCAGGCCACATCAAAGACAGGGTCAGAGAAAGAAGGAAAAAGGGGGACGCCGTAAAGTGGAGCCCCCGGACTGCATAAAAAAAGGACATCATCTCCCCCCGGAAACCTATTGGACAAAGAAAAAAAGGGAGGAGAGGGGGGGAGGGGGGGAGAAGGTAAGGAAGGGAAGGGGGGTCAAAAAAAGCCGGGAGGGGGGGGAACCAGAACAGGGACAGCGTTCGAAGTTATTTGTTTGCAGGTCTTCCCAGCATCTGTATAAAAAAAAAACGCAAAAAAAAAACAAACAGAAAGACCGAGGAAACACGTGAAATGAAAGAGAAAAAGGCAATAAACCATGGGGGAACCCTTTCTCCCCTCGCCAAAGAGGGGGGTGCCGGG
>Ga0179593_1731134_pt1 | contig 12017 bp, 11 predicted proteins | sample CZODoug2_1_08_16_FD_185931 | JGI IMG/M metagenome (GOLD analysis project Ga0179593, IMG submission 185931) | Vadose zone soil fungal communities from Angelo Coast Range Reserve, California, USA - CZODoug2_1_08_16fungal (PacBio error correction) | ecosystem: Environmental > Terrestrial > Soil >...
TGCACTCCAACAAGGGAGCCGGATCGCTTGTCTCAGAGGGATAAGAATCCCTTGGATAAAGAAGGCGCGCTACACCCTTCTCAGACGCCTGGATTTCTCAGTGTATGATAGGGCCTTGATTTAATCTCCCAGGGGAAGAGAGGGAGCCGTGAGGGGTTCAAGAAACGCAGAGGAGACTTCGAGTGAAGGAGCCCCTCGACGACCAGCGGAAATGTGTGGGAAGAGGAAGGGGCCTCGAGGTCTAAAGGGGTGGGGAAAAAAAAACATACGTCACGAGGTGTGGGGAAGTCGGGGGAGGGAGCGGAAAGGGAAAAAAAGGATCTCATCTGCGGCTTTGGGTCGCGTCCGTGGATCAGTCAATGATGGGGGAGGAAATATCGCCTTTTGATGTGAGGAGGGGCTGGGTCAGCAGGCTCCTAAACGTCTTGAGGGACACCTTCTCTTCAGACGGCAGAAACTCGAGGGAACAAGGACTTGCGTCTGAACGTACTCCTGGTTATGGCGAGGCTCAATGATCTAGAGGACATTAATTAACATTAGAATCTGCAGTAAAGAGGGGAGCAGTCATTTCGGGAGCGTGGGTTCCCGGTATAGAAAAACCAGATTTGACCCGTCTGACAAACCTGCGAGGGTTATGTGACGACACCGGGAGACAAATTTGCGGGTTCAGCTCTCGCCCGGCGTTAGCAAAAAATGGTAACACCTGGGACGGACCGGTGAGGAAAGACCTACCTCGCGGCAGGAATAGTTTTATAAAAGAAAAGAAAAAAAAAAGGGTGTTCCGCTGACGTGAACGATATCGATGGGCTATCCCGGAACCCTAAGGGGGGAAAGAAAGAACGAAGAGTAGTCTTAAAAAGGTCCGTAACCTTTACGGGAAAAAGGAGGGACAGTTCCAAGGGGGGGGGGAAAAAAAACGGGGCCTTCAATATGGGTGCCGCGGTCTTTCAACCCTCTCTCGGGGGGGAAAAAAAAGGGAACGGAAGAACGCGCATAGAGGGATACACTTCGAGCTCTCCTCGACTCGCCTACAGGAGGGAGGGAGTTGGAGGACTCATCAGAAGGAACAACTTGAAGATTGGCAGAACATCCTCGCTAAATTGTCAACGGCTCGCTCGGGGAGGTCACCGAAGGGGGAGAGAGGGAAATCGCGGGTCCCCGAGATACGCATATGGGTGGAAAGGGGGGGACCGTGTGAAAGAAAGGCAGGAAAAAGAAATCCCTGTAGGTCAAAACGTCCCGGTAAAGGGGCCAAAAGTGAAACAGACAAAAAATACGATGCGACGGGAAGCCCTATGCGGTAGCTGTCCACAAATAGATCGGGGACAAGGAGAGTTGGGCAACCCTGTGTCTTGGCAGAAAATATCACCAAAGATTTTCCTGAGAAGCGAGGGAGGTTGAGGTCAAGGTTCCCATTCAGAGGGGGACTCCACGGCGAGAAAGAAAGAAGAGGCCTTAACTAAAGGGTGCTATCAACCTGCTGGCACATATCAAACGAGGGAAAGGAAAAGGGACACAAAACCGGCATTAGAGAAATGTCACCCTCCCTACCTGCGAATCAGAGTAACACGCGGAATTGCGAGGGATACTAAATTTCGGGAATAATCAGGTAGCACAAAAACAGAAAGAAGGGGCGCCTCCTCGTCTCCATCACAGGCGTAGCTCCACCGGGTCAACAGGTGGAGTGGTTAATTTTATAATTTTTCTGTGCATAGTCGGTTATCGAAGAGGAGCAGAAGGGAAGCGCAACAGCAGCACGAACGAAAGGGGTCTTTTGGGTTTCTAAAAGGCAAGAGCCTGGTGACCCTGATCCCGCGGACAGAGGAGAGTAGCTAGGCGCCTCAGAGAAAGCAAACTCGGATACCTCACCACTTCCGAGAACCATAAATATTGGGATGTAAGAACAAAATCTGGAAGTCCTCTTTAGAGGTCTCTAACTAGAACGGCGTTAGTCAAAAGAAGAGACTAAAAGCGTCTCTAGTAGAAAAGCCCATCAACTAAGTCCACAGAGAAAAGGGCAGCCATATCGAGAGCAGGTGGTGTTAGCGCTCCTTTGCTGGCAAAGGGAGAGTACCGGTCCATCTAATCAAAACGAGCAGAAGGGAAAGGAGCTTCGACTTTATCGATACTAAAAAAAAGGTCCTTCAACAGGGCGTAAAAGTGTCTTCGAGGATCGGGCCCATGTGACCGTAGAAATCTAGCGCTTCATCCTGACCTGCGCGGGACGAAAATCATGGACGTGAAAGTAGGCATCTCCTCTCCTCAATTCCAAGTGTGGGGGAACAAGGGGCCGAAAGGAGGCTCTCATGAGGGAATCACGCAGTGGGGGATAGGAAAACGACCCGATGGATCGACAACAATACGAGTGGAATAAGATCCCGCAAATAAAGGGGTTCCTGCGGACAAACAGATTACATATCGAGTCAGAAGGGGACACCCGGAGAGGCTCTGGATCTGAAACTCCTTGAAAAAACCATGATTTGCGTCACGAACGAATATCTCGACGGCTCTTTCTGTCTTGCTCAAATATCGGAAGTACAGTCCCTGCTCAAAGGCTGCTCCGAAGGGGGGCAGGGGAAAGGGGGGGACATTGCCTTCTCCATGTGAAATTAACGGAGCGTCGGTGACGGCCAGGGGGAGCTGGGGTACAGGAAGGACCTGGCGCCAGCACGCTGACTTCTACGAGCCGAGGCAGGCCCTATTCCTCTGGGGGAAAACGGGAAGCGGCGTCAGAAGAGTCCGCTCGACAGTTATTTGGCCCAAGCAAGATTAGAAAACGTGAGCGCAAAGCAGGTCAGGAACACATCCCAAACCCCAACCCCACAAAAAACCCACCCCCCCAAACCACCACCCCGACCCCCGGGAGAAGATCCACCCAACCCCCACCCCTCCTGTGTGTCAAAGAAACCCCGCATGGGCCGTGGTGGCTCGAACTACGTCCCCTGTGCAGTCCAGGGGGGAAGAGAAGAAAGAACCCTGCTAGGCATCGGAAAACACCAGGCTGCCGTCTTGGAAACAAACATTGAGGGACGTGCGGCTGGGGAAGGAGACCTAAGCTCCTCGAGTGCTGAGAACCTAGGAAAGGCCAGAAGGCTGACAAAAAAAAATCCTCTGGACGTCAGACGCGGTGAGGGCGCCGCGAGGGGAGGACTGTCCAGGCAAGCATAAAGGAACACTTGGGGGAGGGGAAACGAGGGTCCGGAGAAGGGGGACACACGCCGGCGTGGGAAGGGAAAGACGTCATAGGCCAGAAACCGAACATCCCTTTGTAAGGAGGTGAACTGGCGGATGTGTTAGACGACGATTGGGGCTCAAGATGCGGAAGAGTGACTTCACCACGAAAAGGAAACAGGGAGGAAGGAATCTCGATCGTTAGCAGTAAGACATAGGGAAAAGGTGTGTACCAACAACTGGAGAAAAGGACCGTAGAGGGTGGACCGAAGAGCGTGAGAGAGGGAGACGCAACTCTTATTTTCGGACCGGAAACGAGGAAGGAGGGGGAAAGGTCATTGTTAGGGTCACTATAAACAAATCCACTTCATCTACCACGGGGGGGGGGCAAGCCTTTTGACTTTAAAGCCTATTAGAGAGGGACCGCAAGGGGGGGGGGGGGGGAAAAGAGAATCCGCTCTAGGAGAAGGGCGGACCCCGTCGAAGCTGAACCGAGCAGGCCAGACTTTCTCGAAAAGGTGAAGGAACGAAGAGAGACTCCCAACACCAATAGAAGAGCGAGAGGGAGGCAGCAACCTCCTCTCGTGGGGGGCTAAGAGTCAAAGGGAGGGAGCTCTAATTTCCTCCAATCGGAGAGGTATGAAGTCCGGGGAAACGCTGGCGCACGAGCAAGAAAGGGGGGGGGGGGGAGCCGGCCGTTTCACCGAAAAAGGCACCCAGGAATCTTCCGGGGAGAACATAAAAAATGAAAAGGGGTTCTCTTCGAGGTGAAAGAAAAGACGAAGGACTAGATCAGGCTACTTAACCCTCCAGAGAAGGATCGGTCCCATAAGAAGTAAACACAGCGGAGAACTTTGGGGAAACAGCTGGGCGATACTCTGAGAAGTCACCACTAGAGAAGGGGGGAGAAGCGTCAGGCCGGTGGAAGTCCTTATGTGGAGGGGCAGACAAAGCGAAAAAACCCTTCGAGAAGAGACTGTCCTGACCAAAGGGGGATGAGGTCCGGGCACAATTCCCTCGCTGAACGGGGGAAAGAAGGGGGGGAAAATAGCAACTGCTTCTCTCCATTAAACGCTCACCGACCGCGATCACGCAGGAAACGCATGGAGGGGATCTAAAGAAGTAACTTCCTGGGAAAGAAAGATCCACTTCTCGCACGCGGACAGAAAGAGAAAATCGGGAGAAAACGCGCAAGAAAATGTTTAGCTCGGATGGAAGAAGGAATAGCTGTGACGAAACCGGCCAATCCAGAAGAAAAACAGAGATCTGGTGATAAAAGAGGCCTGGGCGACGGGGGACGGCGAAGAGACGCTGAAAGATAGTCCCTCGCAGGGCATGACTTACGGAAAACAGAAAAAAAAAAAAAAGTGAGGGCGGATCCTGAACCAAGGAAAGACCACTCGAGTTCGTCTCAAAACTACCCCAACCATTCGGTAGGAAAAAAGAAAATCGATTGGAGGAGAAGACTCTCTGAGTAGTGTACGAACTCAATAAAAAGGGAAGACTGATGCGAGCAAAAAGCCAAAGTGACAAGCAATCAGTCGATATGCTCTCATGTCCAAAAAGGTAGAGAGAAGGGTCTTGGAAAGGGCTGTCGGGGCCCTCCAGCGAAACTTCGCCAAAAAACCATATAAGTGGGAGAGCAATGAACGAAAAAACGAGGGCGCTGAAATCGAGCATATGGGAAGAAGACGAGGGGAGAGGAAGATCTGGAGTCTCAGCCCTGTTCCCCTTTATAGGAAGATAGAACAAGGAATTCCTGCCTCCTTGTGCGCGCAAAAATTTCTTGCGTGCCCGGGAGGGAAAGAAGAGAACGAAAAAAGGAAAGGTGGGTACGCGCCCCGGTCGGAAGAAGGGGCTGGGAGACGCAGGGCCACACCATTCTGTCTTCCAAGAGGGGAATATCTCTCACAAACCAACGTAGTATTATAGAGAGAGCAAAAGGGGGGGAGAGAGTTACCCTGCGGACGGAACCGTGAAGGAGCGAAAATCATTTCTCACCGAAGAAGGGAAGGGGGGGAAGGGCGCTTATCTTACCGAAGCCCTCCTCCGATTGATAGAGGGGAAAGGTTGAGAAAGGCTCTGATCATCGCCTCTCAATTGAACATGGAGGAATAATCGAGAAAGCTGCCAAAAGGTACAAAAAAAAAAAAAAAAAAAACAACCAAAAGCGCGCTGAGCTCCAAAAAAGACTCAGCGACCGAAAAGGGTGACGGATTGTCCGGCTCCAATGAGGAAACCTTATCCGGGTTCGCTTTGCGGAAGGCAGGGGAGAATTAACTGAAGGGACCTGTGACTCCAGAACCGCCGCGCTACAGGCGACCGCTCGCCGAGAGGACCAGTTAAGGAACTTAATTGCTGGCGGCCGATAAGGAAGAGGGGTCGCCACTGTTACACTAATCTCGCTTCTCCGGGAGCCAAGAAAAGCCAGGGTACTCCAGGGGGGGAGGGCGAACTCCAAGAGAGTGGTCGCGGCCGGGGGGCTCGCCTCTCAAATTACAAGCGGGGGGAAGGACTGACAAAGTGGACAGAACTGGTACCCTCCGCGGCAAGAAGGCGTCTATTTCCCAGGAAAATTGAGACCGAAGGTCAGTAGGGTTCGACATCAAAAGACGGGGAAAGTCGGGTTCTGGGTGTCGGAAAGATCCGATTTGGGGTCGCACAGCCTGCAGACTTCATAACGAGCAAAACGAAAGGAAGAGGGACAGTGCGGTCTATGAAAGAAGCCGGTTTGTGCCGCTGGGAAGGGGTAGGAAAGGGGGGAACTTCTATTCCATTAAGTCGAGCAATTTCCTTTCTCGAGGTCGCGCGGCGCGGTTTCGGCGCGAAGCCGAAGGAGGGGAAAAGAGGAAAAAGTTCCGAGGTATTTACAAAAATGTGACATCCATTGTCAGAACTTCTTCGAGGGGGGTAAAACGACCTGGGGAAGGCCCTGCTGCTGGCATAAGGGACTTAAAGACGACAAGGGGGCCGAGGCCATATCGTTTGGCAGAAAGCGCAAAAGGGGTTACGTAGACAAAAAAAAGATCTCTGTTTACAGGAACCAGGAAGAGAGCGACCGTCGCCCACATAATAGGCGGGTGGCGGACCATGGGTCGTTTCCCGCAGGGGGAAGGGGTTCTACCAACCCCTTAAGGCATCGGGAAAACGATGGGGGCAGCCTTGTGTGACAAGGAACGGAAAAGAGGAAAAATCGTTGAATAAGGGGACCGTAGAAAAAGAAGCTGATAGAGGGGGCGGAAGGAGAGAGAGACTCTCTGCCGACGGGAGAAAGGAAAACTTATTTTCTGATCATCCGAAGAAAACAACAACAAACTGGTTAACCAGATAAGAAAAGAAATGGGGAAAAAAGAAAAAAAAAACGTTGCTATCTTCAGAGATAGAAGGGCTGGTCGAGAGCGCTTTATAAAGAACAAGGCGTCACGACCATAGGGGTCGCACGGCCGTGTGCACAACCCTCCATAGGTGAAGAGGCCAGAAAGGGGTTGGAGGACCACACCCGGAAACTTCACTACTTTCGGGGAAAGAAACAGGTCAGGAACTAAAAAGATACTGTCAAAAAAGTGAAATTAATCTGGGAAAAAGGAGATATCTGTGCCGCGTGATCCTGGGGGGAAAAAAAATACTTGGGAGATGATACTGGAAGAAACACGATCACCTTGCGACAGTTTCTTAAATTTCGTTCATGAGGGAACGGCCATCAGCGGACCGAGGTCGCAGACAAAGAAGGGAAGTGGGAACCCGACAAAGGTAGAGACGGAAACGGGGCTACAATACCCTCTACAGTGGACTGAAAATGACCTTCCGGCGGCAAAAAAACATGGAAACAAAGTACGCGGTAAAGAGAGTAAAAGGCCCGGAAGTTCGGGTGCACAGGGAATTACAGAAGAAGACGATATGTGACCATCCACGAAGGTTCGAATCAATTGACTTTTGGGGGAATTGGGGAAGAATCTGCTGTCCAGAGGATGCGGTGAAAAGAGAGGAAAGAAGGAAAAGGGCAAAAAGCATCGGAACTGAAAAAGAAGTGTGATGGCTACGCCTGGAAAACCGGTTTGCCCGGCGTATAAAAAGGCTCCGCATCCAGGGTGAAAAAAAATCGTGAATGAGAGGAAAAAGCAACCGCGGAGAGCACACGGGGAAAAAATCGAGGGGGTGGAGAAGAAGAACACCATCTAGCCCTTGCGTAGAGGGAGGCGGAAAGGAACGAAAGGACCACTCACTGAGAAGATGCGATAGAGAAAGAAATGCACCGGGTAGGAAAAACAGATCACAAGCTCGAAAGTTTAAGCAGGAGACCCATGCTTTCCCGCAGAGGGGAGGAAAGAAAAAATCTCCCAGGCCCTCTCCAGGGATCATTTTGAGAGTTGGAGCAGTCACAAACACTCCAGAGGAGAATCATCAGGAAAAATTATCTTAAAGTCGCTATAACAGAAAAAGGGAGGGAAAGCCTTTGACATTGAGCCTGAAAAATCGAAGCTCGCTGAGTCACCCTCAGGTTTCAGCGAGAAAGCTGAAACGGAACTGCGTTTCAGAAAGAAAACAGCCGGCTTCATCGGTGAAGAAAACGTAATATCTCTGTAATGCGGTGTGAGTCCGAAGGGGTAAACCAACGTCCGCCACCAGGGGATCGATCTTCAAAAACACGGAATAGAGAGAGAAGGGAGAACTATGGGCTGGACCTCACCGCATGACATAGTAGGAGCCCTGCGCCCTTGGACGCAAGGGGCTCTCCTTGAGAGGGAAAGGCAGTGAAAAGAGAAGGATCTCAGCGCAGGTCTTCTAGGCTAGGGGGGAAAAAAAACCTGCTCAGTTCCCATTTCGTAAAAAGATCAATCTCCGAGGCCAGAGCGGACAGCTCAAACTGAGCAGTGCTACCGGGCGTGTGGTCTTCATTGAACTTCTCAGGAAGAAAAAAGTGGGAGTGGGGGGGGGGTGGGGGGGGGGGTCGGTGGGAGGGGGGGGGGGGGGGTTGTGGTGTGTGGGAAAGGGGGGGTTGGGGGGGGGGGTATCTTAACCTTAAGAACGGAGTTTTATCGCAAGAAGGGGGGATCGAACTTCTACTCCTTCACGGAGCCTGCGGATCGTTAAGAAGTAAATGGGAGTGCGAAATCGGAATCAAAAGGAAATTATTGGGGGGGAAGAACGGAAGTCCTCGCGGATTGAGAAGGGGAACGACTCCATTCGTACACCAGCATGGGTGGGTAGTCTAAAGGGAAGGTCGAGGGGTCGCGGCGATTGGGTCTCCTCCTATCAAAGTGGGGGAATAGGGAGGCAGTCGCGGGTCAACCAAAAATCATGCTTGCGCGGGGGATCGCGGTCAAAAAGGAAGGGCAACCGAGCGTTCACATAAAACCACAGATAGGAAGGGGCGTTCAGGGCTGCAGAGAGGAATTAGGATCCTCTCTGTAAAAAAAGCACCTCTCTGAAGAAAGGTCCCAGAACGGATCAACATTAAAAAAGAAGGCCATTGCGGGGCGGTCCGAACGTCCCACTAAGGGTAATATCAGCTTCCGGGAGAAAGTGGAGCGCGAGTAAGCTGGAGAAGAGGAAAAGGTTTCCGTGTTCTTTACGCGCGTAAGTTCCGGGAGTATAGGGGGCTGGCGCGAACAAGTCAATGTCGGGGGGAAAAGGAGGACAGGGGTTCACCTCGTCTAGTGGGGGGGTAAGGAAACGTGCAATCACTTTCCGGGTCAGAAGCGTACTGAGCCCGGAGTTGAAGACACAACCTTGGTAACTTCACAGAGGGGAGTTACGCACGCCAGACGTACCGGGGAGGGAAAAAATCTCTTGGTTTAGGAGACATAGGCAACCAGCGGTTTTGAAAACAACAGCGAAATTGACCCTCGGTGGGGGAGGAACGAATCGGGGCGTCCCGCATCTGGGAGGGGAGAGTGGACCTTACTACTAGAAAGGAGTGACAAGGGCAGTGTGGATTTGCTACAACCCGTTCCTGAATGGAACCGATGGGGGGCCCGAGGAAACCTTCTTCTACCCTATGCGCTCGTACGGATCAAAAGTTTGACCTTATGACATCCGCGAGAGAAGGTACAAAAACGTGATCTCGTGGAGGAGAGACAGGAAGGGGGATTGAAGGGTGAGGATCCAGAGAAAAAAAAACAACCTTCATTGATTATTACCAGATAGAGATGGAGTCATCACCTCAACTTCTAAAGTCTGAGAAGTCGAGGGGGAGCAGCCTCAAAAGAGGCTTGGATATAGGATAGTATACGCAACAGAGAACATGGTTTGAGCAGGGGAAGGGGGGGGACACGAAATCCCCATAGGATCAGGGGGTTGGAGACACGAACCGCCGCTGCCGGTCCAGTTCCTCCCACGGGAAGGGAGGCCGAAAGGGTGACTGAGTCCTCCCAAAGGAGTTACGGTAAAAGAGCGGGGGGAACAAAAAAGGGAGAGGCTCTATCTCCAGATCCTGGCCGAGGCCCAAGGTCCGTCCGTCCGGGTCTGAAAAGCTCTGGGGGAAGAAAAAGGGGGCTAAAAGAAATCTTGCATAGACGGTCCTGAACCATCCAATTTTGATCTCACCGTGTGGCTCCCGGAAAAGGGACGGGTGATCCTGGGGGACAAAAAAGTCCGATAGAGCAAAGTTCAAAAAAAAAAAAGAGGACTACCTCGACGCGATAACCCTCCTCATTCTCAAGAAAAAGGTTAAAGGCCGGACAACCTATCACTGGAGGGAACCGAGGGACACCAACTTCTCGAAATTCAGCAGCAAGTTGGTTTAGTTGAACAGTGAAGGCAGTAATGTCGAAAAGGAGAAGAATCTGCCTCGGCCAGATCAAGAAGATGATGGGGGAGGCGAAAAAAGTGAAGGGCTTCCTGGACAGAGAAGAAGCAACTTGCTAGCTAGGGGGTGATGACCCATTCTGACTCAGCTAATCTGGAAGGTAGTCAAAAACGAACGGGCTAACCCATGTCGTAGGCGTCTCCGAAGAGGGAGGATAGGAGGAAACACCAGCTTCTACAAGGCTTTCTCTCACCCCCCCATCTAGAAAGAGAGGATGGGAGTGAAGCAATTCGGGAAGAAGGGTCTTATAGAGAACCAGCACTCGCCCTCCCTGAACGATCCAAAGGCATCCGGATCGTCATGGGGTCCTCTGAGAGGCATTTCTGGAGTCAATTCTTTAAAGCACTCCCCTGACCTCCTCACACGGGGGGGAAAGACATTAAGCAATGGGGGGGGAGAATTGAGCGCTAATCTCCAACTCGGTTTCTCGAAAAGAGAAGAAGTAGCGCCTCTCGAGAAGCTGGGGGAGAGCCTCCTTTATACCGTAAGATCGCGACGACTTATTAAGGAGACAGCAGTCTTCAGTGTTATTGGAAGAAAAAGAGCGGGACTCTGTGGCCCAAGGGGAGAAAAGGTCCTAATATCTCTGTCATGCGGTGACGTCTCTCATTTTCCACCAACCATCTTCTAACCGAGGTGATCTCGCAAGAGGAGAGGAAATAAGGAAGGCCGAAGGGCAAAGATTGATAAAACGAACTCATGAGGAGAGGAGTCAAGGTCGCCCTGTCCACCAGGAAGCGGAGATCTTATTAGACGAAGGGGCAGAAGAATGATTCGCGTCCTTGCTCGTCATCGAGAAGGGAAGGCTCAGGTCACAGGGTTATTAAGAGAAGGGACGCTCTCCTTACGCTCAGCTCGTGAAGAGCTACCTCTGGAGTTTTTGAAGGAAAGTGGAAGGATCAAATAATGCCAACCTTTAGCCTTTGACGAAGAAGTGTCTTCGCAGGGGACTCGGGCTAAATACAGGGGGCCCATCACCGAGAGTACGGAGGAACCTCTCTACGATAGAAGAGGCGTTAGCAAAGTTCCTTGAAGGGGTGGCAAATCAGAATCCTCTGCGGGCTGTGTCAAGATCTAAATCTTCTCCTGCTCTCCAATACTCCTTTAGGGGGAAAAGAAAAATGGGGGGTTTTTTGAAACTCCCATCAATCGAGAATGGATCTTCCTTTTTGGTCGAACTTCACCCTCTTTTTCTCAAACTTCAAGGAGGGAAAGCGAAAACGGTAAAGTAACAAAGAGAATCAAGGGAACTGAGGTCCTCCTGTCACCATCGCCCGCAAAAAGGGGTAGGGGGAAAATCACCTAGGTAGGGAGGGGGGGAGGCGCCGCAGGCCGCATGCACCTCGGGGATTCGCTCAAAGGAGGAAGAAAGGGGGGCCACGAGCACCCTTAAAACCTTCATTGCAGGGGACAGGGAAAAAAAGACCTGGAGAGGGAGGGGGGGCGGGCGGAAGAAAGGGGTCATCTTGCCAGGAGCGTCAGGGGGGAGAGTATAAGGGGGACGGCAGGGGCAGGTCGGAGAGTGGTGTTTCGTTCGAAGGGAGAATGCAAGCTTGGACCCCTGCTTCCATCAAGTTCGGAAGGGGGGATAGGGGGAAAAAAAAAGAAAAGGGGAAAAGAGAGCCGCTTTGGGGAAAACAGTATCGCCAAAGCACTGGGGGGGAGACGCTGGGGCGTAAAGGACTTGAGGGACGGAAGGGAAAGGAGTTCACCGACGACGAACTTAAAAAGGAAGGGCTCAATGGGGGGGGGGAAAATGGGTAGCCCAAGCACAGAGGGGTGTTCCCAAAGACGATTGCAGGGTAGGTGGGGGACCTAGAAAGTAAGAGAGCAATTCGACCGCATCTCGGCGGAGGAAAGGACAAAGGAACGGGGGGGAAGTCAAGGGTTTTGATGGGGGTCATAACGACTGGGCCGCTTCGATGGGCAGCAAGGAGGAGCACAAAAGACCCTATATCAAGGGGGAACCGGATCATAAAGAGATCTACGACCATCCCTTCGTCGAGGAGGACTTCTCGCGGGGGAAGTTCATGTAGGG
>Ga0179593_1757984_pt1 | contig 12017 bp, 11 predicted proteins | sample CZODoug2_1_08_16_FD_185931 | JGI IMG/M metagenome (GOLD analysis project Ga0179593, IMG submission 185931) | Vadose zone soil fungal communities from Angelo Coast Range Reserve, California, USA - CZODoug2_1_08_16fungal (PacBio error correction) | ecosystem: Environmental > Terrestrial > Soil >...
CAATCTGAATAGAGGCATATGTTAGGACCCGGGCGAAGGTCAGGCCTGAATCTGTTGGGTCGCGAAGGGGGTCGTTACTCCCTCGGGGTCTATTTGGGGAGGTGCATAAAAGAGGAAGCAAAGGCATCGGAGGAGAAAAAAAAAACCATAGAAGGGGGGACGAGGAAGGAGATTTATTGGGGACTGCGGAGAAGGGGCGGGGTTAAACCCTCGTGACTGAGTCGTCCGAGGCGCGCCATAAGGGAAAAGCAAGGCGCGCGTGAGTTAAAAACCGAGAAGGACTCAAAAAAAGGTTTCCCCGAGACGCCAACCCGAAAACCTCGAAAGAAAGAAAGAGAACTGTCGAGCCCAAATTCCGGCACACCGCCAAACAGAAGAGCAGAAGACGCTACCAATTGGGAACAGGGTGCCATGATTCTTACAATTAAATGGGAAAGGGCAATTCCCGCCCGAGGCCGACTGGGAGGGAAACACGGACCGTGCGTGCGGAGGGGCGGAGGGAGCGAGCGTTGAGAAGAGGTGATCTCAACCTGCGCTGGCAGATTCCACGGGAGGTAAAAGGGAGGAGTCTGGCAGATCGGAGAATTCGACGCGGGGGAGGGGAATGAGCGAAGCCCCTTTCCAGGAATCCAAGAGAGACGGGATACCGATCGCCGGGAAAAAAAAAAAGGCAATCCTTTATTAGCTCATTCGCCAACGGAGGTTCAGGAGATGGGGACCGGCCGACACGCTTAGGCGAGGTGGGAAATAGATTTGGAAAGAACAAAACAACGGAGGGAAAGATTAGAATCTGTCAAAAAAAGGAAGGTCATAGGAGGAGGGACGCCTTGCAAATACGTCTTCTTCCGCCTGGGGCCTAGAAAGGTGTGAGTGGGACCTCTGATAGAGAGACCAGGAAGGGAATGGTAAGAAGTGCATTTTCTAGATGGAAATAGAGAAAGCCAAGAGGAGCGAGGAGAAAATGAGATCTCTAAATATAAAGGAGCGAGTTCGTCACAGAAAAAGAAAGGGGCCCTTATTGAGGAGGGGGAGAGGGAAAGGTGCCGCAACAACAGCCTAAGAACCTCCTCCTCAGGCAAGGTTTCCCGACAGAAAAGGGCCCGCTGAGGGACATTACCGGATTGGGCTTGCAATTTCCCTAAAGAGGGGGGGGAACCTCCTAAGGGACCACCTTACAGACAACTTTTAGGAGCTTGGCAGTATATAAGTCGCAGAAGAGAAAGCTGGGGGCCTATTAGGAGGGTATCTGCGGGGGGGCTGGCGTCAAGAGGCTTCTTTTTGTGAGCACTCTAGGGAAGACTAAAATGGGTCAAAGGGGGAGTACTCAGTCGCCTAGGAATACGTAAGCCCTTTCCTCATGAAAAAGCCAGAAAAAAGATCAAAAAATTAATAATCCCGTCTCAATCGGGCACAATTGCTGAGCCGTCTCGGCCATTGGAGAAGTAAAAGAGGGGCAAAACCGCACAAATCCCTTTAGGAGAACGCAATTCAAAAACAACATCTTAAAGGACCCACGAAGGGGAGGGGAAGGGAAATACAAATATGTAAGATAAGAGAAAGAAAAGGGGCTGGCTAACTCTGGCCCTTGAAGGGCAGCGTTGAGTTATAACCGGAGGGAAAAATACTGCACGAAAGCTAATACCGGACCAAATTCGAAAGTGGAGAAGAACTTACGGCAAATCAGGGCCAGAGAGAAATCCTTCCAAAATCTAAGGGTAAAGCGGGGCGGTCTTTGTGAGAAGATCTCCGCGAACCATGGTCCAAAAAGAATGGGCGTCTAAAAAGGAAAGGAAATCCGTGGTTCCGTCCCGAGGAAATATAAAAAAAGAAAAAATTGAGAGGAGCAGTGTCTGTGTCTAAATTAACAAATTCGACAACGTGAAGCTCAGAATAAGACCAACCTCGAAGGAAGTGGCAACTTTTTCCAGAGGGGAGAAAAATTTAAAGTCTTGCCGGAAGGGCACCGAATATTAACAGTGAATCTCGAATACGGCCAAGGTCAGGGGGGGTCCAATAATGAATGAGGAGAAAGAGATCCCCACTCTGTCTGCAGAAAAGCAACACATGGTTAACTGAGGGCTCGGTGTAGGGGATTTGGCGGAAACGAGGTCGGGGACAGACTCGACACCCCGATGCCGGGGTGAATGCGGAGGGGAGGAGGGAAGGGGGGGGGATGGGAGGGGAGCTGGACAAAGGGGGAGGGGGGAGGGGAAGAGAAGATAAGAAAGGGGAAGGGCGAGGGTGATGAAGGATGGAGGAGGGTGAAGGGGAGGGAGGTACGATGGGGATATGAAGTGCCCTCCATCCGGGTGGGGCGTGTGTTGGCTTCCTGGATGACGACAAGGGCTCTGGGGTTCAAAAGATACATCCCTGGTGCTCCATTAAACACCAGAAAAAAAAAGAAGGCTCAAGGGGAAAGGGGGGTTAGTTCTGGCTCGTTCTACGGGGGGGGGGGGAACTCTAAGCTCTCAAGAAAAACGAGCCACCATCGGCCACATCGGGTAGTAAGAGAGGAAAAAAGGGAGCTGGGAAAAGCTCCTGTGACGCGAGACTACCCTCAGAACGAACAATAAAAAGAGTCGACCTACTCAAGAAGCGCTGCAATAAATGAGAAAGAAGAACCGCATTAAAACTCATGCCTGACACCGCGAGAGGCGTCTACTATGATCAGGAGAATCTGGAAAACAGCTACCGCCTAGAACCTTCTTGGGCTCTTTAGTATTAGAAAAGGCAAGGGCCCACAGCCAACATGTAGAAGGGTTCAGGGAAAAAAGGAACGAGATTTTCACTTTAATGAAACGGGGACGATCAATCTGCTTGACCATGTGTGATCGCCGCATCAAAGAGGGAAACCCAACTCTCACCACTACGCAGGGGGCCGTACTGATCCTAGGGAAATACACCACGGGGGAATCCCTACTCATTAATTTTGAAAAAACAAGCGGCGAACGCGTAAAGGAGGACGGAATATTCTAATCCTTGACCCATTAAAAGAAAAGGGAGAGTCTAAAACAGCAGGGGGGGGGGCTCTGCACTCACACAGCTGGGGGGGCCGAAGTCGGACCAATCACCGGTGCCCAGAGGTACAATGGGAGACTCCTAGGGGCTTTTAGTCAGGTCAAAAATCCCCGGGACGAGGGCCGCGTGAAACCGGGGGAGACAACGCAAAAGGAGAGGATCCGATGCTGGTTTGGTGTGAGATCGCTTTAAGGGGGGGAAATCCGACAGTCACCACTGATCCTATGTCAGAGTCAAAATTTAATGGGGGAAAAATTGAAAGCAAGAAATCTGCCCCTCTATTTTGTAACGTGTCTACATTAAAAAAAAAATAAAAGAAGAATCGCTATGCCACCGTTTTGGGCAAAGGCGAAAAGTTCTTTGAATCTTCAAATCAAACCAGAAACCGATCCTGGGGACTAACAGCTACCGAAGGGGTGCGCAAACAAAGAAAGAGGGGAAAACTTCCTAAATACCCCCAGAAAGACAAGAAAAGCGGCGAAAAAAGCTCGGATTCGTGAAATATCGATCCCAAAAGGGGCAAAAGAGGAAAAAAGAAAAGGCTAAAGAGACAGCCCGGAAGGGGAACGGGCTGGAGAGGAGGGGAAGAAAGGGGACAGGATTGTCCACCCTTAGAAAAGGGACGGCAATAACGAGAGGGCGCGGCACCTTAAAGCCATCACGAAGATTTTGCAGGTCAAGAGGAAGGGATCTTAAACACCAAAGAACCAGACAGACCAGCCCGAGCCGAGGCTAATTTTCCAAAGAGGGCTCAGAAAAAAAAAAGGGGGGAGGAGGAAAAAGAAAAGGAATCTAAACAAAAATAAGACGGCTCGGGCTGGTCAGTGGTAGAACCTCGAGTTCAGAAAGGAGGATGAGGGAAAGGGGAGTTCGAAGGTTCCGCGCATCGCACCTCTTGCCGCGCCGCGCTTGTTGAAAAAGGGGCTACTGTGCTCATCCAGATACGCCAAAGCCGGGAGTTTGAAGTGTATCTATCCTTCAGAAGGGGGAAGGGGATCTGATCGCGACTGGACTTCGGTTGCCCTCAGTGGTGGAAAAGAAGCTCTAAGGGAGGTCCAATGACTTCTAGTAGGGAGTGCACAGAGGTAATGTTGGAGAACTTCGAAGAAGGGGCTTGCTGAGGGAACTAAAAGGGGGGGGCTCACTTGTGAAACGAGTGGGGCCAAGGAAGACAGGGTCGACCATTCTGGACCTCCATGTTAGAAGCTTGAGAAACCTTTAAGGGGGCCCAGGCTAGCAAAGGGAGGACGAAGGAAGCCGACCTTCCAGGCGCACACCACCCAGAGGAAAGGAACTCTGTTGGGAGACGGGAGAGGGGGGGGGGTTGACGATCCAACTAAGGAAGGGGGTCCCCGACTACACCAGACCTCGCCGGTTGACGCCAGGGTCCAGAGTGTTGAGCTTGAAAAGGGCAAACGGAAATTCAGCTGGGGCTCAATATCCCAAGTTTGTGGGGCGCTCTTGTTTTATTGGAAGGGCAAACAGGGTCGAAATCTACGTTATCCCGGCAAAGCGAGGTTGGGGGGCCAAGGCGTCCACCTGATAACTGGAGGACAAGCGTGCAGGCGCTATGCAAGGCGAACAGCGGTGTTTCGAGGTGTTGGGGGGCAAGATGGTCTTCTAAAGATGTCACCAGAAAAAGTATTAAAAAGGAAAGGGAAAAAAAGGGGGGAAAGTCGTCAGTGCGTCGAACTCTTCCCTGTTGGAACTGGGTGGAGGCCTCAAAAAAACACGCGTCCTGCAGGGCGCTGGAAGCAGAAAGGGGGGGAGATAGGAGCCTCTCAAAAAGAGGAGACAGCGGGTGTCAAAAGTGGGCTCGGGGCTTGACTGATAAAAAGTCCCTGCTGAGGGGTCGACTCTACATAGGGGGCGGCTGGGCCGTTTTGGCGGAGGGGAGTCACCGAGGGAAAACCAGAAGGGAAGGTAAAGCCTTACTCAGGCCCAACCCCCGACAAGGGGTGAGATGGTTGTAGGAGAGGGTCGAAAAGGAGATGCTTCGATAAACCCCGAGAACTCGGACTTGACCACTCCCTTCTGCAAAGCATCGGGTCAAGGGGAAAAAAATTAAAAGGACTGGGGGAAGCTGGTTTCACCCTCGTCGCATCACGTAAGGCCAAAGACGTCGGTAAATCACCATCGGAATGTCGTAGCGTTGGGAAAAAGCCAAAGGAGATCAGAAACCACTCCCATCCAAAGCACGCAAATATGAACAGTGGTTTTTTCTTGATTAAGAAAAAGCGGGGGGGAACGTTTCCAATGCGATCGGGTCTCGAAGGGAACTTCGGGGACACGACCTGAAATAAAGGAAAAGGAGGATATGCCGGTTCAATGCGGCACAATGTCGAACTCCAGCGGGGGAGAAAGGGTACAGGAGAGGGGGTGCTTCGTAGGTCAGAAAGGACGGACACTTAAAAAGAAAAAAAGATACGCTACAGCTTGGCTTGGTCAGGAAGCAAAAAGAAGGGAGATGAAAAAATCACGAACGGAACCAAAAAATTTTAGAGGAGGGAGGACAGTCAAAAAAACGGGCATTGTAGCGCATGTTCGAGACCACCTCCGTCCGAAAAAAAGTCCCTGGAGAAGAAAAAAATCAGGGGTCCGGAAAGTTTGATAGGGGAAGATGAAGGAAGGGTCAGGAAAAAAGAGCAATGCTTAGATATCGTCTCACTGACCGCCTTCCTCGTGAAGAGCATGTGGGAAGCAGCACTAAACGAAAAGGGCAGGCGAGGAAACGGAAGACAAGCTTCATACCTCCAGGCAATGCTGGGGGGTGTTACGGCTACCGCTGGTGCGCTGAAGATGTTGGGGGAGAAAAACATTTACAAAGACAATTTATAGGGGGGGGGGGTGGGGGGGACAGAGGAACGGAAGGGGCAGGTCAGATGCTTATTAGGGAAATCGCCCATGGGATGCAAGGATATTGAGTTGGCTCGGATGAGGATGTCTGGGGGAGCCACGGTCTCGGCGCGAGGAAGGGCACGCAAAGAAAAGCAAACTGAACCCTGACGGCGCGGCCGGCCTCGAGGGGCAAACGTTCCTCCAGGACAAAAGCACCAAGAAAGAGCCCCAACAAAGTCCTGTCAAAAAGCCGGTGAGGCCTTCCAGCCCTGGGGTCTTCTCAGATCCGAAGCAGGGACGCGAGTCGGGTAAAAAAAAAGTAAAGGGGGGAAATCCCTCGCCTAGCCTGCTGCGTGAGCTGGGTGGTGGCGGGGAAAAGGAGATACTCGGCGGCTGTTGGAGCACTCTTAGCGGGGGAAAGCCAAAGCCGTGGCTAAAGGAGGATTGGGAAGGGGAAAATCGGAATGCAGATCGGCTCGTTCGACTCCTCGGCCTTGATGACGCCCTCGCACATTCCACACTGCTCGGAGAAGGGGGGGGCGAAATAAAAAACTCCAAAGGACAATCTCGCAGGAAACGAGAAGAAGATTAGAAATTCGGAAGGAAGAAGAAGGACTTCCGGGCGCGGGAAAGCTCATTGTGTATCTCTCAAAGACCAACAACACAAGAGGGGGGGGGGAAGATAGGATTCCCACAAGCGCTTCCCAACTCAAGCCAAAAAGCGAGGCCAAAAAAAATACGGCCCTGAGGAAATTGAAGGGGAGGGTGGAAATCTGGAAAAGCTCAGAAAAAGGTTAAAATCTGGCACTGGCAATGCGTAAAAACAGCGCCAGATCAGGGCGCGCGTAAGGAAACTCTTTAGAAAGTGGCGATCACAAGCCCCAAATTAAGGCCGACGGCTGGACAGGGGAAAAGCAGGCGACAAAGAAGAAAAAAGAAATCGCCGAAGAGACCGTTTCCCGTTCCTGACGGTTTCCCGAGCAAAAGGCGGCCAGAGGGGACGTGGCGGGGACAAGGGAAGTAACTCTGTCTGTCAGGCTATCTGGCCACCTACTGGTAGTCGCGGATGCAGCTAGAAAAACTCGGGTGAGATGGAACGACACTTGTTGAAAAAGGGATAGGGGGAGGGGTACGAAAAGAAAAGGCGGAACGTTTGAGCAATCTGCCCGGGCCGCAGCCGACGGTACCAGGGAAGGGGAGGTTTGTCAGGATGGAAAAGAAGAAAAAAGAACCAAGAGGTCTGCAAAAGCCCAGACCAGGTCCAGAGCCACAATCCAGCCATCGCGCAATCTGGAAAATGGAAACCGCATACCTCCGATTGCCTGTGCCCGAAAGAGGTCCACCAAAAAGCCGGGTAACGACAATCGCCAACCAGAAACAAAAAATCTTCAAGAACGAAAAAAAAGGTCTGCGGGCCGGAAATTCAGTTCATTGCAGACCCAGGCGGGGCGGGAGGATAATGGGGGGAGGGAAAGAAATAAGACACTTTGAGGGGCGGGGGGTTGGCGGCCGGAAAAAATCACGAGACGGCACGTACAAGAAACCGGGGGGTTATCGCAAAGAAAAAAAGAGCGGTCGCATATGCCAGAGGAAGGACCAACGCCCAGTCGGGCTGAGGACAGGAATGACACAACGGGCGGTTGGAGCCTAACGCCTCCTGAGAAAGGAATGGTTGCTGGAGAAAGAATGGTCGAAAAAGGGGTAAAAATAGGTCATCGACCAAAGTGATCTCGACAGAAAAAAAGTGTCGAGCGCCTTCGTCGCAACGTGAGAAGAAACGCCAAAACATAAAAAAAGGTAACAAGTTCCTGAAAGGGGGCCAGAGGCCGGTGGGAAAAAGGGGCCTTCCGAAAAGTAAAGCAAAAAGGCTCTTCCATCAGGGAATCGGCCCTGGGGGAAAAAGAGACGGAAGGGGGGGGAAGGAAATCTCGGAAAAAAAAAGAATTAAAGCACCGGAACAGCCACACCCATCAACGGCTGAGCGGGAAAAATCTTGGGGGTAAAAAAATCGAAGCGGAAGCTTCAAAAAGCCGGCCTCTTCAACGGGGAGGGGTTGGGGAGTAAACCAAGACGGCGTGGGGTCCAAAAAAAAACAAGCTGTGCGGGAGAGTGACCAGGAAAGACTTCAAAAGCACGCGAAGTGCTGGGGGCAACGAGGTCAAGTTCGTCGAGTTCTAGGGGGGTCCACCTAAGCAAGGAAAAAACGACCGAAGCGCCCACGACCAACAGGGAAGGGAGTAAGGCGCTACAAAGGCGGTTCTTCCCGCAAAGAGTCTCTCGCCTACACCAGACAGAAACCAAAAATCAAAATAAGTCGAGGCCGAAGAAAAGACAGGAAAAAAAGAAGGCCCCTGAGAAAAGGAACTGGAAAAAAGGGAGAAAAAGATAGGCGACTTCACGAGACATTGAGCCAAAAAATCGCCCTGAATGACCGAGGATCTGTCAAAAAGAAGCAAGGGCACAGTCAAAAAAAGGGAAGGTATGTGGAGGGGAAAAGGGGTAAGGGACGACGCAAGAGTCAATTTCGATTTGCACCCCGACTTAGCTCAATGGGATCGTGAAGAGCGGGGGAAAGGGACTCAGTGACCTCTAACCCTACGTCAGTCTTGAAGGAGAAAAGATGCGAGCGTCATCACAACTGAAGGGGAAGCCTGGGTAAAACACTGCCGGGCCTCGCAGGGCGTCGGAATAGGAGGAAAACCTCGAGGAAAGACTCACCAAGGAAGACTAGCAAAAGGTGGTAAGAGGCTGCACAGCTTTGCCTCGGCAAAAGCAAGGCCCCCGCTGCACCGATCCGGAGGGTAACGATTAAAAAATCGTGTGGTGCGGAAGAAAGATTTCTATGTTCATCGTCCCCAAAAAGAAAAAAAAAAAGTTCGGAGCCTACGCCGATCTGGTGGTGGTCCAGAGCTGCAGGCTCGATGGTACGACATCCCAAGGGAGAGGAAGAGGGACAGGGAAACCCGGTGAGAAAAAGGAGGGAACCTGAGAAAACATTTAGGGAAGAAAAAGGGGGAAGGGGGAAAAAAATGAGCGCATTCCGACGTGGGTGAAGGGCAAGCTTCCATCAATAACAGCCCAAACTTACTTGGAACAGGGGCGGACAGTAGAAACTGGGCTCAAAAAACCCGAACTGAGAAAAGGAAAAAAAGAAAAGCGCTTCCACAGTCGTAGGAAAAAAACTCTAGGCCAGGGGGCTGCATGATGAAATATCACCAACAAAATCGAAAACCTGCCGGCTCGAAAAGAATGGAAAAGTAGAGCAGAAATCACTGGGCGGAGGAGGAATAAAAAACCAAATGGACGAACGCGCTCTGACAAGGACCAACGAGTGATGAGGCCGGCACCAGACTTAAGAAGAAGAGGGGGAAGAAGAAAAAAAATGAAACCCATCACTACCAGACAGAACCCACGTGGGACGGCCAGAGAGAAAAAGGGATGGGTGCCAGAGAAAAGATAGGGGGAAGGGGGAATGTGTAGTGATTTTTAAAAGCCGAAGACGGACCGCCATCTCGTTGATGGCAAGGGGGTGTGTAGAGGTGCAAAGAAGCTCGTGATGAAGGACCCGCCCGTAATGGTTAAAGGGGGGGCAGGAAGGGCTCTCAAATACGCGCCGGCCGGGCTTGTACCTTTGCGCAGGCTATATGTGGTGCCGTGGGGATCGAAAGCCGAAAAACCTTTCCGAGCTGGCACCTGGGGAGATTTAGCGCGCCAGGGGTAAACGGAAAACTGCCGTCGAAGGTCGGAGTGGTTGCCACCTGGTACTACTTGGGCGTCACCAGCCTAGGGAAAAGGTGGAGCTCCGAACTTTAGCCTACTAAAATGACGGCCCTGGCTGACGAACTGGGTACTAAAGGAAAAAGGAAAGAAAAAGGGGTCGTCCAGATGTCCTTGAGGTAGACCGTGGGGCAAAGACCGTATGGATCTTATCCTTGGTGAGGGAATCTTCATAAAATATAAAAAACCGGCATCGAGGAGGAGAGAGAGAGCTGAGCATTAACTCAAGTGGGAAGGGGGAAAAAAATAAACCGTCACAGAAAAACGAGTTCAGGCAGAAAGTCCTCCACCTGACGGGGAGGGCCCTAAACTGGGGGGAAGCCGAATTAGACGTAGTCTGGGGTCGGGGAAGGAAAAGGCCCGATGCTTGCGAATCAGTCACAACGAACCGGCGAGCAAACATGTACCAAACGGCCGGACACGGAAAAGTGGACGCGTGCAGAGAGGAAAAAAGGACGAAAAAATTATATGTTTTGGGGGGGTTTTGGAGGTGTATTGGGAGGAATTGGGGGAACCAGGACGGAAAGCTAGACGACCTTGACCCTACTGATCGGAAGGAGAAGAAAAACCGAACTTCCATGTTTTGTACTGCTGGACTCACCCGACAGCGAAACGAGGGGTCCGACTCCCGAGAACCATGGGGCTCGACGTCAGAGAGACAGCGGGGGGAGTTGGGAATCGAAGCACTTCTTTGAGACGCCACGATTGGCTGGCCTCTACTAGCTGGAAAGGTGGTCGTCAGATGTAGGCATAACCGGAATCGACCGTAAGATAGCAGGTAGAAGCGACATGTTGGAGAAAATTGGGGGAGAGTGTAGGTCAAGCTCAGTTGAAAAAAATAAACCCCTAAAAAAAAAAGTTTGGGGACACTCCACGTTCTGCGCACATCTGAGTAGTAGCAAAGACTGTCGCTTTTGCCACCTCGAGAAATGACAGTTTATTTAAGCCAAAATGACGGCGGGGCCAGTTCCTCCGCCTAGGCAGGGGAAAAGCAAAAACCACGAAAAAGCACGCTCAAAGAAAATGTTGGTTCTGGTCGGTGCCGAAAGGCGTTGGGAAGACGTCTCTTGCGTTAATTCATTGGGACCAACCAACAAGAAACCAGGGTCCAGGTATTCATATATGGCCGATGGGCAATGAAAATGAGTCACGACTCAGAAAAATTGGAAGTGGTAAAGGGGGAAAAAGGAAATTTCTCGCGTAATTCGGCTCACTGTGTGCGGAAGTGCGCTCTCGCAGAAAGTGTCGACGATACTAATGAACGACGACCGGAACACAGTCGGATTGATAGGTACTTCGAGCGGGACCATTTAGTCTAAAAGAGATTTAAACACCCGCCCGGCACGCGTGTAAGGGCACCTGACCGCCGGGCGTCCGGGCAGGGGGACATTCAAAAAAGTTCTTAAGGAAAGGAGGGCGTATCGGTAAGGGAAGAACAAGGAAAAAAAGGCAATCCCCGTGACGCCGCGTGTCACAAGCACGCGCAGCAGAAAAGCGAGATTGAAGGAAGATCAAAAGAAAAAAATAGGAAGAAGTTAGGGGTCCGGGGTGTGCGGGGTTGGCGGCCGGGAATAGGGGGTAGGCCCGGTGTCGGTTACTCATCCAGCGTTTGGAGGGTGGGGGGCCAAATCGGTGAAACAGTTAAAAGGAAAGGAAAAGAGGGCAGCAGCCATTGTGCCAAAAAATTGAGTGAAGTTGGGACACACCACGGGAGGAACTACTAAAAAAAAAAAAAAAAGAAGGGACAACAAAAAAAAAAAAAAAAAAAAACAAAAAAAAGAAATACAGCAAAAGCGAAAAAAATACAAAAAACAAGCCTGAAAAAAATGAAAAAAAAAAAACCCCCCCACCCTGGCGCGAGGGCCTAGGAAAGCGGAGCTTAGGTTTAGGACCTCGAAGGGGAAAAAACCAAGGACCCTCCGATACTCTCACTCCAAAAAAGCTAACAAAGATCATTTCGAGACCCAAAGCTTAGGATCAGAACACCTGCTCGAGAGAAAGCGCAGACAAGAGACCTAGTGAAAAAAAAAAAAGGGGGCAGAAAGAAAGGACATCACAACATTGCCGAAATGGGAAAGTGAACAACGCCCTCCTGGCCCGATTCTTTGGGAACGTGCCTAAAGGGGGGATGCTGGCGCGGAAAGCAGGCACAGGGGCCCGCCCGACTTTAGACTCCCTGCACATAAAAGAAGGACAAATGTAATGTGGATCGCCCAGTCTCTACAAGGCGATTAGCCGCAGCGATCTAGGCCTGAGAGTTAAAAAGAGCAAGCCCCCTTACCGGAGAAAGGGGGAAGTACTATCAGGAATAGCAGGAAAGAAGGAGGAAGACGAGTGGAGAAAGGGAAGGCCGTCCGTAAGGCTGAAGCGCGTGGGCTCTGTGG
>Ga0179593_1224591_pt1 | contig 12016 bp, 10 predicted proteins | sample CZODoug2_1_08_16_FD_185931 | JGI IMG/M metagenome (GOLD analysis project Ga0179593, IMG submission 185931) | Vadose zone soil fungal communities from Angelo Coast Range Reserve, California, USA - CZODoug2_1_08_16fungal (PacBio error correction) | ecosystem: Environmental > Terrestrial > Soil >...
CTGAGTCAAATCAAAGAGGGGAATTCGAACAATCTTAGTGAGATCGACGATCTTGGGTGGCCCTTCATGTACTGCAAGGCAGGAGTTCAGATTAAAGAGGGGGAAAAATAGTAGCCTAACTTCTATCATGGGACTTGGGGACTCCTGAGGCCTTATGACGGCTCTCTCAACACAAAAACTGGGGTTTCATTAAAGGGATTAATACGCCCGTAGTCTCTGGCACACCCTTCTAGATCTCCCTTTCTACTGGGGGTCGTAAAAACTTAAAGCGCCCATGAGTAGTCGGGATGAATTCAAGCCTATCTGTAAAAAAAGCCTGAAAGAACTCATTGGCGGGGGGGAAAACGGACTAGTGGATCCCGGAAAAAGGGTTATGGAAGGTGCGAAGACCCGAATATGATCACTGAAACACCCTTGTTCTTATGTTCGAGCGAGAAGCCGGAAATGAGAAGAGTTGGGACTCCACGACACCAAGCCAGGGGTGCCCGGAGATCAAGGAAAAAGCATTTTTACGATCACCATTATGTTCAAGTGGCTGCAGTCGAACTGGGGAGGCTAAAATCGAAAAAGAGAAGGGATTGCTCTTCATAGGACGGCGGCTGTGAAGGGGGTTGATGGGACTGGGACCGTCAAAGCCGCTATCTCATCCTTTTCAAAAATAACAAGCTTCGGTCAGAAGAGGGAAAAAGGACCGACATCATGAAAGGAAATAAAAAAAGAAAGTACCTTAGAGGGGGGAATCTGATTCCTCGGAAGTGGAAACGACTGGAAAGATTTTTCTCTATTGCCTGCGGGCAATGGGCCGACACCAGCTTGGGGGGGGAAAAAGAGATAAAGGTGCCAGAGGTTGGAGCATAAAAAAACTCGCGTTCAAGAAAAGAAGGAAATAAACAACAAGCGGCCTGAAAGAGGTCGATTTTATTAACGAGCTCCTACGAATCTGCAATAAAAACGGTTTCGACATCTGGAGGAGAGATAGAGGGAAAATCAAAGAAAGCGAACCCACCCTCTAGAAAAAACAAAGAACAGAGGGTAAGCTCCCTCCCCCCTTGTTTCAAGGGTCAAAGAAGGAGGGGGGATTTCAGCTCTTTCACCCCTCTGACTCACTCTCGGTCTCCCCCTTGGAGGCCGTGCTCTTTTAAAAGAAAATGCCCGGAAGATGCAAGGAATCAAGGGTTCCCTCTATAAGAAAAAAAATCGTTAGGGTATTCTTCCGGAGATTCGGCTACGGCCCAACGCCTCTTTTGAAACGGGGGAGCTTGCTGGCCAAAGGGGGGCTGGGGTTTCTTCCCAAATTGGAGAGATCGTTGGCGGAGAAAGCTACAAATCGCAAAACAGTATTGCCGAATCTACTTGAAGGAGTTGGGAAGAAGGCAAGGGTCTCATGAGTAACTGAGGAGAGACGCGGGTCAACGAGTTAAGGGGAACCGCGAAACCGGCCCTTCACAAAATGGAGGTTGGCGTAAGGGTGGGGGGTATTGTTTCTCGTCGAAATGGATGATTTAGGTTTCAGCCACTTGTATGTTGAATACGGGGAGGAGCGCATTTCAGAGGGGGGAAGAGGGAAAAAATTAGCGGGACTCTTCGTAGAAACTTTTTGCTGGGGGGGAATTAGCTACTCGGTCAAGGGGGTGCCGCGGCAAAAAGAAAAAAACCGAGGAATGGGTGTGAACTAAGAAGAAACAGGTATAAGGGGTTGTGATCGAAAAGAAGAATGGGTCCTCTTAGGCCGATTCGCACGACGGCGCGGGTTTTGAGGGTCGCAGGGGGTGACTCTGTTCGGTAGGACCCTAATGGGATCATTACCGGCGAAAAAACACAGCTGTGATCTAACCTCCCTCCCCTCAAAAAAAACAAAAGGGGCGCCCTCGCGGAAAAATCGAGGATTTTCAAGCGAGGTGGAGGAAATACATGGAGCGGGGGCTCAAAAAGGTGGTTTATTCAATCGGAAAACGCAGTAATCATCCAAAAAGGAGCGGGAGTCGGGGACGAGACAGAGCATGAACCGGGGTTCGAAAAGGAGTAAGTAGGGGAATAATCGACGTACATCATTATTTTGGGGGGCGTAATGAATGGACTCGTACATCCTCCTAGTTACGATTTGCGGACTCAGGTAGTCCTATTGAAAAGTCAGGGGAAAAACATAGGGGGACCGCCAAAGCCCGGCTGGAGAATTGATGTGGTGCTCGCAAAAGGCGGGGAGGTCTCCGGAAAACATCAAACTCAAGGAAAAAATGCGCACTTCAAAGTTAGAGACGAAGGTCCTTGGTAGAAGAAAAGGGAGAGGACCTAAATGAGGGCACAGATAGAGGGGGCTCAGGCCTATTTCGATCGGAAGGAAAGGGGGTCTTCTTCATTAAACTCCTTGCCATCAATCAACACCTTTTGGGGGGTAGACATAGGGACCGGCCGACCCAAAACAACATAGAAAAGCTGGAAGGGAAAAACAAATCAAGAAAAAGGAAAAAACCGCACTCAGCCAAAATCAAACACCGCTCAATAAGGGAGTCAACAACCTCAGGACAACACCCGAGGACCAACAAGAAGAAAACGAAGCAGGGTTAGCTTTAGTAAAGAAGCGCTATATTGAGGGGTACATTGGAGAACGAAAGACGGGGAAAAACAAAGGGGTGTCCAGCTACCCGGTCACTACAACTCAGGCACAATCCGGGGGGTGCATGCACCCTGGAGGATCAAAACTGAAGTCCGGGTTCGCAGATCCTAAGAATACGCTTCCTTGGGAGACGTGGCGGTATGCCCCGGCAGGTTTCAACGATGCGGATAAAAGGAGCCACTAACTCGTGCCCTCTCGGGTTCGCGGAAAAACCCACGCTAGGTTTTCCTGGAACGCGGTGCCGCCGAGGGACCGACCTAACTCAACCAAAAGAAAAAAAACAATGGTTGTCAAACACAAAAAAAGTGGGTCCGCCAACAGACATCACAAGATCGCGCGGCAGACCTGGTGCATTGACGAGTAGAAAGTAACCGGAAATGGGTTGGTGCAAGTTTACCTGTCCGACTAGGAGGTCAGGTAAGGTTGGGCGGGGGATCGGCCTCCATAGAGCGAGGAACAATGCTCGGGAGAACAGGAGGTGGGTACTGAACCAGGGAGGAGGCGGTTTTCTTTTTGGGGGAAAGTGGCCGCCTGGCAGTCTATAATGCGTGGGGTTGTGGGGTTTGGATAAGGCAAGTCGAAAAAATAGCAATCAGGGTTTCGTTTTCCCAGAGGTTGATCGCGACCCGACGAAGCGATAGAGAGAGGCCAAAATTTGTTAAGAAGCAGCGTGTCGCACGACTTGTCTTCTGTCATTATGAAATACTTTGTTCGAAGAAGGGGGGTGGGTAGGTGGTGAAACGGAGCTGGGGCGGCACCATTTAGTTTCAGAATCTGCCTGATGAGATAATCCGGCTACAAGCAGGTGGGGGGATGCGGAGGGTGACAGGCGCGGCTCGTGGGGGTTGCAGAAAGCCTAGGGGCTGTGGCAGCCAGAGAACCCCGCAGAGGGAATAGGACATAAAAGATTGTACGCGGGTTGAACTACCGGTCCGAGTGGTAGGGGGGGTTCGGATGACCACGAAGAACAGGGGAGCTGGGGGGAAGGGGCCTGTCAGCATTGTGTCGTCCACTGGGGCGGGCAAGAAGCTTGGGCAAAAACTAGGGAACACAGAGGGCCGGAGGAAAGAGGCAGGCAAGATTTGTCGTAGTCCGAAGGTGCTATTCCTTCGGGTCTTAACAAGGCAGGGATCGAAATATCAACAACAAAGGAGAGGGGGGGTGGTGTGGGGTGGGGGAGGAAAGAAAGAGATAGAATAACGGAAATTCCACTAAAATCATCACGCGGAAGCCGGAAAAAAGTCTGCTGTAGAGGAGAAGCCAAAAAAACAGCTAGGAGCGAGGGCTGAGAGGCAAGGCTCTTTGTGTCCCTGACAAAAAGCGGGAAAACCACGAGTACTTAAAAGGAAAAAATTTGTCAAAGGGGGCAGAAAAAATAAACAATAATATCAATATGAGCGAACAAACCGGAGGGAAGAGTTCGCCAATTCCTACATTAGGTGTGGTGGAGGCTTATTCCCCGATCAGAGGGCTACTACGGTACAGCAGCAACCAGGACCCAAACTCAACGGGGGACAACAACCACCAGAAACTTAGAACGATGCAAAAGAGTCATCGGCTAAATAATCTTCGACGCTGAGATAGGAAACCCACAGGAGCCCGAGGGACACCACATTGAGAGGAAAAAAGAAACAAAGGGGAACAACCTCTGACGAAATTCAGGGAGATCCCAGTAGTGGAGCACTATGACCATTCTCAGGGGGGGAAGGCGAAATAAAAAAGAAAAAAGAAGGAAAAGGATATATGGAGAAGAGGCCAGAAATAAGAAAAACAAAAAAAAAACCTGGAAGTGGGCACGCAGGACCTAAAAAAAGTAAGGGGGAACAAAACAGCAAAAAAAACCATCATACTCTTTTGGGAAAGGGACCACGGACACCCGCGAAAAAAGAAATTGTCAAGAGGGGCGATGAGAAGAAAAACCCTCAAACTCTAAGACAGGGGAACATAAATAGTAGAGAACAGGGGGGCAAAAATAAAGCAAAAAGTCCGGTGTCCGCACATTCCAAAACGTATTAAGCACGACAGTTCGGGGGAAGGGGATGAAAGATAAAACCTGCGAGGAGGGGGGTGACGGGTATTTAGACAAAATCTTCACTGTAAAAGGGAAACCTATCAAGGAGTGGGGGCCGGGAGCCTATAAACCCGAGGCCGAGTTTAGGGATTGAAACTTAGGGAGATCGAAAGAGGGCAAAGTTTAGTAGGGGGGAAAGGGGGTAACGCACGGCTCAAATTACCATCTGGAGGGAAAAACATGGTTGTTGAAGAACTCAGGGAGTCGTAGCCGGGAGAAGAGGTTTTCCACAACGGAGGGGACAAATAAGGAGGGACCGGGGAAGGATAAAATGGTTGAATGTGGGGGGTAGAATGGCGGGTGGCTGGGTTTAGAAAAGGGGTAACTATATAATTAGGTCTCACAGGGGGGCAGACCGAAACCAAAAACGGTAGGAACCTAGAGGACTGTTTTTTTCTGGCAGGGACTCGGGCCACCGGCGCTGGGTTTGGGGGGACCTAGGAGTGTGGACTCCCACCTTCCTATGAAGCTCGTTTTGTATTTTGGGTGGAAGGTCTGGGCCTGGAAGTTTCTTAGTTGGTGTCCAGAGCGCTGGGAAAAGTAGTTGTTTGTGTCGTCAAAACGATGTCAAAAAAAAACTAGGGTCGGAAAACAGACAGTGGTGAAAAGAGGATTACTAAGGGGGAGGGTTTTCATTCCGCACAGCTCCAAAAAGAGAAAAATGAGGAAGGCTCTTCCTATCAGAGTGCGATCCTTGAAGGGTTTCCTATAAAAGGCCGGGGGAGTCCAAAATTGACGTCAGTGTCTGTCTCGGACTTTCCGGCGCCCTGGGACACATGCTGTGGGATTTTTCGAGAGTGTCGGACTTGGCCGGGGGTGTTCCACGGCCCATTTCTGTGGGGAGGGGGAAAGACAGAAAAGATCCAGCCCCCAAACAGGGATATTTTCTTGGGAGATTTTCCGTAACCTTTTGAATTTCAATCGGAAGCTCTATAGAAGGAGAACGGTACTGGCAGCGATCACATCTTATCGCTTAAACAAGAGCTTTGCGGAGTTAGCAGAAAACGAGCTCCCTCGAGGGGGCCCTTTAAAAAGTGGAAGAGATAAAAAAACGTAAAAACTGCTGGGGAGGGGGATGGATTATTAAAAGGTCCCGTTTGAAGATCGCCCTTCTAAAAAGGGGGGGGGGGGGGACAAAGTGGGGGCTCCGGCCGAACACTTTGAGGAAGGTCAAAACACTGTCTTAATATCCTAAAAAAGAAAATCGCGAGGGACTCTCTAAAGACAATGGTTTTTGGGAATGGGCTTGCCTTAGCGGGTGACACAGCCAGGGTGGGTGAAGTCATGGAACCTACCAATAGTGGCCCGTACCGAGAAAAAGGGAGGGATACCGACCCCAAAACCGGCGAAAAATTCTATTATTGATCGGACAGAGGCACTAAGAATGCCGGAGGACCCGAGAACACCCCACTCACCTCTTACCTATGGTCCGTCCACCGGTGAAAAAAAATGTGGGTCGTGGGAGGTGTTTTTATTCGGGAACCAGGGGGCTCCGCACCCACTGATAAATCGGGGGGGGTAATACCAGAAAAACCACATACAAAAAAGTTGATAGGGGCAAAGAGCCTGATTTTCCAAAAGGAAGGGGAATACGAAAAGTGAACAAACAAGCATTCCAACTCGGAGTGCTACGGTACGCGTCCTAACATCTTCATCAAACTAATGGGGGGGGGAAAGGCCACCGGAATGAACATCGCTACAAGGAGGAAAAACCCGCCATAGAATTGAAGCTCAAAAAAAGGAGCTACCCATGTTGCCGGGAAGCTTTCCATCGGTCATAAAATACAGTCGTGGGACAAGACGTATCCGAACCCTTGTCCTCGAAGCACACGGAAGGAGGGAAACAAAGAAGACGACTAACGTCGATACTACCAGTAATGGGGAGGGGGGCCCGCTGGGAGCATCTTAGTCTAAAACGGAGAGGCCCGGCGAATGTAAGAACCTGACCCAAGAAGAGCCCGAAAGTATGCCTTTTTGGGGACCTATGCCCGAAGACGGCAAAAAAACATACGAAAATGAATTCCGAGAGAACTAAGAAGGTGATTAAAAAGGGATACCGTGAAAGTTCAAGAAAGCGTCCCAGGTGCGGCAGAAAGTCCGAAGGAACAGGGAGGAAATCACATCTGGTTTACCTGAAGAGTAACGAGAAAAAGATATAAACTTGCCCAGCCTGTGGTAGGAGATAACAGAATTGTTCACCAGTCCCTCTCTGTGATTTCTATGTTCATTTATTAACTGGGGACGATTAGGAGTAACTGCAGAAAGTGTGCCGGACGGGTCTCTGGCGTAGGGCTGTCATATCTGAGGCGCGAGTCCGGCCAGCAACCACCAATCGACTAGGGAGACTTTACAGGGTAGTTTGAGGTGTGGTCTGCTGTCCGTACCCCTTGAACTCTCTGGCTATTGAAACTGGACAGTCTCCGCTGCCCCTACCTTTTTTCCCCCTTCCGTGCTTCCTCTTCCCCGGCATCTGGTTTCATTCCCCTGCCCGGTCAGCCTCACCTCCTAGACCAAAAAATCGTGGTCAGCTCCCACTAGCCCGTGAGCACCTTAGGAGCGGGTCCCCCAACGCCTGGAAAAACGGCCCCACAAAAAGAAAAACTATTCCGAGAATTTTAACTGAAGGAATCTTTTGACACTAGTATCCCGAAGAGGGGGGATTTCGAAGGGAAGACCAACCGTCAGGAATCGTCAGGAAAACCGTGCCTCCAGACAAAAAAGGAAGAACTGCGACTCCGCTTACCCTCGAAAGAGGCTGACCTCTCTAAAAAGTCCGTAAAAAAGCGAGCATTACCACACCGGAAAGCATGGGGGAAGGAGACCAGAAACAGCGTATTGCAGAAGTGGAAGGGGGCAATGATTTTTTGCGTTGTATCACCATCTTATATCGCCCTAGTCGCTCCGACCCGATCCCCCTCAAAAACTTTTTGGTCCTGCGAGTCAGAGGCGTCACTGACTGGCCACATAAGTCCACAAGAAGGAGGGTCAGGATAGGGAAGGCCTATCGGAAACCTGGGAACCCTTGCAGTCTTTATTGGAACTTTCTGCATCAGAAAGGGTCTGTTTAAGCTCCATGTAAGGTGCAGGAGTCGAGGAGAGATTTCCGGAATCCTTTGACTCTTAGCCCTGCTATCTTGGATTAGGCGGTGTTGTTGGGAGGGGCGCAGTCGGGATTCATGATCTCTCCACAAAACACAAAGTGGAGGGGTCCAAACGGTCGAGAAAAGATACGCCTGGAGACTCTAAAAAACGGCCAAGCATAGCAGGTCGGGATATTAGAGTTCGCCTGAGCGACTCAAGGGACGAGCCCGTGCCTGAAGTTCACAGTACTTCGACGTACAATAAGCACATGTGGGGCGGGGTTCCGATCTGATCGTTGATTCACCGACTCATGAATCTGGGGGAGAAGTGGCGCCGACAACGCCGCTTCGCGCTGCGGGGACAAACCAACTTTGGGCAAATTAAAATTTGGTTAGAGGGATCTCTCGTGAAATATCGGGGGGAAGGTTGGGGGCACAGCTAACACCCATAAGGACCTGACTATCCTTCGAGAGGGGGGTATGCACAATTCGTTAAGGGGACCCTATGGCCTCTGTCATTTTGATCAGAAGGGTCAGCAGGCCCACTCGCTCTTCCTTTAGGATCAGGTGTTAAATTTGGTTTATTCGCTTCCAGTCTCCGAGAATATATCTACTCCGGGTCTCCCTAACCGCTTCTGGTGATACTATTGTGAGGGCGCCTATTCGCGGGAAATACCTGCCTTAGTACGAAGGGGCTGCGTTTTTCCTTAGCTTTGACCTTGGCACGCGGGCTCAAGGCTCAAGGCTGAGGAGAGGAAAAGAGTTTTCTCGGGGAAGTCTGGCAGGAGGGGCCGCAACATCTTGTGTTAAGCTGGGCAGTACGGTTCAAAGTAAGGTGGTTCACTCGGTCAAAATCGACTAAGCAGGTGTACCTGACGGGGAAGTCAAGGCTGCCCCCCGGTGATCTGCCGATCTCCTCTTGGTCTTTGAAGGGCCGTGATGATCTCCTAATAATCTGTCCGGGCTCATATCTTGTTTTTCTCCATATAAGTTCTCTAATTCGATCACGATGCCACGCGGAGCCTCTCCACACTTGGCCACTAGGGGCCCTAGAAGAAAGGTAATTTCCTCTCCGGGTAACCGCCGGTTGCCATTTTCTGATCGGTGGAGATTGAACGGGGGTCACCTCAACATTAGTTTCTGCGGAGCTTCGTTCACTCTACTATTTGGGGAGGGGGCACCCCTGGGGCTATTTTAAAAACGCAGAGAAAGCCGATCACGCTGGGGAAAACAGAATTGGGAAGCACTTCGTATCCGGAAATCCAAATCTGATGGTCCTGTCTGGGCTGAATGCGTTCGGACAGACGAAAAAAACGCCTATTGTTCAAAACTCTGGAAAGCGAACGGGGTGCGTGTTGAAAGGGGGGGGGAACATTTGGGTCGCATACCCGTTGCGATCATCTCGAACCTCGGAGAGGAAACCCATTACTGGCACCAGCGCGACGGTAGAGTTGAAAGGGGACCGCGGGCCAGGGGGGCTCGAGGAGACCCCCCCCCCACAGTAAGGATAATGGCCGACTTTCAACTAGAAAGTGGGGGGATTGTGTCGGCAGGAGGGGCACCGCGTCCGTGCAACAACAAGGGGTTAGCGGGAAAGTTTGGTTAGCCTGTCAATGGATTGCAAGGGGGCCACGACGTCTGAGAGGATCGCAATTGACTGGGGGGGCAGCCAATGTGGGATGTTGGAGCGGGATACCCGCGCACTCACACAGGCGTGTCGACGGGGGGGTTCCTTTTTCTCAGTCGTATTCCGTACAGTTTTAAGCCCGTTCCGGCATGGTCCTCGTGCAGCGGTGTTTCTTTGGTGGGATGACTCTAGGTAAAAGGGCTTGGTGAGCGAGGGGGTCCCTCAAAGAGGAGGTGTGGACTCAGGTGCCCGAAAAATTTTGGTAAGCGTGGGGGGAAAACTCTCCGGACGGCAGTTTAACACCAATGCTCGGCCCTATATCGCCGGAAAAGCGGTGCTGGGCAGGGAAGGGCTAACCTTGTATCCGGGGAGTGATCACTATGTTCGTACTGCATCCGCAAGAGGAAGGTGTGGGGGCACTCTACCACAGAGACAATAACTACAACAACACACTGAGATACGCGGGGGGGGCGTGGAGCATTTTAAACACCCAAAAAAAACAAAAACAAAATGATAGAACTAAGCTTTCGGACGGCCCCGAAACAAGGTGAGGAGGCGCAACCATGGCTGGGGAGCAGGCAGATGGAAACTGCCGGTCCATAACCATGGAGCCGGTAGGGTACTCGAGAATGAGATTAAACAGGTAAAAGGAAGGAAATCGAGTGGAACGATTTCTGACTCACTCGTAACGTAACATCCTGAGGTGGTAAGCAGACGATTGCCATGCTACATGCCTCCGAGCCGTTGACGAGTTGACACCATTAACTCAAGTTAAGTCCGGATGGGCGCGTATCCCACCGGTTTTCAGTAAAATCTCCGCAATTAGCCAAAAAACATGTGGATGCACGCAAAAGTTTGGGAGGTGTGTTCTCGAACCGCATGCGGGAACGGCACACCGAAGAGAAACAGCACTAAAGGGGGAATGACGCACCGTCCAGTCCCAGGCTACGACCGACCATCGATTGTTTCGAAGGCAGGTTTGCGGGGCCACCCCAATGCCAGGTGCCACTAGATAGAAAGATGCCTGGCCTATGTAACAGAGTCTTGGGCTAGGGTCCCGGAAAGGAAATAAAAGACGTGATCATCCGATCAAAAGCCGGTTGGTGAGCCGGGAAAATATGTGAAAAAGGGGGGAGGCGACCACCCAACGCTACACACCCCGCATGATCGTTCCAACCGCGGACATCTGCCGTGGCCCAGCACAATCAAAAACGGGGAGTGAGAGGGAAGGTATTGGAAAAAATCCGAAGTTACAAACACAGAAGCAGCAAGAACGCTCCAGAAAAAGCGGAGCGCTGTAGAGGGAGAAAGCAAAAGCTCTCCTATTCAGTATTTCAACCGAAACACCACAACCGAGTTTTGACACAAAATTACAACCGGGTAAGCAGGGGAAAGAGAAGGGGAACGCCCGCTCGAGGACCACCCGGGGTGTGGAACACAGTATTCGCAATGCGAAAACGTTTGGACAGGACTAAACCAGGTGAAAGGGATCCGGAATTTGAGCCTGCATTTGATCCCAGAACCTTTCAACTCTGGAAGATGCCGAGGAGAGAATTCCTCGAACATAGGGGACGCGAAGTGGGTCTCCCGGACGCCAGCACCACAATCTAGACCTTGGTCTCTGGCAAGAAAAACAAGGGAAGGAAACCCCGAACAACTAGCCGCACTCAGTGGAAGAATCGGGGCATCCCACAGAACTCCCCGAAACTCGCGCGTACCCGTAAGTGTTCAGGGAGGAAGGCTACCGGGGGACTGGGGGGGGGGGAATGGATTTGGGGGGTCCAAGGAACCATTTCGACGAATGAGTCACAGGGGGCAGAGGGGGCTTGTGCTCTTAAACTGACTTGCATCGAAGGACAGGGCTCCAGGAGATGAGCAGGGAAACTTGGTGCTGCCCAGTGATTGGCAGTGGGCCGGGTGAGGGTTGGCAACCTGATGGGGGCCGTCAACTGTTATCTAGAGTGAGGGGTGGGTGTTTGGGAGGGGGTGCTTAGCTGCCGCTGAGAGGTAGACGGATAATTGTGGGTTCGTTTTGGACAGCGGGATGGACGCTACACCAGAGGGAGGGGCGATACTCCTAGGCATCACGGAGGGGGTGAGGCAGAGGGCTCACTCAAATTGGGTTCTGACTTAATGTGAGCTTTGGGCTTCGTAAGGGGGTGGGCCTTTGGGTGGTAAGTGGAGCGGGCGGGAAGGGGGGGGAATGTTAAGGGGGGTAAGAGCCTGAGGTCCTCTGTGAGAAACATCGTACCGAAAATGCGGGGGTGGGTTTTGTGGACTGGCAGTTCGTGACCGGCGGGAGGGGGGGTCGGTATTCTAGCACGGGAAATCCGGTTTACTCCTCAACACACCCTCCGAAATGTCGTTTAATGGGAAAAGTTTAAGCGGGGGGAGCCGCCCGGTTCTTTTCGGGGGTTGTTGGATTTGCTGAAAACCACGCTCTAAAGGTTACACGTTTTTCGGGTGAAAAGTCAGAACGGGGAGGGGGAATGGGGAGTCAAAGGCTGACAGGTTGCAAAATATCAGGCTTCACCCCGGGAGAATCCGTGCCCGTCCCTCCGCAGCGAAAGAAAGGGCAAAAATTCTACGGGGGGGGGATGCGATGCAGTCCTTGTCTAACGATG
>Ga0179593_1363026_pt1 | contig 12016 bp, 17 predicted proteins | sample CZODoug2_1_08_16_FD_185931 | JGI IMG/M metagenome (GOLD analysis project Ga0179593, IMG submission 185931) | Vadose zone soil fungal communities from Angelo Coast Range Reserve, California, USA - CZODoug2_1_08_16fungal (PacBio error correction) | ecosystem: Environmental > Terrestrial > Soil >...
AAGTGCAAGGGGGGCTCAAGAAGCGATAAAACACTTAACGGGATTAGGGAAACCCCGACAACTGACAGCAATCAAAGACGGAAAGTTGAGCAACCAAGTTCTTTCTCATGTAAAAATGATTGGAAAAAAAAAAGAAGGGGGGGGGATGGGGAGGGGAAAGAAGAGACAGAGGGGGATTGGGCAAAAAGGGAAAGAAGGGGAGCACAGGGAGATTGGTTCTGGAATTTGGGGCCAGGTGGGTACAGCGGCTGCGGGCTCAGAAGAGGGGGGGCCAAAAAAGGACGTAAAGGGGTGAAGCAAACGGTGAGGTGGCTTGAAACCAAAAGGAAAGAGGGGAAAAAGAGTTTAAATATGGGGGAGAAAGGCAAGGAATTGTACGAGGAGGACATAGGGGGGAAGGGAGCCCAAGCAAAAAGGCATAACTTTCTCGAAGGGCCTATGAAAAAAATGCGGATGTATTCGCGGCAACTTGAGAGAAACAGAAAAAGCTGTCAAAAGGGAAAAGAAGGAGGAAGGAGAAAGGGCAAAAGTGGGGGACGCTTTGCTCAAAAGGGGAGGGAAAGAGAAACATTTCAGAATAAAAGGGCAGGACGGGCGGGTCCGCGTCGGGCAGGGGAGAATGGAAGAGGTTCTCAATCGAAGAGAAATAGAGCCAATGTAGTCCTGACGCAAAGTCGTCCGGCAAATCGTCAAAGAGGATGAACCTTCGGTCGGGTATGCAGCGGGCAGCTGGTAAACGTAAGAGGGGGGGAAAATGAGCAAAACGGTTGGAAAATCGTAAAGAAAATAAGAAGGTGTGCCTTGATAAAGGGTGCCCACGAGCAGAAAGGAACGGTCGAAAGAGAGACCGGTCCATACAGGGTGACAAACAACAGGGATAGCGGGGGTCATCGCGCGGTAGCGAAACCGCCAGATCAAGAAAAGCAATCAAAAGAGGCGGGGAGCGTCCTGGGACAGGCAACATCCCGACAAGGGGGAGGAGAAACCGAAAGATAAAACACGACGGACATTCCACTTCTCGGGGGGGAAAACCCGAAAAAGGGGGGAAAAGTAATGCCTTGGTAATCACCACACAGTCGTGATGGCACGAGGTTGAGGACGCCGGTGAAGGGGAACAGGAGGGACACGCCAGGGGGGGAAGCTGAAAGGGTGTTAAAAAAGGGAGAGGGTGTCAAATGGGGAGACGAGCATGGGCCTGCGCGCCTTGAAAAACCAGAACCTATCCAAAGGAAAAAAAAAAGAACTGTTGATCAGAAATGAGTTTCGGCCACGACTTCGGAATCAATGGCGGGGAAAGGCGCGAAGCGGAATACATGCTGTCAAAAAGCAGAGAGCGCTCAGAAGAAGGCGAGGGGAGAGTCCTGGGTGATGCCACCGGAAATGCTCAATGGTAAAAGGAGGGAAGTGGAGTCAAGAAGGGAAAGCTGCGACGAAAACAGCGGCGTCCGCAGAATGGAGGAAGGGCCGGACCAAGGGAAGGAGAAGGGGGTTGCGGGGTAAGATTGAAAAAGTCCAGCGATTTGCGCCGAAAACAAGTCAATCATGGGGTACGGCAATTAAGGGACGGAGAGACAAAAAAAAATTTGGCCAAAGGAAAAAACCAAAACCGGCATCCGAAGCAATAGGGACTGAGGGAATGGAAGTGGACATCGTATCGAGAATACCAAAACAACGAAACGTTTTCAACTCTCACCGGCAGACAGGGGAAGAAACGAAGGGGGGAATGTAACCATGTGGTAAGAAAACAAAATTTCGTTGCCCTTGATATGACGGGGTGTCATGAAAGTGAGAAAGACTGGAAATAGGGCCAAAATGGAAAATGGTGCGAATGGGAACGGTCGACAATGGGGAAGGGGGAGAATCTTAGAACCCACACACGTTTACTAAACAGACCAGGATGTCGGAAGCTGCGTCAAATGGAAAATGGAACACTCCGAGCCCGTGGGGGGGAGGGGAACATGAGTCTCGAAGGTCGGGAATCCTGACGGGAGTCTGTGAACTTATAGAGTAAGGAGAGGCCCGCGGCCAGAAGGGAAGGACGCCTGGGGAAGAGAGGGAGGAAAGCCATTGGGAAAAAAGGAAAGGGGGGAGGGGTACAAGTTATGGGCGAATCTCGCCGTCAGCCGCCCTTGGCTTGGCGGCTGTAGATGAGCGGGGTGGGGGAGGGCGCCGGGGGTTGTCAAACAAAGGAATCTGAGATCCGGTGGGGGAAGGGGCGGAGAAGTTACGGGACAATAGAAAGAACGAGGCTCATTGCTGCGACGGTTGGTTAAAACAGGGAGATCAAAGAAGAGGGGAACCGCGAGAAGTTCCCGGGGGTGGTGACGGGGGAAAAGTTAAAGCGTCTTGATGGTGGAGAGAGACGCAACAACAAAAACGGAGGAAAAAGAGAGAGAAAAGAACAGCAAAGAAGCGTTTAACGTGACCAACGCCAGGCCCCAAGAAATCGAGAAAAAGGAACTCAAAGTTCGTAGGGAAAAGAAAAAAAAGGGGTAAAAAAAACCTCTCCAAATAAAATGAGGAATTCCTGTTAAAGAGGGACGGGAAAGGAAGAATGCAACCGGCTGCGAAACGCGAAAAGCTGGAAACCACTGCGCCGCCAAAAAACCTCTAAAAAAGAAGGGGGAAAAAAAAGACCTGGAGTAAATGGGGGAAGGAAAGAGGACCTGAAAAGAAAAAAAAGAGGTAAAAAGAAAATAACCGTTGAGGGCGGTCCCTCGATGACGAAAGGGCCTGGAGAAGAATCGGCAAAGGGCTTCTTGCGGATTTTGAAATAAGTGAAAGAATATTTCCCACCGTTCAAGACTCCATTTTGTATAAGGGTTTTGGAAAGGCGAAAAACAATAACGCGATGTGTGCATGTCCTGAAAAAAGGGGCGCGTAAGGACCGGTCAGTGATCGGGGGGGCGAAAAAAAATTTTTCAGAAGAAGGAAAAAGGGTGGACGACGTAAGGAGAACAATTTTTCCATTGGCCAGTTTATAAACGGGGACATAACGACGGCCAAGGAAGAGTCAATGCAAGAAATTGGTTATCACCGGTTTACCAAGCCAGTGAGAGGAAGGGTCGGGGCAGCTAAGTGATCGGACGGCGGGGTGCTGGGAAAGCTGGGAATTACTGAAAGAAAAGGAAAGATGAGTCGCGAGTCAAGGAGAGCAGGGGGGGGTAACGTGGGGGAGAGAAAAGCTCACACGTAAGGAAGAAACGGAACCAGTCAGGATTGAAATGGGAAGAACGCGACCCGACGCGTCAGATAGAAAGAACCACAAGAGAGAGGGAATTGGTCACCAGGAGAAGAAGAAAAGATGGTAAAGAGTCGTAGAGTCCGCAAAGAAGAGGAAGAAAATAAAAACGAGGAGAAGACAATTGAAAGAATGCCTGCCGGAAAAACCTGATCGCTCACGCAAAAAATAGTAATGCCCTAGCACTCTACGGGGAGGGAAGAAGGAGGAAGAATAGCGACACCGAAAAAAGAAGTGGCAATTACTTTGACCTAGCCAGAAGGATTAAACCGGCAGGGGACGAAGAATCGGGGATGTTGGCTCAGGAAAGGCCACCACTGCTCGTAAGCCATGGAACCAGACAGGGGAAAGCTGAAAACCGGGGCAAGAGTGCGGCGCTGGAAAAACGCAAAAGGTGGGAAAAAACCAAATGGGCAATCAGAAATTGTGGAGGTAACAAGAAGGCATAGCCCCAAGCAGGCGGCAAAATGCCAAAACACCACGAAGTCCCCTAGCTGAGAGGGGTGGGAGCATAGTGGGAAAAGGGGTGAGGAAACCTTACCATCCCAAAAAGAAATCAGCTTAGGCGGAGTGATCTGTGCAGCGTCTGTAGAACTGAAAGAAGAGGAATCACTACGGGAGGGGAAGGGTTGGGGGTTCACAAAACCAAAGAGTTCTGATAGATTCTAGGACGAATGAGAGTGCGGATTGGCTCAAGAATCAATTGAAAAAGTAGGATAGGGAAAGAGAAAGGGGAAAGAGAAAAGGTCAGTGGAGCCTGGAACCCCTTAACTAAAGATGCAAAGCTTGAAGAAAGCAGAACCGAAGAGAACAGCCTTTGACTATCTGCCGAGACTCAAGGAATACCTGCGCCTAAATTGGCGAGAAGGGGGGGGAGAAAAAAAAAGGAAAGGGACGAGAAAACACAAGAAGTATAAGAAAAAAGACAAGTCTTCGAAAGATCGAAACTGATCATTTACCCAAGTGGATAAAATCTCAAACACTTAAAGGGGGGGCGCGAATTCTAATTAGGGTAGAAGGGGGTGGAAAGGCTGTGAGACGGTAAAAGAGAGAGGGGAAAAGGGGGGAGGGAAGACAGCCATCGGTGTCAGGAGAAGTACATCACAAGGAGAAGGCTACCTGTTGGTATATCGCAAACAAAACCGCGGAAAGGCCCGGGTTCGTTGTCATAAGAAGAAGAAAAATCAAGAGGAAGACTGGAAAGAAAAAAGAAAAGACAATCTACTTCAAAAGTACGTCTCGGCGGCCTGGACAGGACACATCAAGGGAGCAACAAAAAGGGGCCACACGACGTTAAACAAAAAAAACACTAAGAAAAGCCATCAAAAAATTCGCATTCAACTCACCTCCAGCGTGGGGGGAAACCAAATCCACTCAGGGCAGGGAGGGAAGAAAATGAAACAGAAACTTCTGGATTGAGCAAAAGCCATCTCTGTGGAAAAAGAAAAGGTGGGAGAAACTTAAAGAAGATGATGCTGGCCGGGGAATCGGCCAGTCAGCATTTTCAGCGTGTTTTGAATTCATCCTGACTGGACCGCGGCACCGTGAAGGACGGAGGGCGTCAGCGAGAAGAAACAAAAACAACGAGTAGGGGGAAGTAAAAGGGGCCGATGAGTAACGAAAGGGAAGGAGTATCTTCGAAAAGAAAAATGAGAACACACTGAAACTGGCAGTCCACCGATTCACCCAGCATCAAAACCGCCATTAAGGGGGAGAAAAAAGGGAGGTCTAATGTGCGGAGGGAAGGGGAGAAAAAAGCCCAATGGGAGGTTCATGAGAGGGAACCTCAAAAGTGATGGGCACAAACTAATGCAAGAGGAGGGGAAGACAGGCCAAAGGGGGAGAAATTGGGGTAAGTGAAGGGGGAGAAGGGGGGGTTGGTATCGGTCTGGGAATTTCTCAAAGGAAGAGGGGGCCATAAGACGATGAAGGAAGGGGGGAAGTAAGGGTTTGCGGTGTTACGGACAGAGGCCGAGAGGGGAGGGCTCTAAATAAAGGATGGTCAGAAAATTTTCGTCAAGGCGGGGGGGGGGGGAAAGATATAACACAGGGCAGCCCTGCTCCTAATCGAATGCTCTTCATGAGGGGAGTCAGACACGGATGCGAGCCTGGGCTTAAAAGAAAAAAAATCAAAATTTATAACAATACGGGAGACGGAGCAAAGGGGACAGTGAATTTCTACACATGCCTCGAAGTGTCGATTCGGAACATGGGAGGGAGAGGGAGGTGTCGTAGAAACAAGGAAAATTGGCGAAACTCTCAGGCGAGAAAGAAAGAAAAAGGAAACTAACTTCCGCAGAATCTGTCAAACGCTGGCTGCTGCGGGGAGATTTCTTCCAGCCTGGCATCTGGTGGGGATGGGGTTTGGGAACCATGGAGAAAAAAAGCCGGTGGCAAATCTGATGTACTTGAAAGAGGTTGGAAGTGGGGTCCGGGGAGGTCAACAAGAAGAAAAGTAAGCACGTCAGGAAGCACGTCGGGTGACCACCCACCATGTGTCACGCGCATAGGAAAGGCGGAAGGGGAGGCAAGCTCAGCCGCACACTCAGGGGGGAGGGAGTGGGCTTCCGTGTAAGAAAAAGCTCAGTGCACGAAGAACGAAGCTGCGACAGCTACGGGACCTTAACACTTCGCTGGGGAAGCCAACGGTTATGGGGGAGTGGGGAGACCAGGATCACAGTCTGATGAGGGGGGGGGAGAAAAAGGGACAAGGGGAAAGTACGGCCCACAGGGAAAATGGAAGAAAAAAGTGACAATGAGAGGGGTCCAAGGGTCTCTATCGAGCGTGGAAGGCGAGTCATAAACCACGATCCGCGTCAACACCCATCCGGTCCAAAAGGGGGGGAACACACTTGGAGGTAGGAAAGAATTTATCAAATCGAGGAGGGGGAAGGGCGAGATTCTGGTCAAAGGAGGGAGAAGAAAGAACGGCCATCAGGAATTGAAGAGCGCGGAGGGAGAGCATTTTTCGTCGCGGCAGCCATTCTAACATGGGAATAGGAACATCGGTTGTCAAGAAAAAGCGGAACCAAGAAAAGAGGTTCGGCAGAGTCGTACCAAGGAAGCGCGAGGGTGGTTCCGGAAAGCAGGGAAAAGAAAATAGTGAGTTCTCCGCGCACATCAAGAATGAGGTGGTAAAAGGCAGAATAAGTGGGTCGCTGGGAAAGAAAAAAAATGTTTCCACGTCCACTAAAGGCAACATCTCGCAGAATCGGAACTTCAGTTCGGCATCCAGGGAACAAAACAGAACGGGGTTCCGATCAAGCGGGACCCTTCCGCAGCCACGGAAAAAACAAGTGAATAAACAGGGAGGAAAAGGGGAGATTACGTTTTGTCAAGGGGGAGGCTCGGAAGGGTAAATAACTGGACAAAAAGGGGAAAAAATGGTGAGAATTAAGGAAGACTTTTGGACTTTGGCTTCGTCAAAGCCCACTGGGAACAACGATCAACTACGGGCGTGGGGACAAGAGAGGAGAATTGAAATTCCCAGATCCTCGCATCAGGGGTTTTTCGCCAGTTCAAAAAGGAAAGGGAGAAAAAATGGAGGTTAAAGGTAAAAAGGGGGAAAAATTCTGTACTTGAGATTTTAACAAACCCAAAGACAAGGTCAGTGAAAAACCGGAAAGAGGGGGAAAGGACAGTGGAAAGGAGTATTGGGTGACTCATTAAGAGGGTGTGCCGAATCTCTCAGCAGACCAGGCCTTGCTTTGGCGGGGCGGATGTAGGGGGTTTGGGACGCAGTGGGGTCCTTCCAGCGAAGGGCAGCCGGTGTTGACAGGGGGGAGCTGGTTCTTCAAGAGAAGGGAAGGGATGAAGCGGGAAACAGACGGGGGGGTAAAGGGTGATCGGCATTACCGTGGAAGCTGCCTCGAGGGGGAGGGGGTGAACTGGTCGGGCCAAAAGGGAAAACCGCGGAGGGGAAAAAGGGGAGATTTAGAGCAACAAAAAAAAAAGGAGAGAAAAAAATACCATCAACAGGTTGTTGAACGTGGTGGAAAAAAATACAAAAAAGAAAACTCGGGCAGAGGACGAGGGTGCGGGAGAAAGGACACGGGTTGGAAAAAAAAAAAGGCGGCAATACCAAGGAAGAGGGCCGGATGAGAGGTGAGAATAGCCGCCCTGCAACGCTGGACTCAGCTCGGAGTGGGAACAAAGAGACACGCCCAAAAAAACCAGTACGAAAAGCCGAACCAAAGCCAATTCCCTGCGGGGGGGAACTGCTTCAAACGAAAGGAAAAAAGACAAGCACTGGGCAGGGTAACCGTTCTAAGGCCGGGGAACCCCACCCCACCAAACGGGGGACTCCTAGGCAACGATTCTCGGGGGGAAAAAAAAAGAAGAAGAGACCAATCGTAAAGGTCCGTAGTTCCGCGCTATGTGGGTAGAAAGGGAAGAGGGTGGAACTGGCGAAAAAAAAAATACGGTCCTGGGAGGAAGGAAGGGGGCATTTCAAGAAGAGGAGGTAAAACCAGCAGGGAGAGGGGTTGGCGCCCAGTTGGCAGGCAAGCAAATGTCTCGGCCTCGGACAAAGTGTCCATGGTGGAACGGGTGGACGGAGGGGGGTCAATAACGAGACCCACAGGCATCATAAAGAAAGTGGGGACAGAAAGGGGGGGCAACCCGGACGGTCTGGTGCGGGAGGCCGCTAAAACGGAGAAGAGGATGGTGCTGTGAAGGATGAAGTTGAAGACCGACATGACGAATCTGGGGGGATCGAAGGCAGGGCCAGTGTATGGAAAAAAGTTTGTGATCTACCAGAGCAACGGCTTACGAGAAACGGAAGGGGGAACCAACGAAGGCTGAATGGGGCGAAGAAAAGATACCGGGCGTAAGAGGCACCACCGCCGGAGACATTTTGGTCAGAAAATGAAATAGGACTTTGGACGGGAACGGACTTGAAAAGACTCATTCTCACCGATATTCTGGAAAAAGAAAAGAAATTAGCAAGAAGAAACACAGGGGAATTCCTGCCGCTGATAAAAAGCGCACAAACTCTGCAATTCGAAAAAAAGCTCAGGCTTACCTCCTTTGAAAGATACAAACTCGACAGAAAAAAAAATTGAACGACCTGAGGGAAGGAGCAAACAGGGGGAAAGGGCTGACAAGATTGGGAGGAAGGCGGATCGGATGGTTAAGGCGCGCAAGGGGCCACGGGAAGAGACTCCGCATGTAACCTATCCAGTGGGTCAAAGCGGGGTCAATCAGGCAAAAAAAGAGGGGAGTCTCTCGACCGGACACAAAGGGGGAGTTACTCAAATTCAATCCATCATGTGACGGAGGTAACCAAGGCATCTGCAACACGCTGGGCGGCGGCAACAAAGTAAAACAGAAAGTGGAATTGGAACCTTCAGAGGAGGCCGGTCTGAGAGAGCAAATGGGGTAGGGCCGGGTAAGAAGATCCAAGAAGATGGAGGGGCTAGATCGCAGAGTTTCCTTCATGAAGCTCATTGTCAAAGGGGGACTTTAAAGGGTGGTAACCAAAATTGACTGCTCGACGTGCTACTAGGAAGGTCTTAAAAGGGGAGAAAAGAAAGAAAAGGGTCACAAAGTAGGATTAGGAAAAGGATATGGCCACCGTTCAGGGGGGGAAGGGAAAAAAAGCAAGGAAAGTAATGACTGGAAGAAATCGCGAGGAGAGCCACTTTGACTATCTGAACGAAGAGCGCAGAATACAGACTTGAAAAGGGGAGTCGAGAGTGGATCAAAAGAGGGGAAAGGTCTTCTACCTTAACCTAAAAAACCAGACATGCTTCTAGCATTCAGGAAACTGATATCTTGAACAACCGGGGGGGAAAAGAGAAAAAACTTAAATTCTAGGAGGCGACATGAGGGGGGTCGAAGAGGGGTGAAACATGCATGGGGAAGCCGAAAGAGGCTACGTGGGGGCCGCTACTAAGAAGAGCTTTCCTGAAGACAGTCGTAGGGTAGAACGTCTGAAGGGGGGGAGGAAGGCACAAAAATCGACGGAAGACAACCAATTCCTTTTCCTGAAGAAATATAAAGTGAGCAGAAACTGGAAAAGAAAAAAAGAAAAAGGAGAAAGAAAATTCAAACCGTACGTCAGACCCATGGGACCCTATCAGGCAACAGAAAAAAAAAGGGGAAAAAAAAACGCTAAGATTCAACCTAACCACATTAGCAAGGCTATCGACACCTCCAGCGGAAAAATGCACAAAAGACAAAGGATGAGAGGGGAGAAAGGAAAATGCAACAAGTCATTTCGCCAAGTCCAGACGGAAAAGAGAACTTGTTCTAAAAAGGTCAAGGAGGAGGGAGGACTGGAACGTGGAATCAGGGGAACGCTCGACGGTTCAGCAGGGGTTTATTGAAGTCGGGGACTTGGGAGAAACCGGCCCCGTTCATGACCTGGAAGCGTGGAGTCAATAGGAAAAAAAAAAAAAACGGAAGGGAAGAGAAAAGAAGGACGCACTTGAAGGGAGGCAGGCTAAAGCAAGACTGAATAAAACACTATGAAAAGCCGGACGTGGCAACGATCAAACGGAACACAGGGAGAAAGCCAGGGGAAGGGGAGTAATGTTCCAGGAGGCTGGCCGGCAAGCAGAGGTTAGGGGAAGGCCTAAAGCAACGTGGGAGGGGAAAAGATTCGATGAAGGTGAGACTAGCGAATTTGTTGGGGGAATTTTTTTAGTCCAGGGGGGGGGGTCTCGGCAAAAAGGGGGATAACGATCTTTGTCCAGCGCCGAGGACAGGGGGGGGAAAAGGGAGGAGAGTTGATGGGGGGGGAGGAAGTGGTGATGCATCTTTATATCTAGAAGAATTTGCGCGGGTCTGAAATAGGGGGGTGGGGATATACAACATTCAAGGAAAGGGCTCAGGTAGAGGCATTCTCCGTAGAAGGGAGGCATAGGAACGGAGAGGGAGACGGGGGCTTCACCGCATGTGAAACAAGTTGAGAACAATCATTTCGCCTTCGACATGTTGAAAAAAAAAAAGGGAGAAAAAGGGGTGGATCTCATGGTCAGGGGGGAAAGGCGTCGAAGGACATTGTATGTGAGCGTAAGAAGGGAGGAAACAACCGCTGGGAGGCAAAGCCGACGTCAATAAGCGCAGTAGTAATGCCCGCTTTCGCAAGCGGGCAAAGCGGACTGCCTGCGGTCGAGGGCATTCGCAAGGAAGTTTTCGATATGGGGGGGGTAATTCTCAAAGAAGAAAAAAAGATAGGGACTGAAGCAAGACAGGGGGGCTTTGGGATCTTGTAGAACCACCAACCGGCCCTTGTCGTCGAAAATACGGCACAGGAACAGCTGGGTGGAAAAAAAAACAAGGGAACCCGTTGATCATAGGCCGTAGCGGAAGAAAGGGCAAGAGAAAAAAGAAGGGGAGCCGTACCGAGCACAATACTCAAAGTAAACCGCGCGAAACAGAAAGACATCAGAGACTGGACAGGCAAAGAGAGGGGGGAATGGGGAACTCCGCCAAACCGGTGAATATTCCTTGGTACTCAAGGGAAGAAAAACAGGAAAGGGAAGGGGGTTGGACCGCCGTGCAAGTGTCCCGCCGCCCGCGGTGAAGAGGGAAGATGAGGAGGGTGACATGGCTAGGCGAAAAGGGGTGCGGCGCGCTTCAAAAAAAAAAAAAAAAGGGGGGGGGAGAGCGCCTTCAGAAAAGGCAAAGTGGGGTTCAGCATAAGGTGAGGGCCACGAATGGGGCTTGGCGGCTTGCACCAGCGTCGGCTACATGCTGCAAAAAAAAAGAAGAGATCGATCAAAAGGGGGGGGGAAAAAGGGCAGATCAAGGTTTTTCTGAGGAACGGCAGGAGGAAAATGGTGCGGAGGAGGGAAAATGGGAGAAGATCGGAGAGACACGGCGTCCCATCTTGCAAACTAGGACGGACCTGCCGCACGGGGGTGCGATAGGTAACGCGTCCGGCTCGTTGCAACGACGCGACAAGGTTCAAAGAAGGAGGGTGTAGCAAAGGGAAAAAAAGGTGAGAGGGGAAAAGGCCATAAAACCTCACGACGGCATCAGCAGCGTTACTTCTTCAAAGGAAGATCAAAAACACAGGGAAAGATCACGGAGAAAACCCTTCCGCAGCACGCGGACTCAGGAAAGACAATTTGAGGGGAAAGTGTGTGGGGGGGGAAGGGGAGGAAATCGCAGCAAACGGGAAAAGGAAAATGGTCGAAAGGGAAGACAGGGCATTTGAATTCGGAAAACAGGGTATCCAGGAGGAGGGAAGGAAAAGAACGGAGAGAAGAGGGGGGGGGGGGCGAGAGGAGAGGGGGGGTAAAGCGGGGGAGGGGATGAAGCAAAAAGGAGAGTAAGAAGCAAGGGCGCCAAACGAGAGAATGCGGGAGGAAAAGGGTTCAAGTGAAATTCACACTAACACTTAATGGTGGAGGGCAGGGTCAAAAGAAGAAGGGGAGGAGAAAAAAGGAGTAGTGGGGAACGAAAAGGACGAAAGAGGCAGGTAGCTAGGATTTTAACAGAGAAAACTGCGACAGGAAGGGGGAGAATGAGAATCGCGGAACCTGCCTTGCCACGGAAGGGGAAGTGGGAAATTTATTAGGTAAAGAGAAGAAGACCCATGGAATAGGGGGGGGCGGTGGCGGACTTCTTGACTTCGCCGGTTTTGGCGGCATCAGGGGGTCGGAAGAACACCCGGTTTGCAGTGAGGGGGAAAAGTCCAATGGCAATAAGGAGGAAGGCAGGGCTGCTACGGGGGGGTTATAACCGGATTCCGGAACGAATGGAGGGGGAAAAAGAAAATCGATTGCCACGGGTGGTATGGAGGGCAAAGTAAAAGCGTTTGAA
>Ga0179593_1403743_pt1 | contig 12016 bp, 13 predicted proteins | sample CZODoug2_1_08_16_FD_185931 | JGI IMG/M metagenome (GOLD analysis project Ga0179593, IMG submission 185931) | Vadose zone soil fungal communities from Angelo Coast Range Reserve, California, USA - CZODoug2_1_08_16fungal (PacBio error correction) | ecosystem: Environmental > Terrestrial > Soil >...
ACAGACCGCCTTTGCACCTACACCACCACCCCCCGACCACCTGCACACACCAACAACAACAACAAGAAAACAAAAAAAAAGACACTCCAACAAAAGCTTACCCGGAGCTAGGTGCTAGGGTGTGTTTTTGTTTTGGGGTTTTAGATGGCGGGGGTTGTTTCCTAGGTTTTTTTGTTGTCCGGCGATTGTGTTGACTGGGTTGTTGCTGGGGTCGGCTGCGCGTTGTTCTGCGGGGTGGTTGGCCGGGAATCTCTTCGGGTCTTGGCAGGTTTGGTTCAGGGGGGGTTGGGGTCTCGTTTTTTCCGGTTTTCTGTTCTCTTGTTTTAGGCGGGGGGGTTCGAGTGCGATTTGCCCCGTGCGTCTTTTCGTGATGCGTTTTTTTCGAGGGAAATGGTTGTTGTTCTTTGGTTGATTTTGATTGGGTGCTGTAGTAGGTGCCGGTCTCGGGGATACGGCGGGGGTTTTATGGTTTTTTCTGTCTCCGTTCTTAGTTTGTTGCCGGCCTCTTTTTTATTGGTCGGGTTTTTCTGTTTCATTTTTTTTTTTATGTTCATTTGCCACGTTCTGCCTACGGGCTCCCCTTGTCCTTTTGGTGCTTCTACATCTTTCCGCCTTTTTTTATATTCCAGTTGTCGTCGCTGTCGGGTCCTCTCGTTACTGCTTGATGCATTTCGGTCCTCTCTCTTCCTGGCCTCGGACCGTCTATGTTCCTTCTGGGAGGTTTGGGATTTCTCTTACCAATTTCTTTTCTCTCCTGGCTTCCTTTAAGAACCCTGCAAAGTATATGACTACCTGCCTGGCTCTCACCTTTCCACCCTATCCACCGGTCTTCGCTTGTTCTACCTTATTTTTTGGTTATCTCCCTTCTTTATCCACTTGTTCGTGTGATTTGTCCCGCATTCCTCAGATATGTGCCTTGGCCATCCCTGCCCGTCTCACTGAATTTTTTGTCGCATGGAGGCGCCTGGCCCTCTCCTTCGCAGCTGAGGTGGGGTAGTAATCGGGTGCTTCTGTGTTTGGGTTTTCTCGTCTCTTCTAGGCCTCTTTGGGTCGGCTAGTTCGCTCGTGGTCTATGTATTATTAGCTGCAATGTGTTTTCTGAGGGTTTTGGGTCGGCTCTGGATCGGGAGCGCTTTGGGGGGCGCGCTCGGTGGCTGCGGGTTGTAGGTACATCGAGGAAAGAGGGTAGAGTTGGGCTCGGTCGTTCTTCCGCTTTTATTTGTATCAGCGGGGAAGGAAAGCGCCGGGCGCTCGGAGCGCGGGGGGTTGCGTAGAATTTTCGTGTTTACAAGGGGCGTACTTGGTTTGTTTGGTTGCGGTGCGGTTGCGGGGTCGTCTATTCTAGATTTGTTGTGTGTTATCGGTTTTGGGGTTTTTTTTTCATCAAGAACACAACCCCCCCCCTCCGCCCCCAACCGCCCCTCCCCCCCCGCCCCACCCCCCCGCTTCTCCCTCACCCATCCCCAATCCACCCTACCGAAAACCCAAACACAAGAAGCAACAATAACCACTCCCTTCCCAAACCCCCACCCCCCCCCAACCCCCCCAAAGCAATAAAAAGCTAGGCACAACGCAATCAGAGAACGCAAAAGACCTCGCCCCAGACGCGATCTCTGACACCCCACCCCCTCCCCTAACCAAACCACTGCAAAACGCCCATGCCCCTTAACCCTAACCAAACCCAAAACCCCCCCCTCACCCCCACTCGCCCCAAATACCCACCCTTGTTGGGTTGTCGGTTGATTTTTTATTTGGTTTTTTTTTAGTCCTGCTATTTTGCGATACGTGGACTGTGGGTTTTCTTGTTTATTGTGGGAGTTTGTTTCGTCGTAATGTTTTTTGGTTACCGCGCCCGTTATCTGTTTGTTTTTGCGTGAGGTGATTTCCTCCCGGGGGGTTTTGTGTACGTGGTGGGAGTTGGCCGTGGGTTGTTCCTTTTTAAGGTATGAGGGTTTAGCTGGTTTTTTTTTTGGGGCGAGTGGGGTTCTGTTGGTTTTTTACTTGTTGCCGTCGTTCTGCACCCTACAAACGTCCAAAAAAAAAAGGTGATTCCCCCTCACTCCTAAACCCCCCCGTCAAGCCTAATAAAAACTCATCAATCACCAGGCTCTGCCCCCAACGTCCTCCCCCGCCCTCCCGACAAATAACGACCACGCCCCCCACCGCAGGCCACCGTCCTCCTCCCGAAAACAAAACACCCCCGCCAACGTCTAAACCAACGCCCACCCCCCAAACCCCACCATTCCAAAATCATACCCCACCACCCTCCCGACCCCGTCCCCCCATCCCCCCCGCACCTCATTCCCCCACCTCACGCTGATAAAACAAAAAAAAAACTCACCCAACCACCCCCTCCCCCCCCCCCATATCCACCCACCCTTCTCCGCCCCCGCCCCCGCAACCCAGCACCCACTCCCCCCAGCACCCCCCCCCCCCTCGAACACCCCCAACCGAGACCCTCCAACTCTTCACAAAAAACCCCCAAAAAAAAAACTCGTAAAATAAACGCCCCGCGAGAAAACCTCACCGCCCCCCGATCAAATCCCCCCCCAAAATCAAAAATAAAAAGTTTTTGTACAACTAGCCGCATCTGCCACCCCTTTGTTGGTGAGTGGCGCTTTTTTTTTTTTTTTGTTGTTTTTTTTTTTTTTGGGTAAAAAGCGCTTAAAAGATGAATCTTTGCTTGTGCTAAAACAAACCTCCCCTCTCCTCAACCTTGTCTTCGCCCCCAACCCAAAAACTCATCTGTTGGGTTACGAGGACACCACCGCACAAGGGAGTTGTTGGTTTTTTGTGGTTTCTGACGTGCTTGTTTTTTTCAACCACCCCCCCGGCGGCACTAAAAAGCACCCCCAAGGCGACCTTACAAAAAAACCCACCCCGCCCCCCCAAGCACCCTCTCCCGCCCTGGACTATCAATGGCAAGAGTACATCGCTCATGGGGGTAGGCCAAAAGATAGGTAAAGGGAGGATGCCTATTATCAGTCTATTCTGGAATACGCGTACCGCGATTGACAGTCAGCTCCAAGGAGAAGTTAGAAACATCGTCCCAAAGACAAGTAAAAAAAAATGCCAAGTAGCCAACCACAATTACTATTGCAAGTAGGAAAACGGAAAAAAAAACGGGGTGGAGTCTCAGCTGATCCGTCACTCCTGGGGGGGCAGAGGAAGAGCGATCAATTACCGTGGACGTCCCGGTGAGCTGTGAGGGTGCCGACAGTCCGCACAAACGCAGTATTCGAGATCAGGAGAAAGGCAAATAAAGAGTGGAGGCGCAGGTGCTTACACTCGTCCCAACCACCCTGAGCGGCCTAACTGCAGAAGGGACTAGAATGTGACCGCTACAGATTTGAAAGCTCACAACGCTCATTGTGAAAGGGATGAGAAAGGCTATCCACAGGACCGCTGTGTGAGAGAGATCTTCGAACCCATTTCGCACGGGAGAACTATCCTGCTCGTCTCAGAAGACGGCGCAACCACGATGATTGGAAAGGCGGGGCTGTGGCGGAGAGTCCGGGGAAAGCCAACTCCAAAGCCAGGGAAAGTTCACGCGAAACATGGGGGTGATCAAAAACTCTCTGCACCCATGCGGGAATCTGGAAAAGGTGATAAAGACAAACTAACCCTAAGCTTTGCGGGGGGAAGACGAAGGCGGGGCAGAGGACTCACGCCCCCTACAAGCGGGAGTATCCGCAGGATAGAGCAACGCGCTCAGTGACGAGAAAAAAAACGACTGGGAGTGGTAGTCTGAGGCTCCTCTCGTACTGGAACGGGAGGGAAACAAAAGCACTAGAGAATTTCAGCGATTTGTATGCTTCTTTTCAGAAAACATGAGGGGGGGGTTGGTCAAAGACAACCGCTTAACGTCTCCTCACGAGGGAGGTCGTACCCAGGACCAAAAAAACTGGGACAAACCTCAGGTGACAGGGTCGGGACAAAAAGTCAAAATTTATCGAGTTTGGCCTCTGACGATTATCTAGTTAGAAAAAAAGAGGGATGAGGAAAAAGATAGGGTCGCTTATGGTGTCAGCAACCATAAACTTAAATCGCGACCTGAAAGGCGTCGCATGGTGACACAAGGGGAGAAACGCGAAAGTGGAAAGGATGTGTTCCTACCAAGGAGCATTTCTAAAGAAACCGAAGAAAAGGGGGAGCGGCAATGGGGGCCGGAATTCGGCCCCAAGGGCCCGGTCTGGGGGGGAGAAAAGTCGGGAATTGAAGAAGGCCAACCACGTCATCATCTATGAGCAGGAGAATAGGACCTATGGTACGATCCTCGCCTAACTAAAAAACTGAATGAAACTTAAAACCTTAGAATTGGTGAGGAAAAGTCAACCGACTAGTTTCCAACGGCCAGAAGGAAAAGTAAAAGCAGAAAAGGAAGGGGGAGAAAAAGAAAAAACGAACGGCAAGACCATCAAAGGCTGAGCGATGCTGTGCGCCTGCCACTACAGAGTCATCGAAGGCGAAGGGGCGGCGGTTGTTCTTAGAAGGGAACACAAGCTACGGAACGGGATACTAGACGGGGTCCGTGGCTCTACTCACCTGGGGAGAACAGTGAAGAACATGGGCCTGAGGGTGCTGTCAAAAGGAATGCCAACAGGTTCGAGACGTTTCTCTTTAAATAGGGGTCCGACGAAAAGTCCAATCGGGCAGATGGCACTAGGGGGAATCAGCAAGTAGGCATAGATCACAAGCATAGAAAAGGGAGGGACGACGGTACACTAATCGCTCGTACTGATAGGTTAAAAAAATACTCAACGGGACCTGAGGAGGGGGGTAATGGAGAGGAAAGAGGCCCATACCTCCCTGAATCAGCTTGAATTCGGGAAGGAGACACTCGGCTCTACCTCGACCAGGCGTGGCGCACCGTGCGAGGTAGAGGAAGTGGCTCAAGAGCGGACGCTCACATCAGGAAAGTTAAAAAAAGGAACCGGAAACAGCTCTGCTGCTGCCCGGTTCGGTCTCCACGACCACCTAAAAGCGAATAGCCTCAAGTGGTAGGCTAAGATTCCCAAAAAGAGGAACGGAGAGCTCAGAAACACAAGCACACGAATGGAGGAAAAATAGAAGTTCAGGACGTCGCCGACGTTTGGGGGGGGAAAAAGGGCTAGCAACTTGTGCATGGACTGGGGTTACTCGGTGTTCAATAGGGAGCCCCAGATACTCACGGCCGCCAAAGCAACATGGGGACAAACGCGCGGGAGGGGTGAGTAGAACGGAAAAGGACCGATTTAAACTGACTGCGCCAGGAGGTGCTGGCGTTTTTGAGTTAAAAGGCTGCAGAGGGAACAAAGGGACGAACATAGGCCGCGGCCAGTGCGTTCGCCCTCAAGGGGAAACCGAGCGTTCGATCAGGGTCTAGTTAATGAAACCCACAGCAAGCAGTGTTCTGAAGGGGACACATTTGAGTACGGGGCTCGGGGATGGAAAAGAAGACCGCTCATAAGTCGCGACTCAGATTAGTCGACAAGGAAAAAAACACACAACGGAGTAGATCCTCCTGGTCTCGGAGTCAAAATCATGGGGGGGGGAAAAAAAAACCCGCTGAGCATATCGGGGTTTTATTGTCTCTTCGGCAGAGATCCAGGACGAACGACACGCTAAGGGAGGCGAATCGGAGAATAGCTCAGGTTGGAGACCTCGAGGAAGGGACCACAAACGCACAGGCACGCCTATGACGCCGGAGTTGAACATCAGTTACGGCACGGACACTTCGAGAGGAGAGGGGTGTCTCTTGCTGCGCGCTCGGGGACTAGGGACTACCAGACTAAAGGGACGGGTGGAAAGGAGGCTCTGCGGGAGACACGGGACCAGTGGGGCTAACCCTTCCGGCTAGGTGTTAACCCACGCCGTTTTTTAAGGGGGAGGGAGTTCTATGCTCTGTTCCCGTCGGTCACACAGTCTGAGGTCAATGCTCAGAGGAGAGGGAAAAGGGAGCGAAGAATCAAAACGAGATAAATGACTACGCCCTCAAGAGAGAAAGGGGAACATCAAAGAAGGGAGGACGGTGATAGTTCAAGTCTCTTGTGGGGCGTAAAACACCAAATAAGCTAGCGATCTCAAGAGGGGGGGGAATGCGTAATCCGCTGCAAGGGAGGAATTGAAAGTTTTGTGAAGGACGGAAAGGCAAACCTCGATAGGTGGCGAATCGACCATCTCTTGACACTGAGGGTCAAACCATCGCACCAGGTCAACGCCTCATAAGGAGGAGAAACTCGGGCAATAGAGTAAAAAGGTAAAAAAAGCCTGAATGACCGGAAACACGAGGGGTCTTGGGGCTTCTGTGGATCGTCGGAGTCGCGCGCAGAAGGAAGGGAGGGGACGAGGAAAGTGAGGGGGACACGTCAGCGGCTTGCTAGAGACCTAGTCGGGACCTCCCGCGCGGCCAGAAAAAATCACTTTGGGGAATACGCTCTCTGTATTGCCCAGCTACCCAGCAAGAAGTAAAACCGTACCTGGAAAGCAATTCCTGGCGCTCCACTCCGAGAATGCTCTGGGAGAAATTGCTCGGCTCAGCCCCCCGTTTTTGGAGTAAGAAAAGCAATTGCGAACTGTACTCCCACTGCCGCCGCGGGAGGGCGGGGGGGGGTCTTTTTGAAACTGAAATGGTTACGTACGCCATCAATTGTAGTGGAACTAGTCAGTCAGGGCTGGGGGGGTTGAAAAAATTCGCGAAAGGGAACAAATGATGGCCTTTTGGGCCTGGCGGACCGCGGAAGAAAACGGGTGAAATTTTGTAAAATTGGGAAGAATAGAGGGGGGAGGGGGGTTGATGACTGTTGATTTTAAAACACGGAAACGAACTAATTAGAGAAAAAGGGAGGGTCAGAACACTCTCAAACCCTTGCCAAGGACAAGGTTTGCCTCCTCAGGCAACTGCCTATGGAGCTTAGAAATCAAATATCCCACTTCACCATGTGGGCCCTTGTGAGGGAAAAAGAGAGGGGGAGGAATAGTGCCGGGGCCACGTGAGAGGCACTTGGGGCCCTGACTCGTCCGAGGCGGGCCGAGCGTATCGGGAAAGGGTCCCTGAAACCAGCAGCATAGATCCAGGGCAAGAGGGGGGAACGAAAAAGAGGAAGGTGCATATTGAGCCGAACTTGAACGTCGCGGGCGAAAAGGCGGAGAAGAGAACGACACTGGAGATTCCCTTTCCTATGGTGCCAAGTGAAACATTCTCCAGGAGAAGTGAGTAACGACGCTTCTCTTGGGGGACTTTTGGGAGGTGTGTGTGGGGTGGGGAAGCGTATAATTCGACGGACCTGTAAGCAAAGGACCCAATTGGGCAAATGGACGTCAAGAATTCATAGACCGGCGAAACGCAAACTTAGATAGAAGAAACCACCTGAGTCACCCACCTTGGTGGTCAAAAAGCGTTAGGTTCGGATAGAGCGCGGGGAAATGATCCTTTCGACCTGGCCCCAGTACGGGGTTACGCGGTAGGGAACTATAGACCAAAGTGAATGAAGGATGAAAGAGAGAGGCATCACCTTACTGGGGAAAAAGGTGGGGGGTGCGGTAAGCGCCCTCTCTTACGATCAAGTTTGAACTCCGTCCGGCTCCCTAGTGGCGGAGTCCGTGCCTCGCAGCCTTAAAGGCGTCTGAAACGTTTCGGGCGACTAGGGACTCCGGAGGCCGCCTCATTTTGAGCAAGGCCGAGTTAAAGGGGGCTTTGTGAAACAGCTTAGCGATTACAGGAAACAAGAATATAAGACTTACTTCTAAAAATACAGCAAGTTGAAAAGGCGAATTTTATCCAGTTAGAAGAACAACCATAAACTCGGGAAAACCTCGATCGGATCAGGGAGAAATCCTCCGTGTGGGGATAAATGCCCTGGAACCTTGCTTCCTGTGCTGGGGGTTGGTATGCAAAGCTCAAAGGCGGGAAAAAATCCTATTAACGATCGATCGACTCTTTTGCGTTAGGGTTCAACCGTGCCGGGGATCCTTCTCCTCCCTGAATTACATCGAAAGAATGCACTAGTGAGTTCAACCCTCATGCCTAATGGAGGAACTCCTATTGGAGAAGGGGAAGGGGGGAAGGAGTGAGAGTCTGAAGAAGGGCGAGGTAAGAAGTTGGGGGTTGACCTCGATCTATTTCGCAAACGTCCTGTGTCTGGTCATCCTCCTAGACCAGGGGAAGAATATACGGAAAGGAAAGACGGTCTAAACCATGGGCGTTGCGCGACGGTCTGAATCACTCGCTCATAAACGTGACTTTAGAAGACGGGGGAAGAAAAGGCACCACACCGATAGGAAACCATTCAAGTAGACAAATGATTTCATCAACCACCAGTAAAACCACTCTCTCCTGGGGGGGACGAATAGCTATTGTCATTCGGAACACACCTCCCCAAATGGGTAGAGGATGGATCATGTAAGCAGAAAAGAAGAAATTGAGGCTCTCAGGGAATGGGACTCATCGTCATTGATGCTTACCAAATCTTCGGAGCTAGGACAAAAGTCTTTATAGAGGTTGCTCAGTGGTCAGCCTCCAGGACTGACGGGGTGGGAAAGCACATTACTTCCTCACTAAAAGTAACCGGAAAAAAGGCCGACCCCAAAACGTTGAAGTAACCAAAAACGGAATTCTTTCGGCCCGAACGGACAAAGGGCGTATATAGGGCGCGCAACGATCATGACTCGAGGGTTGCGGTGAAAAAGCAAGTTTAGTAGTTGTTTAAACCGTGCTTGCACGGAGGGAAAGACTCTCGTATCACGAACCGTCTCAGGAAAAGTAAACTGTCCCGACAGAAGCGGGATTGTGACCAAGTGGGGACTCACAGGACTAAGGTCACTAGTGTTGGGTCTACAAACCAAATGCTGCATGAAGAAAGAAAAGGATCTCCCCGGAGTCGTAAACTCGTTGGGAGGGGATTAAAAACGGCCGATAAGGAAAGTGGAGAGGAGAAATTCAGAATAGGAGAGGCTCGCTGCCTCTCAAAAGATAATTTAAGGAAAATCAAACGAAAACCTCATGAAACCCTTAAAGAAGGGGATCGGTCGTACTCGGTCAACGGCTAGAAAACCGAGCCTTGAATTTCTCGTGCTCGAAGTCCACGTCCAACCGTCCATGTCTCGGGGCAACTACAAAAGAAGGGGGAAGAAAAAAAGGGAGAAGGGATCGAAGCGGATGATGGACATAAAGCTCGCTTTCCGGCCTGACAGAGCATGTTGGCCGCGACTGATAGAAACAAGAATCAAGGGAGAGAGGTGATCTCCAACAGGGACTGAAGGCACGCGTGGGGCGAGAATACGCGGTTAGGGGTTTGTCACCGGTGACGAACTGCAAAGATTGACGCAAGAAGGTGCGCTCTCTGTTCCGAAAAACGATCGCTAAAAAAAAGGGGGAGCAGCGGGCGCAAGGGCACTTGCACTCGTATCCGCCATTGAGAAAGACGGCTGCGGCGCTCCGAAACGAGGAAAATGACTTGGGCGCCGCGCACCGACATCCCCAAAGAGGAGTGCGGGCGGGAAAGCGCAGAGAAATCAACTCGCACTAAACACGCCGAGGCTAAAATCTGTAATTCTAAACAGCACCGCAAAGATCACCGCGCAAGATAGCAAAATGCAGCTACATGCGGGAGAGTCAGGCGTAATACAGTTAGAAAGGAAATGAGGAAGTAAAGTTCTGCCTGCTAACGAACTGGCGGACTTCCTGGGGCCAAGTCGCAAAACGAAAACTGCAGTGGAAGTCCAAAACGGCGACGGTCGAAAACAAGATCACACAACAACACCAACTGGAGGACAACGCAGAAGGAGAAGTCACAGAAAGGTGTGTGACATTCGGCATTTCTGGCGGTACATCGTGGCGATAGGGGGAAACCAGGCACCCCACGGAGCCGCCTACTTTCCATGTACCGTTCGTAGCGTACACTCGGCATGAGGTGAAAGGAGAGACCGCCGAGAACGCGAAATAAGGTCTTTCTAAGAAGGAGTTACGGGGTGTTCTTTGCGGGAGCAAACATAGTTCAAGCTGCGACACGGCCTGAATTGTCTGATTTAACAAGAGAATGGCAACATCGAGCCGTCCATCAGGCAAGGGGGCGAGGTGCTGCATGGCGAAACAACATCCTCAGCGCTTCAGTGAGAGTCGCGGAAGGAGAAAAGGGAGGATGACCGACCTCGGGTGAAGGGACAGCCCGCTCTCACAGTATAGGATAGACCAGCGGGGGAAATTCTCTTTCAGGGAAAACTACAAGGACGAAAAACAAGGGACACGCGGTGGCAACCCTCACAACCGAGAGGTCTTCGTGCTGTTTTGGTCCATGCGCCTGTGGGAAACAGGAACGATGAAACGCCGTTCGCGGATCGGCACTTGGCCTCGCGACGGAACCCATCGGCAGCACCGATGACGCCTGTGGCGACAGACATCCGAAGGCGAGAGAGGGGTCTTGCCGGTATTGGGGTATGTGAATAAACGATGGACGCCCCGGCTGCAGACGAAAGGAGGGGGTGAATCGAGAACGGGGTCGGCTTACGAAAAAGGTCCTGTTTTAAAAGGTCTTTATGGTTGAAACGGCTGGGCGACTTATCGGTAAGGAGGCATGAAACAAGGGGGAGCACACGCAGAATCTAAGTGAAGATTGGTGGGGTGTAGCAGTGGACCCTTCGGTCGGGTATTTCCTGGCTTCCAACCCGCGTTTAACTCCAAATCCCTAGGTTCTATCAATGGAAAGGCCACGACGTCAATGAAGGGGGGGAAACTTTTGAGACCGCCACCTTTCCTGAGGAGAATAAATGGTGGTAAAACTGGCGACCGAAGGCAAAAGTAATATGGTCGGGGCGGGAAGACGATCGCCTACAAAAGAAATGCCATCAGAAATCGGGTGAACAACACAGATCGTCTCAAGATAGGCCGACGGCCCCACTGCGAACTATGGATTTGAAAGTAGTCCGACCATCGAGCAGAGGTCTTTGTTGTTAAGAAGAAAGTTCTTGGTGCGGCGAGGATAGGGGGTCAGCCGCTCAGATGCTGTGGATTTTTCCCATCAATACTGTTACTTTAAATGCAGCGCCAATACCATCGAATAGATGTTAAGAATCTGAAGGGGGGGAAAAGGGGGAAAAGCGAGCATAATAGGGTGCTCCGTCAACAGCCGACGTGAGTGAGTAATACCGATAAAAGGTAAGACGTAAGACAAATACCGGAGCGGGCTCTCATGTGCACCTCGATAAAACCTCCATGCTCGTGGCGGAAAATCAAAGAAATGTTATGTTCTAACCGGACAGCGGGCTGTCTCGTGCGGGGGGTAGAAAGGGCGTTTAGGGGGGAGCAGTCGCACAATGCAAAGAAGGGGAGGGTTTCGAACACGGACACGGGAACAGACGGGGAACGTCGCCGGGAGATACGTCAAATTTCCGCGTGCGCAGAGGGTACGTCAGAAAGGAGGGGGATACGCATGGCGAACAGAATGATTCCTCTGGGACACACAGTACAAAGAGATCGCACTGACAAAACCCCGAAGGGCACTGAACCTTCCGACGCCCATGCCAATGAATATACTGTCACTAGACTTTCCTAAGACTCTGAAATAGGAGGTAAATCGTTACGAATCTCGCTGCGATCTGGGCGCTAAAAACGCTGCCCTAGAAAATGAACGCGGGCGCAGGAGTCGACATAGGGCCAATGCCACACGTTCACAGTCTCACAGAGAGCCCGTCGGGGGGTTATCTAACACGCCGGGGGTCTATGCTGCACAATCCCGGGGAATATTACCAAGAGCGAATAGCCCGTGAGCGAAGGAAAAGTAATCGCGTAATGGGAAAAAGAGGCGGGCGGTTGCCCGGTACATTAGGATCATGCGAACTATGTGTGTGATTCTGGGAGCTTTCCCTTACTCGTGGGAGGTGAGCTTTGAAAAATGGGGTCGAGAAAAGGAACAACATACCGGAGGCCCCCGCAATACGCGGTCGCCAAAGAGTAAGACTCCTTTAAATCGGCGCCCGAGAACTCAACGCAGCTTTTATTAAGCCTAGATGTCGATGAAGGAAAACTTGCCAAGGGGGAAAA
>Ga0179593_1412269_pt1 | contig 12016 bp, 10 predicted proteins | sample CZODoug2_1_08_16_FD_185931 | JGI IMG/M metagenome (GOLD analysis project Ga0179593, IMG submission 185931) | Vadose zone soil fungal communities from Angelo Coast Range Reserve, California, USA - CZODoug2_1_08_16fungal (PacBio error correction) | ecosystem: Environmental > Terrestrial > Soil >...
TAGACGCTGAAAGAGTCGCCGGGTAAGCGGCTATGACTAAGCTCCTCGAGATCAAGACGTCACCGCGCCTTCTTTCCCTGCTTCGAGTGACGATGCAAAAAAAAAGTATCGACAGGAATTTTCCTCAAGGAGGACTAGGATAGGAAAGACGCAGAACGGAAAGTCCATATTTACTGGGGGAAAACACCAGACAGCCCTTTCTCCATCGCACATTGGATCGAGAAATTGGATCAACGCGCAACTGACTCAACATGCCCTAACTGCTCTAGAGGAAAATCAAACAAAGCGTGAAAGGGGCCTCGGAAGTTTCGCTAAAAGGCGAAAACGGAAAGAAATCTCTGGACCAGAGGAAGCGAAAGCAGGGGTAGCGAGTACAGCGGCAAAATCGTGCTGAGATTTAAGGGAGCGTACCAGGGGATACGCAATCGAATGGTACCGCATAAGAAAAAGGGAGTTCTTCGCGTGGACAAGAAGTTCCAGACAAAAACCGTGGCAAAGAAGGAGGCACAAGGGGAGGAGCAAATAGAGACAGGACACGTTTGGATGGCTTCAAGGCAGAGCGGAAACACAAACAAAGGGATGCCAGCTTTCAGGAGAAAAAGAAAGATAATGCTCAAAGTTTTACAGAAAAGCCTAAATTGAAATAGCAGAAAGCATTCCGGTTGGGGTATCTTAATGGGAAATTCGGGGGCGGGCTTTTAACCGTCCAGGAAAACACTAACATGGAACCAAAAAAAAAGCGATAGCGCAGAAGGGCCCCATTAAGAAGATACCGAATTTCAGAGTTCTGGAATTGAAATCTGGAAGATCGGAACTCTAGGACATCTACAAAAAGGGAGTCGGGGGATGCTCGCGTCAGAGAAAGGGTGATGAGAAATGTGTCAGGGATCCCACGGAAAAACATCGGTGACTAAAAAACGGACGGCCTAAACGTCCGATGACTTTTAAAGAGAGTGGGCCATCTCGCAAAAGAAAGAGAAATACCAACAAACTGGAAGGACAACCACAAATATCTTCCACTGGGAGAATCTAAATGTAAAAAAAACGAAGCGCCGAAAGGCGTTAAAGAGGAAAAGAACTGGTGAATAACAGGGCGGCCGACAGGGAAAAACTTATGAAGGGCGATAAAATGCCCATAGCAGAGAAGAATAAAGGGCAGAGCTTAACCGGAAAATGTGCACCAAGGAAATGGGGGCACTATTAAGAGAGTAATGTAAAACTATTCAGGGGCGCGGGTCCTCGACCCAGTAGGAAACTTGAAAAAACTATCCTGAAGAGGCAAAACGCGCGTGCACGATGTTGGGGGTATCAAAACAGAAGTAAGAAAGGACGTCGAGAGGCCCAGAGGGGGGAATACACTGGGGGTTAAACAAGGGGGTCACCAGTGACACGGGGATCGAACAAAGATGTAAGGGGAAAAACATACAGGTGTGATAAAGTCAAGAGCAAGTGAAAAAATTTTCAGAACGACAGGCGAAAAGAGGGGTAAAACTACGACGAACTATGCTGCACAAAAAGTAACAGCCGAAAATCGGAAAATAAACGGAAAGCGAGCGCAAAAAACAACAAGGGAAAAACTGTAGGGTTGTCGGCAGACAAAAAAGGGGGCAAAACACGTCTTGGAAATCGAGTCGAGGGGGAAAGAGATACAAACCGAGAAGTTTACGGGGGAAATTAGAAGACAAGAAACGGGGGCCTCCGGGGGAAAAAGGAGGAACGTGTGTCCCAATTACATGTGAAGTGTGGGGGGAAGGAAATGGTTAATTCTAATTCGGTCAGGGGGGGGCTTCGCGGGAAAAGAGTTTTGTTATCAGCAAGGAGGGTCCCCGGAAACCGAATAAGATTGGCCAAAAAGGGAAAAGTTTTGTCCCCCACGAACAAGGGGCACTCAACAAAGCCAAGTTCCGGAAAAAGCCGGTTCTCAGTCAATTCAGTAACGGGGGACAACTTCCCAGCCAATTCGGCCGAAACTGAAAAGAAAAGGGGAAGAAGGCAACGACAGTAAGAGTAAACAGAGTGAAGTGTGGGCTCAACACAACGCCTGCGGCAAGCGCGAGACCAGGTAGGAACGGGAATACTGTCCTGCCGTCAGATCCTCACAGAAAAGAGTCGAAGAAAAGGCGGGCAACACCAAACAGCCCACAGAGAAATAGGGCGAGGAAAGAACAAGCTCGAAAAAAATAACTGTCCACAAAAGAGAGAATCAAAAACAACAAGGGAAGTAGATAATACTAAAGGAGGAAGATCGAGGGAAAGGAAGGGGGGGGAAATTAAACTATTACCGTCTTGTAGGGGGAAGGTGCAAAAGGGGGCGGAGGACTTGAAACTGGCAAGGGGGGTATAAAACTTAGGAAAGGAGAACTGAAGAACGTAAAACAGCACGGGAGGACAACTGCTCCGCAGGCGGGACCTTGTGAAGAATGACGAGAAAGACTGGAGGGGAGGGATGCGTTGTGATCTGCAGGCAAAATTCGTATGGGCGGGTGACTAGAAAACAAGCCGGATTGTTTGCTGAAAATGAACCTATCGTGAGGGGGGGGGCTGCACGCTTCTAGTTTTAGAGATAGGTACAAAACTTAGACTAGATAGTCTGCACAAATAACTAGAGAAGGAAAAGCAAACAGGGAAAAAAAAACAACACATGGCTTCCCGATAAGACGAAAACTGAAAAAAATCGAATTCCCCCAGAAAAACCAATACTCGTATGGGGGAAAAAAGGGGCCGCCCCCGTGACAAAACGAGCCCCTCCAAAGTTTGGTGTAATCCAAAACCCCGGAAAATGAATTAGGAGACGTTGGCACAAGGAGGCAAGGCAATCAAACGAATGGGCTTGTGCTGCGATGGGAGAATATTTACAATGTGGGCGAAAAACGAAAGAGAACTGACCGACGGGAGAAAACCCATTGAATGAAAGAGGATTAATTCAGACAAAGGATACCATCCTACTACAGAGGGGGGAAATTGTTTTAAAATCACCGACAGGTTCGAGGACACAAACTTTGGGAAAAAGAAAACTCTCAGTCCCAGATGCCCGGATGAGAGTGCAGTGAAAGGTGAAGAGGTGAGGTTCGAGGCGAGCCCTACCGGGCTGAAGTTCCAGGTAATGAAAAACGCTGGCGGGGCACCGAGCTGTGAGGGCCGAAAAGTCATGTCTGATGGGACGCCGAAAAAAAGAGGAATAACGAAGAGACTTCTTTCACAATGTCGCACGCGGACAAAGGATCGGTCGGCGATGACCTTCTTGTCGGAGGGAAAAAAGTGGAAAACTTCTCGGTGTGCCACCGACTAAATTTTGGAGTTCCATGTGAAACTTAAGATCATTAACACTCCCAGGGAAAAGGATCCGAGAACAATGACGGGCGGAGCGACCCACATAGGGGGTTGGAAAGGAGAAGGGAACCCGACTCAGTTCCTAAAACTTGTATCCGAGCGCTGACAGCAGAAACGCGAGCAAAGTCAAAATCAGTCACGGGCGATCGGTTGATGCACCGTTGAAGAAAAGGGAAAAGACTTAATGCGGTCTCAAGGTGCCAGTCGAATCTTTATCTGTGAGAGGGGGGGAAGTTCTTTCTTAAGGAGAAAGATTGGTAGAGCCCCCAGAATCACCCGCCTGAAGAAGGAGAAGGGCACTCAAAAAAGAAAAAAGATGAGGGGGCGAAGAAGAAAAGGGCTGGAAAAACATCAAAAAGCGTAAAACCTTGCCGGCTCACTGGAAAGCCGGAGAAAACGGGGAATCGGAAGGATTCACGGCACGAAAGGAAGAGAATTGTAAGGGAAAAAACCTGGGCGCTGAATGGAAGAGGGGGAGGGAGAAGCACGAAATGCACAAGGTGCTGGGAATGTTGAGAAGCAAGGGTTCACGAAAATAAACAGGGTCAATTGCTGACGGGTTGCGGAAAAAATTCAAGATCCTCCTGGAAAGACTGTTTTCGGCAACAACTTGCTAAACGAGGGGGGTGCCGAAAACGTCCTGCCGCATTTCATACGGAAAGGGTGAGGGGGGAGAGGGGGGGGGAACAAACTATGGAAAAACCAGGAGAAGCCGGTGCTAGACGCAAAACAAAGAGACTAGGGAGTTTTCGAAAAAGGGACCTCTGCGGAAGGAGGTCGGAACTGGCCGGGGTAGGGCGATTAAGGTCATATAGCATGGAGCTAGGGGAGGGTCAAGTGAGATCCGATGTCTGGGAGGGAGGTGAAACGGGGAAACTTCCCATAAGGCAAAGCATTGCGTGAGAATAAGGGTGAATCTTTTCACGAGTGCGAGAAAGGTAAGAGGAAAGGACGGGCGCGGTAAAAAAAATTTCTCGAAGGAGCTTAGCAGCCTGCGCATAACAGGAAAATAATCTAGTAGCCGCGATTGGGAGAAAACTGAAATGATCAAATTACGATGACATGTCCAAGTGGGGCAAAGCCAAGGCGGCTGACAAACAAGGCTGCAGAGGCCACGCCATGTTATTTTTAGGGTGGGGAAAGAGGAGAAAAATTTGCAAGAGTAGTTCCAATTAAAACACGTGGTCGATTTCGAGAAGCTGTGTCTTAAAACAAGAATTATGCAAAAAAATTCGAAGCAAGAAAACAACCAAAACGGGGAAAGGTGGATAAAAGAGGGTCGCGACCAATAATCTTGACTGTTAAACGAGGCGCTAACCAGAGCGGCCCAGCTAGGTGAAAAGCGATTTCTAAGGGCTTTCGAGAAAAAACCAACCGTGGGCCGAGTCTGCAAACATGCGGGGGGGGTTCAAGACAGGGATAGAATTCGTCAATGCATCAGCGTGAGTCGGGGAGGGGGATTCATGAAGGGAATAAAATAGAGGAAGAAAAGAAAGAAGAGCAGAACTCCTCTATCTAAGGGCCAAGAGACCAGGCCGGACGAGTCCAGAAGTACTCCGGTGCAGTTCAACGGAGAGAATCCAGGGGACGCAGATACGCAAGGGGTCTGTGTGACATTCTGAGGGGAGGTCAAGTTAACAGGGGAGTGGGTTTCCAAAAGAGGAAAGGGGGAGGTAAACCCATAGCTAACATGTTGAAGAGGGGACTGGGGGATCCACCTCACACAAATCGATCAAGGGGGAACCATACGGGAAACAAAAGGGTCAAGCTGTTTCGAACGCTTTCCAAAGTCAATACGGAAGGTGGATTGAGCTATGAAGATGCCAAAAGCCAGGGAAAAAAAGAGGATCGTGGTAGTCATAGAAGAAGAAACCCGAATTGATCGTAAGACGAATTTCTAAAAGAGTATGAGCAATTGTCCGGAAAAGGTACGAAAGAATCGAGTCCGTAAGAGGAGGGTGGTAAAGGAGGCAAGGCAATGGATTGGGTCGCGTAGTTAAAAACTTCGCCTAGTAAAAAAGTGACACCTGGGCTGCGCTTTCAGGGGGAGTCGCTGGTCGTCAATCCAAAAAGGCGGCCCAACTGAGCACGTGGTGAAAAAAAAAGAAAAATTCAATGGACGGGGAGACAGTAAGGAAAGCAGGTTCACATTGCCAGAGTGAAGTGGAGACCAACGTACTGCGCAGTTAGTCGAAGTTTTTTCCAACAAAAATGAACGCTAAATTCCGGAACGTCCAAGTTGAAGGGGAAGGGTGAGCGGTTCATCTTCGTAGGCGGCTGGCGGGGCCGCGGCAACAAAAGGACGACTCAAGCACAGAAAGGAAAAAGCTCAAGATAAGCATGAACAACTAGACCGGCGACCTGCATCAAGGTCAGAGGTGCATCCAAACGCGATCAAAGGAACTGCTGGAGACAAAAGCAGAAGAGGGGGCTGTCTGGCCTCAACGATAAAAAGCCTCGGGGGGGTAAAGAAAGGTTATCTGAAGGCCGTTTGCAAAAAGGCAGTTTTTGGGGAATCGGAAGGCGCCCAGTTGGAGATTGGGATACTAGGAACCTGGTTACGTATATGGGACAGGGAGTATCCCCATACGAGCATTGAAAAGGGGTCCTGGCCACACCGAGAATTCGGTCCACTTTTTGAGAGAAACGAATGGAAAAAGGAGCGGCCGTACGCCCGAATCCCGTGGCGCAGCGTGAGTAAGCTAAGCTGCGAATCATCATTTATAAGAATCGGTCGAAACACTCAAAAGCACACCAATAGGGATCGCCATTAAGAAAGGGAAAAAGCAAGGAATTAGGAGTCATAACAAGTTCAACGTCCAGAATAGCAGTTAAAGCCCGAAACCGCTCAATAAAAAACCTGAAGAGGGAAGAGAGCAAGATCGGATGAGCATCTGTTGTATTGTCAAACTTTTTTCCGGAAAACGTCGCTCAAGGGAAAAGAGGGGGGCAGGGAAAATGTAGCCAGCATGGGTGCGTGGAAAGGAGAAATCTTCAAAGAGTAAGAAAACATACGACAATTTGGTGGGTGCTACAGGAACTATGTCAGCCGCAGAGGCATCGCGCAGCACGGTAAGCGAACATCGCATACCAAAGAAACAGTTTATGGAGAGAGGAAAAAGGGGAAGCGGCAGGGTATAACAAAGCCGTCTACGCGGGGCAAAGGGGGGTTTGATAAAAAACGATGGGCACGCAAGGGGGGCAAAGGGAGGGAAATTGTTAATGGGCCCTGAAGGAGAGGGTGCGGATGATTTTGAATCAGTTCGGTCAGGGTGGGGTTCGAGGCGCCGTAGGGGTTAAGAGTAGCGCAAAGAAAAGTGACGTGTAAAACAATCAGGAGGCATAACCTTTGATCAAGCAAAAAAGGTCAATTCCTGTGCATGGCGAACACTCAAGCTTTAAATTAAGTCCACCAAACACGACTGGATGTTCGGAGGCATAAGATTCAACGGGGGCCCAGAACATCCGAAGGAGACGGCAAAGAAAAGGAAAGCCCGCCCGCGTTGCATAAGCCAATGCGGCGCTCAGTGGGCGCTAAAGCGGTGATGGTTCCGAAGGGAAGGAAGCTGTCGAACGGGTATCTCAAACACCAGACCCGCGGCAAGAGCGCGAAGCCATCATCACTCCGCGCCACATCTCATAGCGCACAGGTCGGTAGCCCGCTCGCGAAGCCTTAGCCGTAAACTCAACCAAAACACAGGGGAGTATGATGGAAAAGAAAGTAAAGTAGGACGACGAGGGGCAGGGCGGAGAAGAAAGGGAGCTAGAAAACATTTGGCAAGGCGTGGCCGCCGAGAACAGGGGATGTTGAGCGAAATTCGAAGGAATGCATCAGTGACATGAACGGAAAACAGGGGAGAAAAAGAGACGGGCCTCAGCGGAGAAAGGGCTGCAAGTCAAAACGACGAATCTTGCTTGGTCCATCCAATCGGGCATCGGACCGACCTAGAGGGGCATGTGACTCTAAAAGCGAGTGGTTGGGAGAAGGGGTGATGAACCGCATCGGCGGGCGAGGGAAGGGCACTTAAGTATAATTACTTCGGTCGTAAAAATTTGGCCTGTGAGGACACGGAGGATGAGAGTTTCGAGACCAACCATGAGACAAAACGCTGGGTCTAGATACTCAAACACTGACTAACTAGGACCCAAAGGACCAAGAATCATTAAGGGGGAAAAAAGGGCAAGCCCAATTTTCACCACTGAAGTGTCACCCTCGGGTTGGGGGAAGAAAAAAAAAAAAGGTAACCGCGGGGAAGCGTTGGAGAAGAATCGCAAAGAGCCTGAGGATAGGAGGTCGGTTGAGGATTGTAGGAAATATTACCCGGCGTTGTTGTAGAAAGGCTGAAGACCGATTGAAAGGATGGAAGGGGCAAGGCGTTACCCACCAAGGGAAATAGGGAGAAAAAGATCCTGGAAAGTCTCAAAATACTACAGCCGCAATCGGAATTGGGTTTCAAGAAAACCCGGCGACGGGCACGACAAACTTTGTTGAAAGTACAAAAGGCGAAAACCAGCAAGTGCCCGGATGGTGAGGATGCCAGTGGTTGGAAGCGGAGGGTGAAAGGCGATGCACCTATAACTGGAATTGAAGGGTAGGGAAAGAAGGTTATGGGGCAATGGGGTGTGGAACGCTAAAAATGATTTGGGGGGATGGGGGAGTTACTTTTAAAAGAGAAGGAGGAGGCCTGAGGCGGAAAAAAAATGGACGCACGCTGAACCGGACGAGGGCTCGAAGGTGGGAATTCGAAAAAACAGAAAAAAGTGGAAAAGTCGGAAGTTGCACAAACAGACAAGTTGTGGATTGGGAGGTCTGGGGGGACGATACTGGTACAATAGGCCGGGTAAGGGCGCAAAGGGAGAATCGGAGCCGTAAAAGGGGATATGAAAAAGAGGGACGTTTGCGCTGGATAAACCAACGAAGTAAGAAACGTAAGCTGCTAGCACAATCAACGCAGAGGGGAATGAGCAAACTAATAGAATCGCGTTGGATCACCGGTAAAATATAAAGATTCTTTAGCAGGAGGGCAAAGGTGAACGGCACTTATGCTAACTTGGTTTCAAGTGGAAAAAGGGGGGGTAGGGCTTGGCGCATAGAGGAAAGCCGAAGCGCATATTATTGACCCGCTCAAAAAGGACATCAAATTTGAGGGAAGTGAAGGTTAGAGTCTGGCTGGAAAAATTCCGTCACGGGTAAAGTCGGGCTCCAACATGTAAGCTGAGGAAAAACCTGAAGCGAGGCTTCACTCTACATGGAGGAATCGCAAAAAGGGAGGCGGGCATTATGGGATGGACAAAGGACAGACCAACCGGTGCTGGTCTTTGAAGCGGCGAGGGGGTTGTGAGAATAGAAACTGTGTCAAGGTTCTTTACGGCCAGGGCGACTAAACATACAAATGACGAAAAGAATTATTAAGGAGATTGGAGGAATACAAAGGGGCGAAGAAACAAGATGGCAAAAAAAGTAAAGCGTTTCACGACCTTTGTCACCAGTAATTTGGGAGGGACGGCAGAGGAGACTGGGGAGCCGATGTTGGAAACGGAACGTTCGCCTTTGTCTACGATAAAGGAAATAGAGAATGGGAAAGAGGGGGAAATTGGCACCGCTAGCCGCGAAAGGGTCTTGGGGAGGACTGTAGCACGTGGGGGAGGGCGCGGGGGGTGTGGGGAGTTCGCAGTGGGGGAAAAGGGGAGGGGTCGGGGGGAAGTCTCGGGCAATTTGAAGGAATGTCGGGCGTGGAGCTCAGAACAGGAATGGAAGGAAGATGTCCTTCTCGGGCTTCAAAAAGGCGTAATGCCGGAGTCGCATCGGGAAAGTGGCTATACTTGGTGGGTGGACATTCTTGGCAGAAAGACGATTTAACAAGGCACGGTCGAGCTGTCCAATTCTCGGGAACAGCCTCGCAGGACTGGAAGAAAGGAGAAAAAGCGAGTATCGCTAGATTAAAAAAAAGAAAGAGACTACTGACTCGTTCAGTTGTTGAGGCAAATCCCCGAAGGCAGCTGACAGACATAAAACAACCACGGCACGGAGATGTTGATTCGAGAATCCAGAAGTTGGATATGCAGTACAAACTGGGACGAGATTAAAAGATTTTCGTTGAGAAATTAGAGAAGGGAGATCCAGCTCGTCTCTAAAAAAAGGAGGGAGATGCAAGGGGGAGATAGGGCGGGACGAGGCTGTACGTTTACGGACAACTCTTCTAGAAGCATGCACATAGCCGGGAAAAATGAATATGTCTGCAATTAAGCATCGAAAGAAAAAAAGTTTCAAGCAACGAGGAGAAGGTCAGCCACACGTTTCGGGATGATCAACGGGGAAGGGATATCGAGTATCGATTTAGTGTCGCAATCAGCTAGATCGAGTTCTTAGAAATGGCTTCGAGGCGCTAAGCTCAGCGTAATGGGACGAAGGGCACGGAAATTCGCTTTCCCAGTCAAGCCTGGGGCAGATCCCTTAGCGGAACAGGATTCCAAGGACTGGGGCTCTGCGAATTTGTTGTCCTTCAGTTCCCTTGACATTTCGTTTAGTTGGTGTCCACACGACTTCCGTTCAAAGAGGGGACGGCGGGGGAGTTCGAGGGGACGTTGGAAGAAACCTAACGCCCACGGCGATCAAAAGAACCCTGACACGCAAGAAAAACGGTGCCGAAAGCTGGAAAAGGAATCGGGGCCGAAGAGTCCATGAACTTCAACTTTTTGGCTTCTACTTAGTCGCAAGCCTGCGAATCCGATTGGAACTCTCGTGAGTCTCGGGACAAAAGGCAATCAGGGGACGACTCTGCAGACCGTAAAGAAATACCGGCAGAACCCTGCACGATCCAGGTTTTGTCCCTTGGTGCTTACCGTAGCAGGGTGGACTTCAAAATCGTGCTAAAAGTGGTTCGAAGGGAAAATATCGAAATCGCGTCAGGCATTGAATGGGGAGAGGGGAAACGGTCAGCAGAAAAGAAAGGGGTTGGGCGCGTCCCACTACTGCCGCTTCAAAGGACCAGAAACCGCTCGGTTCATGGAAAAGGGCTACCCTTTTCAGCCAAAAACAGACAAGACGGAGATTGGTGCCATTTCTTTTTCTGAAACTTCAAATGAGAAGATGAACCGAGTACTCCCTTCACTAAAAAGGTCAGTGGAGCAACTCAATCTAGATTTTTGCCTGGAGTTTTACAAAACAGCATGCGCTATTCCTTAAACCAAAAGGAACAGGGAAGGTGGTTGGGAAGAGGCTTCATGAAGGAGAGGGCGGGCACACTGCCCGAAAAACCGGAACAAAAAGAACTGAAAAAGCTCACGATAAAGAAAACCGAAAAGGGGAAAAATTTAACGGCGACAATTTACCAAGGAGGGAAGCAGCAGGACGGGTGCTCCAAGAAATATCGAGCGAGCTCTACAAAATCACTTGCCAATGAGAGGGTCGCGCCTCGCGATAAAACGGGTTAGAACTTCGTGGCGTGAGAAAGCGAACCTGTTAGAAGGAGGAAATATGTTTTTGATCACTAGAAGCGCGCCTTTTTCTCCTCTGTTATCTCTCTTCCAGGGGCATAATTCAGTTTGTATCCTCCCAGAAGGAAGGGAATCCACTACTTGTACACGTTGGGAAAAGGATGCTGACACTTTGTTACTCTTCTACAAGACATTGCACAAGTAGCTCCTCCCGAGAACGGTGCGGGAGGAGCGTACAGGGGGGGAACCCGAAACTGACATAGACCTTGAGGGATAAAAAGAGAAGACATCCAAAAGACTGGTTCATAGCTCCTGAAAACCGCCTTCCCGCCGTCGGCCGGACGTCATACCCTTCAAATAAAGAAGGCAGTGGCAAAAAACGGCCTCGCACCAGACGCTGAAAAAAAAGACGACTGCAAGCTATCAAATCGTTTCCTGCGCTTTGGAGGGTTTCAAAAAGGGGAGCGAATGCTACCGTTTATCGAAAAACAGGGGCTAAGTAGGACAGATGGGGAGCTTTATTCACGACGCTGCAAGGAGGGAAACGTAAAGAAGAAAGTGGGTTCCCTCCCGCCACTCGCCGCATCGAATAGGGCAAAAGACGGGATATGCAAACACCTCATCCAAAAAAAAAAAACAAGTGTCGTCTTGCTCCTCGAAAGGCATCGCGATCAAAAACACGGACTAATAAAAAGGTGCAAACTGGGGAGAACTAGGGGCAGCCCGTTTGACCACCCTGCGCAACTTTTCACAGATGATTAGGGGGGGGGACTTTACATGGCATTTTATTCAGGGAGCAGGTCATTGATATCGGGGCGCCAGTCTTGGGGGGGGTGTGGTCTCATGCGGTCGAAACGGAACAAATAAAGAGCCACTGGCGCTAAAGAAATTTTAACACGGAGGAAAGAAAAATCAAAAAGAAAAAACCTTCAACGCCGTTCGCAGAAGCCGTTACGGGGAAAGCCATCAGTACACAACCTACGAGATGTCGAGGCAACTAACTCCGATGCAACGCCTAGGGGCCCCCCAGACGAGCCTTACGATAGTCGTACGAGCTTTGAAACCACAGGCTACAAAAAGTAGGCTCTCGGTGAAATTTCCGCTTGTTCAGGGAAGGGGCTACTTGCTTACGGCCTCTTCGGAAGAGATCCACCCCGCCAAGCGTCCGCCTAAACCTAAGTCAACAAGCCTCAACCCAAAAGAGGAAGAATCTTCAAGAGGCTACCTCCTCTGAGAGGAAGCCGTCAGC
>Ga0179593_1445140_pt1 | contig 12016 bp, 13 predicted proteins | sample CZODoug2_1_08_16_FD_185931 | JGI IMG/M metagenome (GOLD analysis project Ga0179593, IMG submission 185931) | Vadose zone soil fungal communities from Angelo Coast Range Reserve, California, USA - CZODoug2_1_08_16fungal (PacBio error correction) | ecosystem: Environmental > Terrestrial > Soil >...
GTCATTCCTGCGAGCTTCTGGGAAGGAAAGGGTGCTGGACCTCTATGGGATCTACAGATGCGGGCGCTCACCGAGAGGGGAAAATATTGGCATGTATATACCGAGAGAGGATTCCAGTGGAGCGCTAAGACCCTCTTAGAATCTTCTTGAATCGAAAGGGGCGTTTTCCTCAGCTGGAAGCTTCAAAAAACTAATATCAGCTAATGAGGGATCTCTGGCGGCTACTTGAAGGCCAGGCAGATAAATAACGGAGATGACGCCACGACCTCTACTAGCTAGAAAGCTGCAGGTCGGCTGCGCGGAAAAAAAAAAACGGGATGAGACAGGGGTTCTCTGATAATTGGCAGGTTCAAAAGCGGCGGATGAAGAATTATTGCCGGTCCTTTTATGCGCACTAAGACCGAACCGGGAAAGGGAAAACGTCGCAGTGGGCAGAGGGCAAGAAGAGGGGGGCATGAAACTCGGGGGAGGACTACAGCAAAAGGCGTGAAATCAAATATGGTTGTTTAACGCAAAAAAACGCGGACCGGGGTCAGGAGCGAATAAAATCGGGCTTTCGAGAGGGGGGGAACTTACCCCGCAAGAAACTATCATATTGCTTGTAAGTGGGGAGAGTCATGCAGGGGAAAAAAAAATGCAACAAGCATCCTACTACGCGGGTGGAGGGAGACAGTTCCATAGGTCCAGCGGAAAAGAGCGGGCGTGAGGGGTATGTCAAAAAAAATTCCTGACAGATGCCTATGGGTAAGCAGCAGGGGTCTGGCAAGAAAGGCAAGGACTAGGAGGAGGAGGTGTTACCAAACCTATCTAGAATCAGGGGAAAAAAGGGGGAAGCCCAATGAAAAGAGACAAGCGGCTATATTACAACCGAGGAAGAAAGGCCCAGCCCGCCGCCGCTTGGAGAAAGAAAAAGCCGATACCCAAAATTCATCGGGACAACACAACAACAAAAACCCAAGACAAGCATCACCGGAATCTCCGGGGCCGGGAAAGCCGATGGGGTAAAGCAACGTCCATATCAGGAAGGGAAAAGAATAAGAAGAAGGTATGACGAGGGGACGTGGCTGAAATGAGTTTTTCCCTCTCAAGAGATGTTTAGCAGGCTCACTTCGGAGGATGCGGTATTGGCTACAGGAAGACCGGAAAACTCCTCATGGTCGGAGAGATTGCATGAGGAGGGACTCTCATCAATCAAGGAAAAGGACATTCCTACGGTCATCGGAATAGTTTTGAAAAAGAGAACAAGTTTTCCAAAGAGGGAGTTAAGAGGTTGTTGTCAAATGCACAACGCACGGTTGCCCAACAATCATTTCATTGGGGGGGGAAGCAGCAACCACTGCTGGGGACTCCGGAATATCTGTACGTCCAGAAAACAAAATGACCTTTGGGGGTAGCTTAAAGGGTGATGTGACAGCAATAGGACTTGAGGGCGTAAAGGGAAAAAACCATAACGATGTTACTTGACAAATTCCTTGACTCACGGGCTTGAAAGAAACCCCAGGAAAAAAAACAAAGGGTGAATGGCTCAGGGGACCGGGATGGGTACAAGGAAATTATCTATGAGACTCCATGGACGAGGGGGAAAAGAAAAAAGGGAGGAGAAACAATTCGACTGATTACCCCACTCTACAAGGAAAAAGTGTCGGAAGGTCATCGACTCGGATGGACCACTTCAAAAGAATAAACGAAAACGATGGAGGAGAGGCAGGTTCAGGAGTTGAAAGATCATTTCTCAACATGAGAAGACATACAGAGGTCCTAGAAAGGACTACCTGCTTTGAGGGGAAAAGGAAGATGGCAAGGTGATTTTCTGAAGTTTATTGAAGGTATAGTGGGTAGAACAAAATTAGTTTCAAGAGAGGGTAGAGAAGACCACTATCCGGTTTTGCCAAGGTGAGATAACCTATGAGACTGGGTCGAGCTTCCCTTCAGGAACAGGGGGAGGTGAAGGTGCTGCTTTTCACAGATCGGAAATAATAGAGTTATCTCTAAAACAAACACAGAAAGATAGGAAACAAAAAAGCGCGGGCTGGCGCAAAGGGGAGTCTTTCGCAGAGGATTAAACAAAACGCTCTACTACAGGATCACCGGGGGAGTGAGGAACCAGGGGAAAAGAGAAAAAGGACACAAAAATGGGAGAGAGAGACTTTCAATCTGAGGGAAAAAGAAAAACCATCTGGGAATATAACCGAGTACCAATAAGGAAGAAGCACCTTCAATCTGAAAACCAAAAACATAGACATGTGTTGCAGAGGATGTTCATCCTCTGTAAAGAGCCAGAAACTAGAAAAGAGGTAGATTCCCCCGGGTAGGGAGGGGTGTCCCGAGTTGAAGTCATATGACCGCTCCCATTTGGGGGGGGTAACAAAAGTCGAGAAACGTGAGAACACGTCTTACCTGTAGCGAAAAAAAAAAGGGAAGGTTTAGGGAGGGTCGCGGGGAGGGGGGGTGTAGCGTTGAAAGAAAGGATGCGGAGCAAATCCTCTTGTAGGTGCGGGGGTGAAGCGTGAATGTTGGGTGGGCGGTCCGTCTGTGGGGACGATACGACGAAGTGATCCGAGAGAGGTGAAAGAAGAAAAAATATAGGAACCGTCCAGACTACAGATGGGATGAAGGGAAAGATGATGAAAATCAGGCTGTTCCTGCCCCACTCCACTCGTTTCTGAAGAACAGCAGGGGACCATCACCTGTTGTCCATCGAGGGGGAGAAAAAAAAAGGGTCAAAATAAGACTTTCAGAACGAGGAAGACTACGACTTTTATCCTGGAGGAAGAAAGACAGGGGGGAGTTCCCTTAGGAGGGGCGCGACGGAGACGTTAAAAGAAGGGCTTAGGGGCCTCTTAAAACATCCGCGCGCCCGGTTGAAGAAAAGGCCGGGGAAAGGCGAGTCGGAGGAAGTAGCCAGAAAATGGGTTAATGGAGGGGGTGCCGCTGAGATCATTGGGAAGAAGGGCCGGTGATGCAAATCACTGGAGATATCATATATAGTCAAGGTGGAACAGAGTCTATCCTTTAAAGAATTGCCAGGGTAAGGGTGGGGGTCAGTTTTAAGGCACAGGTGGAGGGGGGACTTTATCCAAGTGGGGGGGGAAAAAAATGAGAAAGAGCGTGGAAGGGAAGGAAACTGTGGTAAGGAAAAAGACCCGAAAGGAACCCAGCCAAAAATTGCAGTTGGTGCGGGAAGAAATTATAAAGAATTAGCGAAAGAAAAAAAAAAAACAGTCATTGGGCGGCTGCAATTAAGAGAATCAGGGGGGGGGCAACCGAAGGAAAAAAAGAAAAAAATCAGACACCGAAAGCGAGGGCGAATCAGAAACAGACAGAGGCAGAAGGACCAAAACCTGGTCCGAACGCGAAAGGGGAGGGAAGGGGGAGGGGGTTGGAGTGCGCATGGGAGACACAAGAGAAGAGGAGTGTGGGGGGGAACTCCGGGGGGGAAATGTGCGCAAGCACGAAAAGGAAACTACTTCGAATCCCTGATAAAAAAGAAAGGACGGTGAAGCAGTGCAGCAATACCATCTAACATTTCATATGAAAAAAGCGAGGCCACAAACGACTCAGGAGGAAAAAAAGAGAAGCAACCCTTAATAAATGGGAAGGACTTTCTTCTATGGGAAGAGGATGTTTACGGAAACACGGGTCAAGCGTAGTTCTTCTTCTTCCAAAGAGGCTTCGAGAGACTGGAGGAGATAAAAGAAGCAATGCTAGCAGAACGGGGCAAGGAGGGGGAGTTTCCTTTTCAGAGGAGGGGAAATTTCCATCGAGGGGGAACAAGCGAAGCTGCATATTCCTGCTCAAAATGGAAAAGGGGTAACCAAGAGGCTCTGAAAAAGTGGGAGCTCCAGAACGTAAAGTTCTATAGACTGCAAAGGAAAATGTGGATATTTCCTAGCCATTGCCGGTTACCAGGAAAACAGGGTCTGTATGTGGGCGGCCGTTGGCAGCAATTGAAGAAGACCTGCGCGACGGCTATAGGAGTGCGGGAAGGGAAAGGCCCACGCTCGGAATACCTAATGGGTAAAGGGGGTGGTCTCAGACCTGGGAGCGGGAAAACTAACCACGAAGCGCCTCGGCGTGAAGGAGGAGCACATCCTTTTCTGTTAGGAATACAAACCATTTGTAGTCAGAAGATTAGGGAGTGGACGAGGCTGCACAACCACCCGAGGAAAATGGTTACCAGCATCAACCAGGGAAGGCAAAGAAGAATGAGTCAAGGAAAAAATTGAAGTGGCTGCCCAATGCCAATAAGAACGGCCCCGGCGGGCGAGAAGATTAAAATAGAGAAAAGGGAAGGGGGGTCTCAGAGTAGAGTTACGTGGAAGAGCGAATAGTTAGAGGGGGAGGGGGAATTCATTTAGCGACAAAAGCAGGGGCAGGGTGGGGGAGGGGAGAGGGGCCCGAAGAAGAGAAGGAAAGAGGCGCAGTACGGAGCGCAAGATTAAAACCCGAGAAGTACAGATCCTAGGGTCGGAAAGCCCAAAAGAAAGAAACAGAGAGGGGGGGAATCCTTCCAATGGACAACTGGAACTTGATGAAAATAGTGAAAATGAAACATAGGAGTGGCCATCAACGTCGCTCACCTCAACGCCCCATTCATTAAGAAATAAGACAAAAGGAAGATTAAAAGAGAGAATAGTGGGAAGTCACTGGGAAAGTCCTTCGGGTGAAGATGGAAGGGGAAGGGGAAGTTGAATCGATACGAGACATAGAATTTACTAAATCCAGGGAAAGAAAGGGCCTTGATCTACGACGCCTGATTTAAATTGTATCTAAGAACTTACTAGAGCTTATTCCCGAGGGGGGGCTGGACATCTCTGAGCGGGAAAAGGAAAGGGTCGATCCGACAAGTAGAAAGAAAGTTCCATTAATTAGGCTCCTTTCAGGGGTGAGGATGACTTGCATTTCCGATCCAATATGCGGCGCTTTCCAGTCCCTCTTGGGGACGATAGCAACAAAAATTTAAGAAGAGGCGACTACCCGAACTTACGGAATGGGAAGGAGGAAGGCTTGGGAGAGCGATTGGAAATGTTGCGAAAATTCCTGAAGTGGTGGACTACACTTCGAGGGACTTTGAAGAAGGTGGGACCTGATTAGAAAAAGGAAAGGGTGGTTGAAAAGAACTCATTGTCCTTATGCATTTTGGAAATGAAGATTCTTAATAAAAATCGGTGGAGGAATGAAATTGGGGAAAAGAGGAACGAAATAAGGCGTCTCTATTTCTGAATTAAGGTTTGGGGGGGGGAAAAGGCAATTCAAGGGCAGGGGGTTGGAGAAGTCAAAATCAAACTTGATATGGGGAATGTGGAGTGGCAGGGGCTGTCCTCGCACGAAAAACGAAGGGAATGTGCAGGACAAGGGAAAGAAATACAGGAGAAGAAAAAACGAGCCAGACCCATAGTGGTATTGTTACGAGACAGAGCCGATGTCAGGGACGACTACTACGCAAGGGGGATGAAAGGGGTCAATGTCCGAGGAAAAAGGGCTCCATTTTAAGCAAGCTCGGGAAATGGGTGGAAAAGCAAGGTAGTGAAAAGGAGTAAAGAGATTTGGGTCACCCGAAAAATAAGGTGAACACCTACTCAAGGAAAAGAGAAAAGAAGGGGAGAGGGAAACATATAGATAGAAAAGGACCAGTCCTGGCAATCCAAGAGGGAGCCGATAGACCACATTGGAAAAAATCGGTTAATCAAAGAAACATAAAGCCAGGCGCCTTCATAGAAAGGGGCCGACAAGAAGAGAAAAATTTGGAAAGAAAAGGATTAGCCGGAAGAAGGATTTTGGATCCTTCCCGTGTTCGATGGTCGGTGCTTGAAAAACAGATTCAAGGGAGAGTTGCTCGCGCGCAACTAGTTGCGGGCTTTGGGGATGCAAGGGGAAAAAGACCATCCGTGTTCCAAAAAACAAGAAGAATGGAGGGGCGCTTTAGAAATGGTGACGCTATCAAGGCAACAGTGCCCGGAACTCAGAAGTCTCGGGGGAAATCCTGGAGGATTCAAGGGGAAGAGGTTTGGAAAGCAGGGGGAGGGATGAACGTTCATTCCTCGGTTGGACAAGAATATAGGCTATTGAAGATCACCCAAGTTGGGGGTTTTCGAACGAAAGAAGAGGTAGGTAATGGAAGAACACCCAAAATTACAGTGTGGTAGCGGTACAGGTTTCTTCTGGAAGGGGGGGAAAAGAGGCGGCAGGGTATTTGTATGGGAGTGGAACGGCCTGGTACCGAATGGAGTGTTCCGTTTGCTTCGATATAATGAATCCATGTAAGCAGCCAGGAGAGACCATTCAGAATGAATTGAAAGAAATTGGGGAAAGTGAGGTATGTTCCAGGAATGTGGAGAGTGAGAAGATTCCGGTAAGGGAATCAAGAGGAAAGAAAATGTCTCTCATCAGGATAAACAATGTAATACTGCCTCGAAGAAATTACAGGGACCGGAGATCGAGCGAATCAGGCGAGTCAAAGGAAAGGGATTAGAAGAAGAGAGACTTTTTTTAAGAGAGAGAAGAAAAGACGGTCCCTAAACACGGGCGGCCTAAGAAGGGGGACTCTTGAAGTGCCTGGAGAGTGGTTTAGACGGAGTTGATTAGTCGAGATAAATCAATGGGACATAGAAACATAATTATTTTTTGCCTCTGGTACGAGAAAAAAAAAAAAGGGGGCCATGAAAATAGTGACGGCTGAGGTACTGTCTAGCCCGGAAAAAAAATAGTCTCGACTGAGTGTTCTGCAGTGAATCAAAGAGCAGAAAGGGGAAAGGTCAAAGAAAAAAGCCCCGACCGGCTTTTCCTAAGAAAAAGAAAGAGGGATTGGAAGAGAACTTCTGTGGTCCTCTTCAACAAAAATTGAAAAGGGGCGGAGAATCTTAAGAAAACGGTGGGAAGGAGGGTGGAGTCCCTGTCACCGGTAAAGGGGGAGCAAGAACGCGAGAATCCCTGCAGAAAGGCGAAATGACGTGGAAAAGAAAGCACCATAAAGAAAGAAAGGTACGAGATATGCGTGATAGTATGACTGCGTCAGGGAAGAGTAATCTGCTCTACCCAACGAAAATATAAGAACCACAACTTAGGGAAAAAGAGAAAGGAAGGGTTTGGGGGGGGGAAAGACTCGGTATAAGCGGATCTTCTCGGGAAAAACGAAAAGGAAAAGGGAGAGCTGGGGTCTCCGCGAATTGAAAAACGTCATTTAGATCAAAAAATTTTGGTGTAAGGAAGAAAGCCGAGACTCACGGTAGGAACGGGAGCACGCCCGTCCTTCTGAACGGGTAGTTCTGTCTTTTTTTAAGGGGTGTTTAAAGGTGGGAAGATAAGTTAAGAAAAGGGGATTGCTTTGCGAGTGGCACAGAAAGACTGTTCTTATTAGAGAAGAAGATGATCAGCTAGGCACTAAATATCAAGAAAAAAGAGCCGTAGATATGTGTTAAGTGTACGGAAAGGAGGAGGGAGGAACGGATGTCTTGCAGAAAATGGGCAACGTGTGTTTGTGGTGCAATTTGCACACACCATTTTTCACTAGGGGTTTTTCTTCCTATACAGATGGAAATCGGGGGGGGATTACAAGTGGAGGAAACTGTTGGAAATAAAAGAGAAGAAACAAAACCTGATTGAAGCTTCTCCTTCGGAATTAGTCAGAGTATCCTCAGTGAAAGGGAGCCTCTTGGAGGGAAATTGTAATGGGTATCTACCTCGGAGACTAAGCCTGAAAAGAATCCGTTGAGAGCGAGCTAAGTTATTTCGTCTCGAATAACAGGGGCAAGGGAAGTTTCACATTCACGTAGAGAGGAAAGGAAAAGGCAAATTTTACAAGTGGTTTGGGCTTAAAATTCTTCATAATTGCCTCGGTGGGACATTTTTTGTTGGGTTTTTTTTTTCAATTTCCATGGAGAGAAGATAAGTTTTCCATGGGGGAGTCCTGGATATTCCATGAGGCATTGGACAGGGTGGGGTGGATTGTGGTTCATTAAGAATTGTTGAAGACAAGTGAGTGAGGGGAAACAGGTGGGGACAAAAGAAAATTCTCTTTGGTCAGGGGTAAGTTAATCCCCACCACCGACAGGGAAGGGGTCCCGAAAGGGAAAAAGCTACCACCAGTTTGGGGAGTCCTGGGACAAGTAGGAATGAGGTTGAGGCGTGAGATCTCTAAGGGCACTTGCTTTTGTAACTTGCGGGCAATAATGGCATTTCACCCCCCGGGATCAGATGTGAGAGCTAGGCTACATAATCAAACGAGTACCGGAACCCAATGTCCAGGTACCTCTTTCTCAGAACATGTTGGATACGTTTCTGGGGGGAAAGTATAACTTGAGCAGAGGAGGGGGAAAAAGAGTTATTATTGTTTGCGGACAAATGTGAGGGGGGGGGAAATTTTGCAGGAAATAACACCAAAGGAGACTTTCTATCCCTGCATAAACCCGAGGTAGAAACAGGGCAGCCAAGCCACACGGGGGAAATTGGAGAAGACAGCGGGAAGTGACTAATATCATTGGAGGGGGGATGGCCAATAAGGTTGAGTGACAGGAACCGGTAGATGCTTATAGGAAAGGGAGGTATAAAAGCCCGATGAATGGGGGACGCGAAGGGGAATTATGAGGGACATGGCTTCAAGGTGGCTATAAGGGGAGGTGTAGGGATCAGATTCTACGGGGAAAGAAGGAAGTCTGGGGACAGTTGTGCTTGTGATTGGACTTCCGTGGCCGGTTTTAGTGGTGGAAAAAAAAAGGATGAAGGAATCCAATTCCTGGAAAAAGTGTCACTGGAATACATGAACAGAGGGGGGGATACCATAGAAAGCCATGGGAAGAGGAATAACACTTGAAAGCAACGGCGAGGCAGCTTACTCCATTGCGAGAAGGTACATAACAAAAGGGGCCCTTTTGGGGAACGTAGCATGGTGGGGCTCGCGAATCACGTACACAGAGATAGATCGTTGTAACGACAGAAAAGAGAGGAAAGGGAACGATGAATTGGTCGGAGTGAGAAAGCAGCTGACTTGACAAAAACAGAGAGCCTCAGGGGCGTAATAGGAAACAAGGAACGGGTTATGTAAAAAACAAGAGGGGCTGAAGACAGGAGGGGGGGGACCACCTTTTCTGAGAAGCAGGCGGAAAAAAAAAAGGGACAGGCTGGACTTAATAAGAGAAAGGGCATACGAAGAGAGAAAATGTGCGGGAACCATGGAAAGAAATGCTTATTCAAATTTTCCCACTAGTATGAGGGTGATCTAGAAGTAAGAAGGTGTCTGCAAGAGAGGTCGGGGGAGGACGAGCCTTCAGTGAGGAGAAAAAGGAGCCGACGGTGGGAGGGGAGAGGGGAAGTGAATCTCCTGAAAAGCGGTCGTATGTGAGTTATTAGAAAAGGAGGTGAAGAAACATAAAAAGCGAGGGGTGCCATCAGCTTAACAAGCGAGGTCTCCAGAGTCACAAAGGTGGATTTTCTTCGAAGCAGGGATCGCCGGTGCAGAGATCGAAGGATGACCAAGCAAGAGTGACTCGATGATAATCGCGGGCAAAAAATGAGGCTGGAACCGGTAAAATCCCGAAGCGAATAGAGGAACACAATATAAACAACAACAAGTAGTAAGAAAAGAGAAGGAGGGAAGGAAGGGATGTAGTGAGGTCAAAGGGTGAGATGCAGAGTGTGGGCTGAGGCTTTTTGAGGAGAGAATGAGAATGGATGGGGGCCGAAGTCGTGAAATCTGGACGGTCTAACCGCTCCCTGAAGAAGTTTCCCATTGGAATACTAGACGGTAATATTGTCGAAAATGTCTGAGGTTGGGAATTTTCTGTATGTGGCTGTTAAAAGGGGGAGGGCTGAGTGACGAACATATTGAAAGCGGAGGATGCAGCGCAGGCTATCACCGGGGGAGCGCCTCGGGGGCTTAACGCGCATTGCGATGCTTTAAAGAAAGTCTGAAAAGCAGTAAAAAGTCTTTCTGTGTAGTGAGATAGCATCTATGGATGGATGAGTGAATGTTTCTTAGGCAATATGTCTTCCTACTGGAACGTGGGACGAAAAGCGGGGGGGGAAGGAATGGAACGAGGATAAAAAAAAGGGGCCACAGGGGTTTTGTCCCCTGAAGGTAGCGAAGAAAGGGAAACTTCTAGAAAAAAGAAGGGATGACAACGCTATGACAGATTCGAAGAGGGAGAGGGAGTTTTGAGGGAAAGAGAAAAGGGAAGGCCATCAGAAAAAGGACAACATGCTTATTTCCTATCTCCAGGGCGTAAAGAAAAAAGAGGAAGGAGAGGCGTTTAATGGAGTAGTACCAGCCAAGGGAGAACTAACCGTGGGGAGGTAAAGGACGTTATCGAAGCCGGGGCTGTGAATTAGGAAAAGCTGACATGGGAGGAAATTTTCAGGTAGGATCAGAGGTGGTTGAATGGGAATTCTACTAGAGGAGTGACGAAGGGAACTTTGTCAAGTGACTGTATATTTTGGTTGTGCAAACAAATTCTGTCGTATATATAAGGAAAACAGGGGAAGCCGCCAAAAAGAAGGGGCGGGCTGCTAATGGAATCCCTTAGGGAGATGTGGGTGAATGCCCCGTCTTCTGGGTACGCAGATGGGGAGAAGAACCTTTAAAGGACACGGCGAGGACAATAATTCAGATGGCCTAGCCCGACAGTAAAGAGCCGGTCTCTAACAGTGAAGAAAAAGGGGGGAAAAAGGAGAGGGGGCGTCCGGAGAAAACAGGTCGTTCACGAGGAAAGGAGGAGGATTTTTCTTCTTGCGGGTGTATTCTAAATTTATCTGGGGTTGTCATTGGCATTTACGCTACGGGGAGGACATCGTGGGGGCGGTAGTGCTGACACCGAAACAATAAAGGGGAGCCTAGATACAAGAAAGAAAAAAGATGGGAGGGTGTCTGTCGAGGGAGGAGTGTTGTTAACCTATATCACAAGACGAATGTAAAAGGGACCATGTACGTGCGGTGTCGGAGTTTGCTTAGATGCGAGGAGGGGAAGATAGGGGAAAGAAACGTTGCCCAGCTCAGAGGAGAATGAAGCATGCACTCCAAGGAAAAGGGTGTGTTGTCTCCAGAGAATAGAGATGAGGTGGAGGGACATCACAACTCGGGGGGGTAGATGGCCCTGTTTAAGGGGGGAAAAGGGAAGGCAAAGGTTATGTGGGGGGGGAAAGGGGGAAGAAAAGTTACGTGGGGGGGGGGCAAAAAAAAATGGGTCTGCCCGGAACAGATGAAGGCCCAGGGAAAAAGATAAATGGCCAAAGGAGGGTAAGGATAGAAGAGAGGGGTGAAAGAAAGGAGTATATGCCGATAAGTGAAGCTGGCTACCGAGGATTAAACAGTAGATACAAGGTCAAAAGCTGAACAGTGACTTAAGTGAACTAAGTGGTCAAAAAGACTAGTCGATAATAATCGCTCTCAAAAAAGATTGTTTGGAGGAAGAGGACAGCTGGGGGGGGAATATTTCTCCTATAGATTGGCCGTGATAAAAAAAGGGTAGGAAAGAAACAATGGAGACAAAGATGGTTGGTTGGTTTTTGACTCTGGAAGCATGGACGAAAGTGGCGAAAGTGGATGTTAGAGGAGTGTGAAAAAATGGGCACGTGGCAAATAACTCTCAGGGGGGGGGGGGGGACTATAACATTATAAAGCGCTGGGGGAGGAAACACGAGGGGCAACATGGGGCAAGACAGCTAGGAGATTGAGGGAGAAAGTTCCCCTTCATTCTCGTCCGAATGTGGAGAAGGGTGTATTTTAAACGAGGCTATTGCTCGCGGCGTGAATACCCAGGCTCGGAAAGAAAAAAAAAAAACGCTGCTTGAAAATGAAATGAGGATGAATGCGCCTCTATGGGAACGAAAGTGAAAACAGAGACTGATAATTATAATCACCTTCCTAGGAAGATGAAAGGATGATTAGGACTCGAAAGAGGAGGATAAAACACAAGTGCGCTAGGCTTCAGTTCGCGGAATAAGCTCCCTACAACCGGTGGGAATTGGTAGGTCTGAAGCGTTCCGATGTAGAGGGAGGGAAAAAGGGGCTTTCCGACACAAAGAG
>Ga0179593_1515541_pt1 | contig 12016 bp, 21 predicted proteins | sample CZODoug2_1_08_16_FD_185931 | JGI IMG/M metagenome (GOLD analysis project Ga0179593, IMG submission 185931) | Vadose zone soil fungal communities from Angelo Coast Range Reserve, California, USA - CZODoug2_1_08_16fungal (PacBio error correction) | ecosystem: Environmental > Terrestrial > Soil >...
AAAAGGGGTCCGTCGCGCAGACACTAAACGGGGAGGCCAGACACATCTGTCCTGCGCCGCCAGGAACTCCGTTGAAAACTTATAAATTAAACCGAAGAAATCCAGCCGAAGAAGGAAAAAGCTCACGGGGGATTACTCCTCAGCTTTGCGGGCAAATTCGCCTCAAAAAAACCAGAACGAATCAGAAATACGAAAATCAAAGCCTCATGACAGACCGTAACCGAATAAATATAGGCAAACAATCCCAAGGAAACACCAGACAAAAAAAGAAAAAAAAAGGATTAAAAAAGAAGGGAATTAAAATGGAAGGTCGACCGCGTTACTTAGGAAAAAAAAGAAAAGACACATAATGAAAAAAGAGAAAAAGGGTTGGAACACATTGGGGAAAGCGTTGTGGTGCAGAAGAATCCAAGGAAAAAGGCAGAATTTGGGGGTATCCTGACCACCAAAAAACTGGGAAACCAAAACCCGGGAGGAAGGGTTTCAAAAAAAAAAATCAATGCCAGTTAATTATAAAAAAATGGACCGTCAAAAAGTCCTGGGCATCTCTAACGAGTCTCAGAACAAGGAAAAGCGCTGGCATCGACATATCCGGGCCGCCGAGAAGGCAAAAAATGTTTCTTAGGAAACCAGCAAAACAACCAAAAAGAGATCATCCGCATGGGACAAAAAACGGAGAAAGAAAAGAAGAACTCTTTGTCACCGGAGTCCCGCTTGAAAAAAAGGGGGGGGGGGGAGCACCAGCAGCAAAAAAAGAATCGATCGCCATCACCTTGACGAACGGGGTCTCAAAAAATCTGGAAATGTGACGGACGTACATGTAGCAGGGGGTTGCGCACGAGAGAAAAAAAAAAAAAAAAAATGGGGACCAGGAAAATCGAGTAAGTCAGTCCCCGGATGGAAAAAGCTGGAAGGGCAGACCTGAGAGTGTCAAGCACATAAAAAAAACACAAGGGGTACGCGAAAACAAATTATGCAGATTAAAAAGCAACAAAATGAAGGAGCAATCCACGAAGGCACCCCCAAGGGATGGGCCAAAGATGAAGCTAAAATAAAATAAAGAAAGGACTATTTGTGGGGTTCGTGTCTCGCCTTTGTCAGCAAGAGGACGGGGGGTTGTCCCTCGGGCCGCCGCGCCAAAGTCTGTTAACTTGTCAGTCAGGTGAGCACTAAAAAGACAGGGTGGGGGAGGAGTGGACAAAGACAAAAAGAAAGTTTAAGACGGAAAAAAAAAGGGGCACTCAACGAGGGATCGAGTTCGGTTCACAAAGCCGGCCTAAAGGGGAAGTCCTGCAACAACCGGTGGGGGGTGTCCCAGCTCGAGCTTGAAACCCAAGAAAGAAGGAAAAAAAAATCGGGTAGGAGGAAGAAAGGGCCCATCGCAGATAGACTCCGAAAGGGTCACCACTTGTCAAGCAAAGGGGGTGGTCAAACGATTGGGGGGTCAAGCTTCTGAAAGGGAGAAGCGAAATGAAGAAAAAAAAAGGGATTGATTCCTCACGAGCCAACAAGACGGAGAAACAAACAAAACCAATGAGTTCACGGTAGGGATGGACAGAAAGAAAAACGACGGTTAGCGCGACTTTCGCACCCTCCAACACGCCTACGCAAACTAAAAAATGAACTTGAATCAGCTTCGACACGGTTGCAGAGTTGGACACGCTGGGAAAACAGGAGGGGGGGGAAAACGGGGCTCACCGGTGGGGAACTGACCTTCTACAACAAGGGAGGAGCAGAACGGATTCAACTTTCAACGTTCGCCGCTAAACAGGAATAAATAGCGGGGACAAACCAAGTTCAGAGGAAAAATACGCCCCAGTCAGAAGGGGGAAGGATTAGAGAGGGAACCCCTGGAAAGGCGGGGGCGCCGGGGGAAATAAGGAAATGGAAAAGTCCGAGCGCCTGGGGGGGGGATCGGGAAGAGGAAATTTCTGGGTGAAGTCAGCCACCCTATCCCGAAATCGTCAAAAAAAAAAAAGGAGTGCAAACGGGAAACTGTTTGCCCCGGCCGCGAAGTACTCAAAGGGGGGAAAGAATCGAAACGGGGCGTTCCGTTTTAAGTCCCAGTTAAAACCTCAGAGCACCAAAGGAAAAAAGAGTAAAAAAAGACCGTTGTGGTCAATTTCCCGCCAATAGGGGTCCCGAGATCCCATGAACGCAGCGAAGAAAAAAAAAAGGAGGGCTTCAAATCGCACAAAAAAGGGGGAGCTCGTCGCGAAACTAACTAACGAAACAAATCAAAAAAGGCGAAAAAAAGGTGGGGGGAATAAAAAAAAGTCAAAGTACGGGTCCTGATCGCAGAAAGGGGGAGTTCCCGTCAAAAAAAGTGACTGTCGGGGGGGGGACCTCCGCAGTTCGGGGAACAAAAAATGGTGGGGCTTCCGTGAGAGGTCTTGGGCGTACACCAAAGAAAAGGGGGGCCAACCACTCGCGATCGAGTAAACAGTTGCACAAATCATTCCAAACAAAAGGGAAGACGAGGCGGGCAAAGGGGACTGTGCCCGAACAAAAACGAGTGGTTTTATCCCGCCTGTACCCTCCGGGGCAACGAGGGTGACCGGGGGGAAAGAAAGGGTGTTTGCGCAGAATAGATGAAGTGACGCCGAAGAAGTGGAACCTGAAGAAGAAAACTGGACAGTGGTAGGAAAACGGAGGAAGTTTCGACCATTCCGACCGGTCCAAAACAAAAAAACTCTCCAGGAAGCTAAGGAAAAGAAGACTAGGAAAAAAGAGGACGTACAGGCGCTGGGTCGGCTCGCGTCTGGGACGGCGGAGCAAAGGGGGAAAAAATCTTGACGGTCATCAAGGGAGGGCGGGAGTGTTGCCCCTAAAAACAAAAAGGGCCGGCGATCTCCACCGAAAATAAAGGAATAAAGGGAGGCTCGACGCCAAAAAAACGTTCAGTTAGGAAAAGGAGAAGGGGTCACAATCCGCCAGGCCAAATGCGGGACAGCCCCTTCCAGGACTATAACGAGGTCGTTTAAGGGGAAAGGAGAAGGACGACAAGGGAACACGTAAAAAATCGTGATGACCCAGGGCAAAAAAGAAAAAATTGACTGGATGCATTTAGGGGGGCAAAAATGCAAATCCTGGAAATTTCGACGGAAAAGACCTCAATATGAATGGAAGCACCATAGCCGGAGAAGGATCGGATATGCCGAAAAAACGGGGGTAATGGCGCGGGACGAAGACTTGAGCAATCTAATTGAGGGAGGTAGAACCGGAAAGGGAAAAAAATTGCAGCGAGCCGCCCAATGGATGGAAAGGGGGGTTTTTGCGGGACCAGGATCATGACAGAGGAACAAAAAAAAAGGGGCCAAAAGCCGCGGATGCACCCGTCAAAGGTGGTGAAATCGTTAAAAGGGACCGAATAATAGTTCGCAGTTTGCGAAAACCTGAACAGGAGACAGCGAGCAGAGGGGGAAACAGTTAAAAAAAGGAGGTGTGGGGGAACAAAGTATGCGGGCCAAAAAATCTAGACAAGAAGTCCTGGGGTAAACAAAGACACTGGAGGGAGGAAATTTAAAAAAAAAAAAAACACGCCCTTTTCTCGAAAAGGAAGAGCATTACGGAAATAAAACTTTCAATTCCGCGCGACGCCAAATAAAACGCGAAGTTAAAGGAAGAGGGCGTAAAAATGATGCAAAATCAAAGGGGGGAAAAGTGGGACCAAGTTAGAGCAACTGCGGGGCCGAGGCCGTTCCGTGGTGTCAGGGCCAAACAACAACAAACAGCACGGAAAAGATTAGAAGGGGGGGGGGACAAAGAGTCAAGAGGTTGGGTCAAAGATCGGGTAATCGCACAGGGAAAAATATAAAGGCAGCCCGATTTAAGATGAAAAAAGACAAATGGGGAAAGGGAAAGGAGTGGAAAAAGTCGGCTACTGAAGACGACTGTTAAGGCAAGTGCAAAAGGCAGGGGTGAGCCGCCTTGAATTTCAAGGCGAAAGATAATGGAAACTGACTCGAGAAAAAGACGATGCGCGCTGAAAACTCAACGGAACGCACAAATTCGGCAAAGCCAGGAATTTTTGAATTAAAACTGTGCAGACCCGCCGGCCCGAAAGCAAGGGGACAGGGAAAGTGGGGAGGGAGGGTGCTGACCTTACCGCAGAAAGAGAGAGATTAACGAAATGCACCAGCAGAGAATTCCGACAAGAGAAAAGGCGCCCACAGCGCGGAAAGGGACTGAAGAAGGGAGACCCTACCGTCCAAACTGGCGTGAATTTCAAAAGGAATTCTCAATAGGCGGGCGATGGAGGACAGGGGCAGTGCCCCTATGCAGAAGAGAAAGGAAAAAAATACTAAGTTCACCCCCGTTGGCAAGGTTGGAGAAATTCGTTCCAGCGAGACAAAAAAGACAGCCCGAAGGAAAAAAAAAAAGTGATGGGTGGGTCCAGAAAAGGCGAAAGGAACCGCGGGACGGGTACCCGAAGGGGGATGAACAACGTTAACGAAGGGGTGGTCCGTTGAATGTAAATCGGCGGTGAGAAAATCGTGAACATCCGTGAAAGATGGTTATATCTGGCCGAGGTCCGTCCCAATCAGCCGGTGGAGAAAAGAGGTAGGAAGGAAGAGGGACCAGCTAACAAGCACCATGAGAGGCTGGAGACTGGCCCCATGGAAAACCTGGGGTAACTGAGGTCATACCGGAGTGGGGGTTTTGAAAATAGGGGGGGAATGGGGAAAAACAACCCGCATTAGGTACGCTAATCCAGCCTTGGAACTTCGCCTAGTCGGAGTGGCACTTGAATAACCGAGGTCTAACTGGGGGGACCAGATCCGCACCACAGGAGGAGGCGCGCACCGACGACAGCAAAAGGCCCAATAAAGAGAAAAAAAAAAAAAAGAATGCGTACAAAAAAAGAACTACAATAGCTTGGCCCCAGAAGAGGGTTACGCTGATCCTGGGCGAAAAAATGAGTTTTTTGCGTGACGGGACAGGGGGGGAAGGAAGTAAGGCAGGGTCGTTAATTCTGCATCACTGGTACGGGAAGAGGGAGGATTTGAGTTCGCATAGTCGTTAAAAAAATCTGAGCGCATCAAAAGCGGGCTCGCTTCTGGCGGGTCGAAGGAAAAGGTGGTGCTCGGGGAAAAAAAGGCTAAGGGATGCAAATGGAGGCGGAGTCGCCCCGTTCTCAAAGGGAAGGCTCTTCAGGGAAGAAGACTATAGCGGCCGGAAAGCAAATTTGCGTTAAAGAAAAAACTAAGCCGAACCCGAAAGTGACAAGGGCACTTGGGAGAACTGAAGAAAAGGGGTGGGACAACGGCTGCGGCCGAAAAACGGTTGCGCATCTACGGCAAAGGGGGGAAAAAGAAGATTGAGGGGGGGGATAGATAGATCCGGAGTGGTGAGCCGGCAGGGTTGGCATACAACCACGGGCATGTAATTGGCAGGACCCGTTTAAGGAACACGCAGCCGGAGTGGGGCGAAGGGGGAAAACGTCAGATAAAAACATAATTGGGAATGTGAACTGATGCATCTGCCACAAACTCAAAAGCAACGTCCCCTTACAGAAAAAGATAGATTCGGTGGTAGAAGTAAACCCGGCAACGACTCATGAAAAAGGAGTCCAAAAAAATCCTGTTTGAGCAAACCGTGAGAAAAGAAAGGGTTCCTTTGTGGTTTGAGGAGCAAAAATTAAGCTTCGATTGAAGGAAAACCGCCAGGGCGAAAAGAGTCCCCTGTTTGCGGGCGTGGTGGGAGTCGAGAATGGGAAAAAAAAAAGGAAATCACGGCTCGGATTGGAGAGAGGACGTTTTCTCTCGTTTTAAGCAGAGTTCAAGAGAAGGGATAATAAAAAAGGTGGTTCAAGGGCCGTCAAAAGGAAGTAGGAGCGAAGGAAAATACGCGCCAAAAAGAAGAAATGAAACTTCGCCCTCGAATTGACAGGCAAGGGGAAAACAGACGCCGCCGTGAATCGGAGAGGGAAGGATGGGTATAAACCGAGATTGAATAGTATCAGGGGGAAGGAGACAGGGGGAGTGATCGCTTTGGCCAAAAAGAGGGAAAAAAAAAAAACAACAATACTAAAGGAGGAAGAAGCAAAGAGGGCATAAAAACAACAACGAGTAGAAGTTAGAAAAGAAGAACGAACATCCAACCAAAAAAGCAGAAGACCGGCGTGAAACAGTTAAGGGGGGAGTTTCATGAGGGAGCCCCGTTTACTTAGTAAAAAGTAAGAAGGTCCTGATAAACGTGACAGAGGTTTTGGTGCAGGCAAAGAAAAGCAAAGATGGGATAAAAACCGCCCAAAAAAAAAAAGGTGAAGAAGCACAAATTCCGCGTGCAAACCCAGGGGGGCAGGAAACGGGAAGGAGAAGAAGGAACGGGGACCTTTTACGGAAAAGACACCTCCCAGCCATAGACTCTCAAGCAAAGAAATCCCAATGAAGAAAAGAGCCCGGGGGCAAAGCCGTAGCGAGGACAAGTGTTCCTGGAGGGAAAAAAAAAGTAAAGGTTGAAGAGATCCATCACTTGCCCACGGGGGGGGACCTTAGGGAGATGATACGGGGTCCACAGAAAATTTGAAACGAGGGGAGGCCGCGCTCTATTTTCTGAAAGGGGAAGAGGATAAAGGGGAAAAAATGGAGAAAACGGGCGCACCAGAGAAATCACATTAAGGGGGGGGGCGAACCGGATCTAAGTTGGGTGGTAAGTCGGGGGGGAAAAGCGAAATAAGGTGTACGTCCGGAAACAAAAAAAAAGTGAAGTTCAGGAAAAAAAGGGTGGCCTGCTTAAAGACGAAAGGCCGGAATTGTCGCCAATCAAAATCAAAAGGAAAAAAGTAAGCGAGCAAACGAAAGATGATGCAGAAGGAAAGAAAAAAAAAAAAAGAACCTAAAGAGACTGGGAAAGACGCTGGTCGGTCCGCAGCGAAGCACAAGAGAAAAACTGCGAAAAGCCTCTGTGTCGTGTCTCGCTTGGAGAATCGTCCCAGTGTTTTGTTGGGGGGGGGAGACTCGCGCCCGTCCAAAGAAACTGGAGTCGGGGAGAGGGATCATATACCGGGGGAGGTATGGGGGCAAAGAAAAAAACTGTATCATAGGAATGATACGCAAAGAAGGCAACGGGGTTCCCACACTGGGGGGAAAAGGAGCCTTCCTGGAGCCCCAGGGGTGGGAAAAGAAAGTTGCCAGACTAAGGAGGGAGAAGAAATAAAAAGACCGTGACCCATCGTGAAGCTAAGGGGACAAGGGCCGAGCAAGGGAGAGGAATGGGTCCCGCTGTGTTCTGGTTGGTGGTAATTCAGCTTCATGAAAGAAGAAAAAAAAAAGGATTGGCCCCGATCAGAGATCAAAATCTGACTGAGGAGCTTCAGAGAAAAGCGTTTTCCACGACCAACATGGTTAACGTGAGGGAAAAGGGGTATCAAGGAGAAATCAAGACTTCTAACGCCACCCTCAAACGAGGGGAGAATAGCTCGAAACGGGCAGAGGTATCGCTAGGTGGGGGCCAAGGACAAATTGCGCAAAACCGGGGACATCGCCCTTCTCCTTGGAGGATGGGTAGGGGAGAAAAAAAAAGGCAAATACGTTACAGCCGCTCATAAGTCTGGGAAGGAAGGGGTAAACGATTGGGTCCAAAAAGTGACGGCACAGGTGGGGGAAAGAGCTGAATAAAGAGGGAAGGAGCTAACTGGGGATGTCAAAACGTTTTCAAAAGCTTTGAATAAAGAAAACAAGTCATTTCCGTCCTCGGTTCTCTCTTGGTCCTGAGGGAAAGGGGAAAAAGGCAATCTTCGGGAGTTTCGGGGGCCGCAGAGGCGCACAGTTGAACTAAGGGAAGGGGGGGAAAAACTGTCGTTTCCGGGGAAAAAAGGACGTCAGCGGTAGGAACTCATCACAAGGGATAGTTCCACGCCGCTTGGAAAAAGAATCTGACAAGGAGGAAAAACCAGTACAACTCAACGCCTTAACGGGCGCTTTCCGCAGGCAACAAGCCCTCTGCAAAAAAACTCGGCGCAAAAAAGGAACTCCTAAACAACCGTGGGAAAAGGATCAAACGTCATAATGACGGGCGGGTCGATCGAATGTGGAAAAAGTGTAAAAGAGAATAAAAAAAAAAAGGAACTAGGGGGGAAAACAAACCAGGAATGGGAAACTACAACAAAAACATCCCGGTGCCCTTCCGTGAGAAAAAACCGGGGAGGGGAAGTGGGAGACAACCCGGGAACGCAAAAAGGGGAGGGCCCCGCGTGGGGAGGACAACGGAACAAAGGAGGAGTTGCAAATTAGCAAAGAAATCAGGGAACCGTTCAGGGGGGTCATGGGCCGGCCGGAGACAGGGGGGTTGGTTTAAGAAGGAAAAAAAAACGGTCCTCTAAAAAGGCGTGAAAAAGGGGACTTGGGCCAGGGGTGGCTTATGAAAGAAAGAAGATGAAGGGGGAAGCAGAAAGTGGACTCTGTTCTCCGGAACGCCAGTAATCTGCCTGCAAGGCCCAAGGAACAGGAAAACGAAGTGTGGAGTAAAACGAACGCCCCGATCAAAGGAAAGTCCCCAGGCAAAAAACGAAAATTCAATCACGGAAAATCACCAAAGAAAATCAAAGGATGGGGTAAACCGCCCAAAACTAGAAACCAATCTTTTGAGTTAACAAACGGCTTAAATTCTTATGTGGGAAGAAGGAAAGGCCATCCAAGTCACAAAAAAAACCCCACGAAACACACCGAAAATAAACGAAAATAATGAAACAAATCGACCTAGGGGAAACCCTGCGTTCAAAATTTTGCTAAGATGGACCGGAAGCGATGAGGCCTTCGTCTAAGAACCCAAAAGCTTAACGGGGGAGCCTTTTGAGGGGGGAGAAAAAAGAAGCTTTAGGCCCCCGTGTGTGGGGCGGACATGAACAAAGATTCCAAGCAGATCCTGCGGGGGGGGGGGGAAATGGGTAAAGCCCATGATCCCCTGCAGGGGAGAAAAGGAAAAAAGAACTAGATGGGAATGTCCTACAGAGAGACGGAAGACGAGAATTGGACCCAAAAAGAACAGTGTTATTGGTCGAGAAAGGCTTGAGCATCAAAAGTGCCAAAGGAAAAAAAAGGAAAAAAAAAAAAATGGCCGAGGTTCGGTGGCACCAAGGGCCGTAGCCTAGCCGTTTGATGTTGGGACACCGACATCAGGTAAGTGGACTTGCAACCTCCAGGGAAATGACCGTAATATTGTGTGAAAAATCGGCGCGCAAAACAACCGAAGTGGCCCGGAAAAAGAAAAACGACCATTGAGCAACCTTAAGGATCTGCTTTTGGTCGCGAAAAAAGACTACACGCTTCGGGGAGAGTGATTGGGGAAAAGAAAGGGAAGGGGAGGGGGCAGACACAGGGAAGATTACTGGCCGTGGGGGTCCCGGAGCAAAGTACAGGAGGACAAAAAAAAACGTCAGACATCTGTCTCTTAGAATAAATTGCAAAAAAAAGAAACGGTCCTAAAAGGGTTCAGGTTTCCAAGTAGAGCGCAATAGGAAAGAAGGATAAAACTCACCCTCCGCGGGGGCTAGGAAAACAAAAAAGGGTAAAGGGAAAAAGCAACTTAAGGTTCTGTGTGAAATGAAAAACCTGTCCTTATAAAACCTGGCGGGTGCGGCTTTACGGGGGGGGAACGGGACCAAGACAAGCCAGGGAAAGGACAGAATACCCAATCAAAACGCCAAAGGTCGAAATCAACACGAAAAGAAGGTTTGGGGTCCAGAAGAGAAAAGGGAAAAACAGGTCATGAAACGCCGCCAGAGGTGACGATGATCTGGGGGCAACAATCGTTATTTTAACCGTTAGGGAGATGAACTCCGGACGATCCTGGTTCAGCCGGCTGATTGGGGAGAAGAAGCCGGTTAAAGGTGAATTTTGGCAGGGGGCACGGAAGATGGCGGAGAGGGAGCCAGCATTAAGGACAAGAGCCTCGATGAGGCCAACGCTGACGTCAAAAGTCCAAAGAAAAGGGCACCCCGAAGGGGAAGTGCACGCTGTTAAAAAAAAAAAAAGCCCCAGCAAAAATCTGGCCGTATGCAAAAAATTAAAAACCACCATCTAAAGCGAAGATGTCGAGGGAAGGGCAAAAAAAGGGAAAAAGCAACAAGAAAGTCCGAAGATACGGGGCAGTCAAGAGGGTGACACAGGACGATACCTTGCGGTAATCCTGAAAAGCAGAAAGGGAACGGGTCACTGGGGGGGAAAAACGGCGATTTCTTGGAGGCGCGGACGGGTGGAACGGACCGTGACGAGGAAAACCCCAGCCTGAAAAAAAGAGAAAGGGCGCTTCAAAAGGGGTGGGAGCCAAAGGTGAAGCAAAACGGTGTGCAAATAAAACCTTTCCGCGGGGAAAGAGAAGTGGATGGGAAAGGGGGGTGAGCAAAGGAAAAAATATATGTGAAGAAAGACCGTGCCTCAAAAAAAGGGAAGATTGGTGGGGGGGGGGGGGTGAGATGTATCCGCGGCTGATCCGACGAGCACTTGAGAAGGGGGGGGGGATAGGTATAAGCGGCGGTCCAAAAAGCCGAATTGCGGCCTGAAGCAGGAAAGACAGGAAACCAGCGGGAAACCGGACCATGGAAGAGAAGAAAAAAAGAAAGATCGTGGAAAAAAAAACCAGAATATTTTAGGGGGGTGTGGAGAAGGACACTGGGAGAGTACAAATGTTTAGGGCACAAAACGCCCCGGATAAGCATGGGGAAAAGGGGAAATACAAAGGGGGAAAATCGAACATGAGTGAATTTCATGACGGATAAATCGAGGGGGGGGTGTGTAAGGTGAAATAATCCTCACCCGGGGATTGGAAGCAAAAAAAAAAGAAGGAAAAATAGTGAGGCCAAAAAACAAACAGGAAGTGCAAAAAACAAGAAAAAAAGCTTCGTTTTTTGGAGGACCCAGGGGAAGAAGACAAGGGAGAGGGAGACGAAAAATGCCAGGGTTGCAAAGTGCAAGGACAAGGGATTGAAAGAGGGGGGGATGTCGTTTTGTTTCCTGCCAGAATAGGGGGGGGGGCTGGTCACAAGGAGAACGGGTGTTCATATACGGCAGATTAGGTTCGACAAAGAATCGAAGGGGAAAAAAAGAATTCAAACATCAGGGGGGGGGGGGGGGAAATACGTTCCCGGTATTAAAGTCAAAAGACGGACACAATGTTTTCGCTTGAAAAAAAGGCAACGGATGACTTGGGGGAGAGGGGAGCAAGACAGGGGAGAAGGTCGCCCAATCGTCAGGTGAGGGAGGGGAGATTCCCAACTAAAAACTGAGCAAAAAAAAAAGTCGTGGAAAAGCGGCTGGCAAGAATAGGGGCAATCCCAAGGGGGGGCGAATGGTGGCACTGGAGGGGCTGGGACCAGGTTTCCAAAAGACAGGTCAGAAAAAAAAACAAAGTGGGGGGGCAGCTCTGGACCGGGACTATGGTTGTGTAGGAGCAGGGTATTGGCCCTTGAGAAGGACTGAAAGGGAAAGGGGTCTGAAAAGTCAATGGGGGTGAGTAAAAAACTTGGCCTGCCCACGGTGAGGGGAGAATATTCAAAGGGGAAAACTTCCCCTTCATTGGCGTCCGGGGGAAGGTCGGGCGGATCCAAAAAGACTTAAAACCAAAAATGGTCAAGGAAAAGGGAAATGAAAAAAACACGGGGGAAAAACAAACCAACATTCAGACTAACGTCGGGCACTGGGAGATTTATGGAAAAAAGGGCCGGCCTAGAAAGAACATTATCAGGACAACGGGGTGTTTACACGGTTCAGGTCATGGGATTGGGGGTTCCAGGGGATTGGGCGCCTTACGAAAAAAAAATCTCTGTCTCTGGAGAAAACAAAAAAAAAAAACGGGCAGGGGAAAAAAATGCCGTCGGAAGTCAAAGGTTGCGGCTTCCTGGGGTTTTTTGGGGGGGGGATGAAAGGCTAGGGGTTTGCCCTCGACGCTAAAAGAAAGCAGAGAAACATTTTGATCGAGGAGGATTGTCATCTCGAGGTATAGGGTAAAAGTGGTTGGGAAGGGGAGGCATATCAGGTTGGGAAGGACGGGTAAAAAAAAAGAACGAGAAAAAGAG
>Ga0179593_1611747_pt1 | contig 12016 bp, 20 predicted proteins | sample CZODoug2_1_08_16_FD_185931 | JGI IMG/M metagenome (GOLD analysis project Ga0179593, IMG submission 185931) | Vadose zone soil fungal communities from Angelo Coast Range Reserve, California, USA - CZODoug2_1_08_16fungal (PacBio error correction) | ecosystem: Environmental > Terrestrial > Soil >...
GGTTTTTGTTGTGAAGGAAAAGTGGGGGGAGAGGAGAGAGTCAAAAAAAGGGGTGAACTAAAGCATCTGTTAGGGTTAATAGGATATTAAGAGCAGAACTAATATGCAGACTATGTAGACGCGTTGGGATGAGGGTCAGGAGGGTGTACTTCGGCGGGAGGGGCTGGCTTAGGAGGCTGACGATAGGTGGAGCAACAGACAAGGGAGGAAGAGAAAAACGCAGGAAAAGAAAAACAGGGGGGTAAGGGTCACAGGGAATTCAAAGAAAAAAACGGTTGGGTACAAAAGAGGGGGGGAGGGGCGTTGAAGTGGAGCGGGGGAGGAAAAAAGAAAACCAGTAGGATGGCTGTGCTGGATGAAGGAGACTAAAAAGGGTCCATTGGGTGGGGTTAATATCTCAAGAAAAACAAAGAAGGGGGGAGGGGAAAGAAGAGAGAAAAGAAAACGTGAAGAATTGTGACAAGACCCTTTAGAGAAGAAGGATCGTAAGGCGGACCGGGAGGGGGAAGAAGGGAAACAATAAGGGGGTTGGTCCTGCCCTACAACCAATGTGTGTGAATCAAAGGGGGAGAGGAGGGGATTGGGGGAAGCCAGCCCGAAAAAGTTACTCACAATCCATCATTAAGAAAACAAACTCGTGGGCGGAGGAAATCCCTAGGGAAAAAGAAAAGGATGAAAAAAGGGAGAACGCAGAAGTCCTTTAACCGAACCGACGAAAATGGAAAAAGAGAATGACTCAAATAAAAAGAAAGGGGGGGACTTGTGGGAAAAAAGAGGACACGGGTGAAGGAAAGGCAGAAAACATAGAGAGGAGGAGGGAAAAAAACGATTCTGGCGCGAAAAAAAGGGGAGCCAAGGGTAAAAAAGGTGAATAAGAGAACGGCTATCAGCAAGTCCCCCGCAACTCGAGGAAAGAAGAGTCCAGGTTTACGGGGAAAAGGATATAGAAAACCAAGGAAAGAGCGAAAACTCTGCCAACATACGGGCGGAGCCGTAGCAACCAAAGAAATCGCCGGGTCACAAAAAAGCGGAAAAAAGCGTGGGGCGAACGGCGGATGGGTCGCCGGAAAAGTATTTGTAACCAAGCCTTTAGAGACAAAGGAATTCGGGAAAGCGAGCATCGATGGCCGCTTACTGGGCCTGCGTGCCCGGACTGGACCTACAGAAGAAAAAGCGCGTGCGGGGAGAGGGCACAAGACATGCAGGCGATTTCGAGACCGAGAGTGACTCGTATTGGTCGGAAACCGTGGTTCAAATTCGGTCCTGAAGGAAGGGAACGTAGACGTGAGGTGGAGTATTGGGGTAAGCCGTTTAATACAGAGAGATGACGGCTTGAACAAAAAGACAGGGAGGCGGGGGGAAAAGAGGGGAGCCCGCGAGAAAATTTTTCTGAAGGCGGACTTATAGGGGGTAAGCACGATCATACCAAGGAATCTAGGAGCAGGCACCGTCGCCCGGTGAAACGTAGGCATCAGAGCGACCCAGAAAATCAAAAAAGACCGGGGGGGGTAAAACGCTTCCATGGGGGGGGATAAATTTCTTGGACACGGGACAGGGAGAATTTCCGGGGGGGCAAGACCACAGACCTAACCCAAACCCCAGAATGACACGGACGTTTCAGGGGTCAAAAGGAGTTTTTTCGGATGGCGGATTTCCCAAAAGGGTCATGGCCAGATTGAGACCGGGAAGGACTGAAAAAGATTAATTTCTTCGAAAAAAGGGCCAAGGGGGGGGCGGGGGAAAAAAAATTCGGCGCACGGCAGGGGGGGCAACAGGGATCTCGTTGATTCCGAACTGTAATAAAATTAGGCTAAAGATGAGTGTGCACGCGCAAAAGGCGGGAAGCAATTCCGAACTGACCGAAACAGCTTCAACATTGCGCTGAAAAAAAGGGGTGCGAAAAAACCAAGAAAAGAGAAGAGAAAAAAAGGTCCCGGGCAATCAGAAGGCAATTCAGAGGGGGGGGACGCCCGGGAGAGGGTTGGCAAAACGTGGGGGTCACGGGGGGAGGATGATCAGGAATCCCGAAGGGGCTGAGTTCAAAAAATTCTGGCCTTTAACAGTTAAAAAGGAAGGACTAACTTTCACCAGGAGAACCAAGGACGGGAAAGAAAAACAACTTCATGAACAAACGCCGGGGGGGGGAAAAAAAGGGGCTGAAGTAAAATAAATGTGGGAGAAAGGGGGGAAACGGACAGAAAGGAAACCGCCATTGTGGGTTTCGCGTTGAAACTAAAAGGCAGGCAGCGAGAAAGAATTCAGTGGGTTTTCCAAAAAAAGGGGACAAGCCGGGGAGAAGGAAGAATAGGGGAAACAAAAAAAAAAATCAAAGGAATGGGAGGGCCCCCTGATCAGGAACTTCAAACGACGCAGGACAGTCTGCCCAAACAATAACCCCGCACGGCCACAAATCAACAAAAAAAAAGCCTCCGCCATCGGCACCATAGGAAGAGCCGAACGAAGACCTGGACGAAGCCAGGGGGCCGGGAAAAAAAAAAAAACTGCGGGGGGGAAAGGGGAAACTCAGGAACATCCCCGAACGGGGGAGACCGACGCGGATGCAAGAATCGACGTCAGTGTCGAGAAAATTATCATGCTGGTCGGGGAAGCGGTTTACAGGAAAAAAGAACCGAAGTGGGAAAAAATAAAAAAAAGGAAATGCCCAAAGGCATTGCTGTAAGCAAATGCTAACATCCACAATCATACGTGGGAAGGGGGAACGGGGGGAAAAAGTTCGCAGGAAGGCCGTACCCATCGTGGAAGGTTGGTGGGAGATGAGTCGGGGGGGGGAACATATGAGAATGCCGACACGGGGACGAAGGACAATATGCCGCACCGAAATGAACCAAGGGCATGAATCGCAAAAAGCAGAAAAGAACAACAAAAGGTAATTGGAAAGCGAAACAAGGGCCCGTCAGTGGGGAGGGAGAATAAAGAAGGGAAAGAGAGAGAAAGAAAAGGGAATTTGGGTGTTGAAAGGGGAGAATGAGAAAACAAGGTTGCCGTCTTCACAAGTAGCCATTTTCCTTAAAAAACTTCCTCGGGAAAAGGAGGGTGGGGCTCTTTAAGCCAAGGGGAAGCGCGAGAGCGAACAGTGATGGGGGCAGGGATGTGTTGAAGAAAAAAATAGGGAGTGGAAGACTTTAATAAAATGAAAGGGGAAAAGGAGGGCTTCCCATCCGCTGGGGATGGTTCCCCCGCGTGGGGGGAAACTCGCCTCGAAGCAAGACCTGGTAAAATTTAGTGGGGAGGAAGAGTTGGAAGGAAAAAGGTTACGGCTGCAAAAGAAAAAAATCCTTAGGGGGTTGGACAGATGCCAGGATCCAGAAAGGGGTAAAGATAAGTCAGAGGAAAAAGGAAAGCAAAAGAAAAACCCGGGAGGGAAACGAAATCATGAGAGATTACGGCGACACAAAGGATAGGGGGCAACTGGGGAATCGAGTGAGATGGAGGAAGGAAATCCGCCCGCGGGGAAAACAGTTCAGGCTTCGGTGGGGTTCTCGCAAGGGAAGGAGGAGAGTAAATATGTCAGGAAGTAGAAGGGATGGAAAAGTTCTTCCCACAAAAAAGGGAAACAAAGGGAAACACTTTTAGAAAAACGATCCAGGGAGAGGGTAACCATCATGGAAAGAAATGGGACGAAGGACAATCGTGGAGCGTCCTCATGGGGGAAGCCTGGCAGTCGCACTAAAAAGACCGTAGCTAGAGGTCGGGGACAAGAATAAAGGGAAGACTGGAATCTAGGAGAAACGTGAAAAAACAGAAAATCAAAGGCAGGAGCTGGAAAACTCCCTAATCTCCAGATACAGGGAACATACGGTGAGAAAGGGGTAGGGAGGAGGCCTGGGAGTAACAGCTCCTTCATTTGAGATAGGAGTCCGCCGGGATAAACATAGAAAGGAGATTCCTGGAGGAAGGAAAAGTCGAGGAGCAAACTGTGATATCTTATGTGTGAAGAGTCTGAAAGACTGACCGGGCTGAAAAAAGTCCGGGGGAGAGAAAAAGCCGTAATGGTGTCGAGAAGATTAGGGGTGGACAGCAGAGGGGTACAAAAGGAGGAAGGGGTAGGAGGGGGCGGTTTCCCAACGGGGAAGACATTGCTGAATGTGAGAAGTTCAAAGGGGGAAGGATCTTACAATTCGTGCAAGCAAAAAGGCACTTTGCCGTGAGGGGGGGCCCGGATGTAAGAAAAAACGAGGGTGCCAGAAAGAGGGGGGAGGAACACAAAATGGGCGGTAAATCAGAATCTCTAAAAAGGGGGACAAGGCAGTGGAGGGCCGGGGCAGAGAAATTTAAGGAGGAACGGGAAGAAAAGTGGCTAGGGGACGATCGTTCTGGGCGAGGAAAACCCACAAATAAAAGGAGGTAAACGAAAGGAGCACGAACGGCGCCAAACAGAAAATGGCCTCACGAAAAGAGGGGGGGCGGGGGGCAAGAAGAATGTACGCGCAGCAAAAGGATGGGGAGTAGATCCTAAATCCAAAGAAAAGGCCAGTATAAAAACTTAAAAGAAACACCTTCCACATTTTCAAAGACTGAAAAAGAGTCAGCGGTATCCGGAAATAGGAGAGCTGGGCGAAGGGCCTAGCTCAATAATGGGGGAGGAAAGGGAAAAAAAAGGCCAAGGTAAGGGCCTAAAGGGACGGTCAACAACTGGAGGGGGTCAATAGAATACAGAGGATTCACTAGGTCCGACTCCGCCTTGCGTCCTTGGTAGTTCAGAGGGAAAAGGAAGTGTGGGAGGACGGGAGTAGGACGGGGGTTTCAATCAGGTTGCGTGGCTAAGAAAAAATGCGTGTAATGGTCGACAGATAAAGGGAAGAACCGAGATCACAATGGTCTAAGAGAAAATAAGAGACCGTAGAAAAGAAGGCCGAACAAGTAGGCTTCAATTACTATCGAGGAGTGGGATTGGATGCGGGATTGTGGGGACGGGGATGAGAAAAAATGGGAAATTCAAAAAGGCCATTTAATCGAGAAGAGAGGCTGGAAAAAGGGGCGAAAGGGGGTTTTGGGGGGAAAAGGAATGAAACCGAATAAAGACAAAGACATGGACGCTAGTGAAGGGAAAGTGCAGTGGGGATGATCAAAGCTCTCATAAGGCGGGTCCAATTGGAAGCGTCGGGGGGAGAAAAGAGCGGAAACGTGAGGGGCGGCCCAGGGGGAGAAGGGGTGTTCTTATGGAAAAGCACCGACAGGGGGTTGCAATGAGGGTGGCGGGCAAGGAGAAAAGGTCACGGTCTGTCGAAGTAGAGCTGAGGAGGAAAGAGAAAAGAGGCCCGAGGGAAAGGGGCGGAGTCTGTAGGGAGATTTGTTATGACCGTGGAAAACAGGGTAAAAGTCGACGTCCTTTGGGGAAGAGGAGATGTTCCTGGGGGGGGTCCCAAAACAATGAGGGGCAACGCCGGCACAGAATTGGCCGTAGGGGGGGTGGTTGAAAAGGTCAAAGGGAATCTATGATATACAGAAAAAGTTGCTCCAGGCAATAAAGAAGGAGGAAAGTTAAAAGGGGAAAAAAAAGGAACATATGGGAGAAAGACTCAAGAAAAGCCCTCCAGAGGGATTACGTTGGGCAAAAGAAGAAGGGGGGGTCGTGGGAGGGAAAGAAAAAGGAAATATAAGAGAGATGAGAAGGGGTAAAAGACAAAGTCCTACAAAAAAAGTAGCGGGTTACAGTGAAGCGGGTGTGGAGGAGGCGCAGTTAACCATTACTTTAGTAACAACTTAACATAAGAGGAAAGGTAAAGAGTGTTGAAGGGGGGAAAAAAAAGAAAAGGAAGAGGTACCCAGAAAGGTGTCGCCCTTCACAGGACACACCGGTCCAATAACGTTGGAGAGCTAGAGGAAGGAAAAAAGTAGCCGGGGACGGCGTTTTTAAAAAAAAAAAAAAAAAGGGAAGGGAAGGGGGAGAAAAAAGGCCAGGACCAAAGGTGGGGAGGGGGGGGACATCGGAAGAAAATGAAATATTTCAATCCGAAAACCGGTCTCCACCAAATAGACGCTCCATATGAAAAAAAAAAAGAGCGCAACAAAGGAAGGGGGGCTGGGGGGGGCTTCTGCCACAAAAGAAAGACTTTGACGTGAGAGCTGGCTCGAAGGATAATTCACAGAGCCAAGAGGGGGGAGGGGAGGGGGAGGACTAATGAAAAAAGAACGGGGGAGAGGGGAAAATGAAGGGGGGGGGGGGGGCCGAGCAGAAAAGAAAGAAGCAGACAATAGCTGCCCTTGTGGATTTCCCTATTACAGGGAGGACTGACGGGAGGAAGAGGAAAGAAGAGAGGAAAAAGGAAGAAGATGCGAATGATGCGAAGCCAAGCAGGTGGAAAGCCTAAGGGTAAGTTCATATAAGAACAAAAAGTACTCAAAGAATAAGGGGGAACGCGGACAGAGGGGAAAGGCGAGGAAGTAATACGAAAAGGGGGTCGGGAAAAAAACCGAAAACCAGGACAAAAGGGTCCCCGATAGTGAGAATCGGAGAAGGTCATTGGACGCGATAGAAAAAAGCAGGAAAGGCCGCACGTAAAGAAGGAACACAGAAAAAGAAATGAACACGTGAGGGTGCATCGTGCGGGGGTGGAGGAAGGAAAACTAATAATGGGAGAAAAAGGCAGGGATCTAAATCTCCAGGGGGGTGATGGTGGCTGGGGGGGGACACACCGGTGGGAGGGTTAAATCAGGAATCTCCTGGAAAAGGACTTCATCAGCAGACAAGATGGAGGTGAGAAGGGGTTACAGTACGAGGGGGAAAGAAGAAGAGACTGAGACGAGGGGGTCTTTGTGGATCGGGGGGAGATTTTCTTTCGCTGTAGTCCGGGCCTACGTGAACGTCGACAGGTAAGGAGGGGGGTGCGGCTGTAGAGACTCTGATGTCGGACCGTTGGATAAAGAAAAGAGAGGTATAAGAAGTGAAAGGAAGAGAACCGGAAAAAAGCGCAGGGGAGAGCTAAGAAGGCGAAGGCAAGTGGGGGTACAGGAAAGAAAATACTGACCACAGCGGGAAGGGAGTACGAAGAGGAAGCCCGAAAGCACAAAAAAGGTTTAGAACCGGGGCATGGGGAGGAGACGAAGAGAGAAGGAGGAGAGAGAAAAAGAAAAGAAACGATTCCGATTGAGAGCGCAATCGATGAAAACACAGAAAGACCGAACAGAGGGAGGAAGAAGAAAGAGCGAATCGCCTTCGAGGGTTTCCTTAGGAAGGATTAGAGGGGGCCGGCCGGTGACAGAGAAAGAAAGGCAAAGCCGGTCAACGTCCGCAGGAGAAAGAAAGGAAAAAATCTAAAAAAGAGATAAAGATATCCGTCCGCGAACAAGAAACCATGGCCGCAGGAAAGGAAGGGGAAGAGGAGGGGAGGGGGAGAGGAAAAAAACCGCATGGGGAATAGGGACCGGACTGAAAAGTGGTAGGAAATAAAAAAACGCTGAGAGCAGGGACGTAATTTCAACAGTCTGAAGAAAGTTAAGTTGAAGAGAATGGAGGGATGAAGGATCAAGAAAAGGATGGAAGGGGGGAGGCCGGACTCAGTCCTAGACCAAGAAATTAAAGGTGCAAGGACGAAGCCGCCCCTCAATCCTGTTCACATGGGCAGCCCACCAAGGAAAAGTAGGTAGGGGGAGGGGAAAGTAAAAGGGTGGGAAGAGGGTGTGCTGACTGCTGACCTGATAAAGGTCCCCCTAGGAAAGGATGGAAATAGGGAGAAAGAAAACGAAGGAGAGCCAACTCCAGGGGAACGACGGTCATGGCCGGGTGGGCAAGGCGAAGAAACAGTAAAGAACGAGAAAGGGAGGGACGGGGAAGAAGGGGGCGTATGAGAAGGAGAGCTGAAAGAAACGTGATTCTAGGAAAAGAGGGGGAAAAGAATCGTGGGGTGACACGGAGAAAAATGGATAAATCTGTAGAGGTGGTAGTGGTGTGGGAGGGAGGGGGGGTGACGAGAGGAAGAAAAACGTCCTTTCTCGGGAAAACAGGTGTTACTGGAATGGCGCCGAAGACAGGTGAAGACGAAAGTGGGGCTAAAGACAAAGACTGTAGTAGGAATCTAACCGTGGAGCATTAGGGCCAGCAGTGGCAAAGGCGAAAAAAAGGGGGAAGGGGAATTTAGAGAGGGGAAAAAAAGGCGGGTCAGAGTGACTTTGATAGAGCCGCCTCAGTGGGGGGTGTCGGGAGGGTGAACACAAACTAAGGAAAGGGCAGCCCCAAAAAGTTACCGAGGAGGAAAAGGAAGGGAAGAAGAGAAGAGGGGACGAGCCGGGGGAGATGGCAATGTTTTGGACAGGCAAAGGGAGAGGGGGAGAGGGGGGGACCTCTTGCCTGGGCAAATAAAAGTGCGGTCTGAAAGGGATGAGGGGGAAAATCAACAAGAAAAACAACAAAGAGAGAGGAAAGAGAGAGAATTTCAAAAGAGACTGGGGATAACCCTTTGGGGAAGAAGAAGCCCGGAGGAAAGTAGAGGGACGAGAAAAATGCGACTGTAGAAAAGTTTTGTGGGCTGGCCCCTGAAGAAGACCAGGAGAAGCTGTGAGAGGGCCACAGAATAAAAAGAAGAACGAAAAGGGAGGAGACACATCCATCTTCGACCCCTCTTGAGACTTGTACAAGGGTTGAATAGGGTAGAGGAGCCAGGGCCGGGTTATACTTCGCCAAGTAAGGGGCGGGTCATGAAAGAGAGGGGGACCGAAAAAAAAAAGGATTAATGAACGAAGGGGGAGGAAGGGGAGGGTTCGGAAGGAGGCGCGCAGTCAAAAGAACGGACTCCCCCCAAAAAAGGGACTCCATCGAAAAGGTTACGGGTGAGGTGCGCCGTGAATCCGAGAAATGAGCTAAAGGAATCATGCAGGGGTGGGAATCATACAGGGGAAAGAATGCAAAAAAAGAAAGAGGAGCGACTTTCTCCCTCGGAGAGGACCGCGAAAATTGCCGATAAGCCGATAAAAGCACTCATTCTGACCAAAGAGAGACCGTGTTGTAGGAGATGGGTATCGTGACATAATAGGGTGGGCGAAGGTGAGCGGTTGAGGAACCGCGGAGTGTGGGGAGATCGAAGGAAATCGGAGCGCTGCACGGCCCGGGGCCAGAAACAGCAGGGCTGGGGGAAGAGGCGACCAGTTTAATGGCGCAAGAAATCGCAATCGGGATTTTCCGAGTAACATCAAAAAGAAGGTAAACGTGACGAAAACTGTAGAAGTAGAGAGGCGAGTTACCAGAACAGGCAGGAGAGGTAAACGTTGTGAACTGAACAAACTGCACCGCACAAAATAAGACCCCCGCAGGAAAAGTGAATCCTGTTGCGAGACGAATTAATAGGACACAGCCACGAGGGGGGGGGAACTCAAATAAAAAAAAACGTTCACTGTAGGGCAGAAGGGACGCCAGCAAAATCTAACCCAGGGGCCGAAAAGAAAGGGCCGAAAATAATAATGGTAAGAAAGGAAGGACAGAGGTGGTATAGAATTCCGTTGCTGACGACATTTCCCAAGCAAAGTTCCTGGATGAGGAAAGGAGAGGACACAAGGAGGAAGGGGGCGAGTCCGCGTAGTCTTTCGTGTTTGAGGAGGTAAGTGGAGAAAAGAAACCTGGATGGCAGAATTGGGGAAAGGTGATAAAAAGACTGCGACCGTGCTAGGTGACGCCAGGCTACTAGGCGGCCGTCGAAACAATAGGAGATAGGACGGGGCGTGTTGAGAGGAAAAAGGAAAATTACTTCGCGCTTTCGTCCGTAAAGGGGCGGGGGCCCTTACAGAAAAGAAGAACAAACTTCGCTAAAGGATGCGTGTGAGAAAAGGGAGCAAGTTGCGCGGGGGCCCAAGTTAAAAACTAAAACGAAGGGGAAAGTACAGAGAAATGGGGAAGGGGCAAGTATGACGGAGTGGGATACCACAAGTTTTACGGAAAGAGCCGTAGCTCAGGATCAAGTCAAAAGAAAACCTAAAGAAGTTTCAGGAAAGGCAAGGACAAACTGGCTCACCGGTGGGAAAGGGGCGCGTGGAGGAGAGGGAGTGATGGGAAGGGGGGGGAAAACAAACGGGATGCGGAGGAGAGGACAATTCCTTCACACGTGGCGTTAAAACTAGAGATCCAAGGTCAAGCGTCCCCTTCGGAAGAACTCAATTAACGGGAAAGGGGGGAAAAATATCGAAAGGATAAAGAAACGGGGGGGAAGGGGAAATTCATGGGAAGGGAGAGAATAAAAAGAAAGGGGTCACTTCTACGCTGAAGTGACACGATGCCGAAAGTAATCCTCGATGGGGAAAAAATAGGGAATGCGTGACCCTAAGGGGCGGCTGGCCATGGGTACGATGAGGGAGAAGAAGGTCAAAGGAGAGAAAAGGAGAGGGGGAAAGAAGTAAAAAAACCTCCGTATCTCATAGAAGATGCCGATTTCAAAACCAAATACGGATCGGGCAAGTGTCACTGGGGACGTCGGTTGAGAGGAGAGGACCAAGAGGGGTGGCTTTGCAAATTAAGAATCGCTTATTGTCATAGATAAGAAGCGAAAGAAATAGACATTGGGGAATCTGCAGGAGCGGGGGAAGAGGGAGGACAGGAACAACTAAGGACGGCTAATCTGACTCAAGAAACAGAGCTACCAAAAAAGCCCCCGGCAAGACCCAGGAAATCCCGGGGAAAACAGGCAGCGATTCCCGTATAGAGACCGCGACCGTGTACACAAACAGACGTCTGAGAGGAAAAGATGAACCGCATCCGGGGAACGGCAGAACGTAGAGGCAGACACCTCGGGAATCAGGGCCCGGTTCTAGAAGAATCAGGATAGTGGTGACGTGGTTGAACGGGGGGGGGATTTAGGGTTAATAACGGCCCCAAACAGGAAGTGGCAAAACAAGAAAGGTTTTCGATGAAGGAAAAGATATGGGAATCATTGATCGGAGGAAGAAGAATCTGGAGGGGAAGAAGAAACGATCCGGAGGAGAAAAACTTAAGCTGTGTTAGCGACGCGGAATCGTGGGGGGTGATAGAGAGGAGACCCGGGAAAACCCCCCCCCCCCCCCCCCCCCGGCCCTCTGTGAGAGGAGGTTGGGTGGAAGGGGAAAGACACGCGGGAGAACAGATCAGGAAGGGAAGGCAAAAAAAAACAAAACAACAACCCCTCAAAAGGGACCCCAAGTAGTTAAAACAAGGGGGAAGCATGATGGAAAAAGGAAAGTCAGTGAGATTTTGCCTCTGTGGGCTTACACGGTAAACCAGTGATACAAAAGTGAGAAAGGGTGATCAGTGTAGGAAGGGAGGAATAGGTAGAGAAGCTAGGCCCGCGGCAAAGTGTTTCGAGCGCTCCATGTCGACTCCGCCACAGAAGGACGTCTTAACAAAGGGAAGAATAAGGGGGCAGGATTTTGAAAGAGGTCCGTGCCTCCGGGATGGAAGTTTATCACTTGGAGGAGAGTGAGCAAAGGAAAGAAAATCGGGGGGGTATCAAAAACGGGGGGTTCGATAGCTTGGAAAAAGACTTGCAGGGGGGGGTGAAGGGTGTCAGCCAAGATAACCAAAAGGAAAAGGTTACGGCCTGCACAAAAAAGAATTGTGTTGTACACCATTCTGTGAAAGGAAATCCTAGAAAGGAAAAGGATATCTGAGAGAAGAGAAAGAGGCAAGAGGATCTCTACGGGAAGGGGGTCGACTTAGGCTGGCACCCACTCGTGAGCAAAACGCCACGAATAGACTCAAACGGAGGAGAAACAGGAGGGGGGGGGGGGGGGGGGCTTGCAAGGTCGCGGCAACAACATGAGGGGCCACAGGGGAGGGAAAAGACCAAGCGAAGAAAAGAGAGGATGCATAAAAGGGAAACCCGCGGGAGAAAAGGGTTCCAATGAAAGGGCCAAAAGAGAAGAAACCAAGTAATCTGGGCTCAATTAGGGTTATTGGAGACCCAGGGGGAACCCGGCAGTCGGGAGAGGAACTCCCGTAACCCTCATCGTGAAAGTTGGGAAGGAAACAAGAGAGCCCTGTGTAGAAGGGAGAGGAGACAAAGGGAACAAAGCTTCAAACGGCAAAAGAACTGAACCC
>Ga0179593_1361938_pt1 | contig 12014 bp, 10 predicted proteins | sample CZODoug2_1_08_16_FD_185931 | JGI IMG/M metagenome (GOLD analysis project Ga0179593, IMG submission 185931) | Vadose zone soil fungal communities from Angelo Coast Range Reserve, California, USA - CZODoug2_1_08_16fungal (PacBio error correction) | ecosystem: Environmental > Terrestrial > Soil >...
CGTCTTAAGCGTATTACTTAGGGCAAAAAGCTTTAACAATATGGCACGCGTGCGTGTACATGATCGCGTTCGTCCGTACTTCAGACGCGAGTCATAGAGCAGGGAGAAGTCCATACCTCGGCTCCTAGACAGGAACAGGTGGGGCAGAAAGATCGCGGGGGGGGTTTTCACGCTTTGAGTGTCCAGACGTAAATATGCAACAAGCAACCAGAGGACCTGCGGAGGAGCAGGGAGTCTGGCGACTTCCTACATCTTTCCGAAAAGGAGAAAAAAAAGGAAATGAAACAATTCTGAAAGAATAACCCTCTCAGAGGCCTACGGATCAACGCCTTGCAAGCTCATCCGAGGAGAAAAGGGGAAATTATAACCCGGGAATCCTTTATAGGTAAAAAGGACAAACAGGAGGAAAATCGGAGGTGTGAATTGAATCAAAAGAAGGTGGGAAAAAAGAACTGCGAACCCGGACCACAATGAACTTGGTCAAAATTTGATCACTTAGGATACTTTACGTAAGAAAGAAGCGACCATCCAATCCTCGTTGATGCTGCGGCCGGTACTATCAGCTCCAAAAAATAACACCCGTCCCATGACCCGTCTCAGCGCGACCAGAGCGGAAAGAGGGGACGCAGGAAAAAGAAGACACCTGAGAAAAGAAAAAAAAATGGAGAAATGCGCAGGCTGTTGCGGTCAGCCACAGATCAAGTACCAAAGGCATGCTCCTATGAAAGAAAGATTTTCTACGTTAAGTTCTTCAGAGAAACAACGCCTATCGGAGGGCAAGGGTCCGCGAAAGGGGTCCGCGTGGGCGACGACCCCGTCCGGGGGAGCAAGAGAAAAACTACCGGGCGAGAAACTACACTCATCACCTACTACAAAAACATGATACAAAAGAGGCGCTAGACAGGGGAATGAACCGTAAGGAAAAAAGGTGTTCGGCAACTAAAGCCGTCGACGTCGAAAGGAATTAGCTTGCTCGTCATGCGTCTGATCTACGAAAAAAAAATCATCTCACTCCGAATAGGGGGCGCAAGAGGATCAGAAAGCGACATAAAAAGAAGGATCCTGGAGAATCGGAGCGGTCGGGGGGCGGCTCAGGAAGGACTCAAATCATTCAAATCCCGGCAATTTTGCACCTATCGTGTTGGATGAAGTCCACGTGGCTGCAGAGGACTAACGAGCTACCGAGAGGGGCCCATCGCCGCTGACTATCAACCAAATTGACACCAGGGGCTACTTATCGGAGGCTCCTTCAGGGAAGACGACGAAGATCAACGGCACAGGCTCCGAGTGGAAATGCGGCGATACTGCTGTGGACTCGACCTGCTCGTTGCAAAACGGGAACTCCCTTATTATCGGCCCAAAAAAAAAGGGTGTCTTAGATCAAAGAAATAGGAAGGGTAAGCGACGACTTCGAGGGGACTAAGGAAAAAAATCAAAAAAGCTTGGGGAGACGATCTGAGGAGAAGCCCATAAAGCGAGGCGAAACTAGCACCATCGGCAGCAAGAAACCGGGTTCTACCTTTTAACTACAGGGAGGAATCTCAGCTGATGGGGGGTGGTTAACTCGAGGTCATAAAACAACAAAACAAACAAAAGCAAAAAAAAAAAAAAGGAAAAAAACCGGAAGAGCAGAGGCCCTGCAAGGACCGGACCTGCGTGTTGAACATCCTCCTACTCCTTGAGGATACCCAGCTCACGAAGAAATCGCGCGGGACCGAAACGATCTATTAAGAAGCTGGCAAAGGTCGACTTCGAAGCGATCGTCAACAGGAGGAGTCGGAAGGGAAACTCGCGGAGAGGTGGACTAAAGGAACGCGAGAGGAAACCTTACTGTTTCCTCTGGGCTTGTGCTCCGGCAGGAGTGAGACGCATGGAAGGGGAAACGAGGTCAGCGATGCTGAAGTGGGGGGGGCTTAGGGAGCGATGCCTAGATGTTCGCTGTTTGTGCGGAGAAGCGGTGGAATGAAGATGGACGGGATCTAAAAGAAAGACAAGCCGTTGCTATCCCTTCGTGCAACCAGGCCAGGACCGAGACACAAAAAAGACAACGAAAAGTAAGACTGCGGGGGGGGAAAGGCCCAGGTGGCAAGGAACGGCCAAGAGGAGACTCGAGACGGTTTGTCAAGTGGTCCGAAAATAGCATGGGCGAAGGTAATATCTCCAACCGCTCTGAACTCTGGAGAACGGACGACAGAGAAAATCGCCGTTTGGGAGACGACGTACGCGCGGAAGGGTCCGCTAGTAACTGCGACGGTTGGAAAATGCCTCGTTGACGAGCAGTGGGGGCCGCGTTGGTCTCGAGTCACCGGGGCCGCGAGGAACGCCGGTGGACGACCACCGAAAGAACTTAAGACAAAACAAGGAGGGGGGAGATTTGAGAGCGTCACCGGCGTTCTAGGAAAGCACGGAAAGAGGACATCGAACGAAAACGAAGGAAGCGTTGATCGTCACGAGGACCGGGTAACACAGACCGAGGGGAGCGACTAAAGAGCCGAGGAAACGCGCTTCCTTCGTAGAAACCAGAGGGACCAGAAGCGTCAGCAGACGAAAGAAAGCGTCCAGCGAGGAGAGCTCCGTCCGGCCCGACACGCTAGAAAGCGGGAAAGTACCCAAAATTAAACACATAGAAGATCTAAATTGCTCTAGGGCACGAAGGAAAAGGGCCGTAAAAAACAGCTCGGAACGCGGGGGGGCGCGTTGCTGAGAGCCGGACGCGGCACGAGGGATAGAACGCGGGAAGATGGTTTTCAGATCAAAAAGAAAGCCTAAAGAGAGGAAAAAAAGAGAAAAAACACCTCTCCTATTTCTCGACAAAAAACCCAACACGAGAAGAAGAAGGAAACGCGTTGATACAACCGCCAGGTCGTAGAAAGAAGTGCCGAGAGTCAACCAGCCAGCGGCAAAGGTAGTCCGAGCGCAAACGTGCGGAACCCCACTAATAGTCCTATGGGAAAACACAAAAACCTCCGAAAAAAGTAAACGGACTGTCGTCGAAGACCGTGGCCAAAGAAACGATAGGGGGAGAGGGGTCCCGGAAACGGGAAAAAAAAAGGACGAGCTGGTCTCGAAGTAGTAGAGGGCGATCACGCTAAGCATGTAACCCGGACAAGTCAAGAGAGTGAGGAGGTCGGTTATAACGATTACAAAGGGGGGAACATAAAAAAAAAAGCTGAGGAAGTACTCGAAGTAGAAAAAAAAAAGCAAGGAAAATAGATGCATAGGACGTTGGACGGAGAGGGCTCCTCGCGATGGGGCTCTAAGGAGACCTCAAAGCCTCTACTCGCGTATACTCGTACTAGAGGTAGAAAAGAACGTCCTCCTTATGATTGGATAACAGCTCCGGTCCATGTGGGGCACATCAAGGGGGCTGGAAACCGGGGTCAAATAAAAGCACAATGAGTATCGCCTTAGCGGGTTAAAAGCGGAGACGCTTTAAAAATGTGGGAGGACGTCGACCAAGGCGCCAAATAAGAGAATACGGTGGTCCAATTGGGTCAAGCTCAGAGATGGTTAACACACGCCGGTACAGAGGTTACTAGAAGAGAAAACGTGGACTGCGGGAAAACCATTTTGGGCACATTAAGGGCTTAGAGGAGGGGGAAAGAGGGAAATGGATGAAAGCAATTTAATGCCGCCGGGCAAACCCAGAAACGCCTCCGATATCAAGGATCGTCAGATCGCTTCGCGCCCAAAACCATGGGGGGCGAAAAGCCAGGTAATTGGATATACCGAGACGAAGATAGGCAGCTCCGAGCAAAAAAAAAGCGAATCGTATAAGCTGTGGAGGGTCCTAACACACAACCGAGACGGTCCGACCTGGCAGAACCGACCAGTGCCTTGGGCTATCGGGCGGAGATGAGGTAGTGTGCGGACTTCCTGAGGTGACCTAAAGACTTTCGGGAGGCTCGGAGCCGACAAACCGGACGGGGGTTGCGTCCTCACCCAACCGAAGGGCCCGTTACATGTCCAAAAAATATTCAGGTGGGGGGGGCGGGAAGGGAAGAACGAAGACGAAAAACCTCGGAGGGGGGACATAGGCGCTCGGACACCCTACTCTAATGCTGTAAAAACATATGGACAAACCTCATATCAGAGGAAGAGGTTTTATCGGGACAAGAAAGGTATTCGAGTGAGACCACCGGCGGCAGCTAGACGGATCGGTCGTAGTCATTCATACCTCGCGAATACTTAACTTTTCCAAGTGGGGCTCTTCCTCCCGAAAGGCGCAGCATAAAAAAGCAGGTTCAGGAGCGGACGGATGCCGGAAGTACAGGACGTACGCAGGCTCACATACAGACAAAGATGAGTTTAAAGGAGAAAGTGAAGGGTTCCCCGCCACCTTTGGGATGAATGAAAGGGAACTAAGAGAGGGATCTCCGGGGGCAGGAACGGGGGCTCTACCCCGTAGCAAAGGCGGTAGATATCCGGCCTCCATGCTGCGAAAAGAAAACGCGGTATCTCTCGAGCACGGTTGCGTGGAGAACAAGGTGTGAGCGTTGGAATCGCACGGGGCGGGAAGAAAGTAAAAGGCGGCCAATCGCGCGCAGGCCCGCAGAACTGCTGGGGGGTATCTGCGGCAAATGACCATTATCTTCACAAACAGGGAACAACGCGCGAGGGAGGCCCCGTGATGGAGACGGGGGGGGAAAAAAAAAGGCCGCGGTCGCGGGAGAAAAAGCCGATATCGCGGAATCGAGTCGCAAAGAAACTATATCGTGGTACACGACCGGGAAAACAGAAACTACATTAATAACCGGGCCGGCCCCTCGAGGGGATCGACCGCCGATAAAGGGAAACAAAACAACGATGGATGGGGAAAAAGGAAGGATGAAATTCTGCGACTACAGCAGAGGAACATGCACGGGGAGGAACATCGGCTAGAAACTCGTATACACGCGGTAGTGGACCGAGCTACGTTCGTCCGCAGGCGCGCCGCTGGGCGCGAAGTCGCTGAGGGAGGGGAGCCACTCTTCTCGTCATCACTGAGCCCGCTGGGGGCAGGATTTGATTAGAACTGGCAATAAAGAATAAGGCAAACCAAACCCACGGGTCAAAGCGACGCTGGCAAAATATACTATTTAGGGAACCTGGGACGAAACTGATAAGCAACGTGGGGGGAAAACACGCATCCACAGCTAGAGGCCCGGATCAAAGAGGCTGCAGCGGCTCGTCGCAGCAAAACAGGGCACGGAGGAAAGAAGGGGAGGGACCGGCTGTAGTCTAAAAAAGAAACGAAGTAAAAGGCCTCTTTCATGTAAAAGGTGTGGATTGAATCCAGAAACGAAGGTGGGAACATAAAAACTCTAGCCATAATCCCCTGTCAAGGGACGGATGGGTCAATGGAGCACTGCGTACGGAACTGTCGGAGTGAATCAGCTTAAACAAAATCACCAGAACGGGGGTCCTACTCCTTCATTGATTCAAGAAACCGACAACGGCCTATGAGTCACCGGGTCCTCAAGGAGGAACCGAGACGAGTTCCTGAGATCAACTTCTAAGATATAAACTATAACCCCCTATGAGAACTGCGTAGGAGGGATCGCGGGGTAATCCAGCTGAGCCCGTCCCTTTGGATAGCTTAAATCAATAAATTTCTGAAGGGGAAGTGACCTAGGGCCTACAACAAGAAGCGCTGGCAGGTAAAGACGGTTACTCTGGGCGTGCGACGAAACCCGGGTACGTGTCCAAGTCAGCACCGGAAGGCGGAAGTTCAACACGCTCAACCTACTAGGCCTCACGACGAAAGCTCGGGGTCCTGGAGAGGAACATACATGAAAAGGGACAGGTGCTAAAACCAAGTCGAGTCTAGAAGGTCTGCTCTGTAAGATTCGAGGTATGCGAATCTGGGTAATAGAGCAGAATCACTAATGCAAAATATAGCGAAGCGGAAGGGATATCGACGAAGCGCCGAAAGCGGGGGCGGATCTGATATCGGAAGTTCAGGGTGCGTCACGGCAATTGGAGAACTCATGAGAAGGAAGAAGGTAAACGCACAAGGAACTTTGAACCGCTGCGGTTGCGAGGCAACCGTTTCTATGAAGAGGAAATACCTCGGAGCCGGCTGAGGGGGGCAAAATATCTCGGCTGAAAAGATCGCCATTGGGACAAACAAGCAGGACGATCTTCGGCTACCGGCGGGTCGACGTATGGAGACAAAGTGCACGCTTAGAAGTTGTCCGCTGCGCGAGAGTCACGGGTGGCGCTCAAAATACGGAAAGGGGACCGGGGTGAGGCCACCTGATGAAGGGACCAACACCGGGACGGTGGCTCTAAGAGAAAGGGAATTATGATGCAAACGAAGGTAGAGGACTAGCTCTAGCGGAACGCTGGGAGAAATCGCCTGCACAAGACAGCGAGGCGACAGAGCGTCCAAAATCGGAATCTAAGGAAAGGTTCATAATGGGCGGAGGGACGAGTAACGCATCATGAGGGGGGCAGAGGAATCACAGGAACGCAAGCGCGACGGCCCGCGCATCCGGCTGTTCGCGGAGAAAACGACAGACCTACGTCATTTTCAGAAACGCCGGCCTCAAGGCGCCGGCTGGACCGGATCGTCTTCCAAGCACGGGCTGGCCACGTCTACGGGGAAGGCGAGCGGTCCGCGACATTTAGGAGGGGCGTGCAAGCGCCGATTGGGGAAGAAAGACCGTCGAGAGCGTGACCGGGTTCCGAGGAGGGTGCTCCGCGGACATGAAGTACAAGAAAACCTGGCGGTAAGGATGAAAAAAGCAGGTACCGCGATGCTCGAGTTTGGGGGGGATACGGGGAGCGAATAAGAGAGCTGTGTTCGCGTTGTGAGGAAATCAGCGGTCGGCCGCTGTACTGGGATCATACAACTAAAACTCGGGATTTCTAAAGTCGGGGAAAATCGACGATAAAGAAACGCGACAAGGCTAAACGAGATTCGGGTTGGCCGCAGGTGGGCACTAAGCTGCCAAGAAGCAAGAGCTCGAGAGAGGGTTTCAGCTGTGTCATTACGATCGAGGACTACCTGAGGGGGGGGGGAGACCAACCTCTAAAATCAGGTAACGGTTCTACTCTGTGCGTCGCCTTTTGTGATACGACTGGAAACGCAGGCAGCGACCGCGAGTGAAGCGCGAGTCTTTGCGACTAAAACACGTTGGAACTGACATTTCTCTTGCTGCAAAAAAAGATTTCCAAGACCTGAAAGCCAGTGACTACTCCTAACCAGGGATCTCAACAAAAACAACGTAGTAGTAGAATAATGGTCGGGGCGTCGTCCACCGGGGGGAGGTAGCGAGCCGGCCGAGGATCGAAGGAACTCGCCCAGCTTGGCCTCTACCACATTCCTGCGACAAAACAGATCGCAGTACTCACGTACTCAGGGCCATCTCGTCCTTAAAGAAAACGGCGGAAAGTCATCATGAGGAAGCAATCGCGAGCAGAAAGCGGAACAGAGATGGAGTGCTCTCCACGCTGCTCACCCTCAGAAAGTCAAAAAAAAAGAGAACCAGAGCTCGAGCGGCTCTATGGGAAGAGCCTTTCACAAGGCCTTCAAAAAAACGCCGTACTCGTTGGTAGAGTGAGGCTCGCCGGACAGGGAACGAAGGGATAGACAAGACTAGATTGTAGTTGGTTTAGAGAAAGGACGGGAAATACACGCTGAGGAAATGCTACCAAAACGCGCATGTCTTCTCCAACCTGCAAAAAAACACCAGACATCGCTGGTGAGATTTGATAACGACGAGGGCGTCCGAAGCCGGGCCGCGGAACCACCAGAGAACCCTTACTAGAAAAGCGCTCACATTTCGGACAATCGTCCGCGGGTCCCGCACGACCCTCAGAAAAGGTCGCGGACGATTTAGGGAAGGGACTACGTGGGGCCAAGCAGGTAACTAATCGCCAGCCCAAAGCTAAGGGGAAAAAGAGTATCGGGTTCTCTAAACAAAGGGGGTGTGTCGCGAACCCAGGTCCGGCGCAGGGGCAAGGGACTAGCGTGCAGTAGGGAATTGAGAAACCTCGAGACCCATCCTGACTCTCGACCGTCAAGCTAGAAAAGGAACAGCAGTGATAAGGCGAGGTGGACGCGCGTCAACTAGAGGGGATGGGGGAGAAAGGAAAAACGGGTCATCAAAAAAGAAGGGAGACAGAAGAGAAGAGGGGCAAAGATAAGTCACCATAAAAAAAAAAAATTCGAGGGGAGAGCAGCTCCGGAAACAGGGTGGTGGGCACGATAAGCAATGTGGCGGGACAAAGTTGAAACGAGCAGTCGAACAAAAATCAGAGAGCCTAAGCAGGACCCCCAATCAGGAGCAGTGAACGGGAGCGCGACGTCGACACGCCGGCTCCGGGAAGAAAGGTCGAGGAAGGGTCCAGGGGCGCCAGCTACGAACGATGTCCACGACGAAACCAGGTAGACTAGGTAGGAGTCGCAAGATAAACCAGGGGACGTAAAACCGCATAGTTGAAAAGTAAGGGGGAGACAAGGGAAGAGCTTTCTTGAGCAAGTTCCGATCCAAAACAAAAGCAAAAAAAAAACAAGAAAGAGAAAAAAAAAAAAAAGAAAAAAAAAAGAAAGGAAGCGAATATCTTCTTTCGCGAGATCAACTAGCGCGTCTGAAGGAATTGAGGGACAGCGAGGACACGGAAAGTAGGCAAGGAACATAGAATAATCGTCGACGCCAGGGTTGCAGAAAAACTTAAGTCGGGCAGTCGGTCCTAACCAGCTGTGGGGTCAGAGCGTGAGGCGTATTAGGGTTGTTGAAAAAAAAAGACGTAGGTTGAAACCTCAAACGTCGGTCTGGCGACTGGTCGCCCAGACGGTTGCGTCAGGCCAGCAAAAGGATCCCAGGAGGAGGAACTAAAAACGGAGGATGGGGGGTGCTGCGCTTAGGCAAGCAGCAACCTCGTGATTGACGAGGCTCAGGACACAAGTAACTTAGAGGGCCCGGATGCCGCGAGAACCCAAACCCCAACCCAAACAACAGGCGAAGACGAAAAGGAGGGGGGTTCTTGCTCAGGTATTCGAGTGTCTAAACCTCGGAAGATCGCTAGCTGTCTACTATACCCGGGCAAACGGATTACAAGGAGGTACCTTTTGCGCGCACCTTTCCCGTCGAGAATCAAGCTTAAAAGTGGAGTCCTGGGTACGGACGGTGAGAAGAAGATACTCATTTCTCCCATGGGAAAAAATCCTTCTTCCAGTGGGAGGGGTAACGGGGGCTCGGCCGGGAACACCTTCGTTTGCCGTCAATCACAACGAAATATAGGAAAGAGCCTGAAATCCGTGGGGGGTTGCCGCTCCCGTTCATACCGAAAGGTCTACGCCGGCCCGAGAACTTAGCTAGAGCCGCTGAGCGCGTTGAAGGAATGCTAGAAGGTGGGGGAGAGTTGGGAAACGGGCTGGATCTAGGGTCGTAACAGTGCAAAGAGAGCTAGGGGGCAACGCAGGTCAGTCTGGGGAGGGCTGCATTGAAACGGGAATCTTCAGCAACAAAAGGCGGAAACCACGCAAAAAATCGGCGTCCAAACGTGAGGATAAAGCGGATAGAGGGGAGTACAGGCGAACGAAAATCGAGCGAGAAAAATCAGCGATACAAAGACCATGTAACGACAGCTGATAAAGAATAGAAGAAAAGGAAAGAAAGCATCCTCATGGGTTACGCGTAAGCCGGGAAGCTACACAACAGGAGAGGAAAGGGGGAGAGGAGGCAGAACGACAGAGATGACGGTCTTACATAGTACTTGGGATCCTCGGCTAAGCTTTCTTGTAACTGATCTCTTGCGTAACCGCTGGAAAGAGCAAAGTAGGTGCGATATCGCGGATGGGTCGACGAAGGAAAGGAGAAGCGTCATCAGGGGCAGAAAGAGCCGTTGGTTGGTAAGAAGAGGGGAGAAGATCAGCAGTCAAGAGGCCAGCAGATCCCTCCATATACCTTACTTAAAACGAGCGAGCTTTCCTCAAGTCAGAGGTACAACGCCCTAGGGAGGAAAACGAGAGACAGCAAAGGGGGAGAGCGCAAACCATCGAGGCCAAAATCAAAGAGACTTCATCGCGCTAAGCAAGCCCAGGGCTGGGGGGGGGCTTGGGACCGCCCGAGCCCGGAAACGGAGCCCAGGACTCCATGAGAAGCAGAGGGCGTTGGGTGAAAGCCAGGCAAGAAGGGTTGAACGGAAAAAGTCTGCCCCGTCCAACCGAGAAAAGGGGACTTGGAAAGGGGAAATACACCAAAAACTGAGTACGTCCTGTCACTCATCCAAGAAAGGTACCGCCGAGACCAATGAAACGGTTGATGTACAAACTGAGCCGGGCCGGAAGGGGGCAGCAACACCCGAAAAAGACCCTGACGGCATCCGCGGGTAAAAAAGAGTAGAAAAGCGAGTGCAGACCGGGAAGAACCTAGAAGTACATTAGGACCGTAAAAAAAGATTGGGACGACCAGGGCATGCTTTTATCTAGGTCACACGGACACCCTGTCAAATGTGAAGACGCACTATGTCGCACGATGGTTCGCACGGGACTGGAGTAAACCAAGGAAAAGAAACCATCTCTGGAATAAAAAGCGAAGTGGTCATGCAGGGACGCAAAAAGGCCGGGGGCGCCCCAGAAAAAATCAAGACAGAAAAGGGTAAACGGAATACGAACACCAGAAAGCACGAGGGAGAAAAGCTCGGTCTGCTCTACAAAAGAAAAAAAGGACTGGTGCGGCAACGAACCGTAGACTCGACGATTAGATGGAGAGGGTGAGCTGAGGATAAGGGGCGGGGGAATCTCGCCTAGACGCCTCTAGCAATCGGTTAAATCAGGTATTCGAACGAAGAAGAAAGCTGAAGAGACCGGGGTCGGAGGCGGCAGGGGGGTGAAAAAGTACGACGGAATTGAGCACGCAAGCCTTAAGATCGCCTTCAAAGTCATTGGAAACTGCGGTGGGGAAAGTACCCACGTGATCTGGCAGAAAGTAACTAAATCGGCTAAGGCGTTGGCACGGCAACGCGCATCCCAGAAACCAAAACGTATGCCCGGCGTTTCGACGGACGCGCTCAACTGACAGCGGGCGAACAAGGGTTCCGCTGTCAGAAGCATGATGGGGGAGAGGACAAGACTCAGTGCAAAAATGACGCAAACCTTAGAGCTAAAAAAACACAATTTAGAAAGGCAACCAAGAGAAGCGAAGGGGAGGATGCTGAAGTCTCGGACAACTCTGGGACGGTCCGGGGAGGGGGAAGAATAGACGCTGACGGAAGCACAATACAGGCGAGTTGAAGAGCACAAAAGCCTCCGTCATATCCTGAAACTGGAAAAAATGGGGCGCTGACCGTAAGCCTCAAGAAGGGGGTGTTCCAGAAGTCAGACCGGCAGAAGAAAGAGCGCGGAACCACAGGCTGTTCGAGACGACAGAAGGACAGCTGGAGACCCAGGAGAGGGGCCGAAATTCAGCGTTAAAGAAGCGATCGTCTACACCGCTGCAGAAGTAAAAAATCGAGAGTAAGAGAATGGGGGAGGGGGGGAGCGGGCACCGGGGGCTGCCAGGAGGGGCGACCGTACGAGCTCTGGATGAAAAAAGGAAAGGTCAAAAGCTGGCTGGTGCGCAAAAAGAAAAATGAGTTAGCGACATGGAAAAAAAAGCCGGTCTGCTCTCGGGTGGGGGGATAAGGGGAGCGGGGGAAAAAGACGAGGAGCAGGCGAGGTGAGGAACAGAAGCGTAGGGAATTGTAGGGTCAGGGAAAGACCGGCAGCGTTTCTAAAAATCCCTTCTCACCAACGCGTCCGGCAGAAGCAACTCGACCACGAGTAAGCGTGGGCGGAAAAAGGTGAAAGGGGCAGTCAAAGGAGAATATCAGAGCGATGGTTCAGATGTGGGGTAATGCCCTAGCGGGGCTAAAGAGCCCTCCCTCTCGGGCAGAGCTGATCAGAGAACGGACGACGAGATGAGGGTCGCCGTTTTCACGACCTCGGTCGCGGGGCAAACGAGTACTGACGCACAAGGAGGTGTCCGTAAGATACAACGAACCAGGGAGGAAGAAAACCTGGCCGTCAGAGCCAGCATCAAGAA
>Ga0179593_1426537_pt1 | contig 12014 bp, 11 predicted proteins | sample CZODoug2_1_08_16_FD_185931 | JGI IMG/M metagenome (GOLD analysis project Ga0179593, IMG submission 185931) | Vadose zone soil fungal communities from Angelo Coast Range Reserve, California, USA - CZODoug2_1_08_16fungal (PacBio error correction) | ecosystem: Environmental > Terrestrial > Soil >...
GAAGCAAAAACAACGTCTAATCTCAAGGGGGGAAGAGGAAGGGGATATGACACAGGGAAATGCGCGATAATTAAAGAGAGGTCGTATGGAGTCTGAACAGGGGGGAGGGGGGTCATAGAAGGGGGTTCAAATGCGGGTGGTCGCGGACCAGACGGGTGGGCTATTCTTCTAGGAAAGGGGCAAATGGAAGGGGAACAAGCGGGCGCGCAGCCGGGATCAATTGAGGCAGATTCCCTCCCGGTAATAAGGGGGATCAGGATAGGCTCGAGTAGAGAGAAAAGAGGGTCGAGCTAACACTAAAGGGGGGAGAGGAAAGGGGGCGCGAGGGCAGCGAGAAATGCCAAAAAAAAAAAGGGCGGTCAGGCAACAAGCAAGAAAAAAATATACAATAATCGGGAAGAGATTATGGGAAAGGATTAGAAAAGCCAGTCCATGGAAGGGGGGGGGGCCGTGGTTAAGTAACGGGCGAGTAACATCGTATGAACAAACAAAAAAAAAAGGGGGGGCGCAAGCCCTCACTACAGGAGGGAAGGCAGGCGGCAAAGATTACGGTTAAAAACATCGCGCGACGTTTCAAAGGACGGGGGCCCAACAAACGGATAAAAAGTCACTAATGGGCAAACGAACAGGGGGCGCGACAAATAAGAGCACTTCAGCGAGCATGGGGAAAAACAAAATCGGGTGAAGGGCAGGGGGCACATCTCTCAGTCCAATCGGAAAGACGCTAATAGAAAGAACCAAGTGAGCGAGAGGGTGCTAAGGGGAACTCTTTTCATCGCCACTCGCCACATATAAAGGACACAGGACCCAAAAAAAGAAGAGAAGTAACTCCTAGAAGGTACTATCAAAAAAACGGCGATAGGGGGGGTAAAATTAGTGGGAAAATTCAGTTGGGAATGGTCGAAAGGGAAAACACAAGGGGTCTCACGAAACTATCAAACATCATCATATTCGCTACAATCTGACTAGGTGTAGAACGCGACGAAAAGTAGAAATGAAAACTGAGCAAGCTTTACCCTATACGGGAGTAAGGACATACACCAGATTGAACTTATCACTATCGCCGAGGGAGAGGATCACTGCGCACGAGCGCATTAAAGAAAGGCAAATCTTATACCATAGAAAAAGCAAACTATTCGGCGACCTCACAGAAAAGAAAAAAATGCAAGACAGCAAAACACGTGGTGCAGGAGCAAATTAGGGAAAAAATAGTGGAGGAGAGGGAGACATAAGGAGAAACAGCAAAAAAAAAGGAAAACTGAGAATCGATCCTAGACCCATTCCTCCTTCGGGAAATCGGGCAAACGGGGGGGAAGTGGATCACAACCAAAAACAAGCGATGAGGACTGGAGTACGAGCCAATCTTTAGGTCAAACGGACAGGGATGCGGTGTTGATCCGGAAAGCAAAACAGGGGGCGCTAAAAAACGGTCAAAAAGGAAAAGGTCGCAGCAAGAAAGAAAACACATTCCTTGGTACAGAGCTAATTGACCAACGGTCGTGCATGCCTAAAGAAAGAGGGGGTGTCGCCCCCACGGGGACGGAGGAAACGACTCTGGAATTTTCAAAAAAAACACACACAGCGGAAAGGGGCAGGAGTACCAAAAAAAAAAAAAGGCAGAGGCGATCCGATCCGCGCAAGGGGAAATTGCCACTGGCCCTAGTGACTCCACAAAAAAAAAAAAAGAAAAAAAAAAGGGCATCGAAATCGGCGTAAAAAAATAGGGATGGCTCTTAACCTGCACTCGGAGGAGGATGTGCGTCTCGGCGAGGAAAAGGGGAACGAGAATCAAGTCCTAATAAAACCATCTAAAAAGCCACGGAGAACATGCCGCCTGGGGGGCTGGAATGACGGGGGTTGAAAAGCGTGGGAAAGAAGGGGGGACGTTAGAAGGGTACTCGGATCTCGCACATCTGTCAGCAAATTTCGTTCGGTGTTTCAGCTACAAACAGAGCATGCGCGAGGTAAAAGGGGATCTAAAAAAAAAAAAAAAAAAAAAACAACACAAACAGACAAAACAACAATGGAGGAGGAGAAAATAGAAAAAAGAGAGGAAACATACAACATGAGAAGTCAAAAAGGGGGGGGGGGGGGGGGGGGCGCGAGGGGGGGGGGGAGTGGGGGGGGGGGGGGGGGGGGGTGGGAGAGGGGGCGGGGGGGGGGGGGGGGGTCATTCCGAAGCGTTCCCCCAGGGCGGGGGGTCTTCCTGTGATGTGGGGGGGGTGGGGGGGGTGGGTGTTGGGTGGGGTCTGGTGAACCGTGATTGGGGTTTGGTTTTCAGGAGACGGGTGGAACGCGGGGGCACAAAAGGGGGGGGAGGACGATAACTATGAACAAAAGCATCTCTCAAGGAGGAGAAAAACTCCTACGACAGGGTAAGAAAAAAAGGATATGAACGCTGAAGTGTCCAAAAAAACTTCAGGAAATATGAACTGGCCGGGGGGACAAAATCATGGGGGGTGGGATAAAGGAGAGGCAAGGTGGTAAAATACTTCCGGTCCATCTAGGGAGATTTAAAATTATCAGAGTAGGAATAAAAGGGCAAAATCACTAAAAGTATGGGGTGAAAATCCGAAAAAACCGGGGGGTCAAAAGGGCAACAGCCTTTGGCCGGTCGGTACGCGAGCCGAGGAAAAAAAGTTCGTCACAGAATCTGGCCTAAAAAAAAGTTAGTGCGATCCATGAAACAGACTGTGCAAAAAAAAAAAGATGGAGAAAGAAAAAGATCCAATATTACTTATAATGCATTTCACACCACAGTAAAAATGTCTTTTCAAGCTAAGTCAGGGGAAAACAGGCTATTTTAAGGCAGGATAAAGTGCTACGAACGCTACCCAAAAAACAGCCGAAGCAAATGGCAGGTCGTAAAAAAACACCTTAGCTAAGTGGGTGCGATTGCGAATCCGTGAAAAAAAATAAGTTCACCGACTGTGGAATCACTGGGCCCCGAAAGACAAGCAAGGCCGTCAAAAGCTTGCAAAGTTTTTCACTTAAAAGGTCCCCCATGCACAACGGTACCTGTGGGGCGAAAAAAAATTCACCTGCGGGCGAGATTTGCATTGCATGGAAAGAAAAAATTACAGCACTTCATTGCTAGACTACTTGTGAGTACATATAAAAGGCTGGGCCTCGCAAACAAGCAATTAGGTCCTGTGCGGATAGAAACAGGAGGCCGCCCATCTCATAGATTTACGGTCAGTCTGCGGCGGGGGCCTAGCCAAGTTCGGAGCGAAAGCTTAGGCATGCTTGCCTGAACTGAGCAAAAAAATGCACACGGAACATCGGCAAAACTGGTGGGGAACAAAACACAAATACGGTGGCTCATCAGAACCGGGCGCTGCAAAGACGGGTGTTAAGAAAGAAACACGAGACTGACACAATGGTCAATTCCGCAGGACGGCGCGCTCACGGACTGTCTGAACAATAAAGGAAGAAGAGGGAGGGGGGGGGATAATTTGATCGTGCGCTGAAGCGGAGAAACCAGAAGAGGAAAAGCAGAATGCTCAAATTGTCTAAACAGCAAAAACGGGCGGGGGAAGGAAAAGGTCGTCAAAACAAAGAGAAAAATAAAAAACCACAAAAAGGGGGGGCTACTCTGATCAAGGAGAACAAGGGGTAGCTTCCTTAATAATGCTAGGTTGTAGTCGTGCGCTGTAAGAGATGGGCTCTTCTCGTAATAAACTCTTACGCCTCGATTGGGCCAATCAAAAGCATCTTACAAAAAATAATATGAAACTAAGAAGGCTAGCTGGGGTGGGCATGAAAAAAACCTAAAAAGAAAAAGTCATATTATGCTAAGGGACCAGGCAAATGGCGAATGCCAACTATGAACGAAAAAATCAAAAAAATAGATAAGTAAATAATAACACCAACATAAATCGGGGAAACCACATCCTTTTATGGCCCATTAAAACCAACCCCAAAAGAAAAAAAAGAAGACACAAAGAACAACCACCCACAAAGATTATATCTCAAAAACCACCCAAAAAAAAAGAAGAGAAAAAAAAAAGAAACCACCCCCAGAAAAAAAAAAAAAAGCGAAACAAAAAAAACCAGCCTCCTGGCTCATGGGACCTCCGCTTAGAACAATCAAAAGTAACGGGGACCTGCTGTGCTCTGAAAAAATCACACCCGCTAGAGGGACAAGGAGGGGAGGCCGCAGGGGGAAAGGGCATCGCAGCAAAAAAGGGCGCAGGAGGGGGCAAAACTATCTACACCTATAGGGAAGAGACCGAAACCGAATCAGAAATCCATAACGATGTACGAAGCTGGGGGGCAATTGATGTGCAACACTCACGACAAGAGATCCCATCGGGACCGGGGAGAACTAAAAAACTAATGTGACAAAGACGACAGTCGATGGGGTCTGAAATTTGACGCACAACAGGATAAAGTTCTCAGAACTCCGGACTCGGAACAATATGTTGGAAGCAAAACTGTGATCGAAAGCGGTCGGAAAGGCAAAAAAACATTAGGGCACAGGGCTCCAGAAAATACAGGAGCAGGGAAAAACATCACGCAATGAAATCAGGATTACGGCAGTCCTTACAGGCGCCAATCCACAAAAATGACTAGCAGACCGAGTCTTGGTTTACAAACACGATTGCTCTGACAGAATCTAGAAACGGACAAGAAGACAGGGGGGCTGCTAGCACCATAAGGGAAAATGCGAAACAGTAATCGGCAATGGGGACATCCTTACCGGAAAAGGCAGGCCGCAGCCTATAGTGGAACCAAAAAAACCAACATCACAACCCAAACAACAGTGCCATCTACTAAAAAAATGATCAAGGTCCAGGACGACAAAAACCTGGCAGCAATAAGCGTGAAACCAAGAGAAGATGTTCTCTTTGGGTTCAGCCAGGGACGGGCTTCCTGCTGGATGGAAACATGCGATAACGAAATTCGGACTCGGACAAAAAAAAAAAACCACGACACAACAACACCCACACAAGCTTATAACCGAAAAAATCGCTTGGGCAAATCAAGGGGAGGAAACAAGGGCGGGCGGGAAACGCTGGATGCTACTAGTTGTACCGCCGCCCATAAAAAAAAAAATGCATCATACATTATACAGACCATAAGAAGAGCAACAAAATCTGGAGCGCGGAATGCGTGTCGAAAGAGGGCAAGGCTTTCATGGACCTAACATTCCTCATCTCCTGTCCGGAAATGTCCTCTACAAACAAAGAATTAGGAGTGGAGGGTGGTGGGAAAAATTTGGGGGAGAAAAAAAATAGGGCTATATCATCTCAGGAGAGAGCATGGGGCGGGGGGCGTTAAGTTTGGATAAAATGGAAACGAGGGCCGTCCTCAATAACCTAGTCAGGGAATGCAGGGCAATTCTGAGAAAACCGTTGTCCCCTTTTCATGGCTTGAAAAATCTGCTTAACAAAGTCAAAAAAGTGCTAAAAGAGGGAGACACTCAACCTTCGGTAAAAGAGACAAATAGAGTTTAGGCGTCGCAAGAAAAGGCAAAACAGTTCAATATATCAGATCAAGACAAAAAAAAAAATAAAAAAAAAAAAAAAAAAAAAAAAAAAAGAAAAAAAAACAAAAAAAAAAATAAAAAAGAAAAAAAGAAAAAAAAAAAAAAAAAAAACAAGCACCTTTCTTCTCGCAACTCCATACCCAAAATACCTTAAATTACATGGACAAACTCGTAAACCACCAGTAGTTCATCCTAATCACTCAACCAAAATATACTGATTGTATCTGTCAGCTAATATTGAAGGAACTTGTTCTTTTGACCAAAACAACAACCACAAACGAAGAGAAACAACAAAAAATAAAGAACCCCCACAAAGATACAAGAGGGACCGTAGCAATAAGAACGACGGCAGACCTACAAAGGCCCTGCTTGAGAAGTGGCGACCCTTGCAGACGTCCCTATTGGCAACGCAGGTGGGTACGCAATCTACCATCAAACCTCTAAAACAAAAAAAAAGCACTGTAGGGAGAAGCATCCATGATCTCAAGAAAGCTACTATATAAATATGCGACTCGTTATTATGAGCTACATAGTCGGCAATATAATCTTAAGTAAAATGATAGTTTGCACAAATATGGTCACTAGGCATTTTTATTACCAGTCTTCCCCCTTTTGCCAGTCATGGCTAATCTATTTCTAAGACAAAAGTTTAAATAGATCACCTTCTTATTTAGACTCAACACAGTTAAAAACTATCCTCATTAAAAAAAAAAACCTCTCAACAGTCAAAAAATAAAGGTAAAAGAAACTCATATGTCCAGTTTTTCTTAAAACCACCTGACAAACCTCTCTAACCACTATATTATTTGTGGGGTCAAATGATAAAAAATCCCAACCCAACCGATAAAAAAGTGAAAGAAGGACGCAGTTCTACCCTAACTTTGAAGGGAGGGAGAGAGGAAAGAAGTACGTCACTATACTCGCGGACTTTCTCCCCAGGAATACAGTTAATCTACCTGATGATGGGAACTTGAATTAGCCTTGCGGCGCACGACGTCTCCGGGGGGAAGCATTATCAGTCAGCAGGGAAAAAGAAAAATCCCCAAATTGACCAAGTCATTTTCAGACACTGTATGCAGGGAAACTTATGTGAGCGTATAGATCATATGACCTTACATGAACAGGGGCCATTAGATTGGACCAATGACGCATAACATTACCGATTCAAAACATTAAAGGGTTGGGCGCAGTGAAAAAAAGATATGTAAGAATTACAGAAATCGTCTGTGCAAATGGGGTCTCCTATCGTCAGGGGGGGAGAGCAAAACCTCAATAAGTTCTTTGAACGCTTCTAGGGGGGGGCATGAACAAGCGGCACAAGGGTTAAAAACAAGGGGGGAGGAGGGGGGCGAGCTGTGTCTTTCATTAGAAAATCAGGGGAGAAAGCATGCGGGGGAAAGGAAGAATTACAGCCTGTCCGGAAATGCGCTACGCAGAGAGGGAAAAAGCGCACTGCGCTCTCTGAAACAACTTGAAAAAAGGGGGCAAAGAAATGCTTTACGGCCACATATCCTTAACGAACAGAAAAACGCAAAGCTAACCGGGGGCATGAAATAAAAGGGCAGGCAGGAGAAAGATGCTCGGTACAAGGTACAGAGGGGGGGATGGCTATTAGCCGGAGTTAAACTTTGCGCGTTCTGACTGGAGGGGGTCGGGGGACGATATGCTCTTGCAAACAAAAAAAAGTGGAACGACACGAGGAGGCTTGTTAACAGAGTGAGACGGGAGGCGGGGGGAGTCCTCTCCGAACGTTAAGGTTGCCAAACGTGGCGGAAAAGAGGGTTGGCAGCAGACAAAGAAACAGCAGGCGCGTGCTGGAAGAACCGGTGGGGCGCGAAAAACACGAAGGACCAAAGAAGCATCTCGCTATGTGGGGAATACGGTCGTCACTCCTCTGTAAAGAAAAAAAAGCGCCGCGCCTGCAAAAGAACAGGGCATGGGGGGGACAAACTGCGCATTACCTTGGGGGGGCGAGGGGGGGGCTACCCTCGGCGAAATAGGAGGGGATATAGTCAAGGCGAAGAGATGACAAGGTATGTCACGAGAGTCGTAAGAGGGGGGGGGTATCTACTGCTGACGCTTTTTGTCTTAAAGGGTCTCAGGCACGATGGGAAGAGGGAAAATGGACTGGGAGAAAGCCGAAACTTCCATCAAATCGTGGGGGAATCTTTAGAAAGACGATAAATAAGGACTGTAAAAAAAACCCGACCAGGTTCAAAGGCAGCGAAGAGTTCATATGGTGAAGTCAATAATGCGGGCGGGGCAATATACAAGGGGGAGAAATATGAAACTCTGGGGACAGGTTCAGTACGGTTCTAGGCCACGGCGCAAGCTTTGACTGGGAAAGGGAGAAACTCAGGTGCACAAGCACTGAATAAAAAAAACTGACTATCGTAATCGGACTTCGGGGATAGCAGATCGCGACAGGGGCGGTACGGGAGCGTGCTAGAAAAGGAGAGAGATATCAGAGAAAAACTAGCAGAAAAAAAAAGTCGCAAGGGAGGCAGGGGGATAGAAGGCACGTCTTGAACTGACAAGAGCCGGGGCTAACTGCGCGGTTTTAAAACAACACGCCTATGCAAGAGTGAGGGAATGTATCTTCATAAACTAAAAAAAAAAAAAAATTTATAAGGGGGGGGGGAGGGCAAAAAAAAAAAAAAAAAAAGAAAACAAAAAAAAAAAAAAAAAAAAAAAAAAAAAAAAAAAAAAAAAGAAGAAAAAAAAAAAAAAAAGAAAAAAAAAACATGGGGGCGCGATGGGACAATGGGTAGCGGAAGGGCTTAAACGAGCAAAGACCCCCCCGTCAATGCTCAGCTCAGACTTGCAACAGAACTCTATCTTTTACTACAGTACTTTATGGGGGATTGCGCAGCTGCGACGCCGCAACGGTCGTCAAAAAAGAATGGCATGACGAAAAGGCGGGAATCCACCAGGGAAAAAAAAAAAAAAAAAACCTGTCATTGTCTTATTTAGGGCGTGATGTAACGAGATCAGGCTTCACATAACAGAGGCACGCGTCAAAAAGCGGAGGGAAATGTTTGGTAAAGGGGGAAAAAAAAAAAGTCCGGAAACACACTACCGAACAATTGGGAAGGAGGGGGGGCGGCATTCAAAAATAGAAGAAAACCCCTTGAAGCGACAAGATCGCTGGATCAAAAGGCAGGCCAATAGATAATGAAACGAAACAACTGCATTACAGCTCATGGGACTGCAAGGACGCCATCGCGTCGGTGGTTTCGAGGTTCTCATGTCTCACAACATGGTTTAGCATAGTGCAGGTGAGCCGAATAAAAGAATGGAAAAAAAAAAAAACAAGTCTGCACAAAATTAAATGCCCGAATTAAGGGGGCTGAAAAACTCATACAGGGGACTTATGAAAGCTGGGGAAAAAGCTTCCGCGGACGTGAGATAGATACCAAAAGGGGTCGAGGCACTCGGACCGGGATCATTAATGATAAGGGCAGATGCCTTATCCTGTCAGAGAATCTGGAGGGGACGAGGCAAGGCAATAAGCGCCTGATCAAACTAAGCGTGCAGATCGGGGAATGAGAGGTGACTCAGAGGTGGAGGGAAAACTAGGGGGGGGGAAAAAAACAAGAGGCACTAAAAACGCGGCAAGGGAAAAGGTCAAGACTACGTTGGAAAAGAATCGAAAACGGATGAAAAAAAAATAGTCAAATCCGTATCTTGCTAGAAGACCATCGGAGGGGAAGGTGAACACTGGGGGAAGGGGGGGAAAACGGCATGGTCGGTCGTAGGAGACAAGCTACCAATGGGACCGGCAAGCCCGGGTCAAGCACGAGGCAAGACAAAGGGGCCTTGAATTAGCGGGACATAAAGGGAAAATACATCGACGTCAAGACACATAGTGCAGAGGGCAACACAGACTAAAGGAACGCTGGGCAGTATCTGAACGGGCGAAGGGGGGTCATTGTGGGGGGCTCCCTCTCTCAAAAAAAAAAACGCACGAAAGGATAAGGGGGCGCAGGGCTCGAGGCTTCGGGCAACTGGGAGGAGTATGGGAGGCGGGAGATGGGGGGGGTGGGTGTTCGTGCGGGGTAATGTTGTCATAAGACGGTCGACATACGGTTGGAATTGAAGCTTGGACTTATTTTCGGTACATTAACTACAGTATGACAGGGGGGGGAATCCAGCATCAGTAGAAAACAGAATGTGCACTAGGCCGAGTTGGGGGGAGTGTAAGAAAAACTATAAAAAAGGACCTCAGACAAACGCTGACAAGGGGATCCGAAATGATGGGCTTTCTGGGGGCCACCCTACAAATCATCCGGAGGAAGAAACGAGTGGGAATACCAGGGGGAAAATGATTGTGCATAAAGAATGGGGCAAACTAGGGGAGGCAAGACCCGGTACGACTTATGTGAAAGGAGACAGGTATTTGAGGTAAGCAGGTTCCCGATCAAGGGGTCGTAGAGCGGTAAGAGAAGACATACCAACCATATCGAAGATAGAAAGCCCGCTAAGCGATACATTAACGCAAAAAAGTAGGCGGTGATGGAATTAAATCAAAAAAAAGAGACGGGGGGGGGGGCAAGAGGGGCTAATTCAATAATCGAGGGGAAACAGCAGGGGTGCCGCGGAATGGCAATCATCGACTATGATTACAAAAAATTAACGATGCATTCCACGCGAATTTTCCTTTCCCGCAGGGTGGCTATCGTGTACAATTCGTTACATTGACTCAGAGTTGTTGGCGTCTTCAATGACAAACGAGTAGGCAGCGGCGGATAACAAGGTCAGTGATCATCCAAGAGGGAAAGAGCAAGATCCTACTATAAAAAATGATGGATCTATGAAAAAAACCATGTCCGGGTTCGTGGCCAGGCAGGACCAGATCCTGGAAGAAAAAATGAAAGGAGGCCTGAAGAATCGGGGGAGTAGGGAGAAGCGCAAATGGAGAGAATGCATGGGGGCATAGGACAGAACTAGTGTTCAAGAAAAGAAAGAATAGGCGATTTGCAGTAAGCGGATAGGTTCAACTTCCACTCAACAAAAAAAGTTGTAGAGCGAAAAAAAACGCTTGCGCGAAGCACAATTGTGGCATCCGCCGACAGTCTAAGACTATGAGTAAAAAAAAAAAAAAGATGGCGTTCCTTCCAATAAATTGTATAACTGGGCGTCTGGTCTGGGCATTGAAAGGGGGAAAACTGGCCAGCAAAAAAAAAGTCAAAGACACGTAAAAAATCTTAAGAATGGGCAGGTCAACAGGCTTAGGGTGACTAGGTAACCGGTGCCGGCAGAATTGCTAGAATGCGTAATCACCGGTCAAGAAGAAAGGGGGGGGCACTGCAAATTAGTAAAAAAAAGGAATCGTTATCGACATGAGATCGCACAAAAAGCCTTGATCTGAATCGATGAGTAAGCAGAACCTAAAAGTCAGGGCCAAAAAAAACAACGGAATCGGTATTTAATCATTCAGTTCGGCGGTCAGGTCCATTATACCTGACGGGTCTTACCGGGGGGGGGGGAACTCGGCGACAAAGGAAAGGCGTAAGCCACACATGGTCAAGTGGGGGACGTCTGGTCAGCTTACACTCAAAATTCATAGTGAAAGATGCCGTGGCGCATGATCGCTGGGGGTTTGGACATTGCACGACAAGAAGAAAAGCAGGATGCGAGAAAAAAATGCCTCAAGAGGGACGCCCTGCTTAGAAAAAAAGGGGGGCAAGGGAGAAAGGGCGGGGGCGGGATTCAGTGACCATCTGGGGGGGGAGAGGGCTGTATCAGAGCGGGAGATAAGATACGGCTCATACTACACTACCTGGTGACTAGGAAGGGTCTCAAAAAAATTCCTCGATTCGCGCAGGGGTGGGGAGTAAAAAGATCAGGGCAAATAAATTAAAAGGTTCCCAAGGAGGGCGGCGAAACATGCAGACGAGTGTGCGGGGCAATATTGGGAGGAAGGCAACTAAAATTAGACCTTCATGTACGCTCCAGGAAAAAGAACACCCCCACCACAAAAAAAAAAAATAAGGTACACACCATACAAAAAAAACCACAATAAATAAAATCAACGATGCAGGGAAAAAAAACAGTTCAGTCTGCTCACCTCTGAAGGAAACCAGGCGCTTTAATGGGATTCGAAGTCGTCAGCGAACGGGTCTCCCATGGAGTGAGGCAAGGGGAAAAAATGGACAGGGACCTGCAAAAACGAATGAAGGGAAGAAATAGGGCAAGGGGGGGGTTTAATTGGGTCATCAACTTCAGAAGATATACTCTCGATACAGGACGCGGCGGAGTGACTTGGAGCCGTAGACAAATACGAAACCAAAAAAACAAACATAGCACCAAAACGAAGAATATGAAGCGGAAAAATTACAATCTCTAGTGTTCTTGCCATAAAAAAAATGAAGGAGGGTTAAGGGGGCCATTGCTGCAACGGTCAGGTCGCGGGTGGCAACTCGAAAAAGAAAAGGAGGGAGACTAGTTCATTAACGGCCAATATGACCAGCTGAAAAAGCAAAAAGAAAAAAAAAGGAGGGTAGGGGGGCCATTTCGTACT
>Ga0179593_1482110_pt1 | contig 12014 bp, 13 predicted proteins | sample CZODoug2_1_08_16_FD_185931 | JGI IMG/M metagenome (GOLD analysis project Ga0179593, IMG submission 185931) | Vadose zone soil fungal communities from Angelo Coast Range Reserve, California, USA - CZODoug2_1_08_16fungal (PacBio error correction) | ecosystem: Environmental > Terrestrial > Soil >...
GGAGGGGGGGAGGGTACGAAAGGCAGCTGACTTCGACTCAAAAAACAGATAACGAGAGAACGGCCACGCAGCGATCTATCAATGCTTCCGGAGGCAGGAGGATCTAGGAGGTAAAATCTATAGACAAAGTTGGAGGTGACCTCGGGGGGCCCGAGGGGGTAAAAGACAAATCGCCCAGTTCGCGTCGAAGAAGGGGAGGAACGAAGAGATATTCCCAGCTAACGCTGAGTCGACAGGAAAAAGAAGGCGGTCAAGCGGAAGAAAGAGGCGCATCAAGGTTGGTACGATGGGGAAGGTTTGCGTGAAGGGAAAGACCAGAAACCCGCCTGCATCGAAATGGGAACCGCAGGAGAAACCTTAATGAGGGGAAAAAACTTTCTCCTCCATACTTCGCTTCCGCTTGCGAAAAACCAACCGGCGTCTGTGTTATACTAGTCCGCTGAAACTAAAAAGTGTTTCTCACGGCGCTCGGCGGGGGGAAGAGGGCAACAGGAACACGTAAAAATTAACAAGTCTACTTCAAGCCCACAACCAGTCACTGAGGGGGAGAGACAATTACGTAAAAGAAACGCCCGGGACCGAATGGGCGGCGAGGCAAAAAAAGATCGATGGGAAAAAAATTCCGGACCAGAGCAGGAGGGGAAGGCCGCGAATCTTCTATCAAGGTCGCAGATGTCCGTTCGATAGTACTTGGTCAGGGGGGCGGCTGGCAAGGAGAAGGGGCTGCGCGTAACGTACGCAAAAAAGCCGATAAGAAAAGGACAATCGACGCTCTCCCAGCGCTTACTAAGAGGTCCTTCGAAAACGAGCATAAAAGCTTCATCTGCAGTTCAGGGGAACAGGAAACGCTTTCGGAGGAAAAAAAGAAGGGGCAGCGAGGAGGTGCCTTCGCAGACGGGTCGGAAAAGAAATCGGCCGCAGGCATGTACATACATGAGCCCTGTTATAGTTAGTAAGGGAGGGGACGAAGAGGGGAGTCGAGGTAGGAAAACGCCATCAAAACTCTGCTAAACGATTGGCTAGAAGTGTAGGCATAGCGGAGGCCTGGAATAATCGAAAGGAGTGGGACTAAAAAAATTGAACGGCTCCAAAACTCGCGGCATGAAGTTGAAGGGAAAGGGAACGCAAAAAGACGATGCATCGAGGAATATGGGCTCGAAAAGTCACAATACCACTCTTCGCTGGGGACAGAAAGAGGGCAATAAATTTAGAAAATTGATAGAAAACCCCTGTTTGGGAGGAACCAGCCAGGGGAACCTGGCGAAATTGAATCGAGCAGTCATCAGACCCAGAAGTCCTGCGGGGCTGACGCGCGATGGGAGTCAGCAGGCGGGCGGGGGGAAAAAAGGGAGCTGCAGTTATCTCTCATTGGGGGGGGGTTGGGGGGGGGGGGGGTGGGGGAGTCTCTGCGGTACGAAAGGAAGGAGTGAGATCTCTAAAAAGTGGCTACGAAAAAACGGAGCGACGCCTTAGGAGTTTCCTGACATCTCGACCCTTCGAACAGGGACCTGATGGCTCCGAGCCTTAAACGCCAGCGTTTCGAGAGCTCGGGACCGCAAAAAGAAAAAGGCCGCACGAACGGGAAAAAAGGTAGTAGGGATCGGGGGGTTCGGGCTCAGACCTGCAAGCGCAGAGAGACGAGGTGTCCAGTAGGAGACAAAAGTAACAGGGGGGAATTTGCGAAAAAGGTGTTGGGGGGGAGAGCCGTAGCCGCCCGGGGGGGGGAGAGAGACAACTTCTATCTAGTCAGATGCGGGCCACCGACTGCAGCCTTCGGCAGGGGCGGGAGGGGCTGCGTGGCAAATGATGAAAAAAAAAATCGCCTCCGCCAAGGTCGGGGTGGAAAAAAGGACGAGCTCGTCAATGGAGTGACAGGGGCAGGGAGAAGCCAGGAGCCCGCAATAGAGAAAAGAAGCCGACGACGAAACGGCAATCTTTACTAGGGAGGACAATGCGAAGAGAGAGGAAGAGATTCTCGTGTATGAAAACGAAAAACGCACCGCTGCCTGGGGGGAACGCAAACGGTCACACTGAAAGGGAGAAAAAAAGGGAAGAGGAGGAGCGGGCGGCCGCTTTTGTACTGAAGTCAAGAGCTCGGGAAACAGTCGGTGAGAGAAGCGGAAAGGAACGACGAAAGCCGGTGCTCTCCCGCCGAGGATCTGGAAAGCCACTTGCGTCCAAAAAAAAGGCAAATCAGAAAAGACTTAAGATCCGCGGAACTTAGCGTCACGATCTAGCGAGCTGCACCTCTCCGCAAAGGAAAAAAGAGCGGGGGGGTAGTAATTCCGGAGGCGAGGGCCCGAAAAACGGTCTCGTAAGGGGGGGCGAGGGAAAAATCAGGGTAAGAAGGAAGGTAGGGGTGGACGAGACCAAGGGGAAGCCACCACGCGAGGACTCGCGGGGCTGGCGCTCAGCTGGGGGCGGGAAACTAAGCGGGGTTTTAATACCCGAAGAACGCTCAGAGGCCATAACTTCCGCCCTCAAGGACAACTCATGAACAGGCGAAGATAAAGATCGGTAGATGTCTTGGATTCTCCGACACGCGCAAATTATTTTAAAAATCTCCAACAGGGGGAGAGAGAGACGCTTGGGCTCTCTTTCGTAAGCAAGGCGTAAGGAAGTTTCAAAACACGAAAAAGTGGGGCAAGCGAAACGAGTAGGGATAGGGGGCATAAAAACTGGACAGTCCTTGACTCCTCTCCAGAGAGAAGGAAAGGGAATAGACACTCTCCCCTAGTCGTCTATCGAGCAGATACGCCCCCGACGCGAAGTCAGTTTTCCTTTTGCACATCGGAGGGGGGGGAAAAATGAAACGTGGGGAAAAGGGGAAAAGGCTTACGGGAGGGGGGGCGAGAGGGACTGAGTGCTCGCGCGTCCGGGGCTAGGTGAAAAGTCCAGAAAAGCGAAAAATAGAGAGACAACAACACGGAGGAGGAAAGTGATGATGCGGGCGAGCGACAGCCAAAATCAATGCGATCGGAAGTCAAAAAAGCGCCGCCGGAGGAATCGGTAGTAAGGAAACGGATGAAGAAAGGGGGAGGAGGGAAAACGGGGACACAAACAGGACTTCGCTGTCTCAGGGTGGGGGGTAGTCTCGGCGAGAAGTCACGAGCGAAGAAAGCGTGAAGACCGTCGTGTCAGGGTTCGACTGCTAATCGTCGAAGCGAAGAAAATGGAAAACTGCTCAGGGGGAGGAAAACGCTTTCTGTCAAAAAAAGAAAGCTACGGACGCCAGAATCGCGGGGTCGCGAAAGGAAAGGCTAATCCAAGAGCTCCGGCCCTCCTTGGGCGCTTGTGACAAAGTCCCTTGGGGGAGGAAAGTGGGAGGAGGCGATCGAACTATACTCTGTATACCGAGCCGGTTTCATCTTGTAGACGCGGGGGGCGCAAACGTTCGGGTAGATGAATTCCGCCAGGACTACAAACACCACTAAAAAGACCCGAAACATGCAAAAGCGAAGGGACCAGAGAATATCTCTAAAAAAGATTCCGATCATGTTCGGCTTCCTGTGGAGTACCCTCCGGGAAGTCAATGACGATTCGAAGCCTTACTATGTCATGGCCTCTCGGCTAAAAAACTCGAGGGGCGTAGCATTATATTTTCAGTCTCAGAGTTTCGGCAGGCCGGAGTCCCTGCTCAGACTCTTTACTGAAGTTGACGGTGGGAAATAAAGCGATCTCTCCGTCAAATCAAAACGAAAAACAGGCCTTAGTTTTTACGTCAAGAAGAAGAGAGCTCAACGACGGGGAAGGGCAACCGGATTCGCAGTAGTCAACCTTCTTCGTAAAAACAATGGTCCTCGCGAGCGGTAAAGGGGCAGGGAGATAAAGGGGCTGGGTGCGCGTCTTCCCTTCATCAGTTTGTTAAGGCGAAGAACTCGTAGAGGGGATCTTAGAGGGGAGCGAACAACTTTAAAAAAGCAGCGGAGCTGGCTGAGAATTCGTTATCGGGGAATGAGAGTGAAGGACTCGCATGACGCGTAACGCAAAAACGTCGTCACTGGTGACAAAGCTCGAGGGGAAAACGTAGGGAAAAGGCGCAAAACGCAGAGTGAGGACTGGAGGGGTAGAGTCCCTATGAAATAGGGGACTCGACGGTGCTACTAGTAAACCGGGGCCTAAGGAGAGAAAAAAGACCCAAACGGGAAAGTCGTACAAAAAATCTGCTCATGCTCTTCTACTTCTTATTATAGAAAAAGGGGAAACCTCGACGCAGGATGGAGGAACTCAAGGGCCACAGGTCTGAGCAACGCGAAATGAAAGCAAATAAAAAAATCAAGCTTGAAAAGAGGGACTGAAACGCTGTGGGAAAAAAGGGACATCGAAACGTTCTTCTCCTAAAAAAAGTCTTATGCTCCATCATGGGAAGGGACGGAGGATCGGATCTGTCGAGTAAAAAGGACCAACGACGGCGACTTACCGTCCTCGGAGGAAAAAGAGGAGAGAACATCTCACTACGGGAGGGGACCAACGTACCTCATAAACAGAATAAGTGAACACCGGGGGTCAATAGCCGGCTCAAAGCGACGCACAACCGCGTAAAACGCAGCACTTATAGTGCAAATAGCCCGGGAGGCGGCGGGTGACTGGCTCGGAGGGGAACTCACGCCAGACATTGCCAGTTAAAAGATCAACGACATGTGGATCGGTAAAACACTGGACGTGGGGCATGACGTCAAAAAAAAACAAGGGCAGCCTTCGAAGCATACGTCGGGGCGGAGAATATGAATCGTCGTCAAAAATCGTCGGCGAGTCGAAAGCCAAAAGCAGTCCAAAGAATGGGAAAGCACAAAGGGGAAGGAAAAAAAAGACGTCCGGACTAGGCCGAACATTCAGTGAACCATCGTCTGTTATAAATCGAGACTAAAAAGATCGAGGGGCGTGTTCTATCAACCCTACTACCCGGCTTCCAAAATCGACCTCAAGAATCCTGGAGGACCACATTCTCGAAAAGTGAAATGTCACAATCGCGAAGGGCGAGCTCCATCTTGAACAGACGGGATCGCGAGACTGGGGTCAAAATAGGTTTCGCTTCGGCTTACGAAAGGGGGAGGTCCGAGAGCATGCGAGAAGCAAGAAAAAGATGGCCAGAGGGTAGGAGGTCGTCGAGGGAAAACGCATGGGGGGATTCTTTTACTTCGAGGTAACCTGAGAAATTGGAAGGTGGCAGGGAACAAACGAAAAAGCACTCAGAATTCGGAAGGGAAATGGGGAAAACTAGCGTCATCTAGACAAACTGTGCAAGGTAAAAGAATGAGGGCTTCGGTCCGAAGGAAAAATAATTAAGTGTCAATTCTCTCCACCAGAAGAGTAGGTAATTTCACAGCGGTCGGGGGGGGGTACGCGCGCAGGGGGGGGGGGGGAGGGTGGAAGGGTAGACTTTTTCAATGCGCGCCCGTTTTAAAGAAAAATAAGTGCGCGGAAGAGTCACCTTCGAGGGGAAAACCGAGTACCATGGGGGTTCAGGAAAAACTAGAAATGAACACGAACCGGTTTGGCAAGGAAAAAGTGGGAAAAAAAAAAAATCCGATGGGGCAACATCAAAGTATTGATAATGGAGGGGGGGGGGGGAGGAGGGGGGAACGCGATTTCCTGGGGGGTCTTGTGGGGGGGTGTCGCGAAGGGCTAGCAAATCTCCTTCACGAAAATACCAACTCACAGGTGCCGGAATACCGGGGAACGAAAATCTTGAAAAGATCACTCTATCCAAAAAAAATCAACTGGGGAGGTATCGAGGCGGCGGACGGAGAGAAAAACGGGACGCGAAGGGTGCTTTGGACAACTCGGTCCACTAGGGAAGAACGTGAGTATAAGGGGCCAGTGGAATCACGCGCCATGGACACAAGCGACTGGGGGAAAAGCAGCCGAGTCAAGTCGGGAAGTGAAGATACAGAAATCGGGGGGAGCGTGCCGCGGGGGAAGGCCAGCTAGTCCCTACGCCCAAACAGGACATAACAAAGACAATATAGAAGCCTCAGTCAAAAAGGAGACGGAAGAGGGTCATGGTTCTCTCGGGGGAGCTATTGGACTAAGGCAGCTTCGATCGAGCTCTCAAGGGGCAAAAATATCTACTCTTGAGGGGTGCAGTCACGATGGTCGACGACGTGGTCCTCAGGGGGCGGAGCTGAATACGACCTCCTAGAGCGCACCCAGAAAGGGACGCAGGACTAACAGTCAATGAACAGAAGGAATCAAGCAACACGGAGGGGGGGGGAAAGAAGAGAGGAAGGGTTTTACTAGAAGGGAAAAACGTAGAGATAAAGGATGTCAGTGAAAAAAGTTGCGCGTCGTAGGGATCAAAAATGTCGTTAAACTAAACTTGAAAAAGGAGGGGAGAAAGTAATGCAAACAAAAAAAAAAAAAAAAAAAAAGCCCAACCCACACACCCAAAAACCAAAAAAAAAAAAAAAAACCAACAAAAAAACGCAGATTCAGAATTGGGGGGGGGACACTTTTTTTGTTTTAGCGGCTAATAAGAGGGCATCTTCCGAGGAGGGGGGCAACAAAATCGGCTGCGGGGAGAACGCTCATAAGAAAATTTAGGGGGGCTGTTTATTCTCGTGCACGGAAAGGGAGCGGAAAGGGAATCTCTCGAAATTAAGTAAGGCGCGCTCCAAGCAATCGGGGTAATGAGGTCTCTCTCGAGGGGTGGTTTTCAAACCTGAAACTCGATTGATGTCCTTCCCGTAGCGCAAGCTGGAGGGGAAAAGGTGAAAACTATTTTCAACTATGAACTAACCAAATAGGAGGGAGGGCAGGAGGGAAACGATACGAAAAGGGAGGAGGTCCGAAATCGCGGAAAAAGAAAGATTCTTCACGGCTCGATGGAAAAAAGATGGGGCGGGGAGGGGGTCGTCGTCTCCTCAACAGAGACGAAACGCTGCAACCTGGGTGGGGGGGGGGGTGGGGGGGGGGGGGGGGTGAAAAAAACCATAATTACATTAAAAAGGAAGGTCCCAGAATGGAAGTTCCATCTGCGTGACCACAGGCATCAAAGTGTTCGGGTTATCCTTGGGCAGGGGGAAGAAGGTGGCTCCCGGCTACTCAATGAGATGACTCGAACGCCTTCTATCAATGGCTAATGAATAGGAAGGCCACCGACTCTTCGTACTCGACGAAAGAACGGAGAACAAATAAACGACAAAGAAAAGGGGGGGAGCGCAGAAAAGACACTCAGCTGGGCCGTGAAGAAAGGGAGCGCAGGAGGGAAGGGCAACGTGCTGGAGAGGGTCGGGCCAGCTTTTGATTAAGCGAAGGCCTGTCAGGGGGGTAATAAAGCGGAAGGAAAGATCGGCGAACCTTAGACAATAATAGCCCATGAAGAGGGAGAAGTCTAACTCCTGAAACTCGCGACGAACAAGAGGGAAAAAAGAAGAGGATAGCGACCGATTCTTCGAGCAAAGCGCAAGGGAACGTGCAGGACAATAGAAAAAGGGCAGCGGTCCGGCGAGGAGGGCGATGCCGGGGTCCGGGATGACACTAAGGATTCAGGAAAAAAGAGTGGACATACAATCTCAGGTATAGGGGGTCAGGAGGGAGAAACGACCGAGTGATAAATAGAAACGAAAAAGTCATCTAAGACAAAAGATGGGGGGGGGGGACGAGAAGGGGTAAGAGTGCGCGGGCTGGTCTTCCAGTGAGGGGGGAGGCTTTTACCCTGACAGAGAAGTCCGACTACGGGAAACCAGGAATTTGCACGAAGGGCGACGCCAAATACGAGGGCGATCTAAGTTGCGTGGTTGGGAGGCGCGAAAAAAGTAAAATCCGCTGGGGGGAGGGGGGGGGTAGAAGTTCTTTTATAGTGCGTCGGCGAAGGTGCGGGGGTGAGGGCCTAGCCAGGGGAAAGCCGGAGGGGAAAAACGCGTGAAAAGGGGGCCGATCGCCTTACGGCCTCGAGGGAGGGGGGGAAGGCAGATTCAAAAGGGATTAAGGGGAAATTATGGCTGGGGGTGCAAGGAATAGGTCCAAGAGGGGCGTCTCCGTTTCAAAAAAAAATTCGTTCCACCTTAGGGCTCTTCGTGCTCGATCAGAGGAAGGAGCGTACCCATAGAGGTCTGCGCGATCAAACGGAAAAAAAGGGGAAATGATGGAGGAACTGACGCCTTGCGAACGCACCACTGGTAAGCGCTCTTTCCCAGAGGACGAAAGAAAAAAAAAAAGTACTTTTAACATTCTAATTAAGGCTACAGACCAGAAAGAATGAAACGAAGAAAGTAAACGATGGCCGGGATGGAGAGAAAGAGAAAATATGGAGACGTGGCGTAGCCCGTAGTGGGTATGATACTCTCTTAGGAAAATCTCGGTAGAAGAATGAGGGATCTCAAGTCAAGAGTCAGAAGACAAGCAGGGGGCAATCCGTTGCGGGGGGAGATAGTGAAAGCGGACTAGAAAATCGCACCATAATCTGGGTACCCACGACGGAAGGAAAAGGAGGACTGGCATCTTTCATATCAAATGAAAAAGAACCGAGATTTCTATAAAGAAGGGGAAGACGAACACGGCGCGCCTGTACGGCTCGAAAAAAAACCAGCTGTGCATCGAGAGAAACCGCGATGCCTACGAACGTAGTTCAACTCCCTGAAAAGACAAGTATTAGACGAAGTAACAGGGGGGACGGGGGAGGGGTAGAACGCGTTTTTCGCCGCTTCTACGCTCTCGCATACACTCGGGGGCGAGAACCGGATGACTGGACCGAAGAAGTCTCTCCTCCTACGATCGGGAGGCGGACTCCGCGGTCTTAAAAAAGGTCAATCTACGAAAGAGCAGAAGGGAAAACTTAAGAGAAACGGCCTACTCTACGACTGCACCGAGACGGAGAACAGACGTTTTTCTTCAAAGGAAAGGAGACAAAAAACGCGTAGGGAAGTAAAAACGGGGAACCCTGGGAAGGGGCGGCGAAGAGTGGACGCCAACAAGCGATGGGCTCGTGGAAGGGCGCGCGCGAGCGGGACCGTCTGCGGGGGGGGGGGATAAATCAAAGCAAAAGGACAACGAACAACTCGCTCAACTACCAGTCCAGGAGAAGCGACTACTCTAGCTTCGATGATTGATGGTTTCGAAGGGAACTCACAGGAGCGGAAAATAGGGGAGTTAAGCAAACAGGAGGGGGATCTCTCTCGGATTAGCCAGGAGATGGTCGAAAAGAAGGAGGGGATGGAGGGCTGAGGGCGACGGGGGAAACTCGAAACGAGTCGCTAGAGGAAGAGGGTACAAAGGATTTCGACTGCGTACACTATTTCATAGAAGACACGGGTCAAAAACCGTAGGCCCCCGCTTACTTCAATAAAATCTCAGGAGAAAAAAAGACGTGAAAAAAAGAGCACTAATGGGAGGTAAAAATCGGCATTTGGACCGCTAAGGAAGGGCCCACGACGGCAAAAGGGGCCGGCGAGAGCTGGCGGAATCCTGAAGCGAAAAGGAAAAAAGTTATGTCTTCTCCACCTCGAAATAATCTCTCCCTCCATCCACAACTTATGGATGAGTAAAAACTCTAGAAGAGATATCGCGAGTGTGAATAGAAAAAGAAAAAGATCGAGGCCAAAATTCTTATGTCGCTTCCAAGGTAAAAGTCTAAACTGGGGGATATAATACTATTTTATGCGCCCGAGGAGGAACAGGGCACAGCGCTTCTTGCGCTCTTGGGGGTCCTGGTCGGAAACCGGAACAGACATCTGGGTGGGGGAAACCAGGTCGAAGAGGAGAGAGCCTGATCAAGGACAGTGAGATGGCTCTAAGAAGGAAGTTTCGGGAACTCGTCGTGAACAAAGGAAGAAGACCAATTCGAGGGATAGACCTCGCCTGGCGTATCAATGCTGATCTAGCCCTCAGGGGGGGAGGAGAAAAAAGGTTATGGGGGGGGGTTTTCTTCTTCGATCCAGGAGAAAGTCGGATCTAAAAGGCAAGGGCAGAGGCTCGTGGGGACGGAGGAGGGAAATGGGAGGTCCTTCAGAGCTCGTAAAACAAAGTAGCCGTGTCCTCGAATCGCGCGCACCGCAAAAGCCAGACGGCAAAAGGAATGTGTCAGACTTAGGGACCAGGCCGACGCGCGACGGATTTCGCGGGAAGATCCGGCGTCGGTCTAGGACGGGAGGCTACTAAACTCCGCTCATTAGGCAAGGAGAGGTGCAGGTCGAAGGAGAAGGGTCCGCGCGAGGCCGGAGAAAAGGGGGGAGATCGGAGATTGGGGCCGTGGAAGTGAATGCAAAAAAAAGAGCGCAGGGACATCCTTCACAGGGGAAAAAGGGAACCCGCTTCTCGCAAAAAAGTTCGCGCCGCGCGTGAGCACGGAGAAAAACTCAGGCAGGGAAAAAAGAAACCGCGTGCCTTGGGGGGTCTCACAGGGACCGAACGTCCCGGCAAATTATGGCGCTCTACAAAGGGGGAGAGGGGGCCGAGGGAGGGGCTCTGCGCATCTGCGTCAGCTTTAAAAAACAGCGGCCGGTCGTGGGTCAGGGCGGTCGTTAGTAGATTCGGAAGGGGAGAAGAGAGAGAATGCTATACAGCAACGATATGACGTGGGAAAGACCGCGCTGTGTGGGATAAGCGGAGAGAATGCATATGGAAAAAAAACCCGCCCGGCTTTGAAAAGTCGAAGAGCCTTCTTTCACAGAGCTCGCGCGAGGGGTCAACGAGAATACTTTCGGACTATACGAACCAAAATCACGGCGGCCGTCGCAAAAAAACGAAAACCAAGAACTTCTCTGACGTATCCGAAAGAAAAGACGGAACAAAGAGACGAGGAACTCGCGCGGGTAAGGGCCAAGGCAGGGAACGGAGCTTTCATCATCTACAGAGGAGCGAGTCAGTCTGCTTGATGGGACAGGAACAAGAGACGAACGTGGCGTCGAACTCACGTCAGGCGGCAAAAAATTTTCGCAAGGGGGAGGAGAATCGAGACTGTAACCCAAGAGAAAGATGGAAGAAACAAAAACTCTTACTCGAAGAAGAACGAGAGCGAGCAGAAAAGGACTCAAAAACGACCCGGACGCCAGAGTACGCTCATACTGAAGAGGGGGGAAGGACGACAGCCTACTCAGCCCTAGTTCAGACTATACCGACTGGCAGGAAAAGTGGCACGTTCTCACGTTAAAAAAAATCGAGGGCCCTCAAAACGACATGTCTGACAAGAGAAGCAACTCAGTGCTCTGACTATCAATGTGAGGGGTGATTGCGCGAGCAAAAACGGTCCGCGGGAGGGGGGGAATCGCATCGTAGGGGGGCGTCCGCATCGGGGAAATTCAAAAAAGGCGCGGCGCCTTCCTCAAGGGCCCGCTATTGGGGAAAACCCAAAGGGGGGGGGGGGGGGGGGGGGGGGGGGGGGGGGGGGGGGGGGGGGGGTGTATCGAAGAGGGGGGGGGAAAAAAACTCTAGACCTTTCGCCCGAGCAGTCACCTAGAGAGGAAGGAGGGGGGGGGAGTTTCTTTCGGGAAAAAAACAGAAGAGTGCCGGACCCTGAAACATAAAAATTTGGAATTGTCCACGCAATGAGGACAAAACCTCCAAACACAAAAGCAAACCATCTTAAAAAAAAAAACGGCCAGCGTCGAAGGAAGATAAGAGGACAAGAGTGATCGCAGCGCGCCACCAAAGTTGTCTGCGAGTGACGCGAAGGGGCGCGAAAGCTAGTCGAGGCAGGATTTCGTCAGCGAGGGAGTGTGCGCGAAGGGCGGACATGGGATTCTGGTATGTGCGAAAAGGAGACGGGCTGAACAATTTGAAAAAAACCGACCGCCATCGGGAGAACGTGAACGTGGGAAGAGGAGAACGCGCGACGTCCGTAAGACTAAGAGAGGTCAAGAAGGAAGAGGGGAGAGAGGGGCCTAAAAAAAAAAAGCGCCCCCTTATTGCTCTGGCGGTTTCGGGAGGGGAGGAAGGCTCACCAGGCTGCGTGGGAGGAGAATCTACGGGAAAGGCACAGTTTTATGAAAGGGGAAGGAAGACTAAGTCAAGAAAAAGAAGGGGGGGGGGGGGAAGAACCTTCCTGACCATGGAGAAACGAACACAAAACTCCGGTT
>Ga0179593_1539862_pt1 | contig 12014 bp, 11 predicted proteins | sample CZODoug2_1_08_16_FD_185931 | JGI IMG/M metagenome (GOLD analysis project Ga0179593, IMG submission 185931) | Vadose zone soil fungal communities from Angelo Coast Range Reserve, California, USA - CZODoug2_1_08_16fungal (PacBio error correction) | ecosystem: Environmental > Terrestrial > Soil >...
AACAGTAGGGAAATCGTCGTGGATGACCTACCTCCGGGCGTATCAAAAAAAGAGACACGAGGTGCCGCACGCAAGTGGACAAAACTCAGACGCAAGGAAGAAAAACGGGAAAACCGTCCGGAAGGAAAAAAGGGGAACATCTAACGGTGCTCGGCCCGGAAAAGACTCTAGGTATATGGACGTTAAAAGCTTCGGAAAGAAAATGGGAGGCGGCCGCCGTGGTCTGCGGTCGGAAAGGCCTCGGCAAACAAAAGCCCTGCGTATCACAGGGCTCAGGAGAAAAGGGGAGCTAAGGTGACAACGCAAAGAAAACTGGAATCCCACCCAACAGAAAAAAGCCTGGACCAAAAACCCTGATGGGCAATGGGGCTCAAGCCACTTTCGAGCGGAGGTTGGAAATCGTCGCCAAAAAGAGTGGGCGGGGGGAGGAGGTCTTGGCCAATCGAACGAGCCTACTCTCCTCTTGAAAGGCGGAAGAAATACTTGAACCATCAGGGCCGTTGTAAAAGTTTGGGTCCAGAGGGGGGAGGCAAATAACCCAATAAGGGGGCTGACACTCGGGTTAAGGGAATCTCCCAAAAAGAAGGAAAGAGTCCACTGATCGACGAGCATCGGCCGCCGCTTCAGTGCAGAAGAAAGATTCTACCGGAACCTACACCGAAACCAAACGGATAAGCACAGGTCGAAACGGAAGTTCCTCCCAAAAAGGGAAACACAAAATGCATGGACGATCTAAGTTCGGCAGGGAATGGAATCTATGCAGTCTGGGGGGGGAAGAGGGGGGGAGGTCCTGCGATCAGTCAAGGCGGAGCTGTCTCGTGTCGCCGACGGGTACCTGGTCAAAGAAAAAAACCTCGTTCCTTGCACAAACGTGCTTCAGCTCCGTGAAGGGGTGCCTTTTGGGGGTCCTGCAAAGGAGTATTGCTAAAGTGCTGGCGTGTGGTTGAAAGAGTAGGGTTCTCCTAGTTGTGGGGAAAAGCACGTGGTCGCCCTGGTTCGTCGGGACGACTCTTCTCCGGAACAGCGCAAAGAAAGATCGGAAGGGGCCAAGGGAGGACACTCAGAAAAAAACCTGCGGTTTCATCCTCAGAGGGGGAGGCCATAAAACACCCCAAACGCGGCAATACGACCTCTGTAAAGTAATGGCCGTCAGAGTTGGGAAGAAAGAAAAGGCCAGGAAGGGAGGAAGAACCTGGGGGAGGGGAGCCGAAATCTCTCCTTCTTGGGGATTCAGCCTACTAAAGAAAAAAACTTTCAAGAAACCACGACCTCCTGAAAGCAGGGGGTGAACTCAAACAACTCTCAGCAGAATGTCGAGAATTCAAGGGAAGATGGTCGAGGCGCCGTCAAGACGAAGGAAGAGGGGCAAGGAACGCGTCGCGCGCTTGGTTATCGGGGGACCTGTAAAAGAAACTACTTGGAGAAAGGTATCGGACGCCTCGGCCCAGCCTAATCAGGAAAGGTCGATCGAGAAAAACATCGGGGGAAGCCCACGTTGGGCCGAACGAGAAAAATCTTATTAACTTCTGATTACCCCCGAAAAAAGGACTAAGGCCGCCGGCCTCGTGGCTGCGTAGGCGGGCTAGTCCAACCTAGCAAAAAAAAACGGCTCTTTCCAAGTTACAGACGAGAGAAAAAAAAAATGTTAGGAAAAGAAAGAGAAAGATTAAGCCATGAAGAGAATGGGAAGCGTGGAATATCCCGCTGGAAATCCAAGGGAAAAAAAAGGGAAGCCGGTGCTGGGGCATGCGCCTTCAACAGAAGGGGGGGGAAGGGAATCCATTCGGCGCCCGGATTAACAAGAGCAGGACCCCGAATAAGGCTTTCAGGATAACAGGAAAAAAAGGTGTCTTAATGACTATACGAAGAAGAAAAGGGATGAAGGAGCGCCACGTCAACCGGCACCCATCGACCGCGCCCGGCGCCCTCGAGCTTCCAGAAGGGGGAGAGGACATCTGAGGGGAACTCTATAGGAGTGAGACGTGAATCACTGCGTCGCCTCCCTCTCTTAAAGAAAGGGTGACCAGACGCAAGCGGGGTCGGAGGCGTCGGCGAAAGGCCATTCACTTCTCTCGAATATCCCGCAGCTCACCAGAGGGGGAGCCTTGGAAGAGAGGCGGAAGGACTCGACTACAGAGGTCAAGGGAATTTGAAACGGGCTCCAGGGGCGTTTGGTGGAGAAAGGTCCCGAAAACCGAGGCCCTGGAGATTAATCAACACGAGGACGATTGGAGTAGAACTGGGGGGTCTACTGCGCGGGCCGTATAAGAAAGGGGAAAAAAACCAAAAAAAAGTCGCAACCAGGTCTCAAACCCCGTTCGACACCATCTTCTTACCAAAAACCACCCCGAAAAAAAGACTCTTGACCGCCCACAACAAAAAATCGGAGATGCCCAGCTCACTCTTTGAGCCACTCAGGGGAAAAAGAAATCGTCGGCGGAGCCGTCGGCCAAATCAGCCGGAAGAGGGAAGAAGAGAGAACATGGTCCATCACTCCAGCCAAAAAGAAACCTCGCAGATGGTCGTCCCGGATCCCCGGGAACTCACTGAGGAAAGAGAAGAAAAAGTTCAAGGGGGGGAGTGGCCTGAGAAAGGACGTCCCGTACCTTTTGGGTAGACACAGAGATTTTGGGGGGCGGTGTCGGCGGTGACACTCGACCTCGTGAAGTCGATACCACAAGGCCAGAGCGTCTATAAATGGACAGGGGGGCCCACGCCAGGCCAGCTTGCCGCCGCACGGAATGCGGGGCGGACTGAACTAGCATTCACCAGAGAGAAAACACACTCGACCATTGGGTTGAGGAGGGATCCGGACCAGTCCGAGGAGAAACAGAGGTGAAGCCGAACACATAAAATCGCCCTGCCAAAAAAAAGGCGGTCCTATAAAAACCAGCGAAGAGACGGGCGATGGATGGATTCAAACTGGGAAGACTTTGGTGGGGGGAACGAAGGAGCGGGCAGTAAGATGTGTTATTGAACAATCGTAGGGAATAATGCAACGGGGGGAACAGGGACTAGCTCCCAGACTTCGAAAAAAATCAAAAAAGGGCGGTAGTTTTGGAGCGTGCCATGTCAGAAGGAAAGAACAGTTCAGCGGCGCGCGCCTGCACACATGCAGAGGGGGGGGCCTCAAAGGCCGTCCATCATCCCCTCCAAGAAAATGAGGAAAGTGGCGCCGAACTCCGGCGGGCAAGATGCTCAGTGGGAACTAAAAAAATGAAAGAATCATTATCGAAGGGATTGGGGTCAGACGAGTCCACGTTCAGGGAGGAACGGAGTTAAAAAGCGGGTGCGGAATCAGCCCGGCGGTGGGGGAGAAAAATAAAAAAACCATGCGATCGCGACTATAGAGAACAACAAGGAGAGGAGACGGCCGACACATGGTTCATCGGGACCTGCCGAGGACACCAATAGACGACGAGGTGCCGCCAAAAAGGGGGGCGAAGCGACGGCAGCCGAGGACGCTATCAGGAGGAATCATTAAAAAGAAAAGGGTGCGTTAGGCTAACACCAAGTACTCAGCTCTTGGACGGGAAAATCTCTAAGAGCTCCTGGCGCGGTGGGCGGCGCAGAGACGACCCTGGCTCAGCGGTCAAAACTGCAAAACTACCAGACAAGACTTTCTCTCAATGGGGAGAGGGGGGGGAAAGTCTGAGGAAGGGGACGAAAAAAAAGAGCAGTTTTACAGCTTCCTTGAAGAAGAAAACCGTACGGCCCCTGCTCGTCCTACCAACCAGGGGAGGGAAGGGGGACAACCAGAAAAAAGTCGACCTGGGAGCTGAGAGAAAGGGGACGGGAGCTTGCAATGTACAAAAGAGGTAAAGAAGATCTACTCCCTCAAGAGGTCGTCTGAAGAGAACACCATACATAAGGGGGGGGGGTCCGACCGAGGTGTGAGGGAGGGGGGCTGGAAAAAACGCCGGCGTGAAATCATCGGGGAGAGAGGGAAACTCTGGCAGGCTCGGACACGTGGGATCGAAAGAACATCTCCTCCTCTGGGCCTCAAAATAGCTACCGGCCCTACACCGCACAAAAAGTCTCTGTGTACGCAACAAAGGAGTTACGAGCCACACCATGGAAGAAGACTCATCCTGCTGAACTGTATCCAAGGGACGAGCGCGAGGGCGGGCTTGAAAAGTGCTGGGGTTGTTTAACAGAGGGAGGCTGTCAGAGAGAGAGTTAGCGGGGTAGGGCTGCGCCTACTTCTGACGCAGGGAAAAGAAGCACCCCCGAAAAGCCTGCACGCTTGTCTGTAAAGGCCAAAGACTGGGTTTTGGGGGAGGGGGATTCTCAGGGGTGTCAGGGTGGAGTTGGTGGGGCACACGCTCTTTTACCCGCCGTTGAGAAAAAGAAGGGTGAGAAAAAGTTGCGCGGAGTTGCTCGACGACCCGAGGCCCAAAATTCTCCCAGGAGGAGGACTAGCGGAAGGGGGGGATACGAGAGACCGCGAGCAAAAGTGAGGGGTTGGAGATCGGGAGGCCCATCGCCAAACGACACCAAGGGGAAAGGGAGTTCAAAGCATCTGTGCGTCGAGCTTGGCGCAGCGATGTCAGACGCGCCGGCAAAGTCGTCGCAGACCGCTGAGGTGGGGGGGAGACTTCCAACCAGGAAGATTCGGACTCAACCACTGAAGGGTCAAGAAATCGACTGTCACCACGACCTCCTGGTCAGACTCCTTTTAAAAAAAAAAAAAAACTAAAAAAAAAACCTGGCGACGACCAACGCAAGAGTAAGAGCCTGACTAGCGGCCATAGAAAGGGTTCGGGGGTGATAGGTTGGTAAGGGTGACCATCCTCTCCTACTTAGCTCAGGGAAAAAAAGAATCCAAGAACGATCCCGGGAGACTGGTCTCCTCCTCTCATCGGCTTAAAAATGTCCTGAACTGTGGGATCTCCTTTTATCCTCCGACGGAACGAGAACCAGTATGAAACTGGACCTCCCACTCCGGGGGACGTCTAGAAAAAAAAAACTTAAGGAACGTCGCTGTGCTCTTCACGCGGCCGACCCTGGCGCGGGCTCGGGCCGTGAACTAAACCAACAACAACGGAAGGAGGCATCTATAGATGAAAAAGGGGGAAGCTCCGCGAAGAGCCCTTCTAAGCAAAAGCCGGACGATTCTCTCCTAAAGATTCTGGTGAAAAAGAAAAGGGCTGAAAGGTGTGCGCGGTTGTACCGAAGGGGGGAGGGGTATCGGAAAAGCGTGCCAACTAGCTCCGCAGGGAGATTGAAAACAGCTTACCCCATGGGGCAGTAGAGACGATCAACTAATAATTAGGGAAAAGAAATCTGAAAAACCGATCCACCCGCTCCGACCGCTCTCCAGTCCCTATCTACTTTGCGGCACTGGGAGACTTCGGACAGGGCGCAAGGACAGGAGTTTGGGGGCGCGGACTGCCTCCCCCTTCTCAAGTGGGGTTGGGCCGGTCGCAGACGTGTCGGCGAAGAAGGGAAATGCGAAAGTGTGGAATAGCACGCAAAAAGGAAGATCTTGATCCAAATCGCAAGGAAAGAAACTGGAAGCGGCTGCTTTCCAGAGAACTACGACAAAAGGGAGACAAGTGCGGTGTGGGCGAGGGGGATCCGAGAAGACCACAGGGTGCCAGCCGCATGAGCAGGGCGTACGAACCGCGAAGTCTCTTGAAAAAGTAAAACAGATTCAGGGAGGACAACCCGCCGCGCCACCGTGAGATCACCATAATCCACCAGCGTAGACAGAGAGAGTTGGAAAAAGTCCATCCAATAGAAATACCCCCAGGGGAAATGCGAACCCATGAGACAGAGAGCCCAGCCCCTCTCATAGGGACCGGGGGGGGGGGGGGAGGATCGCTGCTGGGCAGACCATCGACATAAAAGAAGACAAGTGCACAGAGATAAATTGCCGCACTCTCACCACAGCCCGCTCTCTTGTCGGCTATTCGTTAAAGAAGATGAGAGACTAGTCAGGGGGGAGTTCGGTTACTCACAGGAGGAAAATCGTGTACACATCGGTTGGGGGAGAGGGGTGAGGGTCCAGGGCCGGTACACTAGAGCAATTGTAGAAACTTAACAAAACTTCGTAAGAACAAAAGGTTGAAAAGAATTGATTCCCGCGCTGAAAGAACCATAAACGACGCCACCTTCCGAGGCGGGGCCCGCTGCGAAAAAAACAAGGCTCCGGGGAACAATCGGTCGGGCACGCGAGGGTTTTTGATGAAGAAGGACGCCGACTGCTGATTGCGTGGAGCATAGGGAAGCCTCTGAAAAACGTCTTCCTAAATCCACAGGGGGGAGGAGAAAATACACGGCGCCATCTCGATCTGCTGAGGGGGAGGGGCCCATTAAAACCTAAGGTTTGGGTCAGTTACGAATCGAGGGGAAGAAGCTGACTCTGCAAAGAGGCTGGAGGGGTAGGGTCCCCTCCGCCAAAAGAAGTTAAATCAAGCATCCTCCGAAGGGGGAGGGGGAGGGTGGTAAAGTTCCGCCCATCCAAGGGGGCTCTCTCTCCGCACCAGCCGCCCATGAGCTCCAGATCCCCGTTCCCGAACCCCAGGATGGTTGGACGGTGTTAAAAAAACAGAGCAGAAGTCTAAAGCACGTGGGGACCAGGTGATCAAGCATGATAGAAGGGAATCAGGGGGGCCGAGGAAAAGGTGGGTTGGCAAACGATCTGTGCTTATCCAAAGGGAGGGGTCTGGAAATGCACGGACAGCTCTAAGAAAGACTCGAAGAAAAAAAAAACAACAAACGATAGGAGGAAAAGAGAGAGGAAGGAAAAACGCCAATATAAATACTACCGGAAAAACAGCTGTACGTACGAGGGCGCACGCCACCTGCAGTCGGGGGGAGGGGGCAAAAAAAATTTCACAAGCGAGAGATTATCCCTTCCTCCAAAAGTGAAATCTGCCTCGTGAGGGTTAGGCGTCGCCCCCTGACGAACTGAGTGAAAAGGCCGCTGAAGAAGGACTGAGGGAGGGGTCTCAAGTAAAGAAACGTCTGCTTCTGATTTAAAAAACAAAGGAACCTTCGTGCAGCTCCTTTGGCTTGCGAAGTCAGGGTAGCTTAATTGACCTTCAAATAAAAAGACTATTTGTGAATTCAAGATGAAACTGTAAACCTTACCCACCCCGAAAAATGAAGCGTCCTCCAAACAAAAAAAGGAGCAAAGAATCATCAGCTCGAGGAGAAGAAAGAGGGGGGCAGGATAAAAGTCGTTGGTTGTCTTCTAAGTCTTGGGGAAGAGAGTTAAAAGAGGCTCTACGCCCTCGAGGGAGGAGCGACTAGATAAACATGCAGATGTTCGGGAAAGTGGTCCGATCCGTGGGGGGAATGCACTCTCCGAGTTCCCGCAGAGTAAAGGTGACGGCCAAGTGGCCTGGGTAATCGAGGGGAGGCGATCCCACAGCTTCCCACGTTGGACTACGAAAGAAGTGAAGAAAAACTCAAGGGTCGACCCTAAACGATCGTAAAGGCAGGTTGACCTCCCCTACATGACAAGGTCACGATTCAGCTTTTGTAACGGAGAAAAAATTGTACAACGCCCACTGAGAAAAGCCAAACCCTGCCCGGAATGACGAATCTCATGTTACGGGGGGCACGGAAGGACAGACGGGAAACAGGCAAAAGGGGTAGGGGAAAAAGGATGATCGTGAACGCCTGAGGTCTGGGGGAATGGAAAAGGGTGTCTGTTCACGACTCAGGAGCAATCGAATAAACAGGTGCCTCAGCAACTCTTTCTGCAGCTGCCGCCTACTTGGGCTGTTCTGGACGAGAAAGGTCTTAAAGGGGAGCTGTGGTAAAGAAGTTTTCTAACAGGGGGGGAAGAAGGATTCAGACTTGGAAGGGCTTCTTCTCGACGCCGGTTCTCCTTCCATATCAGTTATCCCGGGAAACTAAAAAGATAAAGTAGAGGGAGGACTAGCCTCTCAAGGTGAGTTTCATCCTCTGAGATCCATCTGAAAATATCACCCACTTCCCCGTAGGTCCAAAGAAGCCTTCTGGTTCCTCCGAATGAAGAAACTTATAAGAGGCAGGATGCAAAAGGGGGTTTCTTTCGACACAAAAAGATCAAAAAAGGGGGGACGACGTCAGCCTACGCCTACGAGTCGACACTCTCTGCAAAAAAATTTTCCAAAAGTACGACCTTTGAAGGAAGAAGGGTAGTCGGGAACGCAGTAAAAGAAACCAATCGTCCTTGACTACTAAAAAAAAGGATTAAAAAACGCGGCGTATCAACCGGTTACCTATTCGGTCCTATGAGAGGGGGGATCTGCGAGAGGGGGATCAGTGGACATGAGACAGAAAAATACTTCCTTCAGGTCGTCGGGATACTAGACAAATATACACTCAGTTTCTGTCCTCCTAACCGAGAGAAAAAGAGGGGCGGAAGCCCAGGTGGTTCAGCTGGGCTGCCTCCATGGAAAGAAAAGGAGAACCAAACCGGAGGACGTACATGACCCCAAGAACTCCTGGGGGATCTGCGCTGAAACGTAGAAGGAACTTCGCCTGTACAGGGAAAAAGAAATCCAGTGCCTCCATTTCTTCTTGCAGAGGGGGCCTCGGGGGGAAAGAGAGAACACAGGAAGAAGAGATGTCCACGCTGCAGCGCCATAGCGGGATCAAGAGCCCCTCTGACGAAATCCATATGCAGAAGGACGGGGGATGGGGGAATAGAACGTATAGAGGTGGAGACGGGTGAAGGAATCGGCGGCAGAAACTTATAAGAAAAGAGAGGTGAAGAACCTAAAAGGAAGTGCGTTTCCAGCCGATCATGACGAGGGAAAAGGAGGGGATCTTACACAATCTGAGGGGGCTCTGATCAACTGTAGAAAAAGGAAGATTAAGTAGGGAAACATCGTCCACCATGAAACAGATCGCGACCCCCTCTCAGATCGTCCCGAGCGGCGTCGAGTGTCGTCCGCCTCCGGAAGGAGTCGAAAAAGAGGGCTTGGACTGGTCGTTTGATAGGAATCGGCCGAAAAAAGGACTTGAACAGGAGGTCTTGGTGACAAAAAGGGATCATCTAGGTCGGCGTCGGCAACTACGGGAATCGCTGGGTGGCGCACCTAAACAAAAAGAGATCTAAAAACCCCGCGGAACTGCGCGGTCAGCGATGAAGAGAGGAACTCGGACGACAGCAGGAGGGTAAAAGAAATCTCCATTGTTCTTTTTGGGGGCTATGGAAAAGGGGATCCAAAACCTTCAAGGGGGCGAGGAACATCATAGTACAGCCTAGAGGGGGGGGAGGACTGGACTCTCTTGATTAAGAAAGAGGTAGGCAGAGCAATAAAGGAGGAAAAATGACACCATGTCTTCCCCCAAATCTTCTAAAGAAAAGGGGAACCAAAACGAAAGACCTGTCAAGAAGGTATCAGGCATCCCCCGGCTTTAAAAGCGAAAGCCCAGAAACTCGTTCAGAGGAACTATTGTGGGAGTCTCTGCGCTTCGTGAAAGAGGAGGGGGAAAAAAAGAAGAGAGGAATAAACCACCGCGTTCTCCAGAAAACCATGGAAGACATCAAAAAGCAAAAAAAACTCTCGATTCTGTCGTCCCAGGATCCATGCCCTCATTAGATAGTCCAGGAAAGTCTGGTTAGGGCAACTTCCGACCTTTTTCCACGGAATACCGGGTGCAAGTTTGGTCGGGGTACGGAACTCTTGAAAGTCGGCGCGCGTCTAAGACCTCCGTGGACAGGAACTGGGAAATCAAACAGAAAGAGTGTCGCCGCCCGAGACCAGGCCGAGGCAAATCACGCAGTCGATCGAAAGAAGGGGAAAAAAAGCAATGGATGGTGAGATGAGCCTTCTGAACCTGAGAGGGGCGAATCGGGACACGCCGAGAAAAAAAATCTCCTGAAAGCCCCCCTGAGAGGGGTTGCAGGAAAACAATCCCGAGCTCGGAAAAGGTCTCAGGAAAAACCTTAAATCTGTGGGGGGACACTTAAGGAAGTGCGACGTGGTGGTGTTATATCCGGAAATTCGGGGGAAGGGAAACTAAGATGATTTTTCCGGGTCACATCGCTGATAGAGCACGGCAATAACGACTCAAGGCGGTAGTTTGATCGAATTGTAACCGCCGCAGAAAAGGCGTGGAGGGGAGCGTCGCTCACAGAGAAAGTGCAAAAAGGCCCGTCCCATAACCCGTCAGCACCCTCCAGGCATCTTTAAAAAGGGGGGAAAACATCCCCGGTCGGCATATGCTGCTAACTTAGGGAGCAAAAGGAAGGGTAGGTCGGCAGGAAGGGAGTTCCACGGTGGAGTCGGGGGAAGACGTCTCGCGTCGAACTTGGAAAAACACCGGAACTGTTACGAAAGAGAAATGATACTAGAAACACTCACAAACAAAGGAGAAAAGATATAGGGACTCGGAGGGAAAAGGAATGGTAAGAACAGCCGGATGATCAGCAACCCCTTACACGAGCAGAATCCAGTCGTCGACGCCGACTGGAAAATCCTTCTAGCAGAAAGACGGAACCGCCGGCCCAACACTGTGGACTTCCTCGCAACCCCTGGAAAAAAAGAGGATAGGGACGGGGAAATTGAATATGAAAAAACATGGAATTGTTGCTATCAGAGAGGAAAAGACACGCTTCTGACGACCTTGAAGCGTAAACCCCAGTGCCATGGGCTGAGCGAAATTCTTTAGAACAAGGAAAGCACGCGCGAGTTGCGATCAGCGCTGGGCAGGAAGAGAACACCAATTCCTTAAAACCGCTCTGTCCTCTCCAAACCATTAGGAGGAATCAAAAACAGATAGTCGAATGCGCTGGAGATCCCCGTTGCTGTCGGCGAGGGAAGGGGGAAAAAAAATTCATGTCCGATGCTACTACGAGAGCTGCTTACGAGACGAGGAAATATCCAGCAATGGACGATTGGACTATTGGCGGGCTCAGAGGAGGAGAAACCGAAAGTAGGGGAGGGGGGCACTCTTTTCTCTTGATCCATTTGAATAAATCGAAAAAAAGTCTAGAAGAACCTCCCTGCCGCGTGGGATCAGCCTTCCACGAGAACAGATAGGCATAAAGGACCGAAACCGTTACACACCTGGTGTACTCCAAATTCCTGGAGAGGAAAAGGGGGAGAATGGGGGAAACAAACGTGGCCTTGGACTATAAAAAAGCCGTGGACGAATTGTACAGGACAGAGATAGAGTTAGAGGGAAGTCAGGGCGAAAATTCTTCTTGTGGTAGGGACGAGATTAACTCCGCCGAGAGAGAACTTTAAACTCTTACAGAGTGCGAAGGGCGTGCTCTGTGGCTGGCGGGTGCGTCAACCACTAGCTCAGTTACTTGGGGGCGTGTGTTTGGATTCAAATGGCTCCGCCGGGTGAGAGGGGGGACCAGGGGTGGGCGGAGGATTCTCCAGACTACCTGGGGAGGGGGTTACGCGCCCGCGCATTCGCCGCGAACTCCAGGGAGAATAAGTCTGGGGATGCAAGAAACAATCCGGCGTTGACCTCTCAGGCCAGAGGAAGAAAACCGAACCCTGGCGCGGCGGGAACGCCCGCTGGGGGGCGTATGGGGAAAGAAAGAAGGAAAAGGAGCGTCAGGCGCACCCGGAGTCTCAAAAAACGAGCACTGGGGGTTGCGTCCACCATCAAAGAGCCGTAGGAAAAGGGGGGCTCTTAAGCTAAAACCCTCTAAGGGCAACTAGGGGGTCCACAAGAAGGGAAGAAATGTCCGGGTTAGAAGGAAGAAAAGCAGACAGTCTCATCTCCCGCTAAGAAGGGTATGCATGTTTCACACCGTCTATCCGATAGGTCACGAGGAGAGGGTCTTCGCTGGGTGAACGTTTGTGACGGGTCAGGAAGAATTAAGTCTCTTTATCGCGAACTCGACGCTACGACGACGCCAATCAGCTGTCCTCACAAAAGACGGGACTGCGTCATCATTGGAAAACGCCAGCGTGTTCGGCCGGGCGCCGCAGATTCTAACTGCTGCCCCCCATCGGGAAAGCATAATCTGGGAGGTATCGCGAGTCGAAAGAGCCGTCCGCTGGATCAGGCCGACGCCGCAAACTTGAGGGGCTAGAGTGAAAGTT
>Ga0179593_1647170_pt1 | contig 12014 bp, 13 predicted proteins | sample CZODoug2_1_08_16_FD_185931 | JGI IMG/M metagenome (GOLD analysis project Ga0179593, IMG submission 185931) | Vadose zone soil fungal communities from Angelo Coast Range Reserve, California, USA - CZODoug2_1_08_16fungal (PacBio error correction) | ecosystem: Environmental > Terrestrial > Soil >...
AAAAGCACTCTATAAAGGTCAGGAAAAGTCCAATGGTGGGAGGAAACGGGGGGGGTACCGAGAAAGGTGTGGGGGTCACAAAAAGCGAAAAAAAGGCCCACGAACCCACCACACAAAAAAAAGAAAAACCAACAATGGTGGGGTGGAATGCGGGAAAACTTCGGAGCCTACGCTCGAGTGGGGGGTCATGACAGGAGGAGGAAAAAAAGGTCTACCACCAAAGCTTATAATTTGAAAAAGAATACCATCCTATTCGACGGTCCAGGAGTTCGTCCGGGGGTCCAAAAAAAAAAGGGGGAAGGCCAACACGATTTTCCAAACCATTGGAGGAAAAAAAAGTGATGCCGAAGCCACGTATCGGGCAAAAAGGTGCGGAAGTCAACATCCTCCGGAACTGGAGGAAAAGCAATCGCAAAGGAAGGGGGGAAGGGGGGTCGCAGATCGTTAATACACACCACGATCTTGAATGTCAAAAAAGGGGGAAAGACGTCCAGGGTCCGGAAGGCAAAAAAGAGTCTTCAAGGTCGGACATCCTCATTTGGAAAAACAAGCTGCCTTGACTTTCATAAGGCAAACGTTGCAGGTTGACAAGAAAAATGGTTAAATAACTTTTTCAACAGGCCGTTCGTAATAAGAAATCAAAAAAAGAACCACTGCCCGGGATCGGATGAACCGAAAGATAAAAAAATAACAATCAACTCAAGGGGGGAGACAAAGATTCGATTGCCGCGCAAACGCGGAAAAAAACGGTGGAAGCACGGTGCAAACAAAAAAGCGGGGGGGGGAAGGGACAAAAACTGCCTGGTTCACAAAGGGACGGGAGAAAAGACAAACGGCGCATGCAGAGGAGAAGTGGAAAAAAAATTTTCGCGGTCCTGCCTATAAAAAAAAAAAGCACCGGGGCGCGTGCGGGGTAGAAAAATAGCGGACCCTGTAAGGGGGAAAATCAGAGAAAAAAAAATGCAGAAACTAAAAAAAAAAAACGGAAGGGGGACAAAAAGGAGGGGAACGAAGATTGAAAGGAACCCAGATCCCGACCAGGGGTCGAAGAAGGGGTCGCCAAAAAGGTCAACGGAAAGGCGCGCCGCACGCAGGAAGACGGACGGCCCGCAGAAAGGAAAAAGAAGAGGAGCACGTCCGTCAAAGGTGGTTGTACAAATGACTCATAAGTACCGAAAAAAATGCGAGAGGAGCAAAGGGGCAGATCCGCGTCCCGCCAAAAATTCAGAAAAGCCCCCAGTCGCGACTACGAAGAAGAGGGGTTAAAACAAAATCCTGCAAAGCGAGTCGAGACGGGGATGACGGATTGGTTTCGACATCACTAAAACATAGAGAGGAACCCGAAAACCCATCGAACACCCCTGAAATCTCTGCAAAGAAGGAAGGGGCAAAAAAAAAACCCGCTTCTCAGGTAACAAGGGAAAGAGAATATTCAAACTCAAAAAAAAATGCGCCCACTCGATGGAAAGTGAAAAAGCAATAACGAGCCTGACGGCGCAGATAAAAAAGTCCATGGTCGTAACGCATCGAGAAGGGAATAAAAAAAAAAAAAAAAAAAAAAAGGGGGGGGGTGGTGGGGCCCAAAAAAAAGATTTGAAATAAGAAAGGGGAGAACCAGTCAGCAAGCCTCCTGTATGAAGGATGCGTTCTAGAAAAGAAGATGAAAAGCGCCGAAAAGAGCGATGGGGAAAGGAGTCGAAAAACAGGGGGGTACTCAAGTGGGGGGTGATTTCAATCAAGAGACCGCACTGGGCCCTTGTGGCAGCGGTGGAATCTTTGGGAAAAAAGGGGGGTCGAAACTTTCCCGCACCGTTCCCTTGCGCGACTCCGGCATGCGGCGCGGGCAGGGGGAACCATCTATTAAGTGGTGGGGAAGGCAAAAAGGTTGGACTGAGGGAAAGGGAACTCAAGTAAGAAGGGTGTCAGACAAAACAACCAACGAAAGATGAAGAAAAAAAAGAAAAAGAAGAAAGACAATGCTGGAACTATTTGAACGCAAAAGGGAGAAGCACAAATCATCCCTTGGCCCTCAGATGACAAAGGCCAAAAACGAATCAGGAAGAGGTTTCAAAAAGCGCGTGGAGTTGCGATACAAAGTTTTGGACAAAACGACGAGACACAAAAAGCAAAAAGACGTCGTAGAAGGGGAAATGGGGATACCAAAACGCCAACGGGACCGAAAAACTCGAGCCCGAGGCAAATAGTAGATGTACAAGGCGCGAACGGGAGGAACGTAGTATGAGGGAAGAAAGGAAAAGCCGGTGATGATGAGGAAGTCCTTTTGCGGTACGCGAAGGAAGGGGGTGTAAAAAAAGGTGTGCTCAAAAAAACGTTTCCGGAGATTCGAAGAAACAAAGGTTGAGAGGGTATAGAGCGCCCTTGTTGTTCGTGGATCTTCAGGGGGGGAGAGTTCCTTCGCAAAGGGACTGAAATTCTCGGAGAAAAAGGGGCATGGGGGGGGGGAGGGGGGGTGCAACGCAACCCCCTTTCGGAGTTGCACTTAGTGTATAGCAGGGTTGAAGGTAACCAAGGGGGATTAATCCAAAAAATTGGAGGGCAAAGAAACACATCTCATGGACTGGGGTCCCCTAAGGCCGCTCCTGTGTTTCTGGTCGGAGAGTTGGGTCACACAGCAGCAGCCAAGAATGAAGAAAAGAATGGGTCCGTGTCTTCGCGGAAATTTTCAAGGGTTACGGGGGGGGTGGGCAACAGTGGCACGAAGAGGGGAACGAAACAGACTCGCTTGGGTTCGTCCTAGGCTAAGTGGCATGGGAAACAAGGTGAAACACAATGAACGAATCATCGAGACATGCGGTGCCCGTAATGGCCGGAACGGTTGAACGGAGCGGCAAAAATCGAAAGTGCGGCAATTGGTGGACAACCCCAAAAACGCACAGGGGACCCGTACAAGGACGGTTTAAGATCCCGGGACCTTGCCATTGGCGGCCAGCCTGAGGGTCGTAAAAACTTCGGGGGTTGGGAAAAAACGATATGAAGCCGTAGCTCTGGCAGCAAAAAAATGGCGATCGTTCCCAAATAAAGGAGGGAAAGCTATCCTAACCCGACCAAGTCTGCCGCAGAACGGGGCCAGAAGAGGGAAACGGGAAAAAAAAACAAAAACCAAAAAAACATCGGCCAACCCGGGGAAGGACCTGCAAGGGGCACTTTTTGACCTTTGACTGGCCGAAACCCGGGATACTTGGGGAACAAGGGGAAAAAAACGACACCGGCAGCCTCAGAAAAAATCGGCAGCGAGCCTGTTAGAAGACAAAAAAAAGGTTAAGGGAAGCGTGTTTGCCGAGAATCACCGTGCAGGTGAGGGCGAATGATCAGAAAGAGGGAAACCGCCTTCGGCCCAAAGGATGAGGAACAACAAAGGGGATAATTCTCCGGAGCAGAAAAAAGATCCCCTGGAGCGGCGGCGCCAAAGGGGGGTGGGGACCCAACCCCATAAGGAAAAAAGCGAAAAAAGGGGCACGAAACATCGTCCCTGAGGGTTTTAGAACGACGTGGCGTGTGAAAGTCGGGGCGATCAGCAAGGTAATCAAAGGGAGGCTTGGAAGGGGGAAGCGTCACGTCGAGTCAATCAGGTAAATTTCAAAAGGTCGACACAGATGGGAGGGGAGGAATAAGGCGAGAACCAACCAGGAAAATAGGGTCCGATTCCCTACCTAGTTTACGATGGCCGTCCCACGGCGCCCACTCCAAACTCCCGGGAAAGAGGATGTCCCATGGGGGCAACCAAAGTGCTGGGTGGTACGCGACGCTGGCGCCTCAGGTTTAAGTAAAAAAAAGTCAGAAACGCTGGAGGTAGGCTCGAACGGTGGGAGACTAAGTCAGGGAGTCTGGACCCTCCCTGTGGGGGAGGGGGGGGGGGTCCGTTCGGAGAAAAAAAAAAAGCACAGGTCAAGCGAAAAACACAAAAACGAAACAAGAAACCCAAAAAGGGGGAGGTAAGCTCGCGGCGGCATTTTCAAAAAAGAAAAAAACGGCCAAGCCGCAACACGGAAAAAAAAACGTACCATCCAACTAATCACGAAAGAAGAACCAAGGGGGAGACGGAGAGTCGAATCCGCTTCAAAAGAAAAAAAAAAACGAAGAAAAGGGAATAAAATTTCCGTGCAGAGCGACTTCTGCCGGACCGCCGGTTCGCAAACGGGGAGGGCCTCGATAGTCGAGGTTTCTTCAGCGAAAAAAAAAAAAGCTTAGCGCAAAACAGTAAAAGAAGCGAGCACGAGCTCCACCACGACTTCCTGCACAACGGCGGCCCACCCAAAGGAGGACGCAGGGGCGAGGCGGTGAAAAAAAAAAGGAAGGACCAAAGATCTACTAAAAAGGAAAAAGTCGGGCGATATCGATCATGGGGACGACAAAAACTTGAGCCGGGGTCTTGTCCGAGCAAGGAAAAAACGGCTTATAAGTCTTGGGAAATTGTGCCACCTCGGTCGTTGAAGGAGAAAAGGCCTGCTACAGGAAAGAGGGAACAAAAAATGTCTCTACCATTGGGAGAAGGAAGGTGCCTCGACGGGGGGGGGAAAAAAGAGCACAAAACGAGGAACATGGGAGCGGGCCTACACACTGGATCAAATCCAAACAAACGGAGGAAAAGACAAAAGAAAGAGAGAAACAATTGGTCGGAAAAAAGGAGCCAGCACTTATAGCGTTCAAATTAAAGAAAGGATTAGAACATCGCCATGGAGAAGGGCAGATCTATTCCCAAAGCATAGGGCGACGATTGGTTGCGCAATGGAGTAAAGGAAATAAAAGGTCACAAGACTTTGTGGCAGAAAGAGAAAAAACAAGGACCCCGGGTCAATAGGTGATCAGAATCGAAAAAAGAAAAAGGGGGGGGAAGGAAACCCCCTCTCCAGGGGGGCTTGTTTCAACAACAAAACCCCACGACCATAGGATGTGACCGGAGGGTCAAAGGGGGGGCCCTGCCAGAAGTTTCGCAAAAAAAAAAGAGGGGCAAGCAGGGCTTTCACAGAGGCGACCCGGCATTGGGACGACCCTCTAGCTATCAAAAAAGAGAGAACTCGACCCCCAACCGGCAGGAGAGGAAAAGCGTCAAACGAAGTGGAGCCCGCGCTGGAGAAGCGCAGCGGAGTTCGGAGGAAACCATGAGCAGTCAGGAGCGGACGCGAGTGGTCTTTGTAAGAAAGGGAGTTAAATTTGGGAGAACATGACGGAGGGAAAAAAAAGAGTTAAACTCCCCCCTTCAAAACTTGTTGGGGGGGGGGGGGGGGGGAGGTTTGGGGGGGGTGAGAGGGGGGAAAAAATCTTCAAGGCACAAGACCACCCCCCCACCCCAATGTGGGGAGGAGGTCAGAGGGGGGAAAAAAACGAGAGCCTACTCAGCGCAGGAAAAAAAGGGGGGGAAAAAAAAAGGGGAGTCTAATGGTTCAGGAAAGCAGCCGGGGGGCTGTCACTATTGCAACCTGCAAGGGCTTCCCTGAGGGGACAAATCGAAGGGGGAAGAACCATGATAGACCTTCATCTGAAATTCATAAAGGGAAATGGGGGGCATACCCCTATAAGGACGGGGGGGGGCCGCCTGTGCAAGAAGTTTGGGAGTAAGGTTTTCTACCAAACTGGCAGAAGAAAAATCAATTGGAATTTACTGAGGAGGAGAGGAAGAACATCGCAGCCTAGACAAGAAAAACCAAAAAAAAAAAGACTTCGGTCAACCATCTGAATGGGGAGGGGGCGGCCCAAATTCATGTTCATGGTAGAGGGGAAGAAAACCCGGATTGAAAGGACTGTAACTCAAGTTCGATGCTACCTACCAAATGTGGATCCGGAACTCAACGTCCTTTCGAGAATCTTCGGGACCACTCACAGCAACTTTGCGTCCGGTAGGAAAGAAGGAAAACTACCTCACTCAGAGGGGAAACGATGCCGAGATAAAAAAGGCAACGCCGTTGGAGCACGGGGGGGTGGGGTTTTTTTTCCAAAAACACCGTAAACACGAAATTTTTGAGGACCAAAAAGAAGAACGGTCTATCAACTGGGGAAGACGTTCAGGATGGAAAGGAAAAAAAAGAGTGTGCCAGGGTGTTGGGCCGGGGCCGAAGAAAGCAGAAAGTACACGGCGAAAAAAATTGGGAGGGGGGTTTATGGAACCTGTAGGGACAGAACGGAAAAAAGTGATCCACGCATTGCGACGCGAGCAGTCAAACAACGGGACGAACGAAAGGAAAGGGCCACGTGTCGGGCCACGGGCAAGAGAAGGTGGCCGGCAAAATTTGGCCGGAAGAAGGGCCGCGGCCAACACGCCCAGGAACTGGGAAAGGCACCGACATCCGGGCAGCAGATGAGCACGTCGTAAAAAAACAACTGTGGGGGGAACTCAAAGGGTCCCATTTGAAATAAGAGAAAAAATCTGCGCGCCGACTGGGGACCCGGTGAGAATAAACGCAAGGACCAGGAAATTGCTCGAAAACACGCCCCTGGAGGGAGAAGAAAAACGATGATTAGAAAAAAAAAAAACTAAAGTCGAAGACTTCAACACGAAGCTCAAGGGGCGGAGAGTCATGTGGTTTCAAGCACGAAAAAAAAGATAAAGATCCCCCGGGAACAAGCGCGGAAAAAATGCGACCGGGCGGCACAAAAAAATGGTACAATGCCCTAGAGAGGACGCGCCAAAAAAGAGGAGAACGTCCATCGAGCAAGGGGACTGGGAAAATAAAAAAGCGGCGCGGAGCGCATAGGACCTCGAGAAATCGCCTCGATCCGAATAAAAAGTCGCAGAAACCATCCCCTCCGGAAACAGCAAGTCCTCTATGAAAGGGGTCTGGGAAGCACATCGAGGGACAGCAAAATGATCCTCTCCCCTCAAAAGAACAAAAAGGGGGGGAGCCGGGGTCACGGGGATAAAAAGATAAATAAAGACTAGAGCCATGGCTTAGTCAAACAACTTGGGTCTCGAAGCCATGAAAGACTTCTCTCCGACACGAGCCGCCCTGGAAGGAAAAAGGACCAGCGAGGGGGTCCAAGGGGAGATGCGGGGGGGAGGAAAAGGGGGGAGGAAAAGACGGGAAAACTCAGGGAAGAAAAAGAATTCATGGAATATCAAAGACACTTAGGAGGAGGAAAAAGAGAAGAAGGAAAACAAAGAGTTCCACTATTTGCCGCCCAGAAAAGAAAAGGGGAGCACCTACAAAAAAAACCCGCATCAGTGAGAGGACCATCTATGGTCCCATCAAGCTCAGAGACGGACCTCGCTTGGAAGTAAAGGGGGGGTCAACTGGAAGCGAGAAAAACCCAGTTGTCCAGTATAAGCCAAAAATGCTTGAAACTCAGTCAGAATGAAGAAGCGAAACGCGTCGCGAGAGGGATAAAGCGCCCGCCAGCAGGAAATCGGAGCGGAAAGACATCATCGGGATAGGGGAGCTGTTTCCGCCGGATGGGTTGAAAAGGCTGCTAGAATGGCCGGGGACGGGCTGGAGCTCTAACTGGGCTTGCGCTCGAAAAAGGTTGGGAAGGGGGAACAGGGTGTAAAGGGGGAGGAAAAAAAGGGGAGGCCCTCCGATTCGCGGGGAAAAACAACGCCGGAATATGCTCGTATTAAAGTGGAGAAGCCGGGTGTAGAAACCCTGGCTCACGGGAAAAAAGCGAGTCGGGGGGGGCCCAGTGGGCTCAGGGAGGTGTGACGTTGTTGGAAAAAAAACATCACGCAAGGAAACCAACCGCCGATTAAGTTCCTCTGCAGTAGGATTTTGTTCAAACAAAAGGACAGTGTCTACGTAAGGTGACGGGCGTTCGCGGGGAAAAGGGGTAAGACTGAACAGGATTCACCGTGTCCCCAAAAAAAAAAAAGGAACGTGAGTCTCGAAAAGAGCGTGAACCTCCTGATGGGGTCCTGTCAAAACCCAGGACGAAGGGGTCAACCATGCGAATGGGCACAAAACCGGAGGGGGAACCTTTACCGGAAAGGTTGAGCGGCAGTGAAAAAAGACGTCTTCGGAGATGGGGAAAAAACGGCCAAAAAACCCAGCCGAGGGGGCGGTTTAGGGCCAAGGAATGGTCCATTCCATGTTGAGCATCAACCTCGCATGTTTTGAAAACAGGATGCCCTGCGTGGAAAGCAATGAGGGGTCCCCTACAAAGGCCGAAGAAAAAGGAAAACACCTCGACAGCCCGGACAGACGCGACTTCTCGGCCGAACGAATTTTGGGGCCCACAGGAGACTCCCGGGAACGGCCGAATCGCCCGACGCGAAAGAGGACTGTGTAAATCCGTGGGGCAGGACAAATAGCGGTACACGGTTGAAGAAAAAAGCAAAATTATCGTCATCGAAGCAGGGAAAGAAGGGGGCGGCTGATTTTAAAGGGTTTACGGGTCCCTCGTTGCCAAAAGAAGAAGGAATCACCGGGGAAAAGTGGGAAGATCCTATCTAACCGGCCAAAGGGGGGTCACGTCCTTCCCCAAAAACCAGTTACGAACATCCAAAGGGGGGGTGAGCAATGCCCGTAAGGCGCAGCGATAAAAAAAGTAGGACATTGGCAAGAACGAAAACAATATGTGGAAAAAAACGGCAGGCTCTTGCTAGAGAAAAAAGGAAAAGAAAAAATCCTTCTCTGTTTTTCAATAGACGGTGGCGGGCACACGGTTGGGAAAATTCTGAGAGTCCAAAATGCGTGTGCAGAATAGCATCCGGCACGTCCGGGAGGAATAAAAAAAAAAAAACTGAAACGCACAGCCCGAAAGATGGAAAGATGGCGGGGCGAAACACCACATGTTTGAATCGTCGATGAACCCTGAAATAATTTCGAGTCCGATGGGCCCCGACAACGGAAGCCCCCGACCAAGAAACGAGTTGAGATGTCCCATGGGAGGGGACCAGACCGCCGATGCTGGGGGGTGCTCCTAAAACATTCAACAAAAAAAGAAAAAAACAAAGGAAACGCATCAAGGGGCCAACCACGGAAGACCATCAAGGAAAAACCTGGCCCGCCGTGGGGAGAACGTCCGAAAAAAAAAAAAAAGTGGAAGGTTTGGGTGGGTGCGGGCCCAATCCCGGAAAAGGCAAAAGCCGAAAAACCAAAACAAAAACCAAAACCGCTCCCCACTCACCAAAAAGGGGTGTATCGTCCCTCTCGTTTTAGGGGGGCGCATAACGCAACGCAGTCGTTGAAACGGGGAACCAAGAAAGGGGTAAACAAGTGCTCAATTTGCGAAAGGAAGGGAGGGACGATCCGCTGCGAGACCATAGATACAAAATGAGGGAAAATCCTGCCATCTCCGAAAAAAAGAGAGGGGATTCGTCCGGTTACTCCGTACGAGCTTGGGAACGCCAGAGAAGGTTCCCTGGGGATCAAAAGAAGCCAGTTGGGCAAGCAGCAGGAGGATAAAAAACGCGAACTGGGGTCGGCGAACCCTCTCGCAGACCCTGTGAGGCCCAACAAAAAAGGGAATACCCGGGAATGTAGTGGAAAGAAAATGAAGAACTCCTTCAATCACGCGTTCTGCGAGAATAAGGAAAAATGCGGTGTGGGGGGCTTCATCCCGTTTTTTCTGTCAAGAAGGCATTGCTTAACAGAGCGACTTGGTCGTCCAGGGGGCGGAAAAAACCAACTCGGTCCTTATGATAAAAAAAGAATGAGAAGGGGCCTCTCTTCTAGGGGGGCGGGCCGCCCGGAAGCTGGCAGTTTCCTCGCCGGAAGCCTATGGGGTCAGCTTTGAGAAAGGGTCAAAAAGACCCAACTGCGGAGACTCTATCAAAACTAACAACATTAAGGAGAGAGATCCAACGTGGGGGGGACAGCTTCAAGCTTATCAAGGGCGCGAAGAAACTGAAACAAATTAAAAAGACGCAACATGGAGGGCGATGAAAATCGAGGACCATGAAGGCATTCATGACACAAGAAATTAGTGCAAGTGCTTTTCGCGACAAAAACCTAGGGGTGTGCATACCTCCCGGACCGAAGAACCCGTGCACATGGGCGTGACCCAGACTCGCCAAGAAGATTGACCCTCCCCTCGGGTTTCTCGGGTATCCCGAGAACAAAACATGGGCGCTACGGTGGGGCCCGAAGTGCCGTAACTTGGAAGATCAAGTTCTGCGTGGCGCATACCGGGGGCTCTACCGGATTGTCCGAACGGAAGCAGGGCCAGATTTCGATCACTCAACCGGCGAAGCGCTCAGGAAAAAAAGAGCCACTGAATATCAAGCTGGAACGCCGCGCCCACCGAAAAAAAAAAGAGACGCGCAAGTTGAAGAACCCGGGTTCCGGCTCTTGTAAAAAAAAAGAAAAAATTGTAGGGAGGGTGAATTTGGGGCAGAAACGTCCAACGGAGGCCTTCTCCCCCAAAAGGTGGGGATGGGTTCGGGGTTGGGGGTCGGACTGGTGCGCTGAAAACTGCAACGAAAAAAAAAACCACCACCACCTCCCAACAGGGGGGGGGAGGTCCAAGCATATAAAAAATTGGTCATCGCGGGGGTAAATGGGAAGTGAAATGTCTGGACGTCCCAAAAAAAAGACGGAGGGTGGGCCCCACCGCGAAAATCCGATACCACTCGGGCGGGCGGCCCCGTGGCCGGCAAACTAAAGAAAGGGGCAGGCAGAACGAAGTGTGCTCCAGTATGCCGGCCCGGTTGGGCGGGGAGGGGCCATAATTTTCTCCAAACGGGATGGGGGTCCGCCCCGGACGTGCCACGAGGCCAAGACAAAAACGAAAACCTATCGTCCAAAAACGACAACGCCAACGTCAGGGGGCTGGTGAAAACAAGGCGCCCCAGACGCAACGTGCCACCGAGGCGGAAAGTGCATGGGCAGGGACACCTAAAGACGCGGCCTTGCGCGCATGGAGGGATCTTGCGAAAGTGCCGACTGCTTAAGAAGGGTTACGAAGCACTGGGCAAGCCGTTCGAGAAGAGAAAAACTACCTGCCCGGTTGACGGGCTTCAAAAGGAACAAAAGGACCATTCAACCCTCGCCCAGGTCACTCGAGCCGAGAAGAAAAGGCTGGGAAGGTGGGGGAGCCACAAACGCTAACCCCGGGGGAAACAAAAGGCTGGGTCAGGACACACCAGGAAGGGATAAGGCCCGAACAGGTAAAAAAAGATTTTTCGCGGAGGAAGATCGCCCCCTTTCTCACCCGGCGACGGGGGGGGGTTATAGCTGCACCTAAGACAAACCCGCATTAGGAGTCAGTCAAAGGCCGATCAATAGGGGGAAGGACTAGAAGAAAGTATAAGGGGGCGGGGAACTGACAACCTCGTCAGCACTGGGTTCATCAAATCGAATGCAGGAGGCTCATCTTGCCCCCCACAAAGGAGGCAGAACGACCTTCAGGCAACACCTAATTGTCGATGGCACGGGGAGGGGAAAAAACTGGTGTTGCGCATTACTCAGGCGGGAAAAAGGGGAACGACCCCACGCCGACCTTATGTGTCGGAGGTGACGAAAGTCCGGTCCAGTCAGGCTCTGACCGTCGGCGACGAAGAAGGATTCAGTTCTTTGGACCCACATCCCAGAAAAGGATCGGCGCCTCGGGTAGTGGTTTAACATCACACCAAGAACCCGGCACCCTGCTCCGTCAAACTGAGGAAAACTGACCTGCCAGGGCGCAACACAGGCCATGTAAGCCTACGGAACCACGCCCGCGGAACTCAGGGAAAAGACGAGGGCCACGCACCAGGAAGACACGGTGGCGCTAGAGCATCGCCTCGACCGGAAAAGTCGATTCCCGGAATCACGAAAAAAAAAAAGGCTCAGCCACCATCAGTGCAAAGCAATTCCTGAAAAAGTAGATAAGCCGAAGTCGGAGCGCCGCCACCCGAGAGCGATGCAGGCACGCCCAGAGGGGGTCGCCGTTGCGGACGGAGAAGAATCAGGGACGAGCAACTCATGTTAACCACTTGGGCATCGTTATCTGGGAACTCCCAAGCCCCGCAAAAATACTGGAATGCACCTGACTAGCCGCGGCTCGCTGCAAAAAAGGGGGGGACCGAGAGGCCCGTCGGGGCGGTTGGAGGCCACAGGCTAAGCGGGACTCCCAAATCCCCAAAA
>Ga0179593_1677536_pt1 | contig 12014 bp, 19 predicted proteins | sample CZODoug2_1_08_16_FD_185931 | JGI IMG/M metagenome (GOLD analysis project Ga0179593, IMG submission 185931) | Vadose zone soil fungal communities from Angelo Coast Range Reserve, California, USA - CZODoug2_1_08_16fungal (PacBio error correction) | ecosystem: Environmental > Terrestrial > Soil >...
CCGGTTTAGTCGGAAATCGAAGACAGTTGAATTGGTCCGAAAAGGGTGGAGGGAAGCGTGATTGGAAGGAGCCCCGACGCCCGGTTGAATTGGCGGGAGGACGAGGGGTTCGTCCGGTCCCGAAAAAGGGTTGATCGTGAGGAGGAAAGGGGGGGGGCGGGAGTGAGGTTTACCGCGGGGGGGCCGAAGACACGCCGTGCAGGGTGGCGCACGGGAAGAACGCCGCTGGCGATCCTCGATCATGAGAAAAAAAAAGACAGTGCCAAAAAAAAGCCAGCAGCCGCACAGCCGCGAAGTTCAAGATGCCGAGGTGAGAGTGAGCTTTGCAGTTGAGAAAAAAAAAAAGAGACGGGCCGCCGTTGGCCGAAGCGCCAGAATTACGGGAACGGCAACCGAGCCGTCGTGGCTGTTGAAGCTGTCTCGAAATCTCCAAGAAATCGCGAACCAAGGGAAGGGGCGGCGCGGATTGAAAACGGGACGACGCCGGATCGAATCGGGGAAAGCAGGTATGGCGCGAAAGAGTGTAGCCGAGGCGTGGGAAAAGGGTGCGCCTTGGGATGCCGTGGAGTTGCACGGTGGGGGGGAAAAGCCCGCGCCGCTTTGGGAAAAAGAGCATTTGCGCCGAGCCTTCAGTGGTCTTCATTACGAAAACAGAACGAACTGGGGGATCTTGATGACGAAAAAAAATACGGGGTGTAAAATGCACAACAAAAAGACGTGAATAGTTTCCTGTGCAACGTGGGTTAGGACTGAAGTTAGGTTGAACGTCCGCGAAAGGGGGGATCTCTCGTTCTTCTTGCAGGGTGCTGTCGGCCTCGGTGCCGACAACCGGGGGGCCGTCCGCCTACTGGACAGGTGCCTTTTCCAGCTTAGGGATGAGCCCTATTCTGAACGAAAAAGGGGAGTTCCGTAGATCAGGTGGTGAGGGAGAAAAAGTGATTCCCGTATTGCTGAATCTCGTGTGACCGTCGCATAGGCTGAACTTAGTGATAAGGTGCCGCTGGCGGCGAGCGCGCTCGTGAAAAAAAAGAAAAGCGTCATTACTATCTAAGTTTTGGGGGATGACGCCGTTGCCGGCGGGGAGTAAGCGCTGAAGTCGTCGAAGCTAAACAGCGAAGCGTATAGGTGTGCCCACGGAGCCGTTCTTTAAGAAATGCTGCGCGCCGAGCTATTGCATCATCTTATACGCCGCTCGCGCCGAGACGGATAGAGAGAGAAAAGATCGCGGAGACGGCTGTCTTCCATCGAAGCTTTTGCCTCTGAGGAATAATCGCGGAGGGCCAGCGGGGGCCGCGGCGTTGCTGTCGACGAAAGGAAGGCCGGTGATAAGCAACGTTCCGAACAAAATGGAGCCGCCGGAAACGGAAGGGTGCCGGCGCAGGCTTTTTCGCGAAACCGCCCGCGAAGGGGTGAAGTCGAACTCCGTGTCCCAGGGGCGCAGCGCGCATTAGGAGCGTTTGATCTATCGGATGCGATAGACAATTCGCAAATGCGCCGAGAAGAAAAATTGATCGTCTTCAACACGCTCGTAGTTTTGTCAACGGGCAAGCGGAGCCGAGGTTCAGCTCACCATTGGGCAATCGTGGCTGAGCCGCGGTCGGGAGGCGAGCGGCGACGTTGCTTCAAGGGCGAATCTGATTTCCGGGATCCTCCTTATAGGAAAAAAGAGGTCCTCCAATGGATCGACATCGAGCGAATCGGTCGCACCCGTAAACTACGACAAAAAGATTTAAATCCTACTTTATCGTGCCGGAAGTCATTCTGCCCCTTTATCTTCCTAACGCGGAACCTGGCAATCGTTTCCACGGTCGGGAAGGAATGAGCACAAGATTCAATCATCGCGAAGACCACTGCTCTAAACTTGAGTTGATGGAGGTGAACTGCCGACCATCTCTCTCACACAACAACGATTATTGTCAAAGAAGGAAGCCACCGAAATCAAGTTCCGCGCATTGGAGAACGCTGCCTGTTTGCTCATCATGAGAAAAAGAATTCGACAGTCGAACGATCGGCCTCGGAAGGGGTCGCGATTACTAGAGAAAAAGGGACGGTCACCGGCCCGATAAAGGAAGGTCTCGTCGAACGATGAGGCGATGTCGGAGGGGGGGGGGAAAAAAGTCGCTTATGCGCCCGAAAGGGGGGGAAGCGCATCCGGGCACCGACTAAAAAAGAAAGAATCATAATCGCGAAAGGAAAACGTGAGCAACGTCGCCAGAAAAAGACACTCGACGCCGAAGGAAGCAATGGTGAAGCTACATCGGCTTCCGGCGATCGTGAGAAAACGGCACGAGAGTAAATCACGCTCAATAGGAAGCGAATTGGAGCAGCATCAGTCGGATCCACCGCTCAAAAGCGACTCTCCGCTGCGCGCTGAAGGGAAGGACACGCTGGCCGGCGCCCTCACCAAAAGCGCGCCGGAAAGAAAAACGTTCAGCGTCTCAGTGTCAATGCCGTCACGTTGCTTATAACAAAAGAGGCAGTCTATAGGAAAAATCACGCCGGCTTTCAAACGAAGGGGGCACCGTCGCATCAACAAGCAGGGCTTCCTCAGCTGCCGCTCGCGGAAACTCGCTCTCACGTGAACGTACGGAAGAGCTCGGCGTCGATCGCGTATCAGAAAAGCTCACGAATGGCGCCGCGGCAGCAACAACTCGCATTCAAAGCCCGGCTCCGGCTCGCGAAAAAAGCGTTTATGCTCTACTAACTCAAGGAAAAAAGAAAGCGGACTCCCCGCCTGCACGTCGGCAAAAAAAAAGTCGCTCGTCATGCTATCAAAAGCGAAAACAGTGATCACGAGCAGCTCGCCGCCACGGCACTACGGCCAGCCAGGAAAGGCACCTACTGTCCCACTATCTTCCGCGCGACAAGGGGAAGAGTTGAATTCCGCCCACCGGCCTAAGGGAGCCGCGGCTCGTTTCGCATCGGGCTCAGCGCCCCAACGCCGCAGGAAAACCGTGCGACGTCGAGGGGACGACGGCGGTGGCAGGGAAGACACCGCGGCAGACAGCACATCAAGCGGAAAAAGCCCCCTCGACCTCTATCATAAAAGTTGATCCGCGACTTTCACCTACGAGAGGCGACCACGTTTCCCCGGCAAAGTCACGTCGTCCTCAAGGAAGTGTTGATCCCCTACAAGTTCCTAGTTCACTCTAGAAAAAAGTGCTCATCTCCCACGAGCAGGGGGCGGCTCTTCCAAATGCTCGACTGCAGAAAGACGCTCAAAAGGCGGCCGGGAGCTCTCCTGGCGAGGAGAAAAAAAAACGTGCAACTCAACGGCAAGCCCAAAAAAGAAAGACTCCGTCCTGCATCACAAACAAACACGCTCAACCATAAGCGCCCTCCTGCAACTGAGACTTCGGGTCGATCCGAGGAAATCAACCCGCCATCCTCTCCCCGGGAAAGAAAAAATCACCAGCGGGAAAGAGGGACGACGCTTGGACCTCAGACCAGCCCGCCGGCTGAGGTTGTGCCGTGCACCCCGGACTTATAAAAAAGAAAAAGTGTTTGTCCTCTCGGAGGAAAAAAGGACCGGTCGTTTATCAACTCAATCCGCATCGCCGTGAAAAATAGGGTCTGCCCTGTGCGAGGCGGCTCTGCCAGCGGCGTCACGCTAAAAAAAGACGCGGACAATCCCGCTTTGCTCAAAAAATCGCCAAGAAGAAATCAACTCCGTCGCCACCCTGAACGGCTATAGGCGCCCCCGCCGACTGGTAAACCTCAACCCGCAACCAAAAGAAAAAAGACACGATCAACAAGGAGGAACTGACGAAAAAATCGTTCTCGTAGAAAGTCAACCGCGCGTCGGGGCGACTCATCAGACTTAATATTCAACCGGTCGTCGGAACCAATTCAACTGTACTGCAGAAAAAAGAAACTCAACCGTCTTCAATCCGACTCACCGAGAGAGAACACCAACACCGGAGGGTTGAGTCGGATTGACGACAGGGGTAGAAAGGGCGGAGGGCGGTTGAATTCCTCGGAGGACAGTTTGAGAGGTTGAAAGCGTGATTGAGTCCCCCCGAAGGGAAAGTCGATTACGGAGAACGATTTTTTCGTCAAAAACGGGCGTTGATCGGACCGGCCGCTGACGTGGCCGGGAAGGTGTGGCGGGGTTGAGGTTTAAAGGTGCAGGGTTGCTCCGTATTTGATCTTGAGGAAAGAAAAAAAATGACCCACGGTGTATGTCGCGGAGAAAGCCGTTGACGTGAAAAGCGTCGCAAACCGCACAGGGCCGAATTTGCACGGCGAAAAAAAGGGGGCAGTTATACACGACCGGTCCTGTCGCAAAAAAAGTTTCCCCTGGTCCGAGAAAGAGGACTCGTATCCGTCTGCTGTTAAAACGTGAGGTGAACGCCGTCAGCGAATCGCCGCAACGCGCCTGTTGAAAAAAGAAAAAGGTGGCGGTTTGACGACGGGGAAACTGGGCGGAGCGAACGACGGACGACGTGGCCGCAGGAGGGGAAAGGGAAATCGTTGTAGAAGGAAAAACGACGGAGTCCGCGTGCCGTGTCTGCCGTTGAAAGGGGGCAACGGTGGGGTGTGCCTCGGCCCAAGGAAATCGAAGAGAAAAAAAGCTCCGCTGTTGAGCGTCGGATTTGCGCCGAGCCGTCGATGCGCCGGAGGAAACCACGACCGACGGTACGTGATGACTGAAGTGCCCTCGTGGCGGGGGGGGAAGGGAATCAACATCGTTGCGCACTACGGGAAAAGAGGAATGTTGCTGCGGTGGAGATGGAGAAAAAAGTCTCGCTCAACTCCGGCGCGGTGATGACGCGGTCTGCGGCGTGCCAGAGGAGGGAGGCCGCTTTTGCCCGAAAAAGAGGCCACCACCAAGTCGCGACGTAAAAAGAAAGCGCGCGGTGCCGGTGCCAAAAGAGAAAGAAACCTTCGCCTAGCGGGGGGTCAGGCCGTGCGGAATCAAAGGTGAGGGAAACGGAGGGCAGGCATTCGCGCTGAAGCTCGTGGATCCGTCTCAATAGCTTAAAGGAAGGAAAAAAATCGTTGATCACTGCGTCCTGATCGTCATGACGAGCGAAGTTGGGGGGGGAAGGTCGCTTGCTGACCCACGTCGCGCAGAAAAGCGCTATCGTATAAGGTGTGAACGGAGCCGGGCGTGACTGCACGTGTGCTAAGGCGGCGCCGTCTTGGCGCTCCCGCTAGTGCGAGCCTGAGAAAAGCCGAGACGCGATAGCGAGCAGGCCAGAAGAAAAGGAGCGCGGAGACGGCGGGGATTCAAGGGCGCGAGATTGCCGCTGAGGAAGAAAAAGTCGCTCCAAGGTTGCCGCCGTCGTTGATGAAAAGAAACTCTCGCGAGACTGCCGGTGATAAGGCAACGTGCAGGCGGGAAAGAAATGTATCCTCTAAAGAAAGCTAGTGAGGGTGCCACGCTTTTTCGCGAAACAGGCCCGGAGCCGGTGAGTGCCCGGCCGAGGGAAAAGAGCCTATTCGCAGCGCGAAAAAGTGTGCCCGGGAAAGACAATTCGCAATCTCGACGTGCACTATTGAGCGTGATCGTCGTAAAAAAAGGCGTTTTTCACGATGTGCCAAAGGGGAAAAACAGCTCACCATTGCTGACGGTGAAGAAGGACGGTCGAGGTCGCATCGTGCAGGAGAGGCGGCGACGGTGCTCACAAAGGGAGGATCTGTTTCCGGGGGAAAAAAGGGAACGTATTCGCGCGAGGATTGAGAAGGGAAGAAATCGAATTCGCCACCTGACACGACACTCGCCGCCGGGGGGGCCGACGAGACTTGAAAGCGACGTTGATCGGAAGAGCAGGATAATCGTCCAAGCGCGAGAGGCGCTCCGTGCCGACGTCAAAAAGGAAAAATGATCAACACCCCCGAACGAGCGCCTGTGACTCTGAAGCGCCACTGCAAAGGGAAGGGGGGGCGGGGGTGAAGTTCCGCCCATCGAAAGAAAAAAGAGAGATGGGCGGCCGTTCCCGCAAAAAGAAGACGCGAGTGCGATTCAGAGTCACAGGACTATCAAAGGCCGGTGTGCTCATTCAGAGAAAACAGTCGGCACGATCGGCCTCGGCACAGGAAAAAAAGGAAGATCTCCGGCGCCGCAGGAAAGCACGGGGTCGGCTTTCAAAGTCTCGTCAGTCCCGGCGGCGATGTCTGAGTTTCCGGTGGCGAATCGATTCGCTAAAAAAAGACATCCTCGCTCTGCAATCCGGGCACGAAGAAATCAGATCGGAGAGAAACCGTCGTCGTGGAACAAAAAAAACGCCTCGGGACCTCGCTACGATGCGAAAACTCCGCCACGAGAGGAGAAACCTCGTCTCCGGCGGCATCTTGAAGCGGCATTGTTGACGACGAACAAGGCGCAATAGCGCACGCTCGGCGCATTTGGGAAAGAGCATCCTATCGTGCTCACCGTCTCAACACGCTACAGCGCTGCTACTAGCGAGTGAAAACGTCGTTTCTACTGAAAAAACCGACTCTTGCGGTTAGGGAACCCTCACGCCGCGTCAACAAAGTTCAGCGGCTATTGCAAGGATTTTCTTATCACCGGAGGGAGAGAGTCATACCAAACGCCGGGCGGCAACTCTCTGGCATCCGTGAGTCCAGTCAAAAAAACGCTCTCGCCCGATGTCAGCAAAAAGAAGAGAAAAAGGCGCGTCCTGCTCGCTATCCTTGAGCGGAGCAGCGAGTATCAGATTCAGCTCTCACTCGAAGGAAACGCCCGTCCGGCAGCACCAAAAAGAGGCACGGCTTCCTGCTTCGCGAAGAAAATATACGCTCGCGACTGGGTCAAGCGACGAACTTCAGCGCAGGGGCCGATTTGGCCGGAAAGAAACGGCCCGTCTTCCACGTTCAAAAAAAAGACCAACTTCGTCTCGTCCATAAACGCCCAGTTATCACGGAGAAAAAGCGCCTCAGCCGGCCGCGGCACCTAAAAAAAAGGCGATCACGAGAGAAAAATTCAGCGCGACCGGCCTGAAAAATGAATTTCCGCACACCCTGAAGACCGGCACGCTTCGCGCCAAAGGAGGGCTCAGCTCCACCAACGGGGAAATCGACGTCTAGTTTCCGTCGCGGGAGGAGTGAGGGGGGTCTATGTCGGCACCGCGGCCGCAGAAAAAGAGAGGAACGCCTCATACCTCGTCATCACCAAGGTTCACCTACGACGGCAGCTCCACCGCAAAAAAAGAATCGTCGCAAGATTGTTGATAAAAAAACTACACGGCACCGCCTAGGGCACGCTAGAAAAAAGGTCGTCTTTCGTCGCCATCGACATGAAAAGAAAGCAAATGCCTCCTCGTCGAAAGCAAGAAACTAAAGCGGCGCGGGAGGTCTCTGCGATTTAAAAAAAACACCCCCGGGCAACTCAAAGGAAAAAAGACGGCTTCACTCGGGAAGAGAGGGCTACACGAGCACGGAACAAAAAGCGCCCTACTGCTGCACGTCGTCCGCGGGTCTAAAAAGAGAAGCTGCCCTTCCGTCAATCCCGAAAAAAAGAAGGATGTCGCGAAAGTGTCGGCGTTTCGCGACGAGGCGGAACCGCACGTGACAGACACGCCGGCTCGGTTTCCGGAGAGGGCCAACGGCGGAACCGTGTTTGTCATAAAAAGGAGCGGTCGTTTATCAAAAAACAAACTCAACGACGGCAGCGACTGCAATCGCGGCCTGTTCGGCTGCTATCACGCTCAACTGCTTCAAGAAGGGGGCTCATGCTCGAATCGCCAGCGCGGAAGAAAAAAAAAAAACGGACACGGCGATGTCGTCGCCCCCCAGTCCGTAAGACTCAAGACCGCCCACCCTGCCGGCCACGTCAGCCGAAAAAGGGCCGTCCTTAAGGAACCCTTGAAAGAGGGGGGAGAAAAAAAGTAATCGACCTTCCCGCCAATTCAACCGCGAAAAAAAAGGGCCTTCACTGAATCAACCGGTGCGACCAATTCAACTGGAAGCCCAGGAATTCAAAAAAAGAAAGGGTCTTCAGCCGACTCAACATCTCAGGACGGAAAAGTGGAGAGAGATCGTTGAGTCGGATTGAAGGAAGGAAAGAGGCGAGGGCGTTTTGAAAAAGGGACCTCGGGACATTTGAATTGGGGTCCGACGACCGTTGAAATTCAGGGGGAGGGTTGCCCTCGCGCGGGGGGTCGATTACAAACGATTTTAAGGCAGGACGGCACCGCCCCCTTGGTGGGAAGCGTGAGTGGCCGGAAAATTGCAGGGTGGTGCTGGGGGAAAAAAAAGGGGGTACCAGGCCGGCGGGGGCGGGGACCGGAGTTGAGCGTGGTTCCGCCGCTGGCGATCTCGACAAGGGGGGTCCTCGGATCCGACATGCCAAAAAAAAGAGCAGCCAGCCGCACAGGTCCGAAAGAAAAGGAGTTGAGCGTGATGCTTTGCAGTTGTAAAAAAAGGGCTCCGCGCACCAAGAGACCCCGAGGACAAACAAAAGGCCCATAATTTCCTGGGCAAGGGCTGTTCAACGTGAGGTTCCGCAAAAAGTGGCCGCGCTGTTGAGACGGAGGACCACGCGCGTGCCGAGGGGTTGACTACGGGCATCGTTTAGAAAAAGCTCGACGTCCGCGGAATCTGGTTGAGCGTGATCGTGGGAACTAAAAGGCGTTGTGGATGCCGACGGAGGAAAAGGGCGTTGAGTTGCCACGGTGGGAAGAATGCCCGATACTCCCGCGCCGCTGGGGAAGACATTTGCCGGGAGCCGTCGAAAAAGGTCGCCGTTGACGTGGGCGCAGAGAAAAAAATCGTGAGAAAAGCGGCGGTGTGCCGGTGGGGCGTTGCGACACGTGATAGGTCCGTAAAAAGTGTCGCCGGGGAGCTGCCGTCGTAGGGAAAACGTGCGGGTCGCTTGGTATGAAAGGAAATCGTAGGCACAGGCCGCGGTGCGAACATAGACAAGGCGAAAACCGAAGTCGCTGACGGCACGCGAAAAGAGTTGGTGGCGCTGAGAAAGGAAACTATCCCTGCGGCGCCAGAGGTGTGGGGCCGGATAATAAAAAATGTGGCGGAAGTCACGTGAGTCCCGTAGCAGGAAGGAAAGGGACCCGTAGGTGCCCGTGGGAAAAAAAGTAGTGCCAGAAGCGCGCTCGTGAGAATGGCGGGCAGATATCGTCATACGAGCGAGGAAAAGAAAAAAAACGTGCCGCCAAAAAAGTGCGTAAGAAGGGAGTTCGTCGAGCTAAAAGGGGGATGAGAGCGTATAGTTTTTCCAACGTTGTCGTGAATTAGAAAAAAAGGGACGCTCCCTCGGTGGCTATCTGAAGAAGTCCGCGAGAAAGACGGATAGCTATTTCCTGCCTCCAGGAAAGAGGGGCTGCCCATCAAAGGAGAGCGTTCCGGCTGAGGCAATCCGGTTGTTGAGCGCGCCGTGAAAGAAAGTTGATGTCATCTCGGGAGAAAAGGGATAAGCAACGTGCCTGCATTGATCGGAAGGGACGAGCGTGAGGGTGAGGCCCGCTTTTCCTCGAAACCGCCCGCAACGTGAAGTCGAACAGCCAGGGGAAAGGAGAAGGCGCAGCGCTAGAGTCGGAATCGGATGCGATTGCTCCACGGACGCAAAAAATGCCGCCGAGGAGGGCCGCTATTGAGCGGGATCGTAGGAAGTGCCGTGTTTTTCAAAAGGAGCTCACCATTGCTGACGTAGAAAAGGCGCAATCGGTAGCCGAGGGCATGAGGAGTGAAGTTGCTCACTGAAAAAAGGTGAGTTCGTCGAGAATAGGTCCGTTGCTCGGGCGCGCCGGAGAGTCGGTTCCCAGTGGAGCCTGCTTCCGAAAAGGAGTCGCCACCGGAAAAAAAGGAAGCCGCTGGGCAAGGAATACTTGAAAGAAGGCCGACGCTTGATCGGGATTCGTCCGAGGGAGGATTCATCGCTTCCGAGAAGAAGAGGTGCCTAGTCCGAATCTTTGCGTCCGAAGGGATCCCGAACATCTATCGAAAATCTCCACTGCTCTACTGATTTCGGGGGCGGTGATCGTGCCGCCCATCGAAGAGATACCCTATATATATGGGTCGAAAAAATACCGTGTTTCGCGCGCGGTGCGATTCAGAGGAACATGCTCTCGCTTCCGGGAGCTTCGATTCTACCGGAGCCCGGCACCGACTCCTAGGGATCTCCGGGGCCGCAAAGGGGGGGTCACCGGAAACGAATCAATCGGCTTTCAAGTAGAAAAGCGGCTTTTCTGAGAGCGCTTGCTCGATGCGACAAAAGAAAAGACGCCGCGCAAGCTGGGTACGACTCTCCGGAAGCACGCACGAGCAACGGAAATCAGATCGGAGGATCACCGCGGTCGTTAGCAACTCCCAGGAAAAAGAAATCGACCGCCGCTCCGCCACGAAAAGAGGAACCTCGTCTCCGGTCGGCATCTGGTGAACGGCACGAGAGGGCATGGTGACGAAAAAACATATGCGTCACGCTAGGAAAAGCAAAACATCGCATCCCGAGACGTGCTCACCGTCTCACCAGAACTAGATTCGCGCTGAGCAGGCGAATATGCGCGGGAAAAAAGGGACCGGCTCACTCACCTTCGCGGGCGGCGTCCTGCACCCTCACGCGAGGAAAAAAGGGACTCAACATGCGATCAATGCCGGCACGTTGATTGATCACCAGACTCGAACGGCGGCAGATCGAAAGAAAAGAAATCGCTTTCACCGTAACAATCAACAAGGAAAGGCAGCTCGCGCCCGATGGCAGCCCATCCATCCGCGCTCACGGGAAATGTCGTGCGGCCTGGAAAAAATATCCTTCTTGCGTAAAAAGGAATCATTCTCGCAAAAAAAAAAGCACGAAAGGCGCCGCCGGCAGCACCCGTAAGTCACGCCCGGATACGGCTTCGCTGCCCGGCAAAACCGAAAAGAGCTCGACGAACTCACGCGAGAAAGCGGACTCCCCGCCGGCAAACGGTCAACCCAACTTCGCTCACAAAGACGATGCATCGGCCCGCCATGGTCATAGCGCGCAAAGGACAGCCTTTATCAGAAAAAAACGGGCACCTACGGTCCCCGGGCTTGAGCGACGGCCTCAATCCGTGACTCACGTTGAATGCCGCAAAAAAGAACGCTCGGCTCCTCGTCTCGGGGAAAAAAAAAACGCCTCTGGCAAAAAGACTCGCGTTGTCCGGATCGGGACGGAGGTGGCGACGGTCTATGTCGGAAATAATCAAGCGTGCCCTCCTCTTGAAAAAAAACCAGCTCCCCGCGGGTTGGAAAGGCACCTACGACGGCAGGCGAAAGGTGCCCTGCCACCTCTAAAAGGGTTGATCCCAACTAAAGGACTAGGGCACGCTCGTCATCACGATCAACCGTCGTCGTGCGTAGAAATGCGCCCACGAGAAGGGGGGACGGCTCGGCGCAAATGCTAAGAAGGGAGACAACAGCGGCGCGGGAGGAAAAGTCTGGCGATTCTGGGCCCGCACACCCAAGTGCAACTCAACGGCAGCCAAAACCACTCGTACTCCGCAAAAAGGGCTACACTATCACGCTAAAAAAAAAAAAACAAAAAAAACCCAGAGCGCCCTCCTGCGGAAATCAAGAAAAAAAAAGCGCCCTCCGTCACGAGCAAAAAAGAGCGGTGCCAAAGTGTCGGCGTCGCGACGGCGCGGAACCAAAAAAACGCGTCTCGGTTGCCGTGCCCCCTGAACGGAAAAAGGGGCCGGACCGTGTTTTTGTCCTCGCGTCAAGTAAACTGCAAGCCGCACGCTCAATACTGCAGCGCGGAAAATCGTCGGCCCTGGGAAAAAAAGCGGCTTCACTCTCCAACGGGGAAAAAAAAAGACGCGTGCTCATGCTAAAAAAAGGATGCCTCAACTCTCACTCCGGCGCCACAAAGTGCAGAGATGTCGGTAAAGCCCCGCCGGCCTGGTAAACTCAACTCCAAAAAAAAGCAGCTCCGACTTCCTCACGGGAAAAAAACCCGTGCCTGACGAAAAAATCGTTCGAAAAAAGAAGAAAAGGCGCGTCGGGGCGACTCAATCAAAGCAGTAAATGAATTCAACCGGGGTCCGTCGGACCAACTTCACTGTTCGAGGGAAAAAAAGAAGCCCGACTCA
>Ga0179593_1573148_pt1 | contig 12013 bp, 23 predicted proteins | sample CZODoug2_1_08_16_FD_185931 | JGI IMG/M metagenome (GOLD analysis project Ga0179593, IMG submission 185931) | Vadose zone soil fungal communities from Angelo Coast Range Reserve, California, USA - CZODoug2_1_08_16fungal (PacBio error correction) | ecosystem: Environmental > Terrestrial > Soil >...
CAAAAAAAAAAAAAAGGCTATTCGGGTATTCGAAACCAAAAAAATGAAATAATCATACTAAAGGAAAAGGAGAGCTATAAAAGACCCAAATTTTCAGACGCGAAAAGAGAGAAGAGAAATCCAACCAAAAACAACAGAAAAGAAAAAGGGAAAAAAAGAAAATCGTACACAAAAAGAGCCAGAAAGAAAAAAGAATAATGCCTGTCACTCTAACAAGGAGGGGGAGAGGGAGGGGAGAGATCCTAAGTTGTGAAAGAAGAAGGCCTCGAAGGAAAAAACGAGGACTAAAAGAAAGAGGGGAGAAACATTCACAAAACAAAATTCCCGAAAGAAGAATGCAAATGGCGTGGAAAAGAAAGCAGGGGGAACTTGTGGTGCAATGTTTTTCGGATAAAAAGAAAAAGCAAATTGATGGCTCGGATGGTCGAAAGGGGATGGGAAAAGAACTCCCGACGAAAAAAAGGGGGAGGGGGGGGGCCCGCAAGCTAAACAAAAACCGTAAAGAAAGACGTATTCTATTAAAAAAAGGAAGAATCCCTCCTCCAAGAAACGAAAGAAACAAGTAAGGGAGATACGAGGCGGCCCCATGGCAAACTCATAATGATGAAAAAAACCCTAAAAAATTCAATCATATTAGGAAAAAGCAATGTAACAAAGAAAAAGGGATTACTAAGGACCCATCTGAGAATTTAAGGGAAGGACACTCCCCTTAAGGGGGGTCAGAGGGAAGTGTTGAAAATGGAGAAGAAATAAAAATAAAAGACAGGTTTTTACTATTACAACGAAAATGCGGGGAAAGGGGGTGATCATTTTGAAAAAGAAAGGGGTGTTCCAGAAGAGAGTGAAAAAAAAACAACCGAAAATACTGCCCCCATTCAAAAAGAATACCATTACCTGGAAAAGGTGAATATGGATAACAAGGGAGGAATCCCTCTCCTTGAAGGAAAAGAAAAGATGATATCAGAAATCAACACAGGAGACACTTAACTCCTTTTTCTGAAAGGAGGGCATGAGGGATCCCGGAAGAGGGGGGAAAGGAGGTGCGCACTCTACCATTGGCCGCGCCTTCCACTTAAGCAGTGGGAAAAAGGAGGTACAACGGGGGGAGAGCATCAGAAGAAAAAATGACGGGGAAAGTCCTCACACAAGGAAGGAAATTAATTCGCTGCGTGGGGAGGGAGGCAGACAGGGTAAACGACTCAGAGGGGGGGGGAAGGGGAGGGGGGAAAATCATTCCCGTGAACAACGCATTCCCTCAACTCGACAAGGGGAAGAGGGGCTGGAGAACCTGGGAGAAAAGAAAGGGAGACAGAAAACACTTAATACATCGGAGAAGGGATGCTTCACCTTTCCTTATATCAAAAGGGGGGAAGGAGAGTTGAAAAACAAAGAAGTCGTGAAGGGTAGAAGGGAAGGGGTGGACGCCTCCTAATTGCCTCCAATTCGCAAAGCCGAAAGGAAGCGGATGAAAGTCACGGCGATTTAACTTGGGAATGGAAGGGGAGCGTGAAGAAAAAAAAAACAAAAAGGCCGGTGACAATTTTGGGGGGGGAAAGAGGGAGAAAAAACAGGGGGCGTTGAAAGAAAAAGGGGAAGGGGAGAAAGACCTCCCTCCCTGTTTTGGGAAAAGGATTCGTGTCATTTTAAGGGGAAAGAAAGAAGTCAGGAAAATTCAGAAAAAAGGGGATAGTATGGGCTTACGCGAAAAGGGGAATCAATTGTCATGCCGAAGGGGGAAAGGAAGAAAGGGGCCGACCCGGGCCTCGTGAGGGTGGGGGGGAATCCGCTGTGTCTGCCAAGGCTCAGAAAAAAAAAAAATTGGGAAGGGGTGGAAAGAGAAAAAGAGAAAAAAAAGAGGGGAGTCTCAGATTTTTATTGGAAAAAGGGGCCATACCTACAATCGCAGACAGAACAAAGGGGAAAGTTGTTTGCGTTTGGAAAGGAATGGGTGAATCTTACCTGGCAAGTAAAGTCAAGCTCAGCAAAGGGAAAAAAGAGGGAAAAAGAAAAAGAGGGTCAATGGCGCGGAGGGAAGAAAAAAAAAAGAATGCCGTTCGAACAGACAGCCCAATCAAGGAGAAAGGAAAGAGTACCAAGGACAAAAAAGGAAAAAAGGCCTCGCTGAAAACGAAAAGGGTCGCTATGAAAAAAAGAAAAGAAAATTGGGCGATGTTGAGAAAAAAAAAAGGGGGGAAGCAATGAAGCCCAACCCAGATCGGGGAAAGGAACAAAGAGAAGGAGGGCGAGGGGCGGTCTGAATAAGAGGAAGGGGAAAAAAAAAAAGAAAAAACCTCGAAAAGGGGGTGGGGGTAAAAATTAATGCGACGACCGAGTAAAAAAAACAAATGATGCGGAACGCGCTTCACGAAAGGGGGAAAAGAAAAAGGAATCACACAACACGAGGAGGAGGAAATCCTTCTGGGCCACTGAGGGAAAAAAATGGGGTAGAATGAAGAAAGGGGTCATACCGCCTTTTCGGGAAAAGACTTGGGCCCGACAGAAGAAAAGTAAACAGAAAAGAAAAAAGAGGTATTGTCGATCGGGTGGGGAAAAAAGCGGCCCTCAAAAGAAGGAAAAAAAAAAAGGATTTGGCAGCATTGCAGGAGAGGAAAAAGGGGGGGGAGGTGTAAGGCTCCCTTAGGGGGGAAGGAGAAACTGCCTGTCCTTGAAGAGTACATGCCCTTGAGGGGGGAAGGAAAAAAAAGATTGGAAAGGAGGCTCAAAGAAAAAAAGGGGGGCACATCCTCCTCCGAATCCGTGGAAAAGGGGACCGTCTTTGCATGAGACAGGAGGGGGGGAGGGCTATCCGATCGGAAAAGAAAAGGGTTTCTCTTGAAGAAAGAACCGGATTCATCCCAGGAAACGGAAAAGGTTTCCAAGAAGAGTCTTTGCAAAAGAAAAGGGGAAAAAGGAGAAATCGCCAGCGGGGGGAAAAAAGAAAAAGCGACGAGCACAGGGAAAGGGAGGGGGAAGGGGGACGAAAGTTCATCTATGAAAATCTTGAAGGGGAAAAGGAAGCGAAACCTCCTAACTGTGCGTCCGAATGAGGAGTATCGCTCAGCGATAAAAGAAGAAAAAGGAAAGAAAAGGGAGGCTCTCCAGAAAAGAAAAAAAAGGAGGGGGAAAAACGCCGCGTCTGCGTAACGCAAAAGTACCAACTGTCACAGACGCCGAGGAGAGAAGGAAGGGAATATCATTACCACGTGTAGAGAAGGGAAAAAGTCAAGGAAAAGGATAATCGAGAGAAAAAAGGGCTTATGCGCGTGCAAGAAAGAAGGAAAAAAGGGGGTCCGTAACCCAGGAAAAAAAAAGAAGTGACGCCCGATAATACTCAAGGAAAAGAAGGAAAAAAGCTCAGCGTCCCGAATTATCTGGGGAGGAGGGGGGAAAAAGCGACAGCACCAGCAAGAAAATGAGGAGAAGGGGGAATATTCTTACCCATACGTTGCGAGAAAGGAAAAACAGTAAAAAAAGATCCACCGATAGCACGAGCAAGGAAAAGAGCTAATCCCTAGCCGATAGGGTGAGCTGCAAAACGAACCGAAAGAAAAAAAAAAAAGGGCTGCTTAGCCAATAAAGAGGAGAAAGGCGGCCTCAAGAAAGCTCTTGCAAAACAGAAGGACTAACATGCCGCCACTAGAAGAAAAAGGGGAAGGGTTGTGTGTTGAGGGGGGCCTGATCGAGGCAAAAAAAAAACGAGGCTGCTTCAGGAAAAGGAAAAAACCCGTGCCGATTTGGGAAAAGGAGCCGGAATGAACCGGGGGGGAAAAGGGGGAAAAAAGGGGGGTGTCGTTGTGGGGCTAAGAATCAAACAAGGGAAAATCCGACTCTCAAAAATGGGGGGGGGGTGGAGTCACCCTGGGGGGGGAGGAGAATTTCTCTTCGGGGGAGTCATCCACGAAAGGTATTCCGGGAGGGAAGAGACCTAAATCCCATCTGGGTAGGAAAGGAGTTCTTTGGTGAAAACAGGGAGGTTTATCAGGGAACTTTTCCGGTTCTCGTAAAAAAGGTGCCATGTCCGCACTTGGAGGGGGGGACTATCTTCCGGTGCCGGGAGGGGCTCTTGAGAGGGTTGAATCGGAATCAGATCAGAAAAGGCGTAGCGGCAGGGCGGGGAGAGGAAAGGAAAAAACTACTCACTTGGAAAAGGGAACGTTTTTCGGGGACGGGGGGAGCTTGAAGACGGAGAAAAAAAAAGGGGGGTGCCCGTGCTGGGGGCCGAAACAATTGAACCAAACAGGGGGTGTGGCTGGCGGGTTGCAAAGGGGAAAAAAAAGCGTTCATGGCAAGCTTCAAGGGTGGTGGCCTGGACGACAGGAGGGCTCGGTTTTTGGGGGGGAGGGGGGAGCTCTTCCCATTGGGAGAGAGTCCACCTGCTGCTGATCACGAGGAGAGGGAGTATTAGCTGGGAGTGGTATCGGGGGAAGGGGGGGGAAAGTTGCTTTTGTTGGGGGGGGGAAAGGGGGGGGCGCGCCGGAGGAGGGGAAAAAAGGTAATTGGTATAGATGTGTCCCTTGAAAGGGGAAAAGGGACCGCGGAGAAGGGGGGAGGCTGAGAGGCCGGAAAAAAGAGGGGCGCTGCCTTGCCTTTGGAGGAAGGGCGGATAGTCGCGGGAGGGGGAGGGAAAAGAGGAATGCAACGTCACGTAAATGGCGGGGTTCCTTCCGCTCATTGGGGGGGGGACGCAGCGCCATGTATGGGGGGGAACACATCGAAATGGCCATCAGCGGAAAAAAAAAAAAAGGAAATGCGAATGGCATCTGTTAATACAAAGGGGAAGGGCTGCTCAATAACAAAAAAACCAAGGAGAAAACAAATGGTTTTCGTGCCCGCGCTGGAGAAAAGGGATCTTGGTCCAACATACAAAGGAGAAAAGAAGGAAAGAAAGATATTCTGTGGTGGTGGGGAGGGGGTGGTAAAGTCACAAAGAGGATTACAAAACGAGAAATACTTATCTCTTGGAAGGGAAAAAGGAAAAAGGGCGCTTGAGGGGGGGAGAAATAATTCTGTGTTAAAAGTGAGAGGGGGGGAGGAGTCATTGGCTATAGGAAAGAGAAAAAGCTCGTTAATCCAAAATCAATGGAAAAGGCCCTCCCGGGTTAGCGTAAATATTTCTCAAAAAAAGAAAGACTATTGGAAAAGCGTGTCCCTACGTGAAATGGCACATCTAAAAAAAAAAGCGTGCGTCTGCAATTGGAAAAAAGGAAAGGAAACACGTTTAACCTTAACAGATTTGAGTAGAAAAAGGGAAAAGCCGAGTTTCCAGAACATGGAAAAAAGAACCAGAACGAAAATAATTTGGGCCTCGAAAAAAAAAAAAGTGGCTCGGCGAGGGGGTGGGAAACGGGGGGGGGGCTTCCTCGGAGCTGACGGGGATGCCGAAAAAGGGGGAGGCGATCTCCTCTCAACAAAAAAAAAGAAAAAAAAAAAAAAAAAAAAAAACGTAGGAGGAGGGGGAGAAACATAGACGAATAACCGGTTTAGGAAGAAAAACGATATGCCAATTCACGAATGCAGGGGAGGAAAAAAGGAAAGGAAAAATTCGAAGGCCAAAGGAGGGAAAAAGAAGACCCAAACTTATTTTCGTTTCGGGAAAGAAACTCTTCCATTCTTCAGGAAAGGGGAAATCGGCGGCACAATTTAGGAAAAAGGAAGAAATTCTGTTCAGGTGAACGTGGGGATAAAGAAATTGCAAGCCCAATCTGGGCAGGGGGGAAAAGGAAGGTAAAACCGTCAAGGAAGGGGGTGAAAATCGGATCGCACATGCGTTGAGGGGGGGTTATACAACTCTTAACAAAAAGGAGCAGCCGCGGCAAGAAGGGAAACGGGGTTTGCTTCGAGCCATTGGGGGAGTAATCGTTTGCTCACAAAAGAAATCAACTAGGCAGACGATTATCGTAAGGGGACATTCGAGCCCTTTGCCTCTAAAAAAAGAAAAAAAAAAAAAGCCGGTATTTTCCGGGGAAGCTGGGGGTGAATTGTTTCCAATGCTATGATAAGATCTTTTTCCGGGGGGGGGGGGAAAAAAAAAAAAAAAAAAAAAAAAAAAAAAAGAGGCGGAAAACATTTGAGACTTTGTCTTTGAACCAGATCCGAGAAAAAAGAGAACGAAAAAAACCCACCAAAAGGGGGGAAGGGTAAAAGGGAAAGGGGGGATGGAGCGGCCAAATAAGCGCGGCCACCTTCTTTTAATTAAAAAAAAAAGAAAAGTGGGGCCCCACCACCGTTGCTTGTTTGAAGACAGGGGTTGAAAGAGGGGGGGGGGCACGATGAACTGCCAAGATGCACATAAGGGTGGAAACAATACTATCCAAAGGGAAGAGGGGGAGGAAGAAAAATTATCGCCCAATCATAACCAGAACTATCAAGAACCAGGGAGGGGCCAGCGCATATTCTGGATGAGGGGGGGGAAGAGGGTCTTGATTCAGAAAGACACATTCAACGGAAACTATCAAAAGAGAGCGCGATAAAAAATCCAAAAAATTTTTTCATGCCGGAGGGAAACAAAAACCCAACGTCAAAAAGAAAAAAAAAACAAAGGAACACAAGATGAGCTCCAATCCACTCGGTAATAAAAGGAAAACAAATTCTACACGGACCTGCCCCGGAGGACGAGGGGGAGAAAGCGCGTTGTGACGCTCGAGCAAATGTAACCTGAAAGCCAAAAACGAAAGAAAAGATCTATCAATACCGAGCAAGAGGAAAATCCCTAAATCTTTCCATGAACTGAATGTCAAACTCCATCCACTAATAAGAAAGAAAAGGGGAAGGGGTTTTGCAATTTTTCGGATAAACCAGCATCACAGGCAAAATGAAGTTTTCTCTCGGAAAAAGGAGGGGGGGCGATATTTAAAGAAAAACGGGGAGTTTGTTCTGGCAAAAGGTTGAAAAAGAAAAAATGGGGAAAGCAATCTACCCGGCTCCTCTAACAGAAAAAGGGGGACAACGATCGCTGGAGGGGAAACAGAATTCAAATAAAGCCGAAGCCGCCCGAAAAAAACAGCCAACAGGAGAATAAAGAAAAAGAAGGGAAAAAGAAAAAGCTGGCTCCATGGATGAGAAAGATTGGACTCTAACCTAAAGAGAAAGGATACAACCGTATCCCAAGGAAGGGGGGAATCAGGGAAAAGGTTAGAAGTGAAACAAAGCTGGGGATGACCAGTAAGGTAAAATTTCCCGAAGGAGGGAACATGTATCAAGCTGCAAGAAAAAGAAAGGGAAAGAGAAAAAAAAGGGGGGTTTGACGATTACAAACGAATGCGTTTGGAATAGACAGGTTTGATGTACATGTTCGCTGGTAGGACAACAGAAAATAACTTTGGAAAAAAAAAAGAAGAGGAACAGGGGACCTTCAATCCGGCAACATGGGATATAAGTAAGCCGCGCCGGGGGAAGACTCATTCCCTCGAAAAGAAAAAAAAGGGGGGGCCACTCCGTGGTGGAGGGCAGGGGCATTCCTGCGTGTGTGCAGCGCAGGCTTGCACGAAAAAAGAGGGGGCGCGGGCCGGGAATGTCAGTACACTAAGAGCGCGAAAGAAAAGACAATCTGCGAAGAAAAAGAGGGGATTATCACAAGCATTGGTGTCGTAATGAAATAGAGATGAATCTCTGCGTGGATAGGGAAGAGGTGGATCATGGAATCAGGTGTTGTCCTTTCCTGAGGCGAGTGTAATAATATTAAAGGGGAAAAACTACGTCAAGGGAGAACACCGCCTTTCCGCAACCGCTCTCATTGTTTGAGAGGAAGGGTGCCTTTTGCTTTCAGAAGGAGGGGGAGCCGAAAAAGTATACACGGGGGACCGTACATTTTTCAGAGAAAAGGGAGGAACGGATTCTTATCGGGCCGTAACAGGAACGAAAGACGGACGATTCGCGTGGGGGAAGAATAATAATTAAAGGAAAAAGCAAAAGAAAAAAAGGGGGAAGGTGGCCTTGAAACTGAATGACCACTGGGGGAAAAAAACGTGGTCATGCCTAGTAAAAAAGGAAGAACCTGCGTCGGTCCTGGGGTGAAAGGGGGGGGCGTGTCGCTTGTGGGAGGGGTTTCGCGACGGCCGGGGAAAGAAGTGAAGTATTGCGGGGAAAAGCCCGCCAAAAAGGGAATGAAAAAAAAATTCGTGTTCAGTGTATCGCGGGGAAAAGCAAGTTCTTAAGGGAAGGGAAAAAAGAGGGAAGGGGGGGGGGCTGACGCTAATTTCAGGTTAAAAAGATTGATGCCGGGAGCAAAAATCATGAGGGGGGACCCCTGTTGTCTCGGAGAGGGGAAAAAGAGAGGGTGGGTCTGCCCGCTTGGGAAAGCAACCACGGTCACGTTAAGGGGAAGGGAAGACGGTAACCCAAGAAAGAGGAAGGGGGAAGGTGGAAAACTGTGACTGAATCCGGGCAACACGAAACAAGGTTGAGTTATTTTTCGCCTCGGGGAGAACGCAAGCTCAGCAAAGAAAGAAAATTCATATCAAATCCTGGCGGTAGGGGGGGGCTTGGAACTAAACAGAACTGCACGGAGAAAAAAAAAAAAAAAAAAAAATGAAGGTCAATTACTCCTTAAAACAATCCAAGGGGGAAAAAGATGACTCTAATGGAAGAAGAAAAAAAAAAAAACTTTCTGCTGCTGCTTCTCTCTTATGAAAAAGAGAAAAAAAGTCATCCATCCTATTCTGAGGGGGGGGGGGGGGAAGGGCCGCGATCGGGGGAAACAGGGAACGTACAATACTCCTCTATCGATCTGGGTGGAGGATTCCTATCGGACAGGGGGAGAGAAAAAAGAAGATATCCCGGCGGGAGAAATGGGGACGACCGATTACCAAGGGGCGAATCTCTTTCAGAGGGGGAAAAGGGGAGAAAAAGGAGAGAGAAAACAACAAAAAAGAGATGAGGGGAATCCTTCTTGCCACTTCGGAAGCGCGTCGAAAAATGGTAATCCTGTGAGGAAAAAGGGGAAGAACCATCTTCTGTTTGAAAGAAGAGGAAGGGGGGGGCGCCGTAATACGAATAGAAAAAAAAAAGCCTGAACCATATCAGATCGCGGGGAAGGGAAGGAAGGGGGGGGAGGGGAAATGAAGTGCCGCGATAATAAAAACCAGCATCGTATGCGGCGGGGGGACTTTTCATTACGAGAGAAAAAAAAAAAAGGGGGGAAAGGGGGGAAAGCCGAGGCCCTTAAAAAGAGCCGCTGGCCCTTGCTTGTTCAGGGGGCCGTCATGCCTTGGGGAGGGGGGAAAGGAGGAGGAGGATGTGAGGTCGAACGGCAGGGAGAGCAAAAGACGCCGTTATATTAGAGGTTTCCCTTGGAAGCTTGACGTTGTACTGCCAGGGAGAAAAGAGGAAAAAAAAAATTAACTATGGACGTCTTGACTTGTAGTATGACCGGAGTCAGGCCCAAGGGGGGGGAAAAAAAGACGATTGTTTGGGGAGAAAGGGGGGGAAAACATCCCTTCACCGTGCCAAAATGCGAAAAAATCGCCAAGCCGGGCCTACACCGGCGATGGCCACGAGAAAAGGGGAGGATCGATATTTACGAAAGGGGAAAGAAAGCATTCAATCTGATGGAGATTAGAGAAAGCCCTCCTAATTGTCGTCGGAAAGGGAGGTGCGGTAATGCTCAAGAGGGAGAAAAGGAAAGAATGCGGAACTCACTACAAGGAGGGATTCCTCATACGGATCGGGCTGAAGTTCGCGAACTCGAGGGAAAAAAAGGGGGGAAAAAGAATCCTCAGCGCGTTCAAAGATGGAAAGCATGACCACTTTAAAATCGAAGGGGCATGAAAAACACCTTAATAATCTCTGCTTGGAGAAGGAAGGGAAAGAGGGAGGGGCAACCACGCGGAATCGGGGGTAGGACTTCTTCACGACTGGGAATAATACTCGCCCGACGGAGAAGAGGAAAGATGGACTGCTCAAAAGAGATGGTTTTCAGGCTCCCAGCAAGTACAGGGGAAAAAAGAAAATGCCGCGGGGAGGGGAAAAGGGGAACGTAATGTCACGGGGACCAAAAGTGCGCCTCAGGAACGCAAAGGTCACGGTAAGCTCAGAGCACCAAAAAGGAAAAAGAGGAATTACTCACCAAGCAGAGGGAAGAATACACGAGCCCGATCGAAAAAAGGGGAAACGACGCCGCTCTCGCAGAGGAACAAGGGGGAATGAAAAAGAGCTTACGTGGAAGGCGGGCGAAAAAAGAAATGGCCTCAAGCGCCCTGCACACACGACAAGGGGGAAGAATCAGCACCAACTCTTTGAGAAAGGGGGGGGGGGGGGGGGTAGAGGGCATTAAATCTCTTCAAAGGTAAAACAGGAATCTTATGCCAGTGCCGGATGGGGAATGACCGTTGGCAGTCATTTTGAGGGGGGGGGGGGAAAGGGGGGGGAGAAGATACGAACATTACAGCAAACCAAGGAAATCTGAAACGCATTTTCGTTTTCATCGTCAACCTGGCCGAAGTCTGAATCCATGGAGAAAGAGAAAAAAGAGAAATTTACCGGAAAAGACTAGACAGCCTTGTTTTCCTTCAAGAAGTTGATTAACTAAACAAAAGGGGGGAGGGGAAGGGGGGGGCCGAAATCTGATTGCCCTTGGAAAGCAAAAACGCATCTGCCGTTTGCCATGGGAAATGAGTCTATCTTTAAAGGGGGGGGGGAGGCAAGCTGGCGGCTGGCGGGAGACTTTGAATCAGGAAGAAACCGACTGGCGTATCACAAGGAAAGGGGGGGGGACGGGCGCTTTGGGGGCACTACTCACCTTGGAAAAAAAGTTTCTTACTCCGAGGGAAAAGGAAGTGAATTAAGGAGCTTGGGGCCGTGCTGGGGTAAGCCAAAAAAAAAGGGGAGAAAAAAAAAGGCCCACCCCTGCGCTCGGGAGGATCAAAGGGTGCAGAGGCATGGCAATCTTCGGAAGGGGGGGGGGGGTGTGCCTGAAAAGGCATTGCTCGATCATTTTTCGGCAAAAAAAGTTTGTGATGGGGAAGGAGGAAAACGCTTCCCTTTGGGGGGGGTAAAAACCTTTCGAGCGTCACAAAAGATTCAAAGAAAGGGAAAAAGAGGGGGGGGGGAAAGGGAGCATTTTTGTCGTGAAAGGGTAAAGAAAAAGTGGCTTGGAGCACGGTTGGCTTGGGGGGGGGGGGGGGGGGAAAGTTGGGCGCGCCAGAAAAGAAGGTTGTGAATTGGTAATCGAGAAAAAAGTTCGTCCTGAATGAAAAAAGAGGGGAAAAGGAAAGCTCGGCATTCCCGAAATGAGACAGGACTTACACCCTCCATCCTCTGGAAGGGGGTGTTACATGGTGCGATAGGGGAAAAAAGGGGGGAGGGAGGGGGATATACGTTCTCAACGGACGGGGGGATCGTATTGTTCCTTCCGCACGAAAGGCATCTTGCGCAGAGGAAGGGAAAAAAGAAGATTGCCCACATCGTAAGGCTCGCAACCACGCAACGGGGGGGGGATCCTGTTGAATACGCCGGTGGAAAGAGGAAAGAGGGAAAAGAATATCCCGCTCACATGGAACTGCCGGAGGGGGGTCGTTGCCCGCTCTGAAACGGCAAGAAAGAGAGATGGTCAAAGACAAAGGAGCCTGGCGGGCAAAAAAGGGGGAGAGGGGGGTGGGGGTTCGGGAACAGATCGAGGAGTAAAAAAAGGAACAGGTCACAAAAGAGTATTCAACGCCGAGGGGAGTCTCTTGTGTAAAGGGGGGAAGAAGGAGGGAGAGAATGTCACTACGAGATTAGGGGGGGGCAGGAGGGGGAGGCAGTGGTCTATCGCCGTGAGCAAACGATGCTCCCAAGGAAAGAAGCAACCACACCGGAAAAGAAAAGGGGGCCCGCGTGTGTTAGCGGAAAAACGAAAGCATGCGAAAATCCCGATTGTCACCAAGTGTTTCCCTACGTTACAAGGGAAAAGAGAAAAGAAAAGGAGGAGGCAATTTCAGGAACAAAGCCCCCGTTCACTGACAGTATTTTCTCGAACGAAAATGGCCGCCCCCAGAAATGGGGGAAAGGGAAAAGGGGACGCCGCTCAAACAAAAAA
>Ga0179593_1815849_pt1 | contig 12013 bp, 9 predicted proteins | sample CZODoug2_1_08_16_FD_185931 | JGI IMG/M metagenome (GOLD analysis project Ga0179593, IMG submission 185931) | Vadose zone soil fungal communities from Angelo Coast Range Reserve, California, USA - CZODoug2_1_08_16fungal (PacBio error correction) | ecosystem: Environmental > Terrestrial > Soil >...
AGCCTCGAACCCCTTCAAAGCAAAAGAGGAGGAAAAGAGATCCGTACTCACTTTGAGCGCGCTGAGTTCGCAGCTCTCCTGACCGGAGAGAGCCGAAGAAGAAAAAGAAAAAGAGGGCATGAGAAGAAAGGCCGCTCGCCGGCAAAAAGATTGCTCTTTAAAAGACTCGGCTAGAAAAAAGCCAATTTCAAAGGAGAAAAGGGGGTTCTAACCGAGAAAGATTGAAAATACCATCCCAAAAGAACGCCAGAGAAGGGGCTTCTCTACTTCGGAGTTATCTCAGGGGGTTTTACGAAACGGCATCGTGCTCCAAAAGGTGAGAGAAAAAGGGATGCAGAGGAAATAACGGTTCTTCCTTAACGTGGACCAAAGTGCAAACATAAGAGACTTCCATATCATGCGGCGGGAAGACTGACGTTCCGGCTTTAGAGACGGGCGGTGGGAAGGGGAACAAAATCCTAATACCGGGGAGATGTGTTAGGGGGGATACCCGCGAGGGGAGAGGGGGCGCGCTAGAGATACAAAACGAAAGACTGTGGAGGGGGAAAAAAAGTCCGCCCAAGGGCTAGTCGCCGATCTTCTCGCGGACCCCGAGGTCGTGTGGAGATGCCTTGGATGAGGGCGGGGGGGCTTCGCCTCTAACGGGGCTGCAACACGCGATGCAATTGTAGAGCGCAGTCTTATACGCATAAGTACCTTAAAAGAGACTAGTTATATAGCCAGCTCTGCGTAAGTGGAACTGACTCGACCAGGATTACCAAGCCCGAAAAAGGAATTGCTTCGAGGGGGAGAAAATGGAAAAGAAAACTCTAGGGGGGGGGGCTCGAGATAGCAGATACCAATTGAAGAGGCGAAACGAACGTACATAGAGTTGTCGCCACTATGTACGGAGGGAGGGGGAGAAAATAAAGAACCTCGTGTGATGAAGAGAAAAACTTCCATCACCGGGGGAAAAGACGTCCGATCAGAAAGGGAGCCCCAACCAAAATAAAGACCTTGTATCTTTAGGGGGAGAAAAAGAACAAAAAATAGGCTCCGGCGGGGAAAAAAGAGCGCGTCCTTTTCTATCTCATGGGGCTTGGAGTTCGAAGAGGAGACAAATCTGGTAGAGTCTACGCCTCTATTATCGGAATCGATCTCAGGGCGCGTCGGAAAAAAAAGATCTCGCACCAGGACATCATAATCAGGGTTCCTCACATCAGAAGAGAAAGGGAAGGACGACTGACAGAGTGGAGGGGTCTCCGTTGTTTTTCAAGAGGGCGGCGCTCAAAAAGCAACTCTTTCGAGAGAAAGGAAGGATCCCTCTGCTTGGGCCTCAGGGGAGGAAACGAGGTACGGGGTGATCTTCTTCGTCTAAGGAAAAGGGAGAAAAGCTAAGGGAGGAAAGTTCTCTTGGTCGTTGTAAACGCCTGTGGAACATTCCTCGTGTCAGGATCGGGGGGTGGTGTCTCAAAAAACTTCGAACTGTGCCGATAGAGCTCATTACCCTCTCGAGAGGGGGCGCCCTGATGGGGAAAAAGGGGGGCAGGGAATCGAAAAAATCTCCATCGCTAGGAGGACGCGTCTCAGTAAGAGGTTCAAACAAGGCGAAAGAGGGGGAAGTTCCTCGCCTTTTAGCGGGGTGGAGTGAGGGAGACTGGTACGAAGAGGGAAAAGTCTTGCTCGGCTCTGCCGAGATCAAAAAGAAATTAGGGCCGTCGGGTTCGGTCGGCAGAAGAGACATTTTCTTTTCTTCCGGAAACTGGGAGGGAGCGGCGATGGAAAGAGGAAACAACGTCAAGGGGTCGAGATCGCTGCGTTCACCCAGGGAAAGAAAGCGACTAAGGTCGAAACGTTCTGAGAGTGAGGGGGAGTGGCCCACCGCGTGAACATAGAGCGGCTCCACCGGCGACGGGGAGGTGGGCGCAGGAAAACTTTGGGACACCCCGTTTTTAAACAACTCCTGGAGGAGTCGCCGGAACCTGAAAAAGGGGGCAGGGTCTGGTCCTGGGCTATCAAGAGAATCAACCACAAACAAACTTAGGAGGTCCCCTTCCAGAAAAAAGGCTACCAGGAGAAAAAGAAAAAAGGACCCAACTAAAGCGGAGAAAACACCGGGGCTCGCCGATCTCTGAAAAGAAGGGCTGCCGAGCAGGGGGGAAGGAACGTTGGTGAAGGTCACTCTTTGGAGAAGAGAAAAGGAAAGAGGTGTTGAAGAATAGTAGTTCGGAAGCTGGGTGCCGCCGCGAGCAGCGCTACCCTGAAAGGGGGAAAAAAGGGCGGGTAGGGTTGAGACCTCATTTCCCATTAGCAAAAAAGGGAGACGCGGGACTAACTGAAGAAGGGAAGGGGGGACAAGAAGGTAACTCTAAGTAGGGGTGAAGGACTCGTCGAGCCCAGGCTAAAGAAGGCAAGAGTACCGAACAGTCCTCCCCTCCCGAGAAAATCTCAAAAAAGCGCCCGAGAACGGTTTCACCTTCTTTATGAGTAAGGTAAGGCTACCCTGTAGAGGCAAGGTATCTCCTGGAGGGGATGAAAAAAGCCCATAGAGGTCCTGCTCGAACACGCGGCCAAAGAGTCCGAAAGGTGTGAAGAAAAGAGATGAACCCCTAAATTAACTAGAGGCACTAAAGGGAAAACTACCTCTCCCCACGGAAAGGAGAAGGGAGCTTCTTCAGAAAAGTGGAAGATCAGCAAAAGAAGCGCGAATTTTATTAATATGATGAGAAGAATAAGGAGGCGATTCCCAAAGAAGGAAACGCAAGGCAATATTTACAATTAGATCTCCTCCCCTAAAAAAGGGAGAAGAAGAAAAAAAACTAACGAAGGTAAGTCCGAAGAGGCGGGGAAGGAGAAGGAATTTATTAACCGGGATGGAAAAGGGTGTGACGCGATGTGGAAGAACATCCGAGATATCGAGACTCAGCGCTTCTTCTAAAACAGAAAGGAAGGGAAATGAACGCCCACGAACAATCCATTTCCTCTAAACGGAAAGAGGGGGTGGACAAAACTAAAAGTGTTCTCGTGCTAAAGAACCGGACCGTTTTATTCAGGGGTCGCCAGGGGAGGAACTGTTCTAATGACGCGGTGATGGAGGGGAAAACGGGGCGCGGAAGTCACTTGGCGAACCGACCGGGAAAGAGGTTTCGAAGGGTTATGTACTTAGGGCGATCTTCTCCTGGTCAAGGACTTGGTCAAGAAGTCGAAAGTCCTTAGAGGCGGAAGAAAACCAGAGAGTTTCTACAAGGGGGGGGGGGGACGAGAGGGCCTGGACCGTCGAAAGGAAGTAAGCCATCGGAGACGTAAATTCACGGAAGGAAGAACGCTGCGAGGAAGAGAAAACCGACCAGGGCCGAAAAGAACCTGCGTGTTTTCATTCAAAAAAGCGGTCGGGAGGCGCGCCAAAAAAGAAAACGATAGGAAACGAAAAAAATCGGTGGTTGGTCGCCTGGAAAAGCGATCGAGAAAAAAGCGGTTTTGTGCCTGATAGGTATGGAGATAAAAAACTTCAGCCGTAGCAGAAAAGAAGCGCGAAAGAAGCGCCGTATTCGCTTCGGGAAGAAAAAAAAAGAGGGGGACGGGAGAGGGTTCATGAAAAGAAAGACCGCGTCCAGAACAAGAAAAAAGACCGACCGCAGGTTTCAGGGGAAAAAAAGACTGAAGTAAAGAGGTGGAACTGTGAATGAAAAGGAGGCAGGAAGAAGGGGAAATTGATATTGCGAGAAAGGGGAAGGCAAAGAAGTGGAAGAGACCGACACCCACAAGAGAGGGGGGGGAAGAGAAAATTTTTGTAATGAAAGGGGGTGTGGCGGGGCCTGTTGATCGTATTAGAAGGAAGAATTTCGCAAAGGACAGGTGGCCGTTTGAGGGGAACCATCGCTCATCAGCGATCATCAGCCTTTCCGTTGCCGGAAGGAAAGTGAGGCTCATGGAGGGAAGGAAAAAAAAAGTGCCTTTCATCTCGAGCAAGGGAATAAGAGATCTCCTGAAGGGGGCTATCTTGAGGGGGAAAAGACCTCGTTTTCGAACATCTTTTAAGGGGGGAGGGGAGGTGCCCTCGTTGCCCGACGAAACAACAAAAAAGATGAAAAAAGGGGGAGTCGGTCACGATGAGAAAAGGGGGGCCAAAGTATAGGGAAACAAAAAGATAGGTGTTCCGACCACTTTAAAGGAGAGCTGAGTGCCCCTGTTCAGAGGACCGACGAGCAAAAGAAATCGTTCTTTCTGCAAAAAGAAAGAAGGCAACGAAAAGAACGCGCTTTATCTCGGACGCGAAGAGTCAACTCCAAGGGGGCATCGTGCGCAGGGAAGGAAGTAAACGACAGACAAAAAAAAGAAAAGGCATCTACACCAATCTGCAGGAAAAGAGGGCTATATAGACGGCACAAAAGGAAAGACAAATCTATGCCCATCAGAGCCGCAATCTCACTTTGATGAACGGTCAGTTCCAGAACCGCTACTTCCAGATAGCGGTGGAAAGGGGGACCCTGGAGGGGGGAAAAGTGTTCTCGCGGAGAGAATGGGAAACCCCACCGAAGACGGAAGAGGGGTTGCCGACGGGAGAAGCGAAGGAAGCTCAGGAGAAAAAAAACGGCTCGTCTTGAAGGTGGAGGGGGAAAAGTCGCAAAAAATTCGCCGATCGGGCGCGCGGGGATCAATCGACAACCCTATTTGAGTGGGTAAGATTCCTATCCGAAGGGCCAACCGAACGAGGGAAAAAAAGCATTTTCGGCTGGCAAGGGAAAAGAAAAAAAAGGCGCAAGATCTCCTTAAAGGGGGAGTGAATTACTAAGGGAATAGGCGCCCGATCTCGGCGGTAAAGGAAACATATCCTGGCGGGATGGCCCTGCGCTGCCAAGGAAAAAAGAAGGTTTCTACCAGGGAACTCGATGAATGCAGGTGCTCGGACAATCTATCGCCGCGAAAAAGAAAAAAGTCGAAGCTCGCAGGGGCGAGGAGACACCTATGTCTGCATTGTAGAGAAAAAGAAGAAGTGTGTCCAGCGAAAAGGATTACAAAGTAAGGCAATAAGGGCAACGAGAAGCGCGGAGGAGACCCCAAGGAATACAATACCGGGGAGGAAAAAAGGGAAGAGAAAAGAAAAAGCTTGCGCCGGCGGGGAAAACGCCGCTCCGTTTCGAGAAGGAAAATCTGGGGCGTTTGCTCGCAACGAATTCATACGAGAAGGAGATGAGCTTCTTCATCTCGGAGGGAGGAGAGACGGAGGAGAAAGGCGGTCTCATCCTAGGGGATAATCTCCTACATGAAAAGAAACCGTCGGCTTGAATGGACTGGGGACAACGGGGTTGTTTTGAAAAAGGGGGAGCGCTGGGACTCCTCTTTCTAGCGCAGCGGGCAGGAAGCTGCGTGCCTCGCCTTCTAAGGGGGAAAAGGAAGACCCTCTTCCTCAAAGGGGGAAGATCTTGCAAGGACGAAAGGAAGAGACGGCTACGTCACCTGAGGGGGGAGAGGTTTGAAATGTCTTGCCATGAAGAGGGGAAAAGGGTTATCGGGGTGTCAGGAAAAAAAGCACACCTTCTTCGGAAAAGCAGCGCAAAACCCAAAAGGGAGGGGGGACGTGAATCCCGTTAGGGGAAGAGGAAAGGGGCAAAAGAAGAACCGCGGGCGTAGGCTCGACTTCCTTATCGTCAAAAGACCCGGTGCAAAAGATTAGCGCCTGGTGGGGACGGTGTGTTCTTGCTGAGGGGAGAAGAGGGCTCTTCGCTTCAGGGTGAGTTCTCGCCTATTCCTTCACCTCCAAAGAAGAGGGCCGTTCGGGGGGAAGGGAAGGGGAATTCGTAAGGCGACCTTGGGTTTAGTAAGAAGACAGGGTGGGGGGGGGGGGCGAGGATGGGAAGGGAGGAGACGTTGTAGGGGGGAAAAGCGTCGAGAAGGAAGTCACCCACTGAAGAAAGAGGAAGTTCTTCACTGCCGCCAGAGAAGCTAATTCGGTGAGGGGCGGAAAAAGGAAAAAAGACGGGCTACGTGAATTTGGGAAAAAAAAAAGGCGCGATCGGGGGGGTCTAAAAAGAAGGGAAAGGCGCCTCTCTTCGTGGAAAAACCGGAAAAACTGGTCGCGGGCCTGGGCTATACAAGCTCGAAAAAAAACAACAAACGGAGGATGAGGGGGAAGAGCCAGCCCAAAGGAAGGCGATCGATTAACACAGAAGAGCGGGCGCCTGAAGGCGGAAAAACACCGTGGTGGAAAGGGGAAGAAAGTCGGGGGGAAGAAGGCAACGTAGCCGTGGAAAAAGAAGGGAGGCCACCGAGGAGAAGAATCCCGAATAGAAGCCACGGGGGAGGCGCATTTAAGAAGGGAGAGGAGCTGGGTGACCGGGCGACCGGAAAGGAAGAGTCTAATAAAGAGAAAGCGAACCTTATCCCCTACGGACGAACTCGTCGCTATCAGTAGTCCTAAGAGAAGCGCCCCGACGGCCAGGGGGAAGAATTGGAAAGAACTAAGGCTCTCGGCACTACCAAAAGAAAAAGCCGCCAAACGCGCGAACACCCAGGAGAACTCGCGCATAAAAGGTTGCCCTCGGCTGTAGAAAGAGAATCGCGATGGGGAAAAGGGGAGGGAAAAACTCCTTGCTGTATTCACCCCATAAAGGATCGAGAGCGTGTCCTGCGAACGCGAAAGAGTCCTAGAGGGAAATAGCTGCAAAGATCACCATGAACATGGAAAAAAAAGGAGGAATTGTCACTAACAAAAATCGGAAAACCGACCTAGAATGAAAAAAAAAGAAATAAGGCGGTAGGAGGGGAATCAGCACGAGACGCGACAGGGGGTTATGAAGATTATCCTGGGAGAGGCAACGCAGCGACTCCTGCAAAGACTCGAAGGTAGCAAGGGGAGAAGAACCTCAAAGGCGACAAAAAGCAACGAAAAAAAAATCGGGGTCAAGTCCGAATCAAGAGGACGGAATTGTAGGGGAATAAGGGAAGATGTTTACGAAGGAAGAGGACCCGAACGAACCGACGCTCAGCGGCGGGGGTAGAAACCTCCGATCACCGGCAAAGAGAGGAAACGGAAGACTTCCATGCGCTCGGGGGGGAAGGGACCTTCGAGGCTCCCGCTACACAATCTGGGGGTCCTTTTTCTCTTGGGGCGCCCTTCAATCCCCGGGGACGGTGGGGGAGGGGAGGAGGGAGGGAAAATGGTCGGGGACCTAGGAAGGTGATGAATCATCAACGCGGGGCGTCGGCCAAAGGGTGGCTAACCAGAAGAGGGTATCCCGTTTTCGTGGGGGGAAGAAAAGAGGCTCCTGGTCAAAAAGGCTATCTCCGCTAGGGGGAAGAGTCAGCTCTTATGCGGGAGAGGTAGAAAAACCGGATCCTGGGCGAGAGGGTCCGGGGGGAAATCTCATTAAACGGGAAGGGAACTTACCTCTAATATACACGAGAAAGGAAGCCCTTTCATGAGAGTCTTCTTCAGCCGCGGGAATTTATTTCCTACCAGAACCCAAGAATGCGTGTGAAAGAAAAAAAAAATCGGAAAGGACACCCATGGCGTAATCCTTCGAAAAAGACGAAAACTGTCCCGCCAAAATAAACTAAGAAGGGGTCCACGGGGATAGGTCTTGGAAGGGTAAAACCTTCAAGCCGGCCGTTGATAGGAAAAACGCCTTCCAGCGCCAAGGCGGTCGAAAAACAGGAAAGGGTCTTCGTGCTTGGGGTTTAAAAGGGAGCCGAAGAACCCGGAAAAATACGCATGTGGTCACGGACGGAATGAGGGGGGAGTAGTTGAAAAAGGAGGGGAGCCGAAGAAATTGCGCTGGCATCGGGAAGCGCATCGCTTGCGCGATGACGGGGGGACAACGAGCCTGTCAAGAAAGCTTGTGTATAAAAAGGGGACTGGTCGTATTAGACGAAACTAGAACCGGAGCCTAGGTCCCGCCCTGGGAGGTTGAGGAAAGGAGAGAATCCATCAGGGGGCGGTACGCCTTTCGGGGGGAGGATCGAGCTCATGCCGGACGATCTTTAGGCTGGGCTCGCGAGAGGTCCGGACCCAAAAAATTTCACGAAAAAAAGGAAAGGGGGAATGCATTCCCAAGGTTTTCTTAAATCTTAAGGGGGGGCGAGTTGGCCAGCCATCAAAGAGCAAACAACAGGGAAAGAAGAGAATGAAAAGAGGGCAAAGCCAAATTTTTCACCGCAAAGGGGGGGAGGATGTACCATTCAATCGGGAAACCACTTTAAGTCTGAGGCAAGGCTGGGAAAAGGATCTCGCGACCTCTCAATGAGAGAGGGGGGGGCCATTATCCGAAAGGGCCGCCTCGAGGGCTTCAGGATCGGGGGGATCTGTCTCGCAAAAGAATTATCAGAGGGTACTATTTCCGTCTAACTACCATACCATCCCCTAGAACCAATTCATCTACACCAAGAGTAAAGGCAAGGTCTAGAGGGGGGTAAGGGCACCAACGTCAGAGAAGGAAGATCAGGGGAAAAAATCCACTTGGACATTACTCTTTTCTTAGAGCAAGTCCCAATTCAACGAAGAATGCCGGAAATGATGTCTGCGGGGTGTGAGAAATTGGGCAATGAACAAAAACGAATACTTCGCGATAGTTGAAAGAAGACGCGGAATCCCGGCGATTGAGAATATCAAACTTCAGTGGGGGTATACTACAGAAGAAAAACACAAAGGCCTATCGGTGCGGAATCTATCAGAAGCAGACCAACCAGTGTTACTAGGAGGAGTCCGATTTCATGTTTCGATATGTGCAGGACATTTTCGGAGGCCCTGCCTTTTCTTACCTCAATTAGGAGAGATGAATACTCATTAACGCTGAGGGGGAGAGGTCGACCTCGATCGGGGGAAAAGGATAAAAGAGGTCTCTGTACAAGGCCTAAGGAGGCGAGACGTCTACCCTCTCGTGGAAAGGGAAAAAGTGCCGCCCTACGCCTAAACTCGGGATGGATCGCAGGGAAAGGAGAAAAGCTCTCCGAGTAACATGGGGGGACACTATGCGGAAGGGCGTATGTGCCGAGGAAAAGATTATTATTACTCCATTACCACTTCAGAACGACAACGGCGACAGGAACACCTTCTCTCCCAAGAGGGGCGCCCTATCACGAGACCATAAGGGGGAGGACTGGCTCCGGCCGCACCCTCCTTCTCGTTTGCGAGCGCATTTAAGTATTGTGGGGACACAGCATTTCCGTCCTCAAAGAAGAGGTTTTCGAAAAGAGCTTCTGCCATCGGGGGTCTCAGGGGGGGATTGCAGAGAAGTAGACTGGTGAAAAGTTCATCATCCTAGAGGGCACGACCGCTGGAGGAGAGAGCGTTTCGGTGCTGTGTCTCCTTGTTCCTGCTCTTTTCTAAGGGGGACTACTACTCTTGAGGAAAGCGGCGTGGAGAGGTCGGCATCCTCTTCATCAAAGGGAAGTGCTTAGCAGGAAGGACGCATGGTTAGCAGCCCGCAAAAGGCACCTGTCGTTCGTTCGGCGGATGCCGCCTGGTCGGCCTGGTCATGAGGGGGGGTGCAGCTCGTTGAAATTCAGAGGGGCTTCTTCAGAGTACGAAGGACCCGCTCGCTCTGGAGATGGTGAAATCCCGTTGAGGGCCTTTGAGCGAGGAGGAACGCGTGCTTCGAGGAGCCGGGTCATCCCGATTCACAAAAAGTCAGTCGTCGAGTTCATAAATGGTCGAGGAGGGATTGGCCGCATTTGCTCAAGTCTGAGAAAAAGGTCTCGCCGAGTCCTTCACCGAAAAAGCTCGGGCCGCTTGTTCTCCGGGAAGTACAGGCCTCCCTAGCGAAATCAGGACGGGACTGGGGACCGATGAGCAACAAAGGGAGAAGGGTCACCTTGGCTCGCGGCTGAAAAAAAGGATCAACGAACGAACTATGGATGAGCCTACAACATTTATAGAAGCCTCGGCGGCGAAAAAAAAAGGGAAGGCCGCGTTTAGGAGCTTACACCACTGTGGGTTTCAAGGAAAGAATTCAAGCTCCGCTCGTCGGAGGGAAGAACAATGGTCAGCGGAAGAAATCTCTAAGACTCACGGGGGGAAAAGAGAGCTTTAAGATGCAAAAGGAAACCCGCGAAAAAGGAATTCCCCGAACGAAGACGGGCCTAAGGGTGTAGAAAAACAACCGTTGTGTAAGGGGGGCCGCGGCCAAGCATGTGGGATCAGGGGAGAAGAGGTGGCGAGAATCAAAGAAAACAGGGGGTCGCAGGGGGTCTGTAGGAAAAAAAAAAAGAAAGGGGAACCTCCTCTGCGCGCAACAATGGAGGAAGGGGGCACTCATAGGCCGCAGAGAGAAGAACCCTGACTGTACGAAACTCCCATGGGGAAATATCATTAGTCCTAACTAAGGGGGGGGGCCAGGCGACCACGAGGGGGGTGTGTTTTTACCGATGGAAGCATCTCCTATCAGAGGAGAAAGAACAACACCCCCCATCTCCCCCCCCAGCCGTAACCTCTCTCCAGTTGTAGCACCTTCGGGAGTAAGTCCCTCCTTCTGATAGAAGAGTAGAGTTTGGAGAAGGACAGTGAACCCTAAGGGAACCATCATTCTCCTCTCTATAGAGGAGGACCCCGCGATCACCGCGCGTATTGGGCGTGGAGAGCTGAGTCCCCGAGAGAGGAAAAGAAAAGGGAAATTTGCAGAAAAGCTCAATCGGAGAAGAACCTATCCCGCACTCCAGGGTGTCTTATCTGAAATGAGGGGAATTCCCCCCCCCCCAAAAAAAGCAGCAAACTAGAAGGGAAAATTAATATTAAGTCCTAATAAGGAAGATTCCCTCATCGAGCCTTCCCTCTGATGGAGGTATGGGTGGAAACCGGGAAAAAGGAGCAATTAAAAACAACGTAGAAAGAAAAACTAATCGTGGAAGGGGAGTTCTTTTACAGGGAATGTAGCGGGTATGTAACCTATTATTATTAACTGACTGCTCTACGGACGCCAGAGATAAGAAATGAGTCTCTTCTTAGAAAACCGGAAGGGGGGCAACTCCCACTAGACTAAAATCTCTCTAACCTTCTCGGGTTCCACCTCAGGCGAATCTATAGGCAGGGGATAGGCGCCTTCACTCCAAGGGAAATTGGGAGGAGGGTTCTAACGTCGTTTGAGGGGAGATGTCCTTTTGGTGGGTAAATCACAGGGGAAAAAAGGTCTTGGCGAACCCTACCGGAAAGCTAACGGTGGGAAGGGGATGTACCAGGCGAGCTTCTCCTTGGAAGTTCCTGAGATCTCCGAGGGCACCTTCATCATGGTTCTGCAGGGGAAGAAGCTGTCTACGCCTCCTGGACGGCGGGTCGAGAGAGAACCCCTCTCCAAGGAGGGCAGATTCCTTTGACACTAAGAAGAGTTCTCATAGGGAAGGGGTTCAGTGTACCTCCTTTCAGGAAAGAAGCTTGCGTTAGAAAGAATTGGTAAGCTAAAGCCGAAAATAGAAAGTCCACCTACGGAAAAAACCATTCCCGCGGGGATCTATATTAATCTCGAAAGACCTCGGGGGTGGTGAAACGAATATCGGGAAAAAAAGTGTTTTGGGAAAAAGGGGGATAAACTTCAAGCCGTAAGAAATCTGCGCTGAAAAGAGTCGCCGTTATTCCGAGAAAAAAGACTGTAGGAGAAAAAGTCCAAGAGTAGGGATCGAATAACAGAAAGCCTACAAAGTCCGCACCGCCAAGAAGCGTCTTATTTAACTTGGGGGAACCGAACACGTCACTTTTAAAGGGGGGATTTTCGCGGAGAAAAAGTATAGTCATCGATAATGGGGAACGGAAGCCCGACACCCGAGAAATGTCGGGAACTTTTTTTCGATGCCGGGTACGGGGCTGGTCGTTAACAGAAGAAGAACTCGACCTTGCGAATAGTAAGTCCCTTTTCTTTGGGAAGTCGTGAAGACCAGAGGAACTGAACCGCCCTGGGGGGGTCACGCGTTTATGGCCTCATGCCGAAGGGATCGGTAGCATGGGGAAACTGAGATTACGGGCATACCGATTACATGGCAAGCGGGAAATTTGTCGTAAACTAGCGGGCATTGTCCCTGGAGAGGAAAGGGGATCATATTTGCCCGAGAA
>Ga0179593_1437244_pt1 | contig 12012 bp, 12 predicted proteins | sample CZODoug2_1_08_16_FD_185931 | JGI IMG/M metagenome (GOLD analysis project Ga0179593, IMG submission 185931) | Vadose zone soil fungal communities from Angelo Coast Range Reserve, California, USA - CZODoug2_1_08_16fungal (PacBio error correction) | ecosystem: Environmental > Terrestrial > Soil >...
AGGAGAAGAAGGGGTAGGCCAGCGATCTTCCCATTGCAAATTCGTGGGTTGGGGCGATTAAAGATCTTCCAGCGCAGGGCTGTGCAGGAAAGGCCGTCTTTTTTCAATGACGTTCCATGGTCGAATATCCAGACAGGGGCGCAAGGGAACGAAAAAGAAGGAGACTAAAATTGCGTGCGACTTGACTATGACGCTCTCAATTAAAACGCAACGTGTGACGGCGGAAGTTCAAAGTGACAGCAGGACGATTGGGTCAACGTGGGGGGTCCTAACACATTAGTAGGTTGTCGTGGAATGACCGGTTATCAAAGGTGGCATTTTCCAGCGGGTCCGGGGGGGGTCCCGGGAGCCCCTTCTCCGGAAGGGAATGCTTGCGGGACGCCCAAATTTCTTGTCGACGAACTGGTTTCTACGAGGTTTCCTAAGTAAGACGGACAGTCGGGTCAAGAAAAGAAGGACCAGACCCAAACCCAACTCTAAGATCGGGTCGCTATTCATTCTCCTTTTCTATTTTCAAAAAGTTTAAAGAGGGACACGTCATGACCAGCGCAAACAGGGCCCTAACTGTGGCAACCCGGAGCACCAGAGTCAAATGGGGGGGGGGGCCAGTGGCGGAGGCACGCCAACCAGCCTGAGGCATCTCCAACTGGTGGTAATGGGTGGCGAAAAACGGGGGGCCCGAAAAAGAGATGAAAGTTGCCTTGTTAGTGAAATAGCAAGCCCGAGAAAGAATTAAAAAGGGGGGGTAGAATCATGAAGAAGGGGACGGGTAGAAGCACGAGCGTAGTGAGACATGTTTCCCCTCCAGATCTTTGTGTGGGCTTTCATTACCGGCATGAGAGAGAACATCAAGGACATAGCAGGGAAAGATGATCCGGAGGAGGCGGGACCTGACGAAGGAACGCTACCTGGTTCCGTCTACTCCTGAGGTTTTGGTCGACTCCATGCGAATTGTTGCCGGGGGGGGGGGGCGGGTGGGGATTCCTCCTGCCTTACGGGGGAATGGTTACAAAGGGGGGGGGGGGATCGAGGTCAACATCAGACCTTCCTGAGTTTAGAGTTAATCATGACCGAAGACAAACCGTCTCGTTGCTGGCGGCTCAACCGAAGAAAGAATAACGGACCAGGGGTTGACCTAAAGACGCGTATGGGGATGTTGGGGCAAAAGTGGGGGGAGGGGGATCGTCCCGGGGCATCAAATTCTTTAAGGAAGGGGGAATAGAAGCGAGACGAGGGGAAGAGGGGGTGCTGCGCGGCTCTACGAAGCTTCCCTACAGCACCTGACTTATAAGGCCCGGACCAAAAAATGGGGTTGCTAATGCAAAGGGAAGAGGCGGCGGAAGCAGAATACCGGATACGAGCTGGGAGGATAAGGGGCTAGGACCTCGAAAGAGATAATATAGCAGCTGAGATGAGAAAAGCACCCTCGAACGGGGGCGCTGTCGCCTGAAAGCGATGGGGGACAGGAAAGGGGAAAAGGGGGGGCTGGGGGCTGGACGCATAAGGGTTAAGGCGGCCGTAAGAGACTGAGACCTGAGCTTGATCTCAACATGCCGGCGTGGGGCAATTACACTGGGGAGAGCTTCTATTGCGAAAGGGACAGAATGTTCGGTCGTTAATGACATTTCCAGGACCCCGATGGCGCTGATCTTTGGGGGGGGCGCTGAAACATTCAGGGTCACCTGCCAAAAGTTTGCTAGATGTTCTAAACACCGGCCCAGTGGGCAGAAGGGGTCACAGGGAGGCCGCGGGTAAGGAAATGTGCTTCGAAAGGGTCCGGTGGTAAGGAGGGGCGGCTCGTTATAGAAATGGGGGAGGGAGGAGCGCTAGGAAAGCGATGAAATCTCAACAACACCACAGGGAGTAAAAAGAGAAGAATCGCGATGACGACCCCGGTACGATCAGAAAAAATCACGGAGGCGTAGATTAATCAAGCGAGAAGGAATACCGAGCTGCCCGTCTCGAACGGGTAAGGGATTGCAACGGTCGCAATGGAGTGGAGCATATCCGAAGAAATCACGGGCTAAGTTCAGGAAATTTTCACCAGCGCCAAACGAAAGTTAGAGGCAATAAAAGGGGGGTCCTTGGGAAAACTGCTTAAGGAACGATACATGCAGAGTTATGTCACGAAGCCTGTCTGAGAATAGAGTAGCCATGGAATGCCAATTTGCGGCGGAAAGGGGGGACGTCGAAATCGGAACAAAGAAGCCTTCAGTTGGCAGTTCGGGGAAGCTGGGGAAATCAAACGAAAAGACAAAAACAAAAAAAATCAAGTAATGGCCGATCGAGTGGGTACCGAAAACCCTCGGGAAAAGTTTTGGGATTGCCGAACCAAAGCGTGTAAGCACAGCGTTTTCACGAAGTAAGTAGGGGACTGCCAGGATGATTTTCCGCTCAAGCACTTCTGCTTGTCCGGCAGCGCGTAAGAAAAGGGCAGAGGGCGGAAACATTTGTGCAGCTAAAATCAGTAAGCCAAGGTTGGCACTTCGTAGAGACGAACGGAACTCATGCCAGACGGAGAAATACTCGGAGCCAGCTTTCTTTGCCATTAATTCTTTGTGGACCCGAAAACCCTCGCATTGCGCAACATATCCACGAGAAAGGCGGTAAAATCCTTTCGGGTCAACCGCCGTAGCTATCTATTTTTCGCAGTTTAGGACGCAACCACGCGACGACTGGTTGGTATGTCCGGTCGGTTAACGATAACCTCAGGCAAGATTCTCTAGTTCACAATCGACCCCCTGTAAACGCGTCAGCAGGGGAAAAAGGGAATCAAAGAACGCATTCATGAGAAGCCCAACACCATGTCCCGGGATGCGGGGGGTAACCCAGCCGTTGCCAAAATAGGACTCATCGACAGCGACTCTGCGATGTTGGGGCGCATGTTGCTGAGCTCCTGGTCTCGGTCGTGGAAGCAAAAAAAGCAGGGGAAGCGTGACCCCTGTCCAAACGGCGAAGACTAGATACGTCTTAAACATAGGACTAAAAAATAACCCCTTCCGAGTTTACTAAAGGTGTGGCTTCGGGATCTTCGGTGCGAAATAAAAAACACCCACTCCGGGGCAACTCTTTCCGCCATGAAAAAGAAAAAGCAGCTTGAAGAGAAGCAGAAAGGGATTCTTAGGCTTGGACCACTCCTGGGGGAACAAAAATTCCGCTGGTGGAAAGGCCGTTTTGGGCAAAATTAGGCCCGGCGGCGGCTGGGGGGGAAGCTGAAGTTGCCGGAAGGCGTGAAACTCTAAAAATGTTTGAACTTCACAACGCTACGGTAGGAGAGCTGGCCCCAAAGACAGTCATGTTCCACTGTCCCGGAAACACTAAGGTTTGAAACCGCCCCCTGGGTAGGTAAGCAGCATTGACGCTGGGGAAGCGAAGGTCTTGAAAAGCAGTGCGAGAACTTTTTATAGGGGCCAATTTACGCCGAGACGCCTGAGTAACGAAAAACGTATTCCACCGGGGAAAATAAAACTAATTGCTTTTCTACACAGGGGTGCCTGTTCCGGGATTGCAATGAACGTTTGTTTCCTGTCGTTCCGATGAAGGTGGGACTCGCTAGTGTATAAATTCCTGGACTCGCACTAAACAGTGCACTTGCTCAAGTAGGTAGATGGAAACTCTGGTAAGCACCTCTACCGGTTAGATGGCCAAACACAGCCCGGCCAGGGGACTATTCAAACTGCAAATCCCTGAGACTCGGGAAAGTAAAGGGTTAGGCGGACGTTCCCCCGAGTGCGCCTTGGGAAAGGGATAACCTTAGCGCAACCATTGAGAAAAAGCGTCGAGGGGTTTCGCTGATCCCTCACAAAGCCCAGGCGTGGGCACAGCCAGGATTACGTCACTGGGACGCTGACCAGAGAGGGTGGTTGGGAGACGCTTGGAACAGCCGCTCTTGTGCCAAACGGCATATGTTTCAGTTTGGTGGATGGAAATTCCTTGCTTCTGTGGGGTTTCACGCCGTCCTGTGGCACTGTTTTAAAGTTGGTCACCTTTCTCCCAAACCCTCAAGGTACGTCCGGGGGCCTGTCCTTCGGCTGTGTTTCTCCGAGACCAGTAGGTGCCCCGACTAGGAAACAAGGTAGACAAGGTTCTCGCTGAGGTCTCACATGCAAAAGAGTGGAAATTTTTTAGCTTAGAAGGGGTACACTCCGTTAACAATGCCCTTAATCAATAGTTCGGCATGGATTGTCCTTCGATGTATGCCTAAAGCGGGTGGTGGGTAATTGAAAAGAGGATTTGAAGCGCTTCATCAACTTTTTTTCCCATCCCTAGTCCAGTTGTGAGGAAGGTATATGCTTGAACAGGAGTTGGTATCACAGTATTTCCCCAAAATGGGGCAAATCTAGCAAAAAACAAAAAAGAGGAGCTAAATCTATTAAATTCCTGGGCACCGAAGAAGGTCACAGAATGGGGTACAGAACTTTAGGGCCTCCCGCTGGGCCGGTCTCGGTATGGAAGCCCCAATGGTCTATAGGCTCAGACCCGGACCTGAGTTGATGTACATTTTGGGCGATACAAGCGGGAAAGACAGTCTCCGAACTACTGCGTTGCCTGGGAATTGAGGGGAGTCCCGGTAAGGACTAAGCTCAAGGGGTTGACAGCGGTTTCCGAACCTTTGCTGGACCTTCTGATAGAAGGAAAGTGGTGGAACGGAGGGGGGGGACAAAATCCCTTAGTTCTTTATAAAAAAATAAGTTTAGGATAGGCAGGGCAACAAGAAGCTGGGAAGTCTTGGGGAAGACTGGAGAAAAAAATGGTTCCCAGTTGAAAAGACTGAAAAACCAAAAGTAAGACTCATGAATGGGAAAAGGGACAAGTAAAACTGACTGTACGATTTGGGATACCAGGTGACGACAAGGAAGAGTCTCGAAACACTTCAAAACAATGGCTGCAGCGAAGTTACGGTGACTAATTCTTCAACCGGGGGGGATTAAGGACCAGCAAACGTTGGGAGGCCGGAAGAAACCGGGCGGACCAGTCTGGATCACCTTACACTCCTCCTTAGGGGGATCCCGGCCCTGAGGGTTTGGAACAAGTTCTATAGGGTCGGGCACAGTACAGGTGGGCACACGCCAGGGCTTCCTACCGGCAATTCGAGGGCATAACGAGAGACTTACGGAAGCACTGGGAACCAGGGGCTAAGTAACGTGGGACGGAAAAAACTGCATGTTCCAAATCGAGAGGATTGGCTAAAGCGGTGGGAAACACTCTTAGGGTCGGGGACAAGGGGGAATTCCGGGGTGGAGACCTTGGCGGTCCGACGGGGGAAGGGGGGGGGGGGGTTGGGGGGGGGGAAATGGCGGGAGAAAGCTTCCTTCTTGGAAAAAGGCAGGAGGCGAAAAGGAATCGTTGGGAGGGGAAAAAAAAAAGAATGATGGGGGAAGGGACAGAAGCGGGCTGTCGAAAAAGCAACGATCTTGTAAAAAAGTTACATGACACCGTGGAAGGTTGGGTAAAAAAGCCTTCAAAGGGGGAAAATAGCTCGAAGCGCATTCTTTTTCAGAGGATCACAAGGTTTGGGGGACGTGTCGGCAAAGTACAAGAGCGGAAGGATGCCAGGGCGGGGGGAAGGAAATGACTGGGTGGAACCAGTTAGATAGATTGAAGTGCAGGTGGGGGGAAAGTCTAGTAAATAACCTCTAGTGCAAAGGGAAAAAATGTTGAAAAGAGGAAAACGGGGCAAGCATGAGGGGGAAAAGAAGGACTCTGCTGGGGGGGCGATGAGGTTTTTTGCTCAACGGGGGAAAAAAGGAGCCTACTTCAACTAAGAAAAAAAAAGGTTCAAGAGAAGGAAGGGGGACCTAATCCCTGGCTAGAGCACTTTTGACAAAGAGGGGGGGAAGATGGAAGGGTGGTGTCGCTAAGGGACTAGGCCGATCGGGAGGGCAGGGTGGTTGGAGTGGTGGAGAAATGGCAAAAAGGCGACAATAAAGGGGGTGTTAAAAAGTGGGAGAGGGTCGAACGCATTCCAGATTTCTCGGGAATAATTCGAAGAAAAGACAACCATGAGGGAGCGTTGGGTAGGGAGTAGAAAAAACTGAAGGGGGAAAAGAAGAAAGGAACCTTTTTGGAAACTCTTAAAAAAATCATAGTGTGAAGAGGGAAGATTGACGACGGGGGGGACAGAAAAAAAATAAGTGAATCTGTAATAAAGGCGAAAGAAGAGGGGGGGAGGGAAAAGAGAGTAGGAGGAAGGGGGTGTATCTACTCAGCTGCCATACTGAAAAAAAGTTTACTTACCTCTTTTGGGGAAAAAGAGGAAGGGAGACAGAAAGGCGGCGGACGCAGAAGGAACGGAGGTGAAGGAGGGGGATTAGAGAAGGTCATTAAAGCTCAGAGAGGAAACGGGTAGGGGGGGAACATCCACATTCTTGAAGATGATAAGATAAAACATAAATGAGTTCACTGAGGATGTCAGAGCCTAGGCGTATCTACGGAGGTATTCTTTCTTTATGAGAGGGGGTACTAATGTGGGGGGGGGAATAACCTAAGATCAAACTGAAGCGAGAGGACGAAGCTTGAAATCCGAAAATGACGTGAGTGGGAAAAGTAAAAATTGGGAGAAATTGGGGCATCATTATGGAGAAAGAGGAAGGTGGTGAAAAGTGAAACTTGCAATTGACGCAGGTGTAAAGAGTGCCCCCTAATGGGAAGAAGAAATGGAGGGGGGGACGAGTGCAACGTGGGGCCAAAATTGCGAGGTATATTGGTAGGAAAGAGAAACGAACGGGAAAAAAAAGGGGTCAAAATGAACAGCGGCGAGGGAGGAAAGGAAGAAAGACGTAGGCCAGGAGAGGAGTGCGGATTATTCAGGGGAAGGGGAGATGAGGGGGGGAAATCCGAGTTGAGGGGGCCTGGAGAGTACCCGGGAAAAAAAAAAGGAGATGGATCTCTTGGGGTGAGGTTGCACAAAAAACGAACAAAAGGGAGGATGAGAGAAAAAAAAAGAAAGGATCAGAGAGGGGGCCGAAACGAAAGGGAACATCAGAGGCCGAAACTCGGCGGGGGCGCTACTACTACTCAAAATTTCGAAAGGAAGACGAAGATGCCTTTTCAACGACCGGCGGGGGGGGTTGCCAAACGGTCGCCGGTGGGAAGTCCTATCCTACTTTTTTTCGGGCAAAGAAATTTAAAAGCGCAAAAAAGCTTTAGATGGAGCCAGGGGGGAAATTTGGAAACTGACTTCAAAATAAAAGAAAGACGCATGTGGGCATGTCCCTTCATTTTAAGAAAAAAAGAAGAGGGAAGTGCACCTTAGGCGGGTGAGGGAAGCCAAGCTGACAAGAAGGGTCAGCGAGTAGGACCGGTGGCCAAGGAGAAAAAAAAAAAAAAAGACAGGGGGAAAAATGAAAAACATAAAGCTGGCTGTGAACGCAGATAGCCGCGGGTTGTACGATGTGGCACTCAAAAAGGGGAAAAGCGTCACATAGTACAGAACGTTCACAGGGAAAAAAAGGGGAAGGGCCTCGCCCAAAGCTTAAGTCACAAGAAAAAAGGCCAAATGGAATTCGCCTACGCCGTTCTCCTTTGGGAAAGAAAAAAAAAGGTGTGGGGGAAGGGCCGGAAGAAGAAAAGAAAAGAAGGACGAAAGTGGGGGCAAAAGAGGAGGTAGAGAAAAAACGAGGGGGGAATCCCTCTCCTCATGACTGACAGGATTTCTTGTCAGCGGGGAAAGAAAGGGATGATCCAGAACGAGGAACTAAAAAGATGGGGGGATGCAAGGAGGTACACCATAAAGGCAACGATAGAGGGAAAAAGGGGAAGGTAACGGAAAAACGGAGTAGCGACGTCGGGCATTTTCGCTAAAACAAAAAGGAAGATGGTGTATGGGGGGGGAAGGGTCTGGGAAAGGGAAGAAAGAGAACCATACAATAGGGAATTCGACGCCTACGGGCAAAAAATGGGGGAAAAGGAGAAGGTAAAGTGGAAGCCGGAAAAACCAGAAAGCTCATGGAAAAAGAGTAGTAGCCACAAGCATTTGAGTCGGAATAACAGGAAAGGAGAATCGGGGAAGGGGGAAGGAAAGTCCCTCAAAGGAAGAGATCCTTAGGGTTTGTTGGCTGGTTGAGAGCGCTATTAAAGAGAAGGGAAAACAGGGAATGCGAAAAAAAACATGGAAGGAAAAGTGGTAAACACTTAACCCCTCACTCTCACTCTAGTGAGGGAAAAAATGCTTCGAAAGAAAAAGAGGTTTCGGCAGAGGAAAGAAAAAGGGGCTGAAGGCGGGGAGGTCTGGGGCAGCACACAATAGGCCGAAAAAGGGAGGGTCGCGGGAAAAAAAATTCCATAGCAGAGTTCGGAAGGAGAATCAAGGGGGAGGATGAAGGGGTAAGAAAGAACTTCAATCCGCTGGATCCAAAAAAGAGAGTGACAAGAAAGGGGAAGGGGAAAGGGAAGCCTTAGTGCGGCGTTGAAAAAGCGGACTAACGGGGGGGGAAGGGGAAATTGAAACCGCAGGGGGGGAGGACAATTTGGAAGACTCGTAGCGTGTGCAAAGGGGAAGGCAAAAAAAGAAGGTGCCCCCGTCCGAAAACCTTGGGAACTGGGGGAACCGAAAGAGGGAGGTCAAAGAAGGGTCTGCTATGACACACATTTAACGAGGAGGAAAAAAGCCAAGGCGCCAAAACCGGACAGGACCCAAACCGAAAAACAGGAAAAAGTGTCGGCAAAAAAAGGGTGCTGCTTTCCTCAGTTCCAGGGGAAAAAGAAGAAAAAAAAAAAAACGTGGGGAAAGGGGGGACCGGACCACGGTAGAACATAGGGGGAGGGGGAAAGTCAAGGAAAGTTAAAGTCCTCATTGGGGGGGAGGAGGGGAAAACTGTCGGAAAAGAAATGAAAGGAAAAAATGGCCAAGAAAGGGAAGGTCACAAAGAAAGTCTGAGAGTCTAGAACCAAAAGAAGGGATGGAAGAAAAGGGGGGATTGCGTAAGGCCGAGTTGCATTAGAAGGACCACCCACCGATGGGAAAAATCAAAGGGGGGACGGGCAACGGGGGAAGGCGCCAGGGAGGAGCGAAGCTTTGCCAGGAAAAAGGGGAAAAACGAAAGAAAAAAGATAGGGGGGGCCTACAGGCATATGTCAGGTGAATACCAGGAATTGCTTAAAAACAGGTGGGGTGGAACTCAATCAGGTTAAAAACATTTTCTAAAAAGGGGAAAAAAAAAGATGGCGTAATTGGGGGGGGGGGAGTAACCGGAAAAAAAAAAAAGAACCAGGGGAGGGGAAGCCCAACAATCACGAGTACACAAAGGGCCCCGGGATAAAAACGGCGTTCTCCCAGAAAAAAGGGGGCAGGGTGAGTACGGAGAATTACACGCCCGGTTGAAAAAAACAAAGGCGAGGAAAAGGAAGAAAGAGACTTCTGGAAGATGGGGGAAGATGAAAAACATGGGACGTACGGGACATTGGGGGGGAATATACCCGTAAGGAGGAAAAGTTGGACGAAAAGGGGTGGAACATGTTCTCACGCAAAGCCCTGGGGGGAGAAGAAGATAAAAAACGAAAAGCGGAGGAGGTTAAAAAATAGATAGGGTGAGCCCATGCCGTTGGGGAAAGAAGGGGAAGAAAACACAGAAAAGCAACTCTTTACGTGTCCAAAAATTGGATGAGATAAACGAAAAATACGTGCGAAGGAGAATTTTCGGCAGAGCGGGAGAGGAAAGGGGCAAAGAAAAAGTGGTAAATTGTGGCGTCTTGAGACTCGAGGGGGAAGAAAAGAAATCGGTTGCACGGCGAAACGTCGAGGGGGGTAAAGAAGGGGGGGGCTAGGAAAAAAGGGGACGGTAATGTCATTTGCACTAAGGGGGGGGAAGCAAAAACGTGCCATAAGGTGGAAATGGAATCTTTGACAAATCGGGGCACATCTTTTGAAAAAAAAAACATTCACAGGGGCAGGGGGAATGACACTAACACACAGATTGCCTTGAGAAATCGGAAGTTATAACAGGGAGAAAGGGGGGCAACAGAATCACCGAGAAAGGGTTCTGGCAGAAAAGGGGACTCAACCTGGGTGAGGAAAAAAACGGGGGGGTTGGAATGGTCAACTCGAAAGGGTAAACGTAAGCACCGGGGGGGAAAAATTAAAATGGAGGATCTACTTCACATGGAATCCCTAATGGAGTTGAGGGGAAGGGAAGGAGGGGGGGAGGAAGAGGGGAAGGAGTAGGTTTACAGACAGTGTGAGCGACCTGGGGTACACCAAGGAAGGGCTAGAAAGAATGCCTCGAATACGAAAATAAAGAGTACTCTACGGAAAGTAAAGCCTAGGGAGAAAAAAGTTAAAATGAAGCTAAGAGGGGCAAAAGTTTGTGGGTCTAGGGAAAAAGAAGTTCGTAGCTGGTGGGCTTGGGTGGGGGAGGGTGTATGGGGCTGGCCCGGAGCCCTTACAAGGGGGGGGGGGGAAAAGGGAAACACCAGGAGATTGTGAAACGCCTTCCCTGGGACCCGGAAAGAAATGTCGGAATGAAAGACTGGGGAAAACGACATGCGGACATGGGGGAACGCGGTTTGGAAAAAAACTGCATCAAGAAAAGTCGTGACAGGGCCAATTCACGTTTCGGGGTGGGGGAAAAAAACGCAGGAAAGTAGGGAGAGAAGGGAGGAAAGACAACAAACAGGGGAAAACATCAGCAAAACAATTTTTTGGGCATGAGCGGCACGTTGAAAGAAAGAGGAGAAGAGGGACAGGTAAGGGCTGAGACTAAGGGGGGTTTAAAAAAGCCGGGCAGAAAGGGGAAAGGGTCGGTGGAATTATTGGTCGCATCAAGCAAAAGGGCGAAAGAAACAAACAAAAAAGGGGGGGGGGGGACTCTGGAAGAACGGGTGAAGGGGCCGCTGCGCTGGGAAAAAAAGCGCAGGTTGATGAGGGGGAACCCACAGCTCTGAGGGGTGGGGGGGGGAGAGGCAACTTTACAGGGACCTCGTCGAGACAAGAAAAAGACGAAGGGACTGGGCCTGTAATTCAAGGACCAGAAGAGAAAGAGAAGGGGGATGAAACGCGTCCCATGGGCGGGGGGGGGTGGGGGCGAGCTCGGGGAGACCGGATGGATTCGGACGACAAGGAAGGAAAGGGGGACAAAAGGGGGATGAATAGATGTAAACGCTATCAAGCAAAGGAGATCATGACTTGGGACTTAAAGAACTTCGAACACCGGTAGAGGACAACAGCTCAGGCTGGATCAGAGAAAAAAATGGAAGAAAGAAGAAAAAGTAAAAGGGGGGGGGGGACTTAGGCTAAAATACACATTAATCAGTATGTTGCCGTAAGGGAAAGAAGGGGGTTTCCGGGGGAGACAATTTGACTTTAAATAAGAGAGTAAAGGGGGGGGGGGAAAGCAAGGAAAAGGGGAGCTGAGAAGGAGAGAGATAAGGAAAGGCCCTACATGTAGGCAAGGGACTTTGAGACCGCAAAAAATCAACAAAAAAATGGGGGGAGACCAATCAAAAATCTCGGTTAGGAAAAAAGTAAGGGGGAGGGGGATTAGCTGAAAGAAAAGGGGCATCAGGGAAGACTTCATCTCGAATATGAAGCATTATGGATTAAACAACCGCTGAAGCGGGGGGAAGGACTCTGTCGCCTTCCAGAGGGCAGGAACGTTGGTGGAATTTTGTAAAAAATCTAAGGGGGTATTCAGAAGGGAAGATCAACAGGAGGAGAGGGGGATCAAAAAAATGCTCGCAGGTGGAAACACAGAACAACTGGCTAAAACTCATTAGGGGCAGACATTCAACGACAAAGAAGAGGATGGGGTTGAGAGGGGAGACAGTTTCAAAAAAAAGGAAGAAATAGAGGGTTGGAAGAGGAAAAAAGGAGGGAAATAAACACACACCGTAGAGTTCCCCGAGAATCAAAACTGGAGTAAAGAAGGGCGCCATTAAAAGAAGCGAGAAGGGGAAAGGGCCATAAGTAATGATAGGAGAGGGGAGGGATTAACGAAAGACCGGGATGCGAAGCCATGGTTAGGTGGGGCGCTGGACATAAAAAAAAAAAAAAAAAAAAAACGGTTGCGAAAGGAG
>Ga0179593_1471162_pt1 | contig 12012 bp, 21 predicted proteins | sample CZODoug2_1_08_16_FD_185931 | JGI IMG/M metagenome (GOLD analysis project Ga0179593, IMG submission 185931) | Vadose zone soil fungal communities from Angelo Coast Range Reserve, California, USA - CZODoug2_1_08_16fungal (PacBio error correction) | ecosystem: Environmental > Terrestrial > Soil >...
TCTTGGGGGGAAAAAATTTGTCAGAAAAAAAACCAGAAAAGGGGAAGAACTTAGGGAAGGTTGACAAGCAAAAAAAACCATAATCAAACTAGGGATAATCAACCGTCTGTTATAAAGGGAGGGACTTTATTTCAAAATGTTTGGTTTGTTTTAATGATAGGGGGAACACGGGTTACAATCATCTAATCTGGGTGTAGAGAAGGGACAATTTTATTGATTCGGTAATCAGGACACATGTGGGTGGGAGAAAAATAGAAATGGGAGGCAGGAAGGGGGGGTACACATGGCCAATCTTGGAATAGGTTGAGTCAGACCAAAAGACACACCCTCAATGAAAACAAAGGGTAGGGCAAAAAAACATGTAGAAAAACACAGTTGGTAGGGACACGGTAGAAGAAAGACGTAAATTGGATGGGCCCTAGACTGAAGGGGGGGGGACTCTTAGAAATTGCAAACTAAAAAAGTTGACCACCTAGGGACTATAAAAGGCAAAAAAGTCACACCGAACTAGCTATCAAGGTGGAGCGCTGGCCGCGGGGGGAACAAGTAGGGGTATATCCGGCGTGAAGAAAAAAAAGGGTAATGGGGTAAAAGAAGTTGGCCGTAAAGGGTGCTGAAGAAAGGTGGTCCGAAGACAACAAAGCAGAAAGTGAAACGTGAGGGTGGGTGTTTGGGATGCAAGTGCAGGGAAAAAAAACAGGCCAACCGGACGGGATACTTGCGTTGCAACGCAGAATGTTTCATGGGCAAGGGACAGTTCCACATGTGACGTCACGGCATCAACCACGTTGGTTTTTGTGGGCTGGATTTGGACAATTGGAACCAGTGTAGAAGGAAAGGGAAGGACCGCACAAATCGACATAAAAAATGACGGGGGGGGGGCCAAAAAGGGGATCACCATAAGGGAGATGGGCCATTTGTTGGGCCGGAAAGCAACGATGGGAGGGGGAACGGTCACACACTTTGGGAATGGTGGGTTCTTGCCCCTAAAAAGTCTGAGGAAGGGGCGTGGGGTTTAGTAAGTATGTGTTTTGAAACGTACCAAAGTTGGCGGCATGGAGGGGAATCCACCTTGAAAAAAGGGGGAATCAGAATAAACAATGTCCAAAAACGGGTTTTGGAAATGGGAGGGCAATGTGAACACGGGGGGTCAGAGGGGGGGCTGGGGGAACAGTGGGAAGGATTGGGATATAGCTGGGCTCGTTGGGTTCGGTGGTCTGGGGGGAACGGGAGCAGGCAAACCGTCTGGTGGGTACTTTGGGTGCCCCTCAGGGAGACAACCCAAGCAACCAAGGGAAGCAGATGGTTCAACTTTGGTTTCCTTCGACTTCAGCAAAAAAAGTGCAAAAACAGGGATACACATTTGTTGATCAAAAAAAGTAGTGTTGGTTAGGGAGACAAATCCCAAGAAAAATTGAATTAAAAAACTGGGGAGATCTCGGCCCGGTCAGACAAAAAGTTTCCAAGGCCCGTCCATATGGAACTCTAAGATTGGGGGGGCACCTCTAGGAAACAGGGCAAGGTGATAGAGTATACCGAAACTGACCATAGAATTGTCTCGCAGGAGAACGCACGGGTCCTGTGTGTTTGTCAAAAAAAGAAAACCTTATCCGTGAGATACGTAAACTAGACACAGAATACAGCGGCTGGGAGGAAACAGAGGCGGAACCAATGGGTTGGAAAAAGGAGAGAAATCGGGGACATGCAGGAGTAAAGCTGCCATTGTGGGGGGGGGGGGACCGAGGGCAAAGGTCAATAATTACGGGAGGGGGTGCGAGTTTTTGTGGGTGGGATTATTGGATGAAAGAATATAAATTTCGCTTGAACGCGGATGTGGGGTTCCTGGGGGACGGAAATAGATTGCCAGTTGGGGTTACGTATGTGGTGGAAAAGAATTCAAGGTTGGTCGACAGGAACCGGTGAAAGGGGGCTTGTTGCTTTGTGGGGGACAGGTTTCAGGACATAGGGGAAGGTGGAAAACCACCACTGGGGTGAGTCGGTACCTTCAAATGAATCCTGTCGGAATTGAATTGGGGGGGACAATTGTGGTGGGGCTGGTGCGGCTCAGGGTTTGAGTGGACAACATGAAAAAAGTTGGGGGAAAAAGGGGGGGGAAGTCTTTGGGTGGAAATGAGTCAAAGAGAAAAATCCAGTGGAGGGCATGGGGCCTTGGGAAAGAAAGAACCAGTAACACGCGTTTATAGGGGGGGGAAGCGAAGGATGATTAAAAGGATGTTTGAATAGGGGGGTTCCAGCTGTTAGCATGGATCATCAAGGGGGAGTTGGGGGGGGGGGGGCAAGGGTGGGGGGTGCATTCAACGTCTTGAGCAAACAATCATAAGTTGGGGGGGTGGAGGAGGGGTTTCAACAATACCATGTCTGGTGGGGCTTAGGGGGCCAACTCGTGGTGTTGGCATTACCATGCATGGTGGACTCAAGAAGAGGGGGGAACGCAAAAAAACACGCGAGAAGACAAAAGCCCTGAATTTCCAGACGTCAACAACAAAAAACGTGGAGAGGGGGGGAAAAAAAAAAGAGAGATTAAAGGAAGGGCTTATCGCGAATCAGGGCCAGGAAAGCCTGGTCCGTCCAAACGAAGACGGTTGGCCAACTACACACTAAAAACAATGGATGTTTGAAAACATAAAGACCAGGTTACTTTTTTGAAGACCGCCATAAGAACAGGGCACGGGGGGGAATGAGAAGAGGAAAAGGGGGAAAAAATAATACAAAGAATACGTCCTTCAGCCTACAAAAAGGCCAAGTAAGATGAAAAAGGGGGAAATTCAACTGGGCGGGGTAGAGCTATGGCAGGAACCAAGAAAAAAAAGCAGGTCACAGAGAACTCCAAAAAAAGCACCAAACACAAGTTTGAACATAATTGAAGGAAGGGAGAGGTCTGAAGCGACCACCAAGGGAGGACAAACCTAATGGCCCCATAGCCGCAAAAGCGAAAACTCCCACAAGGGGTGTAACACGCAATGACTGCCAACCATATAACCAAGCATCGTCTTTTCACAACAATGTGAAGGCGGGTTAAGAACAAAAGGGGAACCCAGAAGACGTAAAAACACGGGAAGAAAAAAAGCGAACTACGGTTGGTAATGCGGATTTGAAGCGGGAAAAACCGAAAAAAAAACCTTGGCAGATTCCAACCTGAAGCTGGTACCAGAACCAGCGGAAGACTCAAACAAAGTCCAACTCAGTGATCGTAGCCAAAAAAGACAAGTAGCGGGAAGGGGGGGTTGTAAGACAAAAAAAAAACCCAGACAAATGCGGTAACATGAAACAAAAGAAGGGGACACTACCGGTCGGGGGCGTAAATGGAATACGAAGCCAATACAACCTGCCTTGTTTTCAAAAAAGATACTAAGACAAAAGAAGGGTTCATATTGAGGAAGAAAACGGGGTCGAACCGAAACCGAGGAAAGCTAAGTAACCTGGGAGGTCTGAAGAACAGTAAGGGCCAACGAACGGGACACAATTTGTATGTGTAGTTCTAAAACGCAAACGCGACAACACGCCCAGTAAAAAAAAAACGGGTGGGGACAGTTGGGTGGGGATTGAGGGGGGAGGGGACAACAACATCAAGAAAATACGTCACGACCACGCTTGAACAACTAACAAAGGATATAAAGGTTCCTTCCAAGAAAAACGGTCAAAGCGCGAAGCCAGGGCAAAAAAAAATATGGCGAGGCAAATTTCCAACCAACTCAGGATGCAGTTTAACGAAGGGGAACAAAGAATGTTGTATCTGGAGAAAACTTTTGAACGTCAAGAGACCAAAAAAAAAAACCGGATGGGACTAAAAATACGACAATCTGGTGTGGTGGTGCGCAAAATTAAAGGGGCAAACATCAACCATCTCAAAGAAGAGGAAAAAGGGGCAATCTCCAATGGGGATGCACTGCATCAGGGGCAAAAAGGACTGGGATAAAAGCCATACCTACAAAAAAATCTTGAAATGGGAAAAAGCAAAAAACTGGAAGAAAAGTACGGGGCTTAAACAATGGAATTTAAAAAAGGGAGAAGAAAAGAAAGGGTGGAGGAGGTTGTGAAAAGCACGGCAGCCAAACAAACTCCAAGAAAAAAAAAAACAAAGCGGGGGGGTTGGTGGCGCGTAAAGAGAATGTTGGTAAGGAGCAAACAAGACTAACCAAAAGCGTAAACCCGGAGACGATTCAGATCAAGAGGGTTCAAATAAAAACCCAAGTCAAGACTTCATGAAAAGGAGGGGGATACGAGGTCTAATGGTTTCAGGGTAGTTGAAATAAACTAAGAGAAAGGAACAATTGGAGGCTCTCAGGGAAAAAGAAAGCAGGCTATACAGGAGAACATGGGAAACTAATTGGTGTTCGAAATGTTGTGACCATGGGGGGGTGACCAAGAGGAAAGGGAGGCCATTCCAGGATGAAAAAGGACATGTGTAAAACCTCATGTACTAACCGAACCAGGCTACTTACATGAGAAGACAGTCCTTTGAAAGATAATAAAAAGTGTGGGTCAAATGAACAAACAAATGATTAGAATGAGGGGCAAGGGAGAAGAATTCGATAAGATCGGGAAAAATGATAAATCAAAAAGGAAGAATAAAAACATCAGGTTGCATAGAATCGTCGTTTGGAAGGGCGGTTTTTGGTGCTGTGACAACACCCGCAGAGTGGAGAAGGAGGTCTGACAAATGCAAAAGAAACTCTAGAAAAAAAAAAGGGGAGGAAAGGGAGGGGTATTTTGAATGGTCCTGAACAAAGGAATATGAAGTGTGTGACAAAAAACAAAAAAACTACCAAAACAGGAGATCATACAAGCTGGTGATCGGTGAATGATAGGACGTGATTGGGCAACTAAGTTTTTTCGATCGTACTTAGTTTATATGACGTTGGACCGTCCCATCGAGCATTGGTTGGGGGAAGGTGGGACACTGTTAGTATCATTAAAAGGGGAAAAAACACCGACAGAATTGTATAAGAAGGGCATGGACCGGAGGGCACATGCGGATGTCATATGGTAAGCAGTCTCACCGGAGGGGTCCAAAAAAACAAACATGTAGTAACAAAAAGGTGGAACCGGGGGGAAACAATGGTACGGGGGGGATTAAAAAGGGAGAGGCCCTAGAGCCTCCCAAAGGGGGTCTGATTAAGGATGGTTCAAAAAAAACCAAAAAACAGAAAACCTGTGGGGAAAACCTTAGAAGAAAAAGATCACCCCTTAAAAAATCACTTCAAAGAGCTATGCTGTGGGAGGCACCGCTTGGGGTCCTCTGAAACAGGATACCTTAGGGGGGGGAAATCTGGTGGTTATGGGGGGGGGTGCAAGACAGTAATCTAGTCAATGTCACCAGAGCAAAACAAACAGATGAACGTGAGGTGGGTGGAGGACAGGGCTTGAAACCACAAAGCCCTCAAAAGGGACCTTGTCTTCGGATGACGACAATTGTTCATGCGCCGTCCAATTGTTGCAGGCAAGGTAACCAACGGTTGAGGGTACATTGGCCAATGGGGACAAGGGAGAGCAGACCCAGAGCTTTACGCTGGGACCCTCAGGGGTAGGGAAAGCCAAGGGTGTTTTCATTCAATCTGCCAGTAATGGTGTCAGTGTCCAACAATCCAGTGAAAAGGTTTGTGGAAAGCCCAACAATGTCGATTCCTGTTGAAAAAAGATAAAAATGGGTGGGGAACAAAAACAAGAAAAAGGGGTATGAAAAAAGGGTCCTTGACCAAACTGATCTGGGTCCATCGGAGTATGAAAAATGGAAAAAAGGGGGGATTGGGAAATGCTCAATAGGGGACACGGAAGTCGTGAATGATACAGGTGATTGGGGGGGGAGGCCACCGGTCTCTCAAGATTTGTTGGGGGGGGGGGAAGGTGTCACCCCTTGAAGGGATTTCTGCTGGTGTGGGGGGGTGGTTAAATCAGTCGACCATGAAACCCACTGTTGCAACCAATGGAAGGGCGAAGTTATGAGATTCGAGAAACAAGAAACATAGCACAAATAAATAACTCAAAAAAAAAAAAAAAACATTAAAAAGCAATAACAAATTTGATCAGTCCCTGGGGGGGTGGTGTGCAGGGATGGGTCGAAAACTAAACGTTGAGTTGGAAGGATCGGGTCTAGTCGTCGACAATTGTTGTGGGAACAAATGCATGGTAACAAAAGGAAGATTAACAACGCGGTGTCCGGAAGAGGGGGAAAAAACAAGTAAGTTTTATGGATAGGAACCAGATAATGGTCCAATGTAAAGATTGGGGTTCCACTGTCCCAGGCAAAAGGTGGGGTCAAAACGGTGGGGGGGGGTGGGTCAGAAAAAAATTATCAGAAAAGAACAAGGATGTGCTTGTGTAGCCAGAGCAACTGGGACCATGAATGGGAGAGTGCGGACCGAGAAGAGGTAAGAATGTGGGCCTTGGAAAAGTAGAATTCGGTGGCAGTTTTTGAAAGGGTGGGACAAGAATGGGCAAACCAAAGCAGACAATTACTGAATGTAGTTCGGAGTTTGTTGGTTGGTGGTTCACGAATGGGGTGACACAGAGGCACCACTGGTTAGGAACAAAGCTGTAACATGGGGGGGATTGGGGGGGGGAGAAGAGGGGGCCAAAAGGTGGTGTGTACTTAGGTTTGTGGACGAATCGGGGTTGTGGCTAAATTGATGGCGTGTAGAAGGGGTTAGGGTTTGCCCAAAACATAAAGTAACTCCTTGTGGGGGGTCGTCCTGCAAAGAAGACGCTGCAGAGGGAATTGAAGTGAACTTGTGCTGGACTCAGGGGGGGGAGGGGGGGGAACACAAAAGGGGGAAGGGGGAGGGGCAACTTTGGGTGACCCAGATTGGGCAAGCAAGGTGAGGGGCTTCAAGGGGGACAGAGACAGGAGAGAGCAAAGCATGGTATAGGGGGAGTAAAGCTAGTATTACTTGGATTTTTTGGCAATCTTATTGTGGGGGACAAAAAGCTGGATGAGGTCATCCAAGGGGGGCAATTGGGGGGGAAGGAAAACCTGGGATAAAACATCCATAAAACACTATGTTGTTGAACTTATTGTGTTGCAAATACGTTTGTGGGGACTGAGAGTGGGCAAGGAATGGGTGTGACAAATTGACTGCTGGGTGACTCACAAATCATACTCCATGGGGCCGAGGTCAAATTGCCTATCGCGAAGAAATGCCTTGAAAAGTATATCAAAACAAACACAACAGGGAGGGGAAAAAAGAAAGAAGAGAGAAGGAAGTTGATCGGTCGCATAGGCAACAGAGTATGAGTCCAAAAACCATTCAAGAAAACCAAAGGAACTTGGGCACTCTGCAGGAAAGATGTATGGTTGTTAAACAGAGAAATCAAGTACTTTTTTGAAAAATCAAGCAGGAAAAAATGGACCACTGAACCTTATCAATTCCACGGTGGGGAAAAAAAGGAAGGAAAATCATAAAGACTGTCAGCAGTTAAAAAAAAACGGAACTAAAAAAATGCGAAGAAGTCACAGGCTCTGGGAAAAGGAATTCAAAACACTTTTTAGCTGACTTGGAATCACAAAAAACAACCTACCAAAGGGTTGATGTCCAACTCCACAAGGCACACGTTGGAACAAAAGGCATACTGGAATTCAGCGAAACAAGAAAAGAAAAAGGGAACGATGGGGAACATTAGGAAAGCACACAAGCGAAAGAGCCGGAAAAAAAAGGGTGAAACCGATCGATCAACCAAGTAAACAAAGTTTGGAGGAGAGTACAAGCCTAAAAGAGAGTGTAAAGAGCAACATTGCATCGTGACCAACCTCCCCACGACGAAAAAAAAGCGCACTACATTAATAAAAAGAGTTGAACAAACCACGGGTAAAAAAATCCAAAAAAACTCAAGCATGATAAAAGGAAAAAAAATGGGCCCCAAATACTTAGGGGGGGCACAATAAATAAAAATCACCCGGGGGTCACGATCAGGGGACCAAGAAAAGGCAGAGGAACTGGAGGGTTTGACCCCGGACACAACATACCACGGGAGGGAACAGGAGACAAAAAAAAAAGCTCAGTAACAGTGTAAGGGTCCTTATGGAGGGGGGGAAACTCCGATACATTAAACATGACTTTGTGGTACAAAATGAAATAGACAAACAAGCAAGGTCATAGGAAAATGACAAAAAGTTGCGACTAACCATCGATCAAAGGGGAGATCTGGGTAGACAATACAGATGCAAGTGCCAAATATGGACAAAATGGTTGTAGAAAATGCAAAAGGGACATTCCCCTAAAAAGAAAAAATCCCAAGCAATTGGACAATTGGGGGAGGAAGCCGGATGGACACAAAAAGAATCAAGAATACTTACCAGATGAGGATGTACAGATGAAGAAAGAAGAATCATAAATAAGTGATTCACAATAACAAGGTTCAGCCTCAAGGCAAGAATTGGCACCGTCGCATTGATTTCACCACCTACACGTCAATTGGGGGATCAACCGTCCAACCAGAGAAGTGCATGAAAACGGGAGAACTTTGGGGTAAGGAACCATTTTGCTAAAAGACAGGACTACGCCCATCTGTGAGGGTTAGAAAAGGGTCAACAAGATGTGGAAAAAAAAAAGGAAAAAAACTACAGAAACAACGAAGGAAGGACCTGGCAAAAAAGGATCCCCCGGGGATTAAAAGCAAAGCTGGGCCCCGGAGAAGCACGAGAGAGGAAATATTGAAAAAAATTGGGGGGGAAAAAAAAAACGGGAAGAAAAAGTTTACTGGGTGGGCAAACCAAATGAAAATTGGAGGAAAGAAGACCATGGTTACGGCCGGTGGGGTCAAGCACGGGAAAAAAAACCAAAGACACAAGGCATTTCCACAAAACCAACATTGGTGGCTGATAAAGTGAAATATACGTGGGAAAAGGATAACCAACGGGAAAGCTTCACCCGAAGGATAAGGGGGGTGAAAGGAAAAGCATGCCCCAACAAGAATAGTCAGAATGAGGATGGTAGGGGGATCTTAGAGTGGGAGAAGGGGGGGGGGTCACAACGGGGGGGGTTAGTTGGAAATCACTAAAGAGAAAGAGTGGGTAGGCGAGAGAAGAATAACAGGCATAGAAGACGACATACATGGTCAAGCTTACAATGTGGGTGTGCTACCATGTTGGACTACATTGGTGACCAGGTTGATGGCAGAAACTAGAAATACAGGAACAAAAGGTAACCCCTCATGGGTCGGACCACGGGCAACATGGCTAAATAAACCAGCGGGAGAAAACATGTGGATTGGGGTAATAAAAGGTAAAGTACAAACAAAAAGGAGAATGGGAGGGGGGACACCGTATAAGGAAAAAAAGAGGAAAAAAAAAAAAGGAAATAAAAGTCAAAGAAAAAAGATTAAAAGGTTTGATTTCTGTTGAGTAGGGGGGTTGGGGAACTGTCCCACGGAGGGAATGTAGTCATCCTGGTGGCTTCCATGACAAAGGGGAAACTAAGAGGAAGATCAAAAAAACAGACGAGGAAAAAGAAAAGAGAGTATTTGGGTGGGGAAATGGGTCAAAAGGCCAGAGGAAGGAACCTGAATGAAGGGGGGTGAAAAAAAAAAAAAAAAAAAAAACCTACTCAAACGTAAGAATCGGAAGGGAAATCAACCCCTGGGAGAGGTATGACAAGGTATTACCAAAGTTTTGGACGTAAGAGGGGGATCTTGCAAAGAATCACAGGGATGAACCTCCCAAAAAATAAAGCTGTGGTGTAATCATGAAAATTGTGGGAAATTAGATTTAAGGAACAAAATGCTGAAAAAGGGGTTAATGGGGGGCAGGGGAGACCCTTAGGGGGGGTAAACATGGCAATGAAAGGATTAGTGAGGCATCCAAACAATAAAAAAAAACCTGACAAATGGGGGTCCCAACACAATGTAGTACAACAGGGAGACATTGGGGGGAAAAACAGGTCAGTTCAGTATATAGCTGGGGGTGATAGTGCCAGAGAAGAAATCCATGAGGTGAGAGGGTAAAAGATGGAAACACTAAACCAGTTGAAAACAGTAGAACGTAAAGAACCCAAGTCCTCCCTAAACGTGGCGGTCTGTTCACCGGAGTGGAAAAGTCTGAAAGTGGAGCCCTTTCGTGTAGCCAGGGAGGGGGGGGTGGAGTAAAGGGGTGCCCCACCAGTGATCTAGTACTTTCAAATCAAAATAAAAAATAACATATGACGTGGAGGTGGTGGGGGACCTTGAGGAAAAAAAAAGGGTAACACTCGAAAAACCTGTCCCGGTGTGGATTGAATGGGTACCTGTGAAAAACTTATCATCACAGGGTAATGGGGGAACAAACGTCACCAAGGCGTTTCTGTAACACAGGAAACAGGGGTGGGGTGTGTTGGGGTTGGGGTGACTGGGGGGGGAAAAGTTCACGGGACAAAGGTAGAGAAAGCAGTAGAAAAGAGGACATGAACTACGATTGTGGAACCAAGAAAAGGGTAGTCGACAGTTGCCCAATCGGCATTGGAAGGTTGGGGGGGCAAAGTGGCCAAGCGAATGTGGCGTTACCAAAACCCAAAATAGCTGAGTAAGTAAAAGGGGCTTGAGGGAAAAATGTTTTGAGACCAAAGTTTGGGGCGCCCATGATAATGCCAAAACACAAAAATTTCAGGCAACATCAGGGGTCAAAAAAAAAGTAGAACGGGGGGGGAAAAAGGTGAAAAAGGGAGCAGGATGGGCCCAATGAAGGGATAAATGAAAGGGGTGGAATGACAAAAAATGGGTTGAGAGGTCTGGGGGTAGTCGGGGGAAAAGGCGCGGGCTTTGGAGGGAACTTGACTGTTGGGTGGTGGGGGGCCAAGCACGTCAGCCTCAGAAAATTGGGGGTGGGGGGGGGGGGGGGGGGGGGGCCCAAGTGGGGAAGAAGGGGGGTGTCTGCGTCGGGGTCTCGGTAAGAAAAATTGCCATTTCCACAAAGTTGGGAGAAAGGGGCCACGTGCCCCGCTGGAGTCATAAAATCACCAGAAGGGACTTGAAGATTTATCAGAGCGGCCTAGCCAAAGTTGGACCCAAGCCAACAAGGAGGATGACTCTGACTTGGTCTGAGTATGAAAAACAAGTAAAGTTTATGATATACCAGATAAAACGGAAAAGGTAAGATTGTTCATCCTGTTGGTGGAAAGAACAAGTGGGGGGGGTGGCAGGAAAACACAGTGGGATCCAACTAACGCTGTGGGCATGTCTGGGGAGCAATAAATTGAGGGGGGACCATGGGGGGTTTAATACCAGAAGGGCCTGGGGTAACCAGGCTGGGTAGATGGCCTTGCACCAGTGTGGAAAGGGGGGTAAACAGTAATCGCAAATCAGGAAATGAATACAGGGGGGAAGGGGTGAAGTGGCGAGTTTGTAAACTGGTCTAAAAAAAACGTGGGATAAGATTGAGGAAAACACGGCTTTCTGGAAATTCGATGGGGTAAGGGGACTTGAAATAAGGGCAAAACAGGGGGTAAGAGGGTGGTTTGGGGTATGGAATTCACGTTGAAACAAACAAGGTATGAGTGTGAGCTGGGGGGGGGAAAAAGGTCGGACGAAAAGGGGAACAGAAAATTGGCTCCTCAAAAAGGGGGTGGGGTACTTCGTCAGAAAGCATAAAGTGCAGGGAGAATGTTGAATTGGGGGAAAGGTGTGCCTGAAAGTCAGTGGGGGGGGGAGGGACAATCAATTTCGGAAAATGGCACAGTCCTTGGTGGGTCAAGGCACCATTACCAAGAGAAGATAGGAAAGTAGGAAGGGGGGGGGGAATGACTTTTCCAGAAACGTGTAAAAGAAGAAGAGTAGTGGGAAGGGCGGGTTTGGACTGGAGTTTTGTCAAAGCGGAAAGGTGGTCCCAAACGAATCTGGGAGGTCATCAGACGTGTGGCAACCTGGGTACATGACTGAAGGGCAGCAGAATTAGGTTTGATTGAAAAAAAAGGGGCAAAAGAAAACCATGCGGTTGTAAAAGGAGGGGGCCGCCTGTTGAGTGAGAGGGTGGAACTGAACAAGAAAAAAAAGGGAATGCCGAGAGATCCAACAAATGCCCTGTGTATC
>Ga0179593_1570398_pt1 | contig 12012 bp, 17 predicted proteins | sample CZODoug2_1_08_16_FD_185931 | JGI IMG/M metagenome (GOLD analysis project Ga0179593, IMG submission 185931) | Vadose zone soil fungal communities from Angelo Coast Range Reserve, California, USA - CZODoug2_1_08_16fungal (PacBio error correction) | ecosystem: Environmental > Terrestrial > Soil >...
GAAAAAAACCGTGGGTGTGGAACTGGGAGAAAGGATATGTACGTCGGTGGAAGAAAGGGACAGGGAATCGGTGTCGTCGACGGTCCCATCTGAGGGGGGAAAAATTGAAAAACGTGCCTTGAAAAGGGGGGGGCGACGTCCTTCAACTCGTCAGGGGCAGGACAATAAAAAAAGTGAGAGCTTCGGTGGAAAAGTGGGTCACCTGGAAAACGAAACTTCAAGGGGAACCGGAGGGGGTCAAAAATAAACGCCAGGGGGAGAACAATAGATGGACGGAGCGCGGACCCCTACTACATGCCGGTGTAAAAAGCAAACGGTGGGAAAAAAAAAGACCGCAACCCGCACCGGCAATCGAGAGAGGTTGCTCATAAAGGAAAAATTTGGCCAAGCCTTGCAGGGGAAAGGAAGAAAAGGGGAAAAAAAAACCAACTCCGGGCAGGTAAAGCTCGGGGATATTCGAAGGAATTGCATTGGCTCAAAATTAATACTTGGGGGGGGGGGGCAAAAGCCAGGGGCCCGGGGTGGGTTTTCAAGAAAAAAAAAAGGAATCTTTTCCACGGGGGAGTTGGTGGTTCTTGACTGACAAATTAATGCACATCGAAGTGGGGAAAAAAAAAAACAGTGAGGTTGGCAACCTGAAGGAAGAAGAAGCCCATGGGCCTGGGTGGGGGTCCAGACGCGACGAGGGCCGTTCTTTCCTTGGGGGGTAAGCCGACCTAGGCAGGGGGGGGCAAAGGAAACAAATCCCGGGAAAAAAAAAAAGGGACTGGGCCAGAGGCCAACTTTCTAGGCGGATGACAAAGAAACGGGGGAAAGAAGCAGGCAAGGAAGGGAGTTCCGACGGCGCGGAGGACAATGGGAAAAGGGGGCCGTGTACGTCCTCCGTCAGAAAACACCCTTCTTGTGGGGAAAAGGGGGGGAAAACGTTTTTGCATCGATCCGTAATTCCGCCCTTAAGCGAGGGAAAAAAAAGAGCTGCCCACGGCACAAACGAATGAAGGAAGGAAACTGAAAGTACAATTGGGGGCAGTATTAGGGGGGGAAAGGAAAAAAACATCACAGATCTTACCCGGAAAAACCCTGCAGGGGGTCCGTCCAGCGTGTCCGTTGGACCCCCTGCAGAAGTGGGTTCATCGCTGCCAACTACAGTAGCCATTGCAAAGGTTACTGAGGGTGGAGGGGGCAACAACGCTGACAGGGCAAAAGATTTGGGAAAACCTGAAAAAAAGGCCAGGTCCCAAAAAAAGTTAAAGGGTGAACAGAGGAAAAAAAAGGGGGGGGGAACACGACACTTGAGAGGGGAATGGTAGGCACAAACAATGAAAGTAGAGCCGGCTCAAAAGCCAATCAACCTCTCAAAATAAGGCCCAGGAAAAACCGCACCAAGAAAGTCCCCCGGCTCCGGCAACCGAAATCGGGACGCCACGAATTGTTGGGGTTGTTCAAACCGCGGACGGTCAATTGGGGAAGAGGGGTCCAAATTAAACATGTGGTGGGAAGAAAGCGCCCTTCCGGAAGGGCAAGGAGGGGTGGGGGAAACCAGTTGTACAAAACCCGCTTCAGGGGGGGGGGGTTGGTTGAAACTAACAAAAAAGAGAGAGGCGGTGGGAACGACCCCCCGAAAAAAGTACAGCCGGGAGGTGGAGCAGAATTTCGGCTCACCGGACAACATGAAAAGGGAAGAATCGGTCAAAATCCGGGGACACGCAGTAAACAATGGTTCTAACGGGCCCGGCGGCGGGGCGGAAACTGCAAAATGTTTCACTGAAGCCGTTCGCGGGGGGAACAGGAAGGGACGAACCCAGCCGGAAAAAAACCTTAAACCAGCGGCCGTCCGGTGTAGACCAAAACTGGGTCACCCGTGTTGCAACCTTGAAGGACCGGGCCATCTTGGGTGGGAACGGGCAGGGGTCAGGTGGCAATTGTACCTCCTATAGAAAAAGGGTCAAAAAACAACAAACCAATCGGGAGAGAGATGAAGACTATCACGATGGAAAAATTGTCGAAGTCTAAGACCCGTCACAAGCCCACAAAAATACGGGAGGGGGGGGTCAGGGGGCAATCAAAACAGAGACACCTAAAAACTGGGAAAGAGGGAAAGGGCCCGACCTCCGAGAAACGTTACGCGAACTGGATAACCCCAAAGGGGGACAAAAAAAAATTTCCTCCAGCCTAAAGGAAAACAGGTCCAGCATTGAGGGAGGAGAAAAGTCCTTCCGAGCTCGAGCCATCCGGAAAATTGCCACTCAAGAGGGTCAAAGCCAAAAAAAAAAAAACCTCCAAGCTAAAAGCAAAGATACCTTGAAAGTGAGTACAGAAAGGAAGGTCAACTTGCCATGGGCTGAAACTCGGAACTAAAAAAAACCACGCGAAAACAGTGTCACTGAAAAAATTGGGACCAAAAAAGAAACGGGCAAAAACCCGAAAGCGGGAGGGGGGTGAAAACCAGCCTCACCAAGTTGGAGAGTCCACCAATTTGTGGGGAGGGAAAAAAAGGGTGTTTCTACAACCTCGTTGGTCGGGCCGAATCAAGGGAAAAACGAGAACGAAAGATTTCGGCGGAATGCGGAGGGGGACTTTGGGAGGGGGTCCTGGGGGAAAGGGGGCAAAGAGGGGGTAGTAACTCTACACAAGTTCATGGGTCTAACAAAGGGGGTAATTCAAACCTTTAAAGGAATTTTGGGTTAAAGAGAGGGGGAACGGGACAGGTAGAGTCCAAGGCGGTCCGGTTCCAACTCTCCAAAGCATTGGAGCCACAAGAAAAAAACATTCGCAACGGGATAAAAATCCCGGTCCGCGAAGATATTTGACACGGGGAAAAAAAAAAAAAACAAAAGGGGAAACACGACCAAACCCGCGGACAGCTGAGAAAAAACTTCAAAAAAAAGGGAAAAAAGTCACAAAAAAAATAAAGGGGGGAAAAGATACGGTGCCAACAGGAAAGCAGAGACGTACACGGAAATGAGGGGGGGGGAGGGGGAATGCAAAAAGACCAAGTCAAGCAAAGGGAGGGGGGGAGGCCAGGCGGTCTTAGCAATAGAAAAAAAAAAATCAGGTGACGCCTGACGTCCACGAACAAATTGGGCCAAAAGGAAAAAAAAGGGTAACCTCAGACTAAAACGCCTCATCCGCCCACGCCTTGGGGGGCCGCCTCTGGGGGGGGAACATTAGAAACGTCCATTTTTCTTTATGTCAACCCATCCACGAGTCCAAACGGCAACAGCTGGTCAGTCCTAAGCAGAGGGATCCAGCTTTGAACGAAGAAGAAGGCGGAAAAAAAAAGAAACGCGCCACTGAACGCAAACCGCCAACCTGGGGCTGCAAGGGGGGAAGGGACCCGTCGGACCGGCAGGCAAACCGGAAAGGGGGGAAAACATACTTGTCCGGCGGGTACAAAAAAAACTCCACAGGCTCACTAAAGGAAACTGGGCAACCTCAAAAGGCGGGAAAAAGGAACAAGTATCTGGAAAAAAAAAGGGAGTGAATTCCTCAGCACAGGGAGAAAAAAAATAATCCAGAGGGAGAAAGCATACAAAGTAAAAAATCCCCAGCTCAATCCAAGGGACAGTAAAAAACAGCAGCGGCAGGCCAAAAATCCATGAAAAAAGCAACACGGCTTCGATTGCCGGGGGGCACGGCAGTAAAAAGTTGTATTCGGCAAGGTGAAAAAGGTCCACCCGGGACCCTGCGAAAAACGGGATAACCTCGCAGAACTAACGAAAAAAAACGAACGGGGTGCCCGGGAAAAAGCGATGCAGGGCGGGAAAAAAAAAACTCGAAGAGGATCCCCCGTTTCGACCTGAACAATCGAAGCTACGCAATTACTGGAAAGACCCCAAAAAAAGTAGGGGGTGTTAAAATAGATGGGGTAGAAGGCAAACCACTGGGAAAAGTCAAAAAGAGCCCGTTTCACAAAGAACAACAAGGAAAAGGACCCAGAGCCCACGGTTAAGCAACATCACCTCAAGCCTTACCAGCCAAAGGGGTCCAAGACCGGGCGCAGCCCTCAAAGGCAACAAACAACAAAGAGACCGGCAAACGCAAAATGCGCCTGGAACAGGAAAAAAATCGCGGGATGACGAATGGGACGAAATTCTCACTTAGCCAAAAGCGCTGGCCAGTTTGCTCTGGACAAAATGGGGCAGGTTGCGACAGAAAATAACGAACTCGTCTGGTCCGAAGCGAGAAGGAGGGGGCAAAAAGGAGGGAACCGATAAACATGGGGAGGGGGCAAAAAAGAAAACAGAAACTGGGAAAACCTTACACAAGGCGACAGAGGATGGGCACGTGGATCCGCGGCGTGCGGGGAAACGCGAACACCTTGACAAACACGTAAAGGAAACGCAAAAAAACGAAAACGCCAATCCTAACCGAGGGGTGGGGACGACCACTTGGCCTCGCGGCCAGCGAAGGCTGCGGGAGGACGAAAATCAAAAAGTGACGGTAATTGAGCAGAGGGATATCGGACGGGAAGAAGGAAAAAGGTGAGCCGGGTGGTCAAGTTGTTCGTCCCGTGGGTGGTTTCATCATCAAGGGCAAACTTGGAATTTGAGTGGGGAAGAATACTGAAACCGAGGGCACGGTCCCGCCCGCCGGGAAACGGGGGACTGGAAAAAATACCAAAAAGTCACATCTTGGGGGCACCCATGGGTTTGGGGGGAAAAACAAAAAAAAGTCCCCGCGAGGGTCAGGTAAAGCGTACCAAGGCGCGCACCAGCACTTGGGGGACGACAGGGGGGCAGGTTGCCGTCAAAACGGGCAAAAAAAAAAAAAAGGGGGGTGAACAAGGCGGGTTCAACAAGGGAAAGCCCCACTGGGATTTCGGCGAACCCATGCCTGGGGGGGGGTGGGAGTTTAAGAAAAAAAAAAATCCGCCTCCAACATGCAGGGGTTTGTAGAAGGGAATTTGGGCCTCATCCCCGTAAAAAAAAGGTAGCCTGAAGACCGAGGGTGGAATTCTTCAGGGGGAAAGCGTCAAAAACGAATGAAAAGTCGTAAGGGGTGGGGGCAGGGGGGGGGTAGGGAATGGACGTTCCCGGAGGTTCAAGGTGAAAAGGGGTGACGGTCCAGAAAAGGGTCTGGAAACGAGGCGTTGGTTTTGCAGTGGTGCTCCCCAGGTCTGGAACATTTGAATCAAGGTGCACCACAAAAAAGGGGCTGGGGGGTGTGAGGGAAAAACCAACCTTGAAAGGTGGGGGCGAAAAAAAGTCGAATGACCCCCCGACAAATACACAGACCCAGGGTGTACGCCAACAATTGAACCAAGGACAACAAAAAGACCAAAATTTTTGCCCGGGACATGGGGGGGGTAAAAAGAGGCCCAGAGTCTTAAAAAGCCCCCCGGCACAGGTCAAATCCTAGCACGACTTCAAAAAAAAAGTGTCCCACAGCCAAAAAAGAAAAAAAGCATCTTAAAGGTCAACGAAAGAACGAATCGGCCGGGGGACACACAAAAAAAAAACGTTGGTGGGGGTACACCACCGAAACCGAATGGAAAAAAGGAGTGCCCAAAAAGGCTTTCAAACGCAGCGCCCGAGGCAAGAGAAGGACACAAGTCATTGTGAACACTCTCGCAGGGTGGGGGGGGGGGGGGGGACAGAAGCACGAGAGGCACCCCGGTGGAAAGAGGCACCCGATAAAGTCAGACCGGGGGGGGAGGGTGGCTGAGACTGGGAGTGGAACGCGTCCAAAAAAGCAAAGGTGGGAAAAAGAAAAGGACAGAAACCCTGAGGTGACAAAATCTGCCCCAGGTTCTTTGCCATGCAAAAAAAAAACGCGGGCCCGGCGGGGTAAAAAAAAAAAACAGGGACAGTGGAGGGGGTCCAGGAAAAGGGTCCTTCGCGGGAAGCGGGGGGAACGACGACCACTGCCGGTACGTATTTCCAGCGGCAAACCAGGGGACGGGGTAGACCGGGCCGGAGGGTCCCACAAATCACAGTTTCCTGGAATGGGGTTAACTGTCATGGCGGGGGGGGGGGGGTGAAGCAGGGGGGGTCTCTCTCAAAAAAAAAAAAACACACACGGGGGGAGGGAGGGGGAAAGGAGGGAGGCACTAAAAATAGTTAAGGGTACTAAGGAAACTGAAAAGTTCCCCGGGTCAGAAAGGGAAAAAGAAGGGGGTCATGGTGGCCACTGGCAAGGTACTAACCAAACCGGAAACCGGGTGGTGCACTTGGAATGTCAAGGAGTTGCAGGGTCGAAAAAAAGCAAATAAGAAAACCGAGGGAGTCAGCGGGAACATAATTCAAAGCGCCCCCGCGTTTCATGGACAGCAAGAACCAGCGGGTCTTCTCTTAAAAAAAAAAAAGACGAGGAAACACACGAACGGGATAAAAATTAACGTCAAAGACGCGGATCCAGCTAAAGGGAAAGACCGACGGTGCTTGCGGATAAAAAAAAAAGCACACTCTAACAACAAAGGAGTGGCCACCTACACCAAACAACCAGCGGAGCGTCCCGGTCAAAAGCAAACAGCCGGAAAAAAAACTAGGGGTGAGAGGGATGGAAAACCTCTCAATCAAGATCCTGGGGAAATGTTTCCCCATTCGTCGAGTGGGGGAACACAAAAAACTCGTGGCTAGCCCTTGGGAGGACCATGCGCATAACAGGACGGAAGGCTTTGTTGGAGCTGCCCTAGGAGGGAAGACGAAAAAGGACTGAAAGGGGGGTCCCCGAACAAAAAAACACCGGACATGCGCCACAAAGGCGTTAAATAACATCTGCCGGGAAGGGGGGGATAGCACTTGTTGGGAAGAAGGGGGGTCAGTGTCACCCACAAAGCGAAAAAAAAAACGGAACCTGGAAGATTGGCCACGCCCAGCATACATCGCAAAACAACTGTCCGAGCGGGTCAAAAAAAACGCTGCGCAAGAATGCTCGCAGGTGCTATGACGGCGCCAGTTGGGGTTACAAACGAAAAAAAACGAGAAATAATAAACCACTTAAAAAAAAAAAAGTGGCACACGTTCAAAAAGCCGTGATTAACCTGTCATAACTATAACTGCCCACAAAGGAAAGCTGCAAAAAAAGTACGCCAAGGTTGGCAGGACCCATTGGAAAAAAAACAGAAAAAAAAAAAAAAAGCCGCGGGAGGGAAGGAGGATCCGAGAAAACCAGTTCCAGAAGGCAGGGAAAAACGGGGCCGGACCGGTCATCAACCAGGGCAATCAGCATAAAGTCGAGAATAGAAAAAAAAGCAGCTATGAGGGACCGACCCAGAGGTTCCGAAAGCCGTGGAAAACCTCGATCAAAGGCAGCCGCTGGGTGCACAGTCCCAAACCCGCCGGAGCAAAAAGGAGGGGGGGGACGTGTTCCCGCGCGGGGGAAACGCCAATTGCCAAGCGTTGGGGGGGAAGAATAAACCAGCGCCCAAGGGGGGAACAAAACAGCCAACAAAGAGGGGGCGCAGGGGGGGGGGACAGGGACGGGGGCAAAACCATTTGGAAAAACCTGCGGCGGGGGGGGACCGATCTCAAGAACAAAACACCTCCCAACTATAGGAAAGTGAGGGGGTTGAAAAAAAAAACGTCCTGAGGACAGGGTATCGGAGACCTCCATGTGCAAATTGCAAAAACCACAGCACAGAAGACAAAGGGGGAGAAAAAAGGCAAAAATCAAAAACTGGAACGGGCGCATCAAACCAAAAAAGCAACAGAAGGGAACAGCAATGAAGAAAATCCTCTGACTTACGTGACCACTGCCGAATGGGAAAAGGGAAAGCAAGGTGCAACGGCCGGAACGAACATCTGAAAGGGAAAAACGAATCACCCCCAGAGCATCACTAGGAGACAAAAAGGTCAAGAACCAGTTTCAACCCGAAAGGGTCTAGTGGGCCAGACCAGACGCTATCCGTCGACTGACCACGAAAAGCGAGGGGAAACAGGTGACACCCATAAGAGTGGGGGGGTGGAAAAAGGATTTTGTTCCCGGAAAGACCTCCTGAAGGCCACGAGCAACGGGGGGGGGGACAGGGAAAGATGTAGTAAGAAATCGAAGCAGGGTTGTGGGCAACATGACCACGGGGGATACCGAAAGAGAAAAAGGAAAAAAATAATAACCAAACCGTTGAAAATCACTATTCCACAACCAAAGAGGAATTGTAAAAATAATCTTAGCTTGTGGGAACGTTAAATACTCAGAGGTACTTCTTATACGTTTTCTGCAGGACAGAAGGTGGAACGGTCCTGGAGCTGTTTACAGTGATAAGGGGCTTTCCAGTTCCGACCAAAAAGGACCTGTGAGGAAAAAGAAAGGAAAAAAATGGGTCAAGAGTGCGAGCGTAGGGGACAAGGAGAAAAAACCTGAACGAACTCTTGCGTTGCGGGCGGACAGGGGAACTCGTGCGCTAGATGAGGGGTCGCAGACAGGAACGCGGGAGGGGGGGACCTTGAAATTCCACCTGCAAGAAAAAAAAAAACAGATAAATCAAAAAAACCGGAAAGCAATGTTGCTCAGATGGGCGCACGCGTGCCCTGCGCACTCTGGATGGAGGAGAACGGAAGCTTTTGATAGACATGTAGAAGTCAAAAAGGGAATTTTCATGGGGGATTGGTTCAGGAGAGGTCATGTTGAGTTGTTCACGGGAAGAAGCAAGGGAGGTAAGGTTTTGGGGGGGACTGTGCCAAACCTGGCCCGAAACAGCTCAAGGGCAGTACGACAGGGGGACCTACACCTGGGTGGGGAAGACCCAAACGTGTTGTGTTCCCTTGGGGGTTGGGTCACAAAAACCAGAAAAAAAGAAAAAAGTGAAAGGGAACAGAGGAAGCCGACTGCGTTGAAAACTACCCTCAACGCACACGGTGCGACGCGGGTAAAAAAGGGGGCATAAAAAACGGGGGCACCTGAAAAGAAGGGAGGGGGGGGGGGGGGGGGATGGATCAAAACTGAGGGAAAGACGGAGGGAAGCAAAAAGAAAGTTACTCGCAGACAACATTGAAGTTGGAACGGGTTAATTGGCAAACGCGTCGAAACTCCATCAAAAAGCCTGGTAGATTGTGAAAAAGGGTACATCAAAACGGCCTTCGCCTTCCGTGACTGCTTGCTACCCAGCGGGCAAAAAAAAGGAAAAGTGGGGGGCCGTACGTCCAAAAGGGAAAAAACCAGAGGCTGGGGGGGGGGGGACAGTATTATGGAAAAGTTAAAACTCAACAGGGTAGGGTTGGGGACCTGACACTGACGGTCTTCTGCCAGCCGTGGGGCGGGGGGAACCCTGAAAAAAAGCAGGTGGTTTCATGAAAGCAAGAAAAAATGAAAAGTAGCGTACAGATGGGGGGAGGAAGGGGCAGGGTTTCAAAAGCAAATGACGGAAGAGGAGACACCGGGGGGGAAACTACCGCCCTTATTAACAAACGAAACCTATCAAAAGTAAATGAATGAAAAATGGGGGTAAAATACACTCACATTGAGAATACAATGAGTGGGGTTTAGAAAGAAGGCACATCAGTGAGGGAAGAGTGTCAAGGGAACGACCAGCGGCACGCAGGCCACCAAGGACCCGGTCATAAAAGAGGAGCAAATCTTTGTGGGTCTCGCCCAGCAAAAGAGGAGCCAACGATTGGGGGGGGGGGGGGTATGCCCACACTAGAAGGAGTGGCACTGGGAAACGTCCACAATAATGGGACACAGCAAGCACACCCCCCCGTCGCCGGCCGGACAAGTGTTTGAAACCAGGAAAAACTCACCGTTTGGGGGGGTTTGGTAGCAACAGCCCGATTTGACGAAATGACGGACGACCGAAGAAAGTCAAGGGGAGGAAAAAGGGGGGGAGGGGAAAGAGTGGAGCAAAGCCAGCCAAAGGTTAATGATCCAACTGACGAGAAATCTTTCCAGTCAAAAAAAGGTCAGGTCCAGGGTGTGTGGCGCCATACGGGCCAAGGGACCAGAAAGGGTGTCCCACCGGTGGACACAGGTTCGGAAACGTACAGAGGCCAAGCTGCAAATGCGCCGGGCACGGGAAAAAGGGGACAAGACCGGAACGCCGGGGGGGGTAGACATGGGGGACCACCCACCCCAAGTGGATTTTCCCACTGAAGAGCCGGAAGGGCAGGGGTGAAACGGGGATTTCAAAAGGAGCCAGGGAACAAATTTGGTTCAAAACGATAGGAAGGGGGGTCATACATCGGCTAAAAAGTCAAAGACAAAACAACGGGGAGGAGAGGGAAAAAAAAAATATAAGGGGATAGGTCCAAATACTAGAGCAAACTAAGGTAGAAGGAGGCCAGACTGCACAGCACGGCACCGGGCGTTCAGTTGGGGATCACTGGGAGGTGACTACCCGATACGCTTGTGCAGGCGCAAGGGGGGGGGGTCCCGCCCGTACGTCAGAAACAAGAAGACAGGGACCAGGCGGGGTCCGCGCGCACGCCAAGTCCAGATAAAAAAAAATTTAATATCAACTGACATCCAATCATTGGGGGGGACTCTTCAAAAAGGGGACTCTCACCGCGCAAAACCATACCAGAGAAAAGCACCTAAGCAACTGGACTTTAAACGTGACTGAGCAACTCCATCGGGCACACGGCAATTTGGAGTTCGGAGACAAAAACCGAGCGTTCAGGTCAAATGACGCGGGGGACACGGCGACGGTGGGGACTCAAGAAGTTGAAACCGCGCAAAAAAAATACTGTTGGAAACCAGTGCCAAATGACGTCGAGGGGGGCTACAAAAACAAAGGGGGGAGTATCAGGCTTCGGCTAAAGGAAACTATCGCGGCTGGGAAAGTCAGGGGTGCCGATTGAAAAAAAAAAGAATCAATAAGGAAGGGCCAGGTCTGAAAAAGACAATTTACTGACAAAGTTGTAAGGGAAATCAATAGGGGCGTTGGGGGAACTGATTGTGACAGGGGACACAAAAAAAAAAACTCCAGACAATTTGGCCAAAACAAGCCAATAAGAACCCAGGCGGCAGAAAGTAGTACGGGGTTCGATTAAGGCCGCAGACAGAGAAAACACTGAAAATCATTTACACGAAAAACCAAGGAAAAAATCAATCAGTCACCGGGTCACAGAAAAGAACGGTGGGAAGTGGGAAAAATCCCTGTAAGAAGTTGGGGAAACAAAAACATAAATGCACGTTAAAAGGAAGGTGGGGGCCCGAGGAGAACAAGCAAAGGAGGAGGCCAGTACGGAATGAGGGAAAAAAACGAAAAAATCTAATAATGGCGACTGTCACTGGAACACAACTCAATGGCTCGCGCCCGAAAGAGGAAAAGCCCCCCTCTCGCTCCCGAAGGGGAGTATCCCCGTGCCACACGGTTGCAGGACGCGGGGGGGAGCCCAGTCAAAACGCTGAAAAACAGGGGTTGCGTAAAACGCGAGCCTGGGGTACGCGCCCGGAAACAAGGAAAAGACGGGCTAGCGGAGCGGGACAAAAAAGAAAAAAAAGAGGTCAGGTTCTCAAAAAGGGGGGAAAACAAAGGGAACCGGAAGAGAGGGTCCGGATCGGACCACACATAAAAAGGGAACGCTGGATGGGGGGGGGGGGGGCGTAAAAACAAAACAGAACGGATCAAAAAAAAGTTCATCTAAAAAAAGATCAAGCAATCAGCTGACGAAGAAAATCAAAACCCGTCGGAATCAAAAAAAAAAGGGAAACAAAGAAAAATCAGACCTCAAAGATGCTGCATAAAAGACACCAAAGAAGTCCAAAGCAGGGAAAAAGGGGGAGAAAAAAAAGGACTGAACTATGTCCGTTTGGCCTGAAAGATCATGGGCCAAGGGACCGGGTCCCCCGTGCACGGTAAGGGGGACCCTCCACGCGGGGGGCGATCAAAGTGCCACATGCCAACGGAACTCCAAAATCCAAATCGCCACGGCACGGGTAGTCAAAACTTTGGTGGCCCTATGGGGGCAAAAACGTCCTTGGGCAAGTCTCCATATTAGGTTTCGAACCAAATGCAACGAACACAGAACTGGATAAAGCAAAAGAAAACAAGGGGATTTTCTTTATAACGAAAGAAGAAGCAACGAAATGGAACCCGAAAAAAATGGGGGTACAAAGCGAGGGGGGGATTAG
>Ga0179593_1612682_pt1 | contig 12012 bp, 8 predicted proteins | sample CZODoug2_1_08_16_FD_185931 | JGI IMG/M metagenome (GOLD analysis project Ga0179593, IMG submission 185931) | Vadose zone soil fungal communities from Angelo Coast Range Reserve, California, USA - CZODoug2_1_08_16fungal (PacBio error correction) | ecosystem: Environmental > Terrestrial > Soil >...
AACCTCTGTACTCGCCCGGGAAAGGGGGAAAGACTGAATGGGAACAAGGCAAAAAAAAAGAGGTTGGAGAAGTATTAAGGGGAGCAATAGTAAAACGCGCGGGGCAAGAGGGAAAACGCAATCTACCGGAAGCGCAAATCAACTGGTTCTTACCACAAGGAACGGACAGAGGAGAAAAAGAAAAGGATGTCTTAGAATGACGGGGGGACTTGAGGCAAGTCGCCTTGGGAAAAACAAGTCCTCAGGTGATGCAAGACAGGAACAGGCCACGTGAGGGGGGAGGAAAAAGCCTTGCAAATTTAGCGTGGAAAAACACGGCAAAACGGGAGCTTAGGCAAGTAACAACATCGGAATGGGGCCATATAATGTGAAACCACACGGGGTGGGTGCGATGCGGAATGATAGTTTGCACGAGTCGGGAAGTCTCGGGAGAACAATATCGCGACACAATGCACAGAAGAGACCCAAGTCAAAAGCGGAATACCCTGATAAGTAGGTAACGGCGTCTATACTATGCAATTCTGAAAACTTCACCGCAGAGAACCCCGATCCGCGGGGGGAAGGAGAACATGCGTCAGAAGAGAAACCGAAACTGCAAAGTGAAGGGGATAAGAAAGACACAATCGTGGTGCAGGGGGCAATTTATCTCAAATCAGAGAGAAACAACCAGGGAGGGGGGCTAGAGGCGGGGAGCAAAAAAGTTGAAAGGGGAGCGCGGGAAGGGGGAAACTCTTCTGCTGACCAACTGAAAAAAGGAAAAAAAAGTACGAGGACAGGGGGAGACGATGCATCGGGAATCGAGCATCAAAGAGTTCAGTGATAAAAAGCTGGTAGGAAAACAACGAAAAACGGAGAAACGTTTTCGACACGAGGAAAAGGGGAAGGTTTAAGCTCTGGAATAAAAGATGACCCGCCAGGGAAAGAAATTCAAAGGAAAATCTAAAAAACGCAGTAGATGCGGAACGAGAGGCCAGCGTCGATTGGGACAACTCAGCCGTAACACCTGGGAACCGCAAAAGGGGGGAGACCAATTATCTCAAGGAAAGGGGAAGTCCGGGGAAAAGGACCGCCGGGGGGACAACAGGTGCATCATGGTGAAGACGAAAAGTGACGGAAATAGAGGAAATTTAACAAAAAAAGTCTCCCTGTGAAATTGAATTCAAGACACCGGGAGGTGGTGCGGCGCCGACACAAAGGTGAGAAAAGAGAATTGCCCGTCAGGGAAAAAAGGCCCACCGGAGATGGAATTTGCAACGCGTAAAAAGCGGGTGACCCTCAAGGTGAAAATGAATCTACAAAGCCTTGGAGACAGCAAGTCGATCAATAACCTGCTCGTATCTGGGAAAAGACTCTGACTTAATAGTCAAGGAGAAAGGTCACGGAGCCTTTGGGAAAAAGAAAAAAGAAAGCCGAGGTAGAAATGGAAAAGTGATCGAAAGGCGCCCGTAAAAAAAACTTACAATGGAAACACTTCAATAATGACTGAGGGGTGGGGGGGAAAACCGCGATGGCGCGAGAAAAAAAGTAAGGGAGGAAATCGTTCAAGAATCCTCCCGTGGCGACACAAGCTCCTCATCGATCAAGAACTGGGAAGGGGTGCGTCTTCATGGAAACTGCAAGATGTGTAATCTGGGAGGATTCTGAGAGGGGTAAAAACAAAAAAAAAGTTTGGGGAAGGAGGGGAAGGTGAATTGAACGCTAAATTGAATGTTGCCGGAGGGGAGACGAAAGGTGGGACGGTTGAAAAAAAGGGGGAAAGGGAAAAAATCTTATCCCTACAAAGGGAAGGGGAGCTGATTGAGAGGGGGAAAAAAAAGAAAGGGATCAGTTTGAGGGAAGAAATAAAAAAAAATGGCCGTGGGGGTCACAAAACGGAGAGGAGGAAAAGAGAGAGTCAAAATCCGGCAGCCCTTGAGTCCGTTAGTCAGAGTGTGAAAGAAAACCCATTTTCGCAAAAGACAAAAGGATGCCGCCTCAACAAATCCAAAGGTGTGTCGACCGGGGCCAAAGGTCCAAAAGAAAAGGAGGGGGGGCGATCAGGAGTCACGAAAACCAACGTCCGGGAAAGGAACCGATCGCGCTTCCCCAGGCCGATAAATTCACACGAAGAAAAAAAAAACGGAACATGGGGGGAGGTTGTAATATAGGAGCAAAACAGGGGGGGAGAATTTCTGAATGCAAAACGTATCAATCTGCGGGAGCAGAAAAGGGAGCAGCCAGGAGCTTGGATCAGGAAAAAATAGGAAGAGGAGAGGGGAAGAAGAAAAGGCAACGAAGAGGCAGTGGGGGAAATTGTCAGAAAAATTATCGGTCGCCGAGAACAGTCGTTCAAGAAAAAAACGGCCCAGAGAAGATATTGAAAAAGGAAAAAAAAAGTAAGAATGTCAAGGGAGGACGCGTCGCCAAAAAGGGGGGGCCGGTTTCTGGAGGGAGGACAACGGAACAGCGGCGGAGCTGACGACCGGCCAGCGAAAAAAAAGAAAACAAGAGGGAACAAGCCCCGGCCATGAGGTTCCTAAAAATGGGGGGGGGAAGAAGTGCATGAGAATAAGGATAAGCCTCAATAACCGCCAGGGTGTGGTCTGAAGCTGAAATACAGGGCGAGGCAGATTGGGATAGGGGGGGGAGAGGCGCGATTCGGCAAGGAAGAAAAAATTACGAAAGGAGGTGCGACTATAAAAAAGAAAAATTTGAAGGAGAGAGGGAAACGGCGATGAACAACGGGAAAAAAGATCGAAGGAATAATGCGGACTAAGAGGCTGCGGAAATAGAAAGAGGTAACATGAAAACTCTTGGACAATACTGGAAGGGTGGAGTTATGGGGAAGGGAAAGGGAAGGGAGCAGATCGCAAGGGCTAATGGGAGACTTCAAAAGGAGGTCAAACGATCGAAGAAGGGGCGGTCTGATAATGTCTAACGGGAGGGGGGAGATACAAGGGAAGAAAAAGAACTAAAAGCCAATAAAAGCGCGCAGGACTTCTCGTCAGGGGGGCAAGCAGAAGACTCAACATACAGAAAAAGCTAAACAATGTGCTGTTGGCCGAAGAACCGGGACACTCAGAGAGAAAAGTAATGCTACGAAAAAAACGACATTCAACAAGAAAAAAGGGGAGCATGCACAAAGGAGATTGCTCGTTGTACCAGTCGGAAGGCTCGATGAGCGAATAGGGGAGGGACCGCTGGAAGATTCACTTGGTGAAAAAGAGTAAGAAAAGGAAAGCGTGGATGATGGCGGTGAAATCTCTAATGATCCTGTTGAACTCGGAGAGGGGGTTGCTCGGAGTCGGAGGGGGAAGAGTGCTTGTGGGGGGGGGGGTGAGAGGAACGCAAGGGAAAAGGAGAAGGCATCAAAAGAGTGGGGGTCACAGGATAAAAAAGACCCTCTTTTTTGTCCTTGGGCGTCCAGAAAAGAAGGGGTGAATGCAATCGTTATGGGGTTTTAAAAAGAAAAAGAGGTGCCAAGGACCTAAGTCTGAGACTGGCTTTTTTCTTCCATTCAGACTTGAAAGAACCTTGGGGAAGGGAAAGATAGCATAGCGATCACGCAAAAGAAAATGAGAGAGACGTTCCTAAGGAAATAACGCTCGGACGGAAGGGAAGAAGTAGAAAAAAAAGCGCGGGTTTTAAAAAGAGGTCTCTAAGAGCCAACAATGAAGGAAAATTCGTAAAAATTAATGGTCCTTTGGAAGGGACTCAAATAAATTACAAAGTTATAAAAAAAGGGAGGGAGAAAAGAGAAACAGTCCGGACTCAAGATCACAATTGGAGTGCCAAGCAAGAAAATTCAAGGTTTGGAAGGGGAGGGTCGAGAGAAAGGGTGTCCGGCGAAAAACCAGAGATCAGGAGCAAAACGAAAGGAAGCATGAAAAAGCAAGTCCTACCTCCCGAAAAGCGTAGGGTCTTCTGGGGGCGATGCGAACGCGACAAGGCTTCGTTGAAAGAGGTAAGCACCAGACATGAAAGAAATCCAGGAACAAGAAATGAGTGGATCGATGGGGGGGGAGCCATAAGAGGCCTCAATCGTATCTTGTCCTAAAAACAGAAAGAAAGGGGACTTGTCATACAAAGGGACCCCACTCAAGGGGGGTTTTGGGGCGCGGAGGAATGAGGGGGGAGGCTTAGGAGATAAGAAATATCGGAAACAATCACCGGACAACCGTATCTATCAAAAATCCGGATCCTTATGCGAGAAGAGGACGGAAGGGGTGCTGTAATCTTCAAAAAGACCCCTTGGGGGAAGGGACCGCAAGAGGGAAGCGGACGCGATACATAAAACGTGCGAAAAATACCGGTGAATGGCGTGACCATCAGGAGGGGTCCTTTCCAGAAATGATCACTCAATTCTCATTTCGTCGCCGGCCGGTGGGAGGGAGCCTGGTCCAGGGGGATAGGAAACACTCCGTTAGGAAACTATGGCAGGAGTGACATCTGGGGGCGAGGGTGGTGCGAGAACCAGTGGGTGAAATTTGCTGCCTCTGCGGCGGAAAGGAACGCTTTTAGAGGCAAGGGACGACATGGGAGAGGGAAGGGACTCCTGAAGAAGATGGGCAGACTCGTCGGCTTCGCTCAATCCTAAAGAAGCACGTCGAACAAAAAAAAGGGATGTTACATCTATACAGAAGGGACAGGAGGGTTCCGCGCCGGAGGGAAAGGGGGACACCGCAACGAAAAAGAAGCTCAATGCTGATTGTGAAGAGTTGGTGGAAACCACGGAACATAGAAGGGGAAATCATGCGCAATGGGCAGACCGCGAAAGGGCAAAGAGGAGGATATTTACCTAGAGCGAGAGGAAAAAAGTACAAGAAAAGGAAAAACTGTTTGGGACAAAGAGGGAAAAAGATTCTCGGGAAAAGTGTGACAAAAAACTTTTGAGCAGCGAGGTACCGGACTTGGTCCCTCCAGAACAGCGGGTTTAAGAATGATGCGTTCCTCTCAAAGAGACCTGTGACAGCACTTCGATAAACGGGGAAGAGCTGGGGGGAAAAGAAGAACGCCTTCTAGTAACACTAGCTCATTAAATCTGCCCGGAATAAAAGAGGGGGCCAAAAGAAACAAGGGGATCTCGATGCAAAAGGAATTGGTCTCATACTTAAGGGGGACACCACTGACACTGTGTGAGAAAACCGGCGGACACAGCGAAAACGTAAAAGGAAGAAGAAAGAGCAGAAGGGCAAAAGGTCACTGACGCACGAACGGGATAAAATCTCGATCACCGCACAAGTTCGTCAGTCGACGCTGAAAGGGGGGGGACCGATCTGGATGATTCGAGGGGAAAAGATCACTCCAGGGAACGAGTTCGGCTCGGCCTAACCATCATCCGAGGGACCGTCTGACTCGGCGCGATCAAATGAAATGTACCTGTTTGAAAGGGAAATTCAGAGGGGAGCGAGAGGACCAGGGGACAGGACAGAAAACGGATTGAGAGCAAACAGAGAGAGGAGTACCAGTGAAAAGGAGAAACGACACGACCAATTTGGATAAAAAATTATAAAAGATGCGACAACAATCCGGTCGTGTCTAGGGGACGAAAAGGGAAGGGTCGAAAAAAAAAAAAAAGGGGAAAAACTTCTGTCCGACCTCAAGAAAGGAAAGCCTGAACCCTGGGAGATAAGGGAAGAGACCGTTGAAAGTCCAACAGAGTCGAGAGAAGAAAAGGGAGAAAAAACTGATGAAATCTTACCAACAGCCGATAGGGAAACAACGAACTCGAAACTGGTGAACCGGGGAAAGAAGAATCACAAATCGGAAAAAAACAGCGCAGGAAAAAAAAAGGAAAGACAGGCCCCGGGGAATATCAAGAAGCAGGAGACAGTAAAAGGTGCCTTCCTCACAAAGTAAAGGAAAAAATCTATTTAGCGTCAGGAACCATTCGGGAGGGAAGGCTCACAAGTAAGAGAGGGAAAGGGTCAAAAAATAGGGAAGAACAGTCGGGGCACGACCAGATGGCGAAATCGTCCCCTGTATAGTTGGAACGATAAAAAGGGAAAAAAGGGAAGGGGGGGGAAAGGGAGCGACTATATCGCACTTAGAATTTTCTTGGAGCTGTGGCGAAGAGAGAGATATCAGATAAAAAAAATGAAAACACCCATCGCGGGGAAACCCAGGGAAGATTCTCCCCAAGAGGGGAAGGAAGAAGGGGAACGGGGGGAAGGTTGGGTGAAGCCGCAAGGATGTCAGCACCATCCTGTGGAAGGTCCAGAAAAAAAGGGCACCTTTACAAACTAAATCGAAAAATGAGCGATTCAAAAACCTAGAGGGAGCAAATGGAAAAAACGTAATGGGGTCAATAGTGAAGGCGGAGAGGTCGACAACGACTTGGCACCACTTCATCCACCTGAAAATGACGTGAAGAAGACGGTACAGGGCACGGCAAGATGAGATATCTACAGGAAGAAAGAGACATGCTCTATGGTAAGCGGAGGTAGAACTCGGGCCAAGGGAAAGATTTAATCTGAAGTGATTGGAAGATCTGAGTGCAAAAAATCGGTTGTCATGAGAAAGAGCCAACCTGAAGGTTTGCAACTGGCGCTATTCAACAGAAAAATTTTGCTCCAAGGGAAGACAAACTTTTTCTCGGCATAGCGAAAGGTCGTCCATTAGCACTTTCGGTCAGCACAAAAGAAAAGGAAATAAGCAAAAGTAAAGGTCAAAAGACCTGGAGGAAAAACTTGAAATGTCTAAGGGGGGACGCATTAGGAGAGAAATAGGAAACAAGTCAAAATTTGATGAAAGGGTCCACCGACTCACACTTCTAAGGAATCGCTGAGAAAAAGGAAACAACCCATGAAATTGGAAAAGGGGACTGCGGTGAAGCTTCGAAAAGAAGAAAGGATCGAATTGAAAAAAGAGCTAGATCCTGTGTTCGCTGTCTCCGAAATGGGGTATAGGGGGAGGGATCGTCATTCTGCTTGTTGTGGTTTGGGGTTAGGCGCGATAATGGGAGGGGAAGGAAAACGACGGAACCGGCAAGGTAGAAAGCGCGACTGTTAACAAGGAAAGCCCCGCTGTTTTTTAAAGGGAGAACAGGAAAAAGATCCAAGCGGGAAGGAAAAACGTTATGGAGCTTTTCCAATACACAAAAGATCTAAAGGGGGAGTCTCCAAAGGGCCAAAGCGACCAAGATGGGGACGGCGACTTTAACGCATGAAAGGGAGGTGTGCCCTGGGGGGTTGGTTGCCCACCGGATGCATAGACGGGAACTGAGATCAAGGATTAACGTAGAAATTGGTCAGGGGGCGGGAGAGCTAGCAACCAAGGGGTGGATTGATGACTGAGCGAAAAAAGAATAACAACGATTTTCGGAACCTGAATGGGAAAGGGAGGTTATGCCCCACGAAAAGACATTAGCGCGAGTCAGGCTCTCACAACACCAACCACTTAGAGATTAAGAAGAGAGGAGAAAAGACTCTCCGATTAAAGGGTCGCGAATTGATTGGGAAAATCTTAAAGGATTCGATGACGAGGTTGGGGGGATAGATCGCCGACAAACAGGATAGATTCTCAGAACATCCCGCACATGGGGCAGAGGGTGAGCCCAGCACGTAAGACTCAAAAAAAGCCGCATTGTAGCGGAAATGCTATCCGGAAAAGTCAAGGACACAAGCAAAACCAGTACTAGACAAGAGCGCCGTGTGGAAACTTGCGCAATGGCCGTTTAGGAATGGTGGAGTTAAAAACGCGAAGAACAAAGCGTGCCTTGCCTCACGCCGGAGTCCTGCAATCCGCAGACAACAAAGAGACCATGGGTAACAAATGTTGCTGCGCAGGGCCAGTTTGAAAAAGGAGCGCAGAAAACAAAAAATCACGGCAGGAGACGCCAATATCGTAGACAACGAATAAAGGAAAAGGAAACGCGCGGGAGAAAGGAAGTCTGGATACCCCTGAACCTCGAATTCATCAGGAAGGAGAAGAAAGACGACGGGCACGCCCACGTGCACGAAATTGGATTTCCTAGCTAAAAAACGGGGCTTGGTCTTGGGGAGACCGCAGAGGAAAAGAAGACCATTCAAGTAGGCGGTTGCGTCGAAAAAAAGGTAATTGAGGGCTGCGAGGCTGGAACCCTGAAAGCTTGAAAGAGGGGGTCTCTATGCGCGAAGACCATTGGTGTAGGAGGCAAAAAGGCTCGCGGCCAGGGGAAGGGGTTGAAGCAACGCCGATCAGACGAGTCAGGAGATAGATGGAGCGCCCTCGGCCAGGGGGAGACGGAAAAAGGGACCTGTCACGATCAACGGACATTCTGCCCGGCGGAACCAAAGTACTCCAAAAGAAGTCTGGGAAAGGAGAAGAGAATGGGGTTTCAAAAACGTAATTGAAAGCGCAAGGCGGACGTTGATCGGTGGTGACTCCGGAAACCGGAAAGCGTTGGTTGAAATTCAGCAGGGAAAAATTCATCATTTCGACAAGGGGGGAGACAATCAAGAGCGCATATTAGAAGGACCCTGGAAGTACAAGGAAAAACCGGGAAGGCGGAGGGGGCCAGACACTAAGACCTCGTCTTCGTCAGAAAGAGCAAACACAACGCATACCACGGTCATTAGGAACGCAAAGGTGGGAGAAGAGGCAGGAGGGAAGCCGAGGGAGAAGGAAACCGGATTCATCTCCAAAAACATTAGGAGTAATACAAAAGAGCATAGTCGCGACCCAAAAAGGAGTTGTTCTCGGTCGGGAAGGACGAGGTATTACTCATACAAGCGGGAAGCTTGAAATGATGGGGCGTCGATAAAAAGAAAAAAAAAAGGTGGGAGAAGAAGGACATTTCACGGCAAGGTAATAGCGCTGAAAATCAAAGGGAATTCCCCGTGCAGAGGGAAAGGACTTTTAGTCCAGAGAGAAGAGGGTGCTCCTTTGGCCCAATACGCACAAGAAAAAATCGAAAAGCCAGCTAGTGAAGAGGGGCAAAACCGTAAAGCGCGAGTGACGAGTTTCGTATTTCTTTCCTACGGCGAAGCGAAAGGGGGAGAAGGCTTGGTGCTCCCGGGGAAGAGACAAACCACCTGCAAGGGACCGTCAAGAGAAAAAGTCGCGCGGTACAGAAACTGACCAGTCGGTTGGCAGAAGCCTCTAAACGACCTCAAGCGTCGAAGGGGATCTCCAGACTGAACAAGAAAGGGAAAAGAGAGAAAATACCCTGGCGTCCGGTCCGAAACGGGGCTGGAGACAAAAGACGCACTCGAACCTCGAAATCCGCAGTTGCTCAAACCGGGAATCTCAGAAATAAGGAGTGCAAAAGAAAGGGGAAAATGTCCCCCCTGCAGGTGAACGATACGAGACGAGGAAAGGACACACAAAATTCTACGAAACCTGCCAGAAAAGGAACTCGAAGGAGTATTAGGAACATCGAAGAAATATCAAATAGTCTGACCACAGCTTCATTGACTCTATAAGAACTTTCAGGGAAAGAGGATATCAAGCGCGAGGAGGGAAGAGCAATCCATCGAGAGGGGGAAGATCAGTATTGAACTAAAAAGGGCCATAGCAAGAAGACTGTTTTGGAGGAAAGTCCTGAGCAAAGGGGATAAGCGACAGAAAAAGAGAAAAGCTGACACAACAAAGGAAGAGTATACCGAGGGAAAACGATAGAAATGGGTGCTAAGAACAGTCTGAGTCCTTAGCTTAAAAAGACCGGAGCCGGGGAGGGATCAAATTATTGGAACACGGAGAAAAGCGGAGATAATCCCGGCAAAAAGAGAACGCGGATTACAAAAGAGGCGTAACAAAAAAAACGAGAAATGCTTGGAAGGCCATTCACTTTGAGTGGGGTCAAGAAACGGACGTTTCATAAAAGTCCGAGAAATTCGTGGAGGCCGAAAGAAAAAAGGTTTTCCTTGTTCACCGGCCTGGCACGCGGGCAGGAGCTGAGTGAGGGGTCTACAATATAAGGATTCGGAAAGAAAGAAGTTGCGAAGACTCATCCAAAGGAAAAAAAGAGTTGAAAGTTCTGAAACCGAGATGACATCCTTGATATCAATGGGGTAATCTTCCGCCGGGGGGAGGAAGGAAAGGCGTGAAAAAAGCTGTCCTAGCTCACGCCTTACAAAAGGTCGGGGGCGGCGAGTTGCAGAAAAGTGACAAAATCGGGAGCTGGCACGTCGGATCGGTGGAGAGGACAGAGCTTCACCCATGATCGAAGTTGGCGGTAGAGGAAACTGCAGGGTCCAACCAAGGTTTCGAAAGGATAAATCTCTGCGCATCGGGGGGGAAAAAAAAGATTCCTTCCCGTTAAGGGGGCCACACAAAGGACTCCTCGAGGGAATGCCAAGGAAAGAAAACTGTTATTTTTGGGGGAAAATCCATTAGGGAGAGAAGTAATGCGCAGGAGTCGGGAAGAACCAAGGAAAATTGTGAGGGGCTCAGGACACAGGGGGAAAAGGAGTGCGTTAAGGGGGGAAAAAAGGGTCTTCTAAAAGCCAGGAAACCGGTCCCGGAAAAAAGGTCTTAGTTTACTTCAGAAAGTCCGTAATCGGGAGGGAGTTCTCTCTGGTAGGGCTCACTGGGCAAGTTGGGTGTGGGGAATGCGGCGCTTATTTGCTGGGCAAAAACTCGTATAGGACCAATCAAAAACGTAACACACGAAAAAAAGGGAGTGTGGTCACCATTGTAAACCCCGTCTGTGTTCCTTGAGGAAAGCAAGACAAAGAAAAGTGAGGAAGGCAAAAGGTTATGGGGCTGGTTTAAACCCAAAAAGAGGTAAACGTGCAAAAAAATCACGGAGATTAAGGGTGAAGAACGAGCCTTGGCGCGTAAGAAAGAGAGATCAACTGCAACTGCTAGCGTCTGGGAAAAGAAGTACTGAATGCAGCTGTCAGGGCTGGGGGGAATGATCGCAGATCGGTTGCGGCCTAGGACGACCCACCGACGACTATCCAGGGAACCGGGAATTGGAACAATTTTGAAAAAAAGCCATCATGAAGGAATGCGAGTCGCTCTCAATAGAGAAGAAAACAAGCAACTCGAAAAAAGTGCGCGCATGAATACACAGGCTCAAAAAGGGGGGGAGGGCATCTGGTGAAAAAAAAGCGTCGTGAGGCGGGGGGGGTCTCGAAGGAAGGTACCCTGCGATTCAGAGCGCAAGCTCTAAAAAAAAAAAATCAGACGTCCCAAGAGCAGGGTAGACTTTATCGATCTAGAAAGAAAAAGGGATCCAGTCGCAAGGAAGCACCCGACCTTATTAAACAGCACCGGAATTGGAATGTAGTAACCGGGCCCGACATAACCGAAAACTTGAGATGGAAGGGGGCGGAATAAAAAGCTTAAGGAAAAAGGGGGACCAACGCGGTGTGACGCTCTGTATGGAGGGAAGAAATCGTTTGGTACAAAAAAAGAACTAAATCAGACAACCGACGCCGAAAAACTAGGAAAAAACTAATACACGCCGTATCTCGGAAAAAAGGGATCCGATCGAAGGAGGGAAGCTAAACTTGGAAAAACGTTAGTGAGTGATCCTATAGCGAAGAGGGACGGTGCGCAAAAAAAAGGGCACTTTCCTTTGGGAATGCTGAAAGCACTCGTGGGGCCTTGGCATTGAGAGCAAAAGAAAGGGCGCATGCCCTCGAAAAAATCGAGATTAAAAAAGGCCAAAAGCAATCTCTAGGCGGCGAAAGCCAGTGCCCATGAAAGCTGGACGATGCTTTGGGAAGCTGACACAGGTTGTCGAGAGGGGCGACAACTACAGCGGACTTGGTGAAGAGTTCCAACGCCGCATCGAAAAAGACAGTGCCGGGGGAAAAGAGGTCTCCCGCTCCGCAGCAAAAGTTAAAGGAAGTAAGAAAAAAAATTTAGTCAATCGAAAAAGTAACTACCGCCGTCATACAAGGAAGTATTGACAGGATACGGAAAAAAAGCAACGGGAGGGAAAAGATCATAAAAGAAAAAGAGACTCCGTTAAACTGCTGGGGGGGGGGGAAAAAAAAGGGGAAAATTACTAGACTGCAAAAATTTTGCAGGAAAGGAACCGCGCGAAGGGACACCGCATAGGAAAAAAGATCGCCAGTGACCACCTGGAAAGAGCTTGAG
>Ga0179593_1308806_pt1 | contig 12011 bp, 11 predicted proteins | sample CZODoug2_1_08_16_FD_185931 | JGI IMG/M metagenome (GOLD analysis project Ga0179593, IMG submission 185931) | Vadose zone soil fungal communities from Angelo Coast Range Reserve, California, USA - CZODoug2_1_08_16fungal (PacBio error correction) | ecosystem: Environmental > Terrestrial > Soil >...
AACCGAGGAAGGGCTCGGCACGGGTCAGGACGCTGCTACAGCATCAATACTCAGCCCGCCCAACCGGTAAAGAGGGTGCTAACGGAAGGAGGTAATAAGTAATATCGTAAGAGCCTAAGCTAGGGGTGTCCAAAAAAGCAGAAAAACAGTCGGACAGGCATGAGATTTTGCCGTTCAAGTGATGGGGGCAGAATTTCCTAGTAGCAAGTGAACTAAACAAGGATCAGGGAAAGGAAAAGGAACAATTCCAGGCGGAAGCCCAAGGAAACCTGTATTTTTTATATCGCGACATGATGATGTGGTCCAGTTGCTAACGTTTCATAAAGCGAACCGGAAACGAAACGCATGGAAACCAAAAAAATTCATGAGAGCAAAAAGTTAACATTCCGGGGGGAGGGGTGGAGCGAGCTCGGGGCGACTGTAAGGCTGTCGTCTCAGGGCGGGACCTTTTTTTGGTGGTCGCGATCATATATAGCCGGACCACAATTCGCGTCATCACAAGAGTAAAAGGTGACGGGACAATACGTAAAACGTACTGAACGGGGGGTGCGCGCCTGAGGTCGATATGCCAACAAGGTGTTCGCCAAGACGTAAAAGTATGCCAGTTGGAGCGGAGTCGATTTAAGGGGAGGAGGTTTTTGCTCTATTGTATCTGTTGAAGAGGTCATAGGATGCTCAGGGATCGGGACCAGGAAGGCGTGTGAGAAATGGGGCGCATCGGAGGGCTTAGATAAAAGAGGGACCGGATGCTGAGAATCATTTCCTCCTCTGATCGGGACGTTATCAAGATTTTACTTTGACGCTTGTAGAAATCCCGCACCGCTTCCGAACTAAAATAAGAAAAAGGGGGGGGGGGGGAAGGTGCGGTGTGCCCTGGAACCTAGTACTTGGTTCCCGTTAACGCAAAATACCTGAAGCCACTGTCAACATAGGGCCAACGCAAATAGAACGGAAAGGATCCAAAAAGGATCGGAAGGGCCAATACTTACTTCGGGTACATAGGGGGTAAAAAATCAGTCTACACAGAGATTTGAACTAGAAAATACGAATAAAGGGGGCGGAGGGCAAGACTACACTTTACATACTGGAAAAGGAGGGAAAGAGAAAAACAAGAGAACCGATCAGGGGTGAACTTCACCTGCGGTATGAAATGTTATCTATTTAACATCCATCTTGTAAAGTGGTGCGATGTCCGGACACCGGAGGGCTGTGCAATCTGCAGGGGATTTGTATGCGTGGGCATACCTTGACGGCTCGTTCGGAAAGATCGGGACGCGCCTTTATAACACAGCCTTCGCGGCTGGATGGTAAACACTGTCCAAGAAAAGAGAGCGAGTGGAACGGGGAGGACGGACCACTACTCGGTAATCGAAGGGGGGGTATCCGACCAGAGATGCAGGCTAGTCAAAAAGACGTTTTTCCGTGTCGAGTCCCAACCTGGAAACCTGAGTATCCCAAGACGGGCGTCCAATAGGTCATTGAGAACCATGTGGGACAAGAAGTGAGCTTGCCGGGAGGGCAAGGGGGGGTTTTTGGAAGGGCCTAGCCGGCAATCAATAAAGGGAATTTTCTGGACGAGACTGGGAAAGTCTGAACGTAGGCGCTTGCGAAAGTGAAAATGCAAACTCGTTGGGCGTTGAGGTGTCAACAGCTTTAATCCTAGAACCCTTTGCATCGCAATTGGAGGAAAAACCGAGAGCGCCCGTTGGCAAAGACAATTTCTCCACAAGGGCGCTGAGAAAGTCTGCCCCCCCCTTCAAAGCACAGGAACAGTATGAAGGAAGTAAACATAAAAGGCGCCGTAGCGAGGATGCAAATAACGGAGTTCAACAGGACCGATCGGGTGATCTTTATGAAAAGGGGGAAGTTGTGGTTAGCGTAGGAAAATCCAAGTACGTACAACCTATCTAAAAGGGGGAAACTACCCAGAATGATGTTGCTGAGCTGCGCCCAGTCAGCAACTGACGTGGGAAGGCGTATAAGGGGAAGAAGAAGAAAACGACGAAAAACAGCGCATTGGTCAGACAACTGTCGCGGCCGCCAAAATCACGTTAAATAAAGCGCATAGCATCATCAAATGGGAGAGAAAGAATCAAAAGTGAGGGGGGCGGGGTCCGGAAATAACTCAAGAGCTTCGCCGCCCGCCCATTCAACTTAAACTATCGGAGCAAGGACGATCGAATAACTAAAGGGTCGGCGGAAAAAGGGGCTGGATCGCCGTCGTTTTTATCTGATCCGCCGGATGGACCTCTGTCTTGGGATGTTTTCACCAGAACGTCAGAAAAGAGGAACAGACCAATGGACCGAGACGAGACCTGTTACACCGACATGGAGCTCACTTGGGGGATCGGAGGACGGCAATTGTGAACTCTCAACGTGTAATGGGATCCCGCTTGTGAAGACTCCAGGTCAACGAAAGTAGCGGTAGCTCCGATTATGCCTTTCATCCACTATATTGATACCAGATAATGTTTTAACCCAGCCCCCATAAGAATAAGTGGGGGACAAATAAACAAAACGAATACCGTTCAGGAAAAGGGTCCACTGGGTGGAAAGGGGTGAATGGAACCAGTCCTAAACCTATCGCCAACCCAAATGAGATAATTTTGTAACCACGCGGAATGGTGGGACGGAAAGGAATCGTGGGGGTGAGGCGGTTGAAAACACTAGGAGGGGATAAAAGCCAGGAAGAAGGAGATCAGTATTCAATGGCCCTTCCCTGTCCCCCCCCCCTAAGGCGCGGAATAATAGGGTGGGGAATAGAACAAAAAACTACGGCTGGAAAAAGTTCAATAAGCGGACCGCCGTAGACAAATGGGGAAACTGAGATCCGAGGGGGTGGGGGAGTTTCAACGGGGGAGAGGGACTGAAGAAGAAAGGTGTTGGTCCTTTAAGATGTGGTTTAATCACGAGGGGTTTCTTCCGCTAAAAAAAGGTGAGGTGCAATAGGCAGTGTTGAGGAGGTATTCCTTGCGAGACTTGACGTCTGTCTCGGCGTGCTGCGGGCCAACGGGCGGACGGGTTTTTACCCGCCCTTCGCCCTTAAACTAGTGGGGGAGCAGGGGGGGGGGTTCAGCTTCCAATCATTAAAACTAGGGGGGAGGAATCTCAGAGACGTCATCATACAAGTTGGCCTTCTTTGAACTGGAGGCCGATGTTATGGGGGGAAGTCCTCGCCCGTGTAAAAAGGTTCTAGATCAATGATGGGGTTAGGGCTGTCCACACACAAAAGCAACAATGCCAAGTCCGGAACGAAGGCCGGTCGTCGATATAGGTAGGGCCCTGCTGCAGAAAGCAAGCCGAAAGGGCAGTTTGGAGGAAAGGGGGGTGGGGGGGGGGGGTGGTGTTTCACGGGAGGGGTACGTCGAGCCGCAAAGCCAAACGTGCCAAAGACATAGCTCCTGCAAAAAAAAAAAATTAGAAGAGGGGGGGAAAGGGAAAGAATCCACGAAAGCCACACCCACCCCCCCCAACCGACGGGGGAAGGATCTTAGGGGAGAATCAGAAAAGGGCCGGTTTTCCAAAAAGGGGAATAACGTGCTCAAGACATGCGCAAACGAGGGCTTGTGGGGGAAGGAAAGTGGAGCAGTGCCGGAGAGAATCCCCCCCCCAACACACACACCCCACCACCCCCCAAGTCCGGGGGCACCCAAACCCCCCACCCCGTTTGGACACAAAAAAAAGGGGGGGGGTGGTATGAAGAAAGGCATAAACACTCCAGGTCCTCATCTTTGGTATACCGGTGAGTTCCTAATTGACGAAAGAAAAGAACCTCGCCGAAGAGGGGGGAAAATCTTTAGGGGATAACTTCGCGGAACATTGAAGCTCCTGACTTATAATTCCTGCGGGTGAAACGTGGGGGTGGGGGGGGTTTGGTTCCCAAGGGTTGTTTTGTTTGGTGTGGGGGGTTGGGGGTTGTTGTGCCGTCGCGAGCACCCCCCCCCACGCAACCAAAACTCGCCCCCCACCCCCCACCCAACACCGCCCCCAAATAAATGGGTACCGGAGACTTCCGGCTTCAGGCCAACGAAGGGAACGGGGGAAATAAGGGAGTCACAGGTGGGCCCGGGGGTTGGTGCTCATATTCGAGAAAGAAGGAAAAAAACTAAAATCAGAAAGTGTGGAAAACAATTGAAACCAAAGTAATGGATAAAGGACCGTGACAGCTCTTTGCACTTCATACCATCCAGAACGCGGAGTATTTGAAGAGGAAAGAGAGAGGATAAGGAAATATTTTGGGGCGGGCTGCCTCACAAAGCCGTAAGGTAAGTTTCCACGTCGTCCAGCATTGCAACATCCAGAAACGAGAAAAGAACAAAAGTCCAAAGAACATCAGGGATAGATAAAAAGATAAATCGGACACATTACGCTCTAATCTCTTAAAGAAAACGATATACAACCAAAAAACACCAAACCCACCCCCCCCCCCCCACCCCAAAAACCCCCAAACAAGAAAGGGTAGGAAAGGCAAGGGACGCCATGTTTCCGAGCCATTGACGGGAGGACTCTGCGGAAGGAGTGGTGGGGAAAGGGCAAAGGAGGCAAAGCGTATAGTTATCCCACGGGGGGGTTTTCAAATATCTTGCAAGCTGCACTGCGAAGTGTTGGAGGAGATTTTATTGAACAGCCCCCGGGCGCCGCCCCAAGGAACCGCCCCCTTAAAGCCCCGCGCCTCAGTGGGTTTGGTTACAACCCCTGTCAAGGCATACAAGATACAAGAACGGATCAATTGCCTCCGGGTAATTTTAAGGTGTTACTTCTCACCCTTTAGGTAAAGAAAAAAAAGACTGAGTGTCCCAAGAGGAGGAGGACGGAAATCGGCCACACTCTAAAAAAGGGGATACGCAGAGATGGCATCAGAGCGACCAATTCGGAGCGCAGCACCGACAACCTTGAAGGGTTGCCCAGGACGGGGGGAAAGACAATATAAACAAAATGGGTGTTTTTTGTTGGGGTTTTGGTTGGGGTGGGGGGGGGCCCTTGTTGTTGTTTTTTTTTGTTGTGTGTTGTTTTTTGGGGGGGTTTTGGGGGGGGTGGGAATTTTTTTTTTTTTTGGTTTTGTTCTCACCACAGCACAAGGAAGTCCCCCCGACAGACCACAAACCCCACTGTCGCCCCCCCAACCCCACCAACCGCCCCGATCCACACCCCCCACCCCACCACCCCGAAACGCAGGCCTACCCCACCACAACGCACCCAAATAAAGCCCCCAGGAGACGGAAAACACACCCCCACCCTCCACCCGCCGTGTTTCCACCCAAATACCCCGGGGGGCCAAAAAATCTCTAGTTTGGGCCGCCCATCCTCGCCGGCCAACCGCCCGCACAACCCAAAAAAAACGGCATAAAAAAAGAGTCCTCTAAGTCTCTGTCGACATTTTTGTTGTTTTGAATTCCGCGCTGGTTTTTGGTTTTGGTTTGTAGTTGAGTTTGTTTGTTGTTTGGGTTTTCACTAGGCCGGGGGTTAGGGATTCTTGCACTCAGCAGTTTTTATTTGAGTATTGAGGGGGGTGTTGTATTTTTGGTGTTTGTGTGAAAAAAGGGGTCTTCTGTGAAGCGGAACCATACGCCCCGCCGCCCCAACCCCCGCCCTAGCCCGTCCCGGCCGCACCGAGTTTTTGTGGTTTTTATGGGTTCTCAAATTGATCAGGGAGTCTTAAGGGATGACAAAAAAACTCGCGTCACATCACTGGGTAAGCATACCTCCACCGAATTGCCTCCAGTCTGTCACGTTTGAAGAAGTAGGGAGTCGGGACTCGACGGGGGGAAGAAAAAACAGGACCTACAAAAAACAGAAAAGAAAACACTAGACCTCAAAATAGAGAAAATTAAAGGGCTTCCTCCCGGCTTGCTTCTTCAAAATATACTAAGCACGTGACGCCTCTGAAGGAATAAGTAAAAGAAAAATCGGGGAAGAGGAGCTCGGGAGAGCCCCCTTGTTTCTATCCCAAAAAAAAAACCACCAAAACAACAACAAAAAGAAAACACACAAAAAACCAAAAAAAAAAAACACACAAACCACAAAAAACCAAACCCCACCAAACAAAATGATTTGAAAAGCTTGGGTGGGAAGGTGGGCACGGGAAACGGAAAATGTCTTTAAATGGAGAGGGACGCACACCCACCCCCCCCCCCCCCCCCCCGGTGCATGAAGGGTAAACTCTCAAAAACAAGTCAAGAGTCCCCCCACCGAATCCTGGTTGTTGTTTTTGGTGGGTGGTGGGGGTGGTTAGGACGACAGACACAGGGGGAAAGGGGGGGGGGGGTGGGAATGGGAATAAGCTCAAAGAAGCCTAAAGGCCCTACTCATGTGAAAGTTAGACAGGGAAATCACGCTAAGAAAAAAAAACAAAGTGTGGGGTGGAGGGAGAAAAAAAACCCAAACATGAAATAAATTGTCCCCGTACAATTAGGGGACCCGGGGGGGGGGGGAGGAGAAGAGGTTCCAAAAAAAACGCGATGGGGAGAGGGGGGAAAACGATGAATGGGGGACGTGAAGGCTATTTAATCTCAACTTTCGTATTGAAAACAAATCTCATAAAACGGGGGGGGGGAGGGGAGGATTGGTCACAAAAAAACAAAAAAAAAAAAAAAGGGGGGGTGGGTTTTTGGGTTTTTTTGGTGTGTGGGGTGGTGGGGGGGGGGGGTGGGGGGGGGGGGTTCCAAAACCCAAACCCCCACTTGGAGGGCGGCGGGGAAAAAAAAAACAACAAAGAAAAAGGAACTTGAGAGGGTAGGACTCTGAAAACCCACCCCCAAGTGGGTTTGTTTTTTGTGGGGTTTTTTTGGGTTTTTTTGTTGGTGGTGGGTTGGTGGGGGGGGTTGGGGGTGTTGGGGTTTTTTTGGTTTTTTTTGGTTGTGTGTTTGGTTGGGGGGGTAAAACTGGGGGGGGGGGAAGGTAGGAGGACAAATGGCTTGAAGTTCACTTCCTATAAGGATGAGAAGGACTCACAAAAATTCAAAAAACAAAGGGGGAAACCCCCCAAAACCACCACCCCCCCAACGGTCGGAAGGTAGAGCTTCAAAAGTGGGGACGGACACTGGGGGGAGGAGAAAAAGAAAAAAGGGAAACCGTAACCGGGGCAACTACCCTTCTGGGCAATTACTAGCAATAATTTCGAAGCAAGGGAAATATCAATTAGAAGGGTCTTTGGTCAATGCTGGAGTTCCTCTTCATCTGCCTTCCATGGAAAAAATTAAAGTGCCTCCAAAGGGCAGGGGAAGGTAGGAGTCAAATAAACAAAACAAACATGGGGTGGTTTTGTTTTTTCAACCCCACACAAAAAAGTGATGTCACCAGGGTTCTATTGTGAGGACTGAATACTTACTCAACATGAAAAAACAGGGAAAATCAAGCAATGGGAAAAAAAAAAGCTCGAAACAAAATGACGGGAAAAATGTTGTTGTGGGAGTATGGAAATCAAAAAAGAAGAACAGCAAGCAGCTGATCGTGAAAGCGTGAGGGAAAGAAGCCTTAACTCACCCGTGCCCTACTTTAAATGCGCCGGAGAAGTGGTTAATATGAAGGTCGGGGGGGGAACGGGTAACACCTGAATGGAAAAAAGGATGTAGGTATCATCTATCCCAAAAGGGAGATCCTGGGGAACCAAGGCGGCAGGGGGAGGAATCCTGGGAACCAACTGATCAGGAGAAAATCAATAAGACAAACCTGGGAGCACACCGGGGGGGGACACTGCTGAAACTTCTTGGTAGGACGGGGGTGTCCCTAAAACATTGAAAGGGAAACTGGCTTGAAAGTAATAAAAAAAAAAGGGGCATGCTTAAAAGGTGCGCTCGGTGGGGGTCTTGGGTTGGGGGTTGTTGTTTTTTCGTGCAGGGACATCGAACCGCCCGCGTTCTCCTGGTGGTGAAAAAAAACAGCCATGACAGTGCAACCCAGCGGAGCGGGCTCAGGAATTGGGAAGAGTCCGAGACAACTGAATGGGAGAAAGAGGAAGGCAAGGCAACGTGAAATCAAAAAACAAAGGTGTGGTTTTGTGGGGGGTGTTTGGGTGTTTTTTTTTGGACGGGGGTCGGATTAAAAGAGAAGAGATCAAAAAACTTCCCCCAAAAAAACACCCCCCCAACACCCAAAAAACCCCCCCCCCCCACCCACCCCCCCCCCCCACACCCCCAAAAAACAGCCCACCCCCCCCCCCAACCCACCAAACCCAAACAACCCTTCTTTCTCTCTCCCTCTTACTGTCTATTTCTATTACAATGGAACTAGGACGAAGAAGGGATTTCTTGATGAACTTGCTGATGTCAAAAAGGCTAAAATAGGTTAGGGGGAGAAAAAGGCTAGCTCTTCAATTAAAAAAATACCAAACCTGAAACAATTAAAAAAGTGAGGAACTTGGGACAACCCCACACCCCCCCCCCCACCCCCCCCCCCCCCCAACAACCCCCCCCCCCAACACCCCCCCAACCCACCCCCAAGACCCCCCCCAACCCCCCCCACCCCCCACCCCCCCAAAAAAACCACAATTGTCCAACCCCGGGTGTGCTTCCTAATCCAGCTTCAAGTATAGGCTTTATTAAAAAACTACCAAACTCATACCTCTCCCCACCACAGCAAAATACAAACTACAATTTGACCAGTCCTGTGGCAAGGTGTTGGGGACTGTGAGATACTGTTCTAGAGGAGGAGAGGGTTCCTTGGAGGGGAATAACTAAAAGAAAAAGGTGGTACAATGTAAGAGAAGAGGCAGATCTCCTTTACCTGTTTACTCAAGTGGGAACACCCCCAACTAAGAAGGGGGAAAGGACGAAAGGAACGCATTAGAAAAAGGACGTTGTATTTTCCACCCCAAACACAACAAAAACACCTTTTTTTTTTTCCACACCCCCAAACCCCAACCCCCGGGTGGGGGGGAGGGAAACAATTAACGCCTCCGCTTGCGTGAGTCTTGAGGGGATAAAAAGAAACAACCTGAAGGCCAGATCGAAGGAGTGATCAGGGGGGAACACCCCCCCCCCCCCCCCGTGGGTGGGGGTTGTGGGTGTGGGGGGTGGTGGGGTGGGTTGGGGTGGTTGGTGTGTTTTGTTTTGGGTTGTTTAGTGTTGTATTAGGTGAGTTTGGGTGAAAGGTTATTTTTTTGGAACTGGGTGCCGTCCAGGATGGGACACCCCAGGGGACACATGCCCAAAAAAACCATAGGGGGAAACCAAAGAAAAAAGTTTTGAAATCCCCACCTTTTTTGGGGTTCTCCCTTTTTTCGGGGACACCCGAAACCTAAAAGGTGGGGACATGTAAGTTTTGAGGGGACCACTTTTCCCAATCCACCCCCCCCCTTATTGGGCTAGGACAAAGTCAAGAAGTGGTGTTAAAAATTGCCCAAGGGTGTTTTTCGTGAAATTTTCCCCAAAAGGGCATTTTTCAAACCAACGTTTTGTGAAAACGGTTTTTGAGAGTTTGTGTTTTTGAGCCCTTTGTGGACCCCAACTAATTAAGAAACCGTGTTTGTGTGGGCTTTTTGGAAAACGTGGGAAATATTTTTTGGTGTTTTTTTTTGGGTTGTTGTTTTGTGGGTTTGTTTTGTTGATGGGTTTGTGAAATTGGACCCCTTTTTCGCACTATTTTTTAAAGTTCCAAAAAAACAACCCAAACCCCGCTATTTTTTTTTTTTTTTTTGGTTAAATCTTGTTTCAAGTTTAGGGCCCCGACAGGAAACTTTTTTTGGAATTTTTGGCCGGGGGTTTTGTTTTTTCCCCCCCCGCCTTTTTTTCCCATCCCATTTTGGGGGGTTGTTAGCCTTTTAAAAAACCCGTCAGAAAGGGGTTGAACCCTGAAAAAACCATGGTGCTTTATTTGTGTGTTTTTTTTGTGGGGGGGTGGAAAAGAAATGTCCCATCGGTTCCACCCCAAACATTTTCCAACTAAGGGCCCAAAGGGTTTTTGTGGGGTTGTGGTCGAAACCGTTTTCCTGGTGGTTCCTTTTGGTGTTTTGGAAAAAGGAAAAGAACTGAAAAATGGCCCGAGAAAAAAGGCGCCGGGAACCACCACCTTAATTTTTTTCAAGGAGAAATAAAGAGAGACAAAAGGGCACATGTGAATGGAGACAAACTTTTTTTAAAAAAAAACATTGGGAAGTCTCAAATGGTCCTCAAATTTCCGTTGAAAGGTGGAACAAACAATCAAAAGCATGAATATGGGGGGAAATCGATTGAAAAAGCCGAGTTTTGTTTCCACCCAAAAACCCCACAACCCCCGCTTGGGAACCAACTTTAAAAAGACTGTTAAAAAGAACTGGCACCAACCAGGGACAACAATCCTGATTTTTCCGACAATAGACGATGTTTTTTGTGGGGTTTTTGACGGGGGGTTGTCCACAACGCGGGAATGTGGTGTTGGAGTTAGAAAAAAAGGGTAGACCAAAAAGGACAGCGAAATTGATACTTTTTGGGGGTGGTCACGACGATTGGACCAAAAACCAGAAAGTTAAAGGTGCCGGCGAATTCAGAAAAAGATAATACCACCGCTTCCCATGTTGTGTTTTTCGGGTGCCCCTTTGTTTTGTAATACGAAATAAAAGTGGACCTTAAAGTGAAAAATTGAAAGGAATGCACCAGGTCCCCACCTTGGTCCTTTGGATCCCCCCAAAGATCCTTCCCCATGTCAAAATCTAAAAAGAAAGCCCGGTTTTGGAAAAACCGAAGGTTTTTTGGGCAACACCCCACGAAACTTGGGGAACAGACAAATCCTTTGGCGACGTACTTTTTCTTGTTTTGGTAAGAAAAACGTAGGGAAAAAAAGCTTTATGTTGGTGATCAGTGGGCGGCGAAATGAGTTAACGTACCCCCCCCCAAGAACATTGTATGATCGTCGGACACCCCCCCCCACACACCACAACCAACCCCACCCCCACCCCCACTTATTCTGCAGGTCGCGGAGTTTCTAAGGGGTTAAGTTCCTTCATTGGTCGGCCGTTAGGGTAAGACAAGTCTGGGGAAGGGGGGATAATATGGTTATCGGGAAAAATGCCATTTATTATAATCCTTGCACACCGTATTAGGAAGAACAAAAAAAAATCACTAAAGGAGTTACATAAAAGGATCTCTTGTCATCTAAATCTGGGAATTTTTTTGGGGGGGTGGTTGTTTGGGTCAGAGCTATCGTCCGGAGGGCAGAAGTCACGAGCTAGGCACTCAGTTCCTGTTTTTTTTTTGTTGGTTTCACAGGGGGGCGGCCTAATAAATTTATAAGAGTGGTGAACCGACCGGGAGGTGAAAAAGCAGGAAACCGACAAGGGACGATTCAGGGGAGGAAAAAAAAAAACCGCCGAGCTGCTCGTTGGGGGGGCCAACCCAACCTCAGTTCCCTTTCTCCGGGGTTTGTGGTGAGCCCCACAACCCTCCAACCAAAACAAACCCCCCCCCCCAACCCCCTGTTGTTTTTTTTTTTTGAGTGGGGGGACACCTTTTGTTAAACTTTTCTTTTCTAAAAAATTTTGAGTTACTCATCTCGGTGCCAATATGTCTTCGGAGACTTAGGCGGCTACGGGGACTGGCCTCAATACTAAGCTCGGCGGGCCTGCGTTTTGACAGACGGGGAAATAGAGAAATTCAAGAAAGGAAATGGCGGAGAATGAAAAGTCTTCGGTCCCGCCGTGCTTCTTGAAGCCAGAAAAAAAAAAAAAGAAAAAAAAAAAAAAGAACCAAAACCCCAATATTCGCACTAGGAAAAAGAATCAGGGCCTCGGTCAGCCTGACGGGCATAAACGGAACGAACTGGTGTGGTTGGCCAAAAGGTAAAGAGAGTCACGTTTTTGTTTCAAACAGGCGTCTGGGGGTAGGGGGAGGCCCTCGACGCGTGAAAAGTTTTAAGGGGTGGTTTGAAGACCTAGGTTAAGTTAAAAAAGCTGGCAAAAAAAGGCGGGCCTGTTTGGTGAGGAATCGGGTGAGTTGATGGCGAGGATGAGGAATTGGGTCCTACTTGGGCTTCTTCCCGGTGGTCTGGGGATTTCAAGTGCGGGGGGGGGAAAGATTACGTCGAAGTGTGAAAATGCCGTT
>Ga0179593_1510611_pt1 | contig 12011 bp, 15 predicted proteins | sample CZODoug2_1_08_16_FD_185931 | JGI IMG/M metagenome (GOLD analysis project Ga0179593, IMG submission 185931) | Vadose zone soil fungal communities from Angelo Coast Range Reserve, California, USA - CZODoug2_1_08_16fungal (PacBio error correction) | ecosystem: Environmental > Terrestrial > Soil >...
TCAAACGTGACGGCGGGAACTGCTTTGGGGGCCCTTCACCAAGGGTCAATACACGGCGAGGGGGGTCCCAGAACTCCCTGCTGCCAACACTGGGAATGACCAATCGAAGAGAACGAGAAAGGTAGTGAAGGTTGGAAACATCGACGGACACCGGGGGGGAAGGGAAACTGGCTCGCCAAGAACTGGCGAGATTCGGGTCGGATGGGAAGTTATGGGTAGCGATCGCGGAGCTCTGGCAGGTCAAAGAGGTGGGAAGGGTTGGCGAGAAGGAACAGTGAGCTCGAAAAAGGAAAAAAGGTCGAGCTTCGACAATCGCGCTTCAGGGCGGGAGGCGGCAGCCAGTGCCGGAATCAACACAGTAAAGTTCGCGAAAATCCTCCTTTAACAGCACGGAGAAGGGAAGCACCTGAGGTAGGCACATTGTCACTTCGGAAAAACGAGATGAAGGTAGAAGAAGCCTGAACAGACCGTGGAACGTGATCGAGACCATTTGGGCGTCATATTGAACGAAAACGCCGACAAATGAAATTGAAATAAGCGGAAAAGGAGAGATGGGCAAAACCGGAAAAAAGCCAGCTAAGAACCGCGAAAAAAAGAAAAACAAAAACTGAGTCCTGCCGAAAACCAGCGGGGAGAAAATGGTCCAATTTCTTTCCTTATCGGTTCGAAGAAAATCAAAGGGAGGCAAGCAGGGACAGTCCGGAGTCCCTACCCCGGATGAAAGCGGGAGGGGGGGTAATTAACGAGAAAAGGAGTTCTAGACTGAAAAAAAATTCAAGCACCATTACCCTGGGGCCACGTAGGAAAACGGGATTCCAGATGGGGAGCGGAGTAAGGAAGCCTTGCTAGCAAAAATGGGCGAAAAAAAAAAACTCAAATCAAAATGATTCATACGGGAGCCAGGCGCCGACGGTCGGAGCTGTATCAACGGGTTAGCAAGATGCGCAGGGGTTGATTACCCCAGAAGGGCGTGCTCGTCACGCATTCTTAACCATCAGTCCTGAAGGCTTATTTCGTCGCGCGCGTGGGGGAACTGAGATCCAGACTTCGGCGGGGTGGATTAGATGTCAAGGCAAGTCGTGTCTAGGGAAAGGTGCGCAGAGAGGAGAATCTAGTCTGAGGAGATCGCGCTGAAAGGGGCTGTCGGGCACTTTCGACAAGGAATGCGATTCAGAGCCCGGACCGGGGCAGTTCATGAAAATGTTTTATGACTAGTTCATGGACGCAGGCTCGCACTTCTTTGTGGCAGGAAGTGCGAATGGGGATGGGGTGGGGTGGGCGACCGGATGGTGAAAAAAAAAGCATGAGTAAAAAGCCGTTTTCAAGCGCGATGGGGAAACCGGGCACCGCAGTCTATGTGAACCAAAGGAGTTTAGAAGGGGCCGGTCCTGAGCATAGCTAGCCGGCTATTTCAGGTTCGAAAAAAAAAAGGAAAGGGGATCGCAAGAAAGGAGAAAAGAGACGGGGCCCAAGGAAAAGGAAGACCGTGCTGCGGATGTACGCGCAGGAGGGAGCCTGAGCGGAAAGGTGGCGCTGTCGTCTGAAAGGGGGGTGGCAGTCGGATCATATCGGGACAGGGGTTGCACCGGATCCAACTGCAAACGGCGCTCCGCATGCAACCGTCTTCAGGATTAGACCGTGGTTTCTGCGAAAAGTCTGGTGTTAGGAGAGGGTAGGAAAGGGGGGTCCCACCTCATTGAAAGAAAATGACTCTCAGGGAAGAATAGCGAGAAATTAAGGACGGGAATGGGGTCAGAAACTGAAAAGTGGGAAGCGAGAAAATACGCCGTGGGAAAGCCATAATTCAAAGGATGTCGAGGCGGTCCTGCGAGTGGCGGCCGTTCTCAGTCAGCTTGGATGACCCTCAGGAAAAAGCCCGGAAGGGAAATAAAAAGCGCACAAGGCAAAGGGTTGGGCGATACAAAAATGAAAACGCATCTAAGCCAAGACGGAGAGAGACGTATGAAGTGAACGCCATCCGGAAGGGGTTAATCACGGGGGTTACCAAGGAAAAAACAATGGGGCAAAATCGGAAAGAAAAAAACGACTGCAGAGGCTGTGTCCGATCTACCCCGACCTAAATGACCCGGGCCAAGGAAGATGTTCATTACAGGCGAGATCGGCGAAGGTGGAAAGACAAATGCGGACAAATGTCCGAACAAGAGACCGCCAAGTCTGATGTGAATGCAGGGGGAAAGTTCGAAATCACTCGGGAGACGGGGAGGCGCGTGATTGACCAGGGGAATGCCAAAAAGCGTTCATAGCTCTAGGAGAAAAAAAAAGGATCTCCCAGAAACATGTTCTATAGAAATTATTTTGGTTTGTGGTGAGAACCAAAGGGTTGTCGTGACGCGGAGCGGCAGCAACCGAAAAAAAGGATCTAAGGATGTCCGGGGCAAGGCTTCAGAAAAAAACGCTAAAGAACGGGTAATTGGGTTTGTCCCCCAGGGTCCAAAAACAGTTGGGCGCCGAAGGGGGGGGAGGGAACGATCTTGAGCACAGGAGGCCAAGTCTAAGGAGGTCAGAATCCCTCCGAATGCGTCGTTAAATGCGGACTGGGGGCAGCTTGTAAGCGAAAAGACCAGACCACAGGGGGTCGTGGAAAAGAGGAAGAAAAAGGGGAGCTCAGGATCCGAAACGGCGCCGGTTCAGATGCGTTTAACGAGGTCTTTTTGATCAGCGCCGGAAAGGGGAACCCGGCGACAAAGAGCTTGTCTGGGGAACAAAAACCAGGCGAAAAGGGGAGAACGGTAGGGGGGGGGGGAACACTTCGGGGAACGCCGTCGGGAGCATGCCTCTCAAGCGTGAAAAAAAGAGGGCAGTGCGCCCAGCAAAAACAAAGCTGGCGAGAAAAACGCGGCGAAAAGGAGAGAAGGTAAAGTCATACCCTACTTAACCGCATCGTCAAAAGGGGATGAGTCGGAACGAATGCGGAGCAAGGGGAAAAAAGCTCAACTATCAAACAAACTTCCATCCAGAAACAAAAAAAGGATGTAGGGGAAGAGAGAGACTGAAGGAAAGTCCAATGCGCGAATCTTAGAGAAAAGAACGGGGTCATAAGCCGGAGGGGCAAGGAACGCGTGGAAGTTGAGGAAAGGAAAGCTTCGTTAAGAGGCAAAGAGGGGGAACAGGAAGAACACTGGGGTAACCTAAATTTGGGGGTGCTATGTTGAAAAAAAATGCAAACGTATGGGCCGGAAGAAGTGTGACATTACTAAAGGTGAGAAGGGGTGGATGTTCAAAAAGAACGCAGGGAAAACGACCTGTAATAAAAAACCTTTCAACTGATTCCGACGCCGGAATCGACTCAATATCTGAACTGGAGTTCGCGGCCGAGAAACAAGCCGTGAAGAGGGGGGACTTTACAAGGGGAAAAAGGGCAGAGCTACATATTTCTAGGGGGAGGGGAGACTATCGAAGGGAAAACGTCACGCCGTTGAAAGAATTTCTCAATATCGCGGAGGGGAAGAAACGACGCGCAAAAAGCTGTTAAAAGTGCGGCCGGAAGGACGGCCGAATGACCCCCTCGAGAAAAATCCAGAGCAAAGCATAACTTCGGTAGACGACGAGCTCCCCCGGACGCCTAAGGGTTGAAAAAAGAGGCGTCCCTACAAAACTTGGACAACTTCCGCAAGATGGAAGGGACGAAGGACGTCGGGGGAGGATCAGGAAAAAAGTCGTGAAAGCAGCTGAACCGAGGGAGAGGGGGGGGATTTCAAGGGAAAGATGGCATCCAAAGAGTGTCTGACATAACTCATCGAAGGGACCAGCACTGTCGGTGCAAAGGGGAAAACCCCGGAAAGAGCTGGGGAACACGGGGAAAAAGCATAAAGCGACGAAACGGGAGGAAGGCGTGGCGGGCGGCATGGGAGTGGGATCAAATCGGCCGACCCACAGAAACCAAGCGCATTGGGCTTCAGAGTGGGAAAAATAGGGGGGCCCGAGGAAAACGGAGGGCATGGGCGAATTCATACGCGGGAAAGAAGAAGAAGAGTCGAGGGATAGGAGCTAGTTGACTCAATGCCCTTTGCGCTCGGATAGGAAGGGAAGATTTTGTGTAGCGCAAGAGGGAAATGAAACGCCAAACAGCGCGCAAGAGAGGCCAAAAAAAAAAAAAACCAATAGGTAAGGGACCAAACAGCTAAAAGGAGGGTCTCAAAACACAAAAATGGAAAAACGGACAAGCGTAATGAAATTGGCAAAGCCCTATCCTGCCGGCCAGCACTTGTAGTTAAAGACACAAAGGGGGGGGTAGAAACCAACCCCTCAAAAAGCGACAGGGGAAAGATCAGCCAAAAACGGAGGGTAAATCCCGACGATCGCAGTAAGGAGCAGAGAGGGGGCAGGGGGGAGGAGAAAGGGGGCAAACGCCGGGAGAGATCTAGCACTCACCCGTCAAGCGAAAGGAAGAGTGTCTCTTGGTGAGGAAAGAGGGGCGCCGGCAGCCAGACGGGGAGGACGGACGAATGAGGTCAGAGAAATAAAGAAAAAAAAACCGATAGAGGAAACAACTAAAAAAGGGCAATTGTTTTGGGAGGTGAAGACGGCTGCGGCAAGGAGCGCAGAACGAGACCACAGGCAAAGCCAGAAATTCGGAAAAAAAGGAAGAGCCCAAACCAGACGTCCGAGGAAAACACGAAAAACGACCAAAAGCAGATCTACTCCCGCCCTCGAAAACAGGGCAGAACAACCCGGTAGGCGCGACGCCAATCGGAGAAGGAAAAAGTGGAAAGCCCTAAAAGTCCTTCAATAGTCCGCGCAAAAGTAATAGGACGAAGAAATGGTGGGCGAGTGTCGCACAAAACAAGGGAAGAAAATCAGAAAAAGAAAAATATGAAAAAAAAAGCAGAAAGGGCGGATATCCTAAGTCAACTCTCGAAGAAGGATAGCCTGCTGGGGTTATGGGGGGAGAAGGGTCGAGGACTACCGGACAGCGAAGCTGCATGTGAGGGGGAGAACACCAGCGAATAAGAAAGAAAAAATAGCAAACGAAACGAACGTCCAGGAAACCAAGCCGAAAGTATTGGAGCCCCTCATGGAAGAGGTCACGTTGGACAAAGACTTGCGATCAATGAATGTGAAAGGGTAAGAGGGCAAAGGAGCAACAAAAGTTGCAAAGAGGAGGGCCAGCAAATTCTGGTCAAAAGGAGCGCGTGGGCACTCCGCTCAGGGATTTCCGCACGCGGAAAAAAAGGGGGTCGAAGCCGGCATTCGTCCGGGAAAAAATTGGCAACGGGAAAAGGTCCCAAGCGATGGAAAAGGATGAGGCAAACGAAAAGGAGAAACGATCATGAGGCGACGGCGGCTGGAAAGGAGGGTTCTCTCATCGTGTCGACTTTTTATCAATGAAAAGGAAATCAGGGGGCGCATAAAAGAGACCGAAAAAGGGGTCGGCCGGGGGAAAACAATGTAAAAAAAAGGGGGGGACAGGGCGATATTCGGGAATGAAGATGCTTGATCTTGGTCGGCGCTTTTCGCGGGGAAAACGAAATGGGACATGGGCCGAGGAGTTAAAGGCCCGGATACAAAGTGCGATTCGGAAGGACCAGGCTTTGGGGTCTCAACTGCGGCCTTCTTTGCTAGCCTTCCTAAGGACGCCCTTAAGCGCGAGGAGGGGAAATGCCAGGAAAAGCAAGTGGGCAGCGAGCAAAAAACTCAGATCAGGGTCGAAGGGAAAACATCAAGAGCTCAAAGAACGAGAAAAGAGCCGATCGTACCGTAAAATATCTAGCGAATCGCAAACGTGAACTTCGGGATAGGGGAGCGCACTGGAACGCAGGACTAAGATGGAAAAGCACAATAAAAATAAAAAAGAGGGGAAAAGGGGCACGGGTCAAGGCGCGCGAACTTCCTGAAGAAGAAAAAGAGGCTAAAAATAACCTGTGGGGAAGCCCAAAATCATGTCGACCGTAATCGGGATCAGAGAAAAAAAAAACAACTATGAAAAGGGAAGAGGAGAAAAGGAGAATCGAACTGGGATAAAACAGGTGGAAGGAAGAATAGGGGGTTCAAAGCACTGAAAAAAGGAATGTGGTCAAAAAGAAGCAAACATGGACCCCCGACTTTCCAGAAAAACGGATTGAAGGGAAGGGAGAGGGGCATGCGAAAAGGGGTTGTGCGACGCTTGCTCTAGACGTTCTACTGGAGATTAACAGGAGAGGCATAAAGGGATAGGGTAGACCTGGGTTAAGATCGAGGACGTGGGCAGGGGAAGCAAAAGTGTTTGTGACCTAAGCAACGTTCGCCATCCCTAAAAGGGCGGCACGGGACCGGCCAGCTCGGAAGAGAGTAAAAAGGAAAGGGATACCGGGTAAACTTAAGTGAATCTTAGCCCGCAACACCGAAGACTGGCCGGCACTAGGGCACATTGGGGGACCATTTAGGCAAACGAAGAACGCGACGAAGGAAAGGATAAATTGAGCTGGTCTAGAATAGCGAGCGGTATAACGGGCATAAGAAAAAAAGCCCGACCAGTCACATGACCAACAAAAGAAGAAAACTTTCCGCTAGAGAAACTCAAAAGAAACCTGCAAAACACTCAAGGAGGGGGGGAAATTCCGTCAGAACAGAAAGAGGAAGGAGAGAAATTGAATTTTAACTTTCGGGGAACTGAATCCATGCAATGAGTAACAAAAAGAGGGCCAAGTTAATGGCATTATTTACTGATAACCTCGCTGATGGAAGAAAAAGCGCTTCTTCAGGGTTGCAAAAAACAAAAAAGGGCTTCAAAAAAAACTGTTGCAAGGAAAGGAAGGAAAATGGGGGGACCGAGCCGGAGAGACCCGCTCAAAATGTGAAGGAAAAAACGCATCGCGCTCGGAGTGATAAGGCAAAGAATGGAGAGGGCAGTCGGGGAGGAGGGACAGGCCGGTGAATATGAGCTGTGGGAGGCGACAGGGAACAGCATTATAGGCAGGAGCCTGCGGCGGAATGAAATAAAAGCCGCAGGCGAACCAAGGAAGAAGGGGTGAGCACGTCGTATGAAACGAGCGAAAGGGGAAGGATCGGAGGGGGCACCTTTCAGGGATTGTAAAAAAACCAAGGTCAAGTCTGCGCCTGATCTTTGTCAGCAAGGAAGAGGGGGGGGCAAAAAGGGGGGGGGAAGTCGGACGGTAGGGGTGAAACCCCCATCGCAGCCCTAACGTGCGGCTTGAACTGATACAAAAGGGGTATGCAGGCCAGTACGCATAAGGGAGGAAAGGGGAGGGGCAGGAGACAGTATGGCATAAGGCGATCCTTGGGGGGGGGGTGGGTCGATACCTTGCTGCCGTCTTTAAGGAAGATTCGCTTGGACACAAAAAAATAAAGTGGCGACGAACCCAAAAGGGACAGCAACACGGGTCGGTCCTGCTATGGAACTCTCGCGGGAATATTTCATGGTCGGCGCCATATAGAGAAGACAAGGAAAAAAAAAGGCAGGAACTAGAAAAGGGGACCGTGGCAGGGCGCAAATCTCAACTGATCGGGTGATCTTTTCGTGACGCAAAGGGGTGGGGGAGGGTGGCGCTCGCCAAAAGGAGGGGCCACCCAAGAATAGAACCGAGCTCGAGCCGGGGAAAAAATCAGGGAGGACCCGGTTGAAATGGATCAGAAGGGGTCGGCGTCGCCTTCGGAAGGCAAAAAGGGGGGGGGGTCGAACCCTCAGCGAAAAACTACCAAAAGTTCGACTTGCCGTAAAAGTAAGAAGAGGCGGGGAAAAGGGAAAAAATGGTCATTCGGCAGCAGACAGGGTGGACAAAGGGTGGAAGAAAGAAAAACGGGGGGGTGGGATGTGGGTGCTGGGTGCTGGTGCTCTCTCTCGGGGAAAAGGTAAAAATGTCGTCGCTGTCGTTGGGAAGTGTGAAAAGGAGAAAAGTGTCAACGTGGTCTGAAACGGGGTGGGATCACGTGGGGCGAAAAATCAATTGGGTAAAGAAAAAAGGGTCGTGTCGTGTATGGAGGGGCGAGTTCTGCTGTGGAGGGGTCGTGGCGTGAAGGCGTGTAGTGCTTGTGATGTGTCAGCTGCGTTCCGGGGAGAGAGGTTAAAAACCGGGGCAAAAGGGAAAAAATGACTGCAGTGCAAGGGTCGGCGTACGAAACGGAAAAACAATAACTGCCCGCCAAAGGGACCCTGTCGCCACAGGAAAGTCCGAGGAGGGCCTGAGAGGGAATACCAGGGAAAGCAGGCAGAGATATGGCAGGGCCGGGAGATGACGTGAGGAAAAAAAGAAAGAAAGGAGGGCCAAGAAAGGAGGGAAAAGGAAAAAAACCGCCCCTTATCCCGGATCCAGAAGCCATGTCAGTCGTTGGTGGAAAGTAAAGGGAGACAGTGTGGGGAAAAGTTGAAAAGGAAGATTCAAAAAGAAAGGAACAGGGATCGGGGAGGAAAAAATAGAAAGTCTGCGGTACAGGCGAGCGCATATCGACGGGGGGAAATGGGGGGGAAAAAGTCCAGGAAGGAAACGGGAAACGAGGGGGAGAAAAAGGGCGAAAAAAAAAAAAGAATTGAGGAACGGCGTTCCAGGTCCGGAGATCGTCTACCTCGCGCAAAGATATGGGAGCGTAAAAGGAGGGGACAAGTGGTGGCAGGCATAATCAAAGGTAACAAGATGATGCAGGGGGGGGAAAGGAAAAAAACTCAAAAGTCTCAGGCCTTCCCGCGAGGAGTAAGGCGGACGGACACCGTGGTGGGGGATACGCTGGGGAAAAAAGAAAAGGGCGGCGAAGAGAGGTCTGGTTGAAAGAAGGAAGAAAATCGGTTTTCTACAAAAAAAATGACTAAACCTCGGACCTCGGGGAGAGGAAAAAACATTCTCATACAGCGGGGCGCCAAGGGCAAACTCGGTGGCGGGAGGAAACAAGGAAAGGGTGCAGGTACGGCGGCAATGAAGAAAAGTGGAAGGGAACAGCATTCGAAGGCAATTGATTATGTATCTAAAAGGAGGCGCGCATGGGAAAAGAGCCAGAGGATCACAAAAACAAAACGAGGGGAAAAGGAGAGGATAAAGGGATGGGGGGAAACGGGCAGCCGGGTGACTCATACCAATCAGGGGAAAAAAAAAACAAAGCTGCAAAAGAAGAACAGGGAGGCATAGGGGGGGGGGGGGGGGGGGGGGGGGGGGGGGGGGGGGGGTGTGTTTTGGGGGGGGGTGGGGGGGGGGGGGGGGGGGGGGGGGGGGGGGGGGGGGGGGGTGGGGGGCGACAACCCCAAGTTTTTCTCTCCAGCGCAAAAAAAAAAAATTGGAATGTTCCCTGAGGGGGGAGGGGGGGAGAATCCGGCCGCCCATAACTGAAGAAGGGGAGAACAAAAGGAGGCCGGGGTGACAAAGGACGCGTTGAGCAAAGACCTTTCAAACTAAGCGTCACAAAGCCGTTTCCGTCAAACGAAACTATTACGAATCTCAAAAGAAAAGGAAAACGGCCAAGCTGGGAAAAGGGGGGGAAAGGATGCGACAACCTTTGTACTGTAAGCAGTAAAATTTCAAGATCTTCGGGCGAGGGGACTGGACGAGATCGGAAAGGGGGGCAGGGGAAACGGGCGGAGTGGAAAAAGAGCGGTGGGGTGCGAAAAAAAGGAAAAACAGTCGGGGTGCGCCCGACAAGATCAAACAGCTGCACGCGGCGGCATCCTCATACCCAGAGGACCCTAGGTCCGCGACGAGATTAAGGAGGGAAGCCTACGGTTTCAAAGGGTGAGATCCGTAACCACAAATGGGATTGTCAGAAAACAAGGCCAGGGAAGAACCAACGAAAGGGGAAGATTCTTGAGAAAAAAAAAAGGTATACCGTTCATCGGGGCAGGCTTCACAAGGCGGGGAGGAAATCACTAAAACATAGGACACGCCGATTTTAATGGTTCGGAAATTCGGGGTCTGTGCGCGGGGCAAGAAGAACTGGAACGGTCCCCGTGATAGGAGAACGGAAGCAGGGAAAAAAAAGAAATAGGGGAGGAACCATAACGGAACGCAAAGGGAGGTCAGAGCGTGTGCAAAAGGACTCATTGCGAAACACCAAGGCAAATGCAGAAGGGTGCCTAGGTGGGGGGGGGGGGGACGTTGCGAGTAACCCCGTGGATCGGGCCAGTTGCGGAAGTCATGAAAGCTAGGAGACTAAGGGGGAGCGGAGGAAAGTGGGGAAAGAAATTAAATAAAAGAGGGAGAGGGGAAATAGCCCGTGGGCCTCGTTAAATTGGGCGGGCTCAAAAAAAGCAATGGGGAAAAAAGAAAACACAGACACGAAGAGCACCAAGCAGCGCGCCGAGAAAAAAAAATGACGGCGGTAAAACGCGTCGGAGCCAACCAACAGGAGGGAGGGCCCGAAAGAATGAAATATCCGCTATAGGTGCATCCAAGAGGCGGATAGTTGAGCCGCACAAAAGGGGGAGCCACCCCACACGCAGAGGCGAGAAGGAAACAAAAAAGGATCGGGCAAAAACAAGACAGAATGCAACTGCGCTATCGCGTGTGGGGGGAAGGAGGATGAGGGGGCACTCCGTCGAGCGCACCCTGAGCACACCCAGAGAAAAAACTCAATGGCTAGCCTATCTTCTCAAGAAATTCGAGGGGCAGAAGCGTCTGCCGCAACCGTAGTCTCGGACGAGGAGATAAATTAGGTTAAATTATTAAAAGCGCCTAAATAGCAGGGAGAAAAGACATTACCAATAACGAGAATTTTGGGGGTTTGGCACACGAAGAGCATGGGTGAGCGCCGCGAGCGTCAAAAAAAGGGCATCGCAGGATAAATTATCATCGCACCAAAACATCACACCGAGCTTAAAGAGAATGCAACACAAAAGGGGGGCGAAGAAAGCCAGAGAAGGAGACCAGGATAAGAAAGCAGAAAACAGGCAAACAAAAGACGGGAGGTCACTGAAAAGGGCTCACGACAAGCCTACAAATCCTACAGAAGCAAGAAGAGAAAAAAAAAAAAAAAAAAAAAAGAAATTGAACCTAGAGGTCGCACATTGCAATCGTAAAGACAAAAGGAAAAGGACCCATATGACCGAGCAGCCCAAGCAAACAAAAAGGCGAAGGAGGGAAGGAGAGCTCGCAGTAGTGTCCACCCCAAACTAAGGGGGGTTTTCATTAATAATGTCGGGCGGAAAAGACTACACTTAAGACTATTTCAGAAGGGAGGGGGGGAGACCAAAGGAAATAAGGGCTAAACAGGGGATAAACCATAGTCGCTAAACATGGCAAAAAGAGCATCGGGATCAAAAGTGGGCTGAAAATGGGGGCTATTCCCTTAAATGATCCGGCATTCGGACCACATAGGAGAATAGGCAGCCGTGCCCAGGCAGAGGTGAAAAAGGGATCCCAATGAAAAGGGAGAACTCCGCGCTGGGAACCTCACCGATGCATTGGGTCGACGCAAAAAGGAGAGGGGAATGTAAAGTGACGGCGAAGGGCCCGGCAATGATGAGGACGAAAGTAAAAATTCAGATCCTTGGGGGGGGCGGGACGTCAGACTTCCCTGAAAATGAGTACAGGGGCATGGGAAGAGGAAGTGTTGAGCAACAACGTCCCAGCGAGAACGACAGGGGGAAAGAGGAGGGGGACATGCTCTCAAAAAAGAGCAGTCAATGTGGGGGAAAAGATCTTCGATTCCAGCGCGCTGTTAAAGTAGGAAAGGAAAAAATGGACAATGTAGGGAGGAACGGGCAGCCTTAGAGCCAGGGACTCGCAAAAAAGCGGGCCTCTGGGTGGGGCAATATCCGGCCTGACCTCCCATGAGCACGAGGAGGGCGGGAAGAGACTAAGAAGGGGAAGAGCCAAAAAGTCGTTCACAAAAAGCACAATCAAATCCAGAGCGTCCAAAACAGGGGAGATCCAGCAAAAGAACACCCTACGGAGGAGAGAAACCCTTGTCCATCCTAACGCATCTGGCGCGCAGCACCCAAAAAAGGTGATCAAGGGAAAAAAGAAGCAACGGGAGAAAAGGGGGTGCTCTGGAGAGGGTGTTCCCAAGAACTGCAACTCTGGAAAAACTCCATTCCGCGCATACCCTTGTGAGTCCAAAGGATACGGGAAGAG